>QFCS01000966.1_pt1 | contig 308417 bp, 261 predicted proteins | sample 3576561 | NCBI WGS metagenome assembly QFCS01 | reverse complement strand
CGTCTTCACCTTGTCGCGCAGCTTCATGTCGTCGGGATAGAGCGGCTTGAAGTTGGCCTTGCCGTCGTCGATCACCTTGACGACGTGATGCGCGAGCGCCTCCGTGCCCTTGCCGCCGTCGGCCCAGTGCGTGCACAGGAATGCCTTCGTGCCCATGCTTTCGGCGGCCTTCTGCACTTCCGCGATTTCGGCGTCGGTGTCGGTGATGAACTTGTTGACGGCGACGACCGCCGGCACGCCGAACTTGTTGACGTTCTCGATGTGGCGCTTGAGGTTCTCGCAGCCCTTGGCGACGGCCGCGGCGTTCTCGGCCTTGAGGTCATCCTTGGCGACGCCGCCATGCATCTTCAGCGCGCGGACGGTCGCGACGATGACGACCGCCGCCGGCGCGATCCCGGCCTTGCGGCACTTGATGTCGAAGAACTTCTCGGCGCCCAGATCGGCGCCGAAGCCGGCTTCGGTGACGACGTAATCGGCGAGCTTCATCGCCGTCTTCGTCGCCAGCACCGAGTTGCAGCCGTGGGCGATGTTGGCGAACGGGCCGCCGTGGATGAAGACCGGGTTGTTCTCGAGCGTCTGCACCAGGTTCGGCTGCAGCGCATCCTTCAAGAGCACCGTCATCGCGCCGTCGGCCTTCAAATCACGGGCGCGGACCGGCTTCTTGTCGCGCGTGTAGGCGACGATAATGTTGCCGAGGCGGGTCTCGAGGTCTTTGAGATCCTTCGACAGGCAGAGGATGGCCATGACCTCGGAGGCGACGGTGATGTCGAAGCCGTCCTCGCGCGGGAAGCCGTTCGAGACGCCGCCGAGCGAGTTGACGATCGAGCGCAGCGCCCGGTCGTTCATGTCGAGGACGCGCTTCCAGCCGACGCGGCGCTGGTCGATGCCGAGCGCGTTGCCCCAGTAGATGTGGTTGTCGATGAGGGCCGAGAGCAGATTGTGGGCGCTGGTGATGGCGTGGAAGTCGCCGGTGAAGTGCAGGTTGATGTCTTCCATCGGCACGACCTGGGCGTAGCCGCCGCCGGCCGCACCGCCCTTGACGCCGAAGCACGGCCCGAGCGACGGCTCGCGCAGCGCCGCGATCGCCTTCTTGCCGATGTAGTTCAGGCCGTCGCTGAGGCCGACCGTCGTCGTCGTCTTGCCCTCGCCCGCCGGCGTCGGGCTGATCGCCGTGACCAGGATCAGCTTGCCGTCACTGAAGCTTTGAATGTCTTTGAGATAGTCGAACGAAATTTTGGCCTTCGTCCACCCGTACGGAATGAGCGCGTGCGCGGGCACGCCAACCTTGGCTGCAACTTCGGCGATCGGCTTAATCTTCGCTTCGCGTGCGATTTCGATATCGGACTTGACGGACATGCGGACGTTCTCCCTCAGGACGCGACAACACGAGTCAATCCGCGCGGGCGAAGGCCCGCTGTCCGTGATTGGCGGTGATGTTCGCGACTTTTCTTTTGGGGAAGTGTACTACCACGAAACTTTCGTTCTCGCCAAGCAACATTCGACATGGGACTGAATATTCCCGATTTTTCGCGCCGCAGTGCGGCCGGCGCGGCCCAGCGTCCGCGGCCCCAATAGGGGCTTGCAGCCTTCGACATCGACAGATGATGGCGCTAGGCGGATCCGGAGAGAACGGCCGTTCCGACGGCGATCGACGCAACGGCGAGCCACTGCTGGTGGCTGACGGGCTCCTTCAAGACGAACTTCGCCAGCACAACGGTGAAGACACTGAAGGTCGAAGCGACGACCATTGTGATGTGTGGGCTGGCGGTCGTCGAGCCCGCAAGAAATGCGACGTATCCGAGCGTCTCGAGAAGCCCCTGCGCGCCGACGAACGGGATCCAAATACGCGGAATAGCGATTCTCCGACGCTGCAGCGCAAGGACGATACCCACCAGGAAAAAGCCGCTCAATCGGCCAAGCCACAACGTCTGCAGTCCGCCGATCATCGGCGCCGCCGCTTGGCCCGTCGTCACGAGGGCGACGTAGGCGAGGCAAGCGCCGAGCGCAATGAGAACCGTCTTGCGCAGTTCCTTGCGATCCGTCGCTGCAAATTGAGGATGCGTTTCTGCGCTTCGGGCGATGAGGATGCCGCCAAAAATAATGACCCCCATTGCCGCCCACTGGTACGCTGTAGGCCGAAGACCCATAGCCACGTTGACGACGAGCACGAACGCCGGATGTGCCGCGACGATCGGAGCCACGATCGCAACAGGGCCACGCGCCAATCCCGCGTAGAGGAGCATGCACATGGTGGCGACGCTTAAACCGTGCACGACGGCGAGACCACATCCAGCCGGGGTCCAGACGAGCTTCTCGGCACTGACGGCGATCCACACCGACGACGTCACCACGCCGACAAGCAGCACAAAGGCGTACGTCAAGGTCGCGCCAAGCGCGCGCGAACTGAAGCGGGCCATGAAATCTGCAAGCCCGACGCTTGCTGCGCAGGCCAAGCCGAATAAAACTGAGTTCATGGAGCGCCGGGCATCATATCATCACGACCACTGCGCCAGCGTGAGCGGTGCGCATCCCGCGCGTCGTTGAACTGCACTTTCCCCGGCATGAGGACACAGCCATGGCCAAGAACATCGCTTCCTTCTCGCGAAATCTCGACTGGAACCTCCTGAAGACGTTCCACGAGATCGCGCGCAGCGGTGGCATCAGCCGTGCAAGCCGGACGCTCGGCCGCAAGCAGCCGGCGCTGAGCCAGGCGCTCCAGCGGCTCGAATCCCAACTTGGCGTCAAGCTCTGCGAGCGGGGGCCTCGCGGCTTCGCGCTGACCGACGAAGGCATGCTGGTCGCGGATACGTGCGGATCGCTCAACGGGCTGGTGCAGCAGTTGCCCAAGAAGGTCGCCAACGCCACCGACGAAGTCGCCGGACGCGTCTCCATCCAGGTCGTGTCCTGCCTCGTGTGCGATCACCTCGACAGCGCGATTTCGCGCTTCCACGGCAGCCACCCCAAAGCCGAGATCATCATCGATATCAAGACGTGGGAGCAGGTTGCGGGCGCACTCCTGCGCGACGAGATCGACATCGGCGTGGCGCCCGCAAGCGCGCTGCGCAGCGATCTCAATTACGAATTTCTGTTCGAAGAGGTACATCGGCCGTACGTAGGCCCGGCACACAGCCTCTTCGGCCGGACGTTCGACGATCCGGGCGCCCTCGCGGGAGAAGCTTTCATTTTGACCGGCGCCGACGAGCCCGGCGCATTGACTGAGTACAGAACTCGTCATGGTCTTGGCCGCGTTGTTGCCGGCCTGTCCGAGCACCTCGATGGCGCAAAGCGGCTGACCATGCTGAATGTCGGCATTTGCTTCCTACCCGAAAGATTTGCTGAGCCGGATGTCCAGGCTGGCCGCCTCTGGCCCCTGATCGAAGAGATCGAGCGGCCGTCCACGCCGGTTTTCATCATCACCAACCCGCGCGCCCCTAAAAAACTTGCGCGCCAGTTGCTGTTGTCTGAAATCAGCGGTTCGCTCGAAAGCCATTGAAACTCAGGGCATCATTGCGTGCCTGAGCGGACCGCAGACTTGTCGTGCGCCGCACCATTGATCCCAGCAATGTTCCCAATTGAAAATTTGGGACTGTTACTCTGCGGCGTCAGTCCGGATGCTGATGCGTTGAAGGTGCCTCCGATCTACGCGCTGAATATGGAGGCGAGCGCCGACGGCATGCCGGAAAGGAAAAATGCTGCAGTATACCTTTGCCCGGCAAAAGCTCTGGGGGGCCCTTTATATTCTCGTCAGTGACGGGCCGCTTAAGGAACGATTGGGTGGCGCCCACGCCGAACTCTCAAATCTTCAGCTGCATCACTTTCCCGAAAATCTCCGCGACGAGTTTCAAGGACTGATGATTGAGCTCGGAAAGCGGGTAGTGCACTACGCCATGCGTCCGAGCCGGATCAACGCGCACCGTCCGGTATCAACGAAAATGGCGCACACCGTTCTCGGTCTCTACACGAAACTTCGCGGCGGAATATAAAAGGCATTAAGTCGCCGCGCTCACGGCTTGCGCCGACGCAAGAAACGCATGCAAGGCGGCAACGACCTGCGCCCCTTCGCCGACCCCAGCTGCGACGCGTTTGATGGACCCTGCACGGACATCGCCGATCGCGAAGACACCCGGCACGCTCGATTCCAATGCCCTTCCGCGGCCGCGCGCATCCGTACCCGTCAACACGAACCCTTTTGCATCGAGATCCACGCCCGATTGCGAAAGCCATTGCGTCTCAGGGTCGGCCCCGATGAAAAGAAACAGGTGATGGATATTGCGGTAAACCACGTCGCCCGAAGCGGTACGCCAGCTGATGGCATCGAGAACGCCCTCGCTACCTTCAAGACTGGTAACTTCCGCTCTGGTTACGACCTCGACATTGGCAAGGCCGCGAATTCGCTCCACCAGATATTGTGACATGCTCGCCGCGATATCGCCGCCACGAGCAAGCAGCCAAACTTTAGCGGCCTGGCTCGCCAGATACACCGTCGCCTGTCCCGCCGAATTACCGGCACCGACGAGAACGACTTCGCTCTTGGCGCAAAGCTTCCCTTCAAGCGGTGAGGCCCAGTAATGGACGCTCCCACCCTCGAATTCGCTCACCCTTTCGATGCCGAGGCGCCGGTAGCGAACGCCAGTGGCGACGACGACCGAACGCGCGTTGACGCGCTCATCGTCCGATAACAGCAACGTGAAGCCTTTGCCCTCGCGCTGCTCCAAGCCGACAACCTGTGTCGGAATCGAGAACTCGGCGCCGAACTTCTCCGCCTGATTGAACGCACGCGCCATCAAGGCCATTCCGGTGATGCCCGTTGGAAAGCCCAGATAGTTTTCGATACGCGCCGAGGCGCCGGCCTGCCCTCCGAACGAGCGGCAGTCGAGTACCAGAACGGACAGGCCTTCGGACGCCGCGTAGACAGCCGCCGCCATGCCCGCGGGGCCCGCGCCGACAATAGCAACGTCATAGACGCGGGTTGGATCGAGAGGCCCGACGAGGCCGATGCACCGGGCAAGCTTCAATTCACTCGGGTTTTGGAGAAGCTGCCCGCCTGGACAAAGAACGATAGGCAGCGCGGTCGATGCGACGTTGAAGCGCTCGATAAGTGCCCTTGCTTCTGCGTCGCTTCGCGGGTCGAGCCGAAGATGCGGATGGCCGTTTCGAGCCAGAAAGTTTTCAAGCCGCAGCACGTCGCTGTCATCGGCGGCACCGACGATGACAGGACCGCCCCGCCCCTCCTCGAGCAAGCCCACCCGGCGCAGGATGAGCGCGCGCATGATCCGCTCGCCGAGATCGGCTTCCGCGATCAGTAGAGAACGAAGCTTCTGCGGAGCGATGACGAGCGCTTCGACTGCGTTCTTTGCATGCGCATCGACCAAAGCGGGGCGGCCGGTAAGCTGCGCCAGCTCTCCCATGAACGAGCCCGGCCCGTGCGTCACGATGAGGTTACGATATCCGGATTGATCTCGCTGCGTGATGTCGACGCTGCCGCTCAGAATGATGATCAATCCCGCGTTGACTTTTCCGGTTTCCGCGAGGGCTTCGCCGGCTTCGAACCGCTGGAGTTCCCCGAACCGGCGCACGCGTTCGATCTCGTGCGGTTCGAGATCCGGAAACATCTGCGCGCGGCGGCTGGCCATGATCGGCTGTGGATCGGACACCATATGACCCTCACTCGTAATCGTATCCTATCGAAACACCTCAGTAGGGAGGTTGGCTCCGGGCGCGTTGGGCCCTCCCCGCTTCCGTCCACCACGCCAAGTCGTCGGCGAAACGAGGAAATGCCTTCTTGATCACCGCCCCGAGTTCGCCGATGGGCTTGCCGTTCGCGTCGAGCGTCTGGGCAATCGGTCCAACGGCGAGTGTGCTCGAGACGACGACCATACCCATCTCGGATAAGGTTCCGTGCCATATGAAGCTTGATCGCGCGCCGGATAGTCTTCCTGCGGAATAACTGGCTATCGCCGCCGGCCGCCAGAACCATTCCTCGAGAAAATGATCGGTGAGATTTTTGAGGCCGGGCTGCATCCCCCAATTGTACTCGCCGGTCACGAAGATGAAAGCGTCGGCGGCCTTGATCTTTCCTGCGAGGGCCTCCATCGCGGGCGGCGCCGTCCCAGTTGGATACTCCTTGTACATTCGATCGAGCATCGGCAGGCCGACGGCTTTTGCATCGATGAGTTCTGCGTTTGAACCCCGCGTACGCAGCTCTGAGACGATGAAGTTGGCAAGCCGGATGCCCATGCGGTCGCTGCGATACGAGCCGTAGAATACAAGGATTTGATCCGCCATCCCGCGACCTGCTGAAATCCAAAACGCGATCGATACAAAATGAACAGTCGAACGTTGCGCCGCACGAGTCCAGCCCTAAAGAAACGGCTGCGGCGCTTCCACGTAGTGCCGGCTGCATTCCCTACTGCATGTGGTCGTGCATCATTTTAGTGCCGTCTGATTTCATGCTGCCGTCGTCGGAGCTTTTCATGGTGCCGATGTCCTCGACCTTGTAACTGATATCGACATTGCCGGCCTTTTCAAAGCTCAACGAGCCTTTGGCGTTTGGCCCCTTGGCAATAGGCTTCGTCAGTCCGAGAAACATCAGATGATAGGACCCGGGAGCGAACGTGATGGTGGCGCCGGGCTTGATCTCGATGCCGTCGGTCAACTGCCGCATCGTCATTTTATCGCCTTCCATCTTCATCTCGTGAATCTGGACCTGCTCCGCGCCTTCGAACGTACCGCCCGTCAGTTTGTCAGTATCTTTGCCCTTATTGGTGATCGTCATGTATCCGGCACCGGCTTTTGCGCCTTCGGGTGTCGCGCGTGTCCATGGATGACCGATCACGAGACCGTCCTTTTCGAACTGGTGGGATGAGACAGCGCCGCACATCGAGAGCAGCGCAACGATTGCATAGATTTCGCGCTTCATTGTCTTTCTCCTGTTAACGCCAACAGCGTGGGAGCCGCCGAACCGATGGGCCTGTTCTCCGCATATCGTCAGCATCCAGCACTTCAGGAAGCCGCGATCAATGGCCCCGAGCCATCCTCCTGAAAAATACGCAAAAACCGACGCAGGAATTATTGGCTTCCCGCAACCTCACGGGCACCTTTTGAACGGTTCAGCAGAAACAATCCCGCCAGTGTGCCGAAAACAATGAATCCGAGGAGCGTGAGCAGGGGATTGAAGGCGATGCCGGACCACTCGGGAAATACGATCTCGGCCGTATTCAAGGTATGGACGCCATTCCGGCAAATGAGGGCACCCGTCTCTTCCCGCTGCATGTCCGATTGAATTCGGGCTGCCAGTTGATTGGCTTCCGCCGGATCGGACGATGAGCGCTGCAGTTGCTCGAGCAGCGCTTTGCTTCCCGCAAGATACGCATGCGAGCACCCATTGAAGGGACTGTCTTCACTGGTGAGGGCGCCCGGAATGAGCCCCCATAGGCAATAGGCAAACTGCAGGTTGACGAAATTGTAGAGCGTCCGCGTCGCGACATCGGGACTGATCTCGCGGGCAGCAAGCGCCACGATCGAACGTTGATACCGATCCATGACGCGCAACTGATCGTGCGAGAGATTGACAATCGGCAGACCCGATGTGTTCTGGGGCGCGCGTGAACTATGAGCCGCGGCAGGTGCGCTGAACAACGCCGCGACTAACGAGAGGAGAACAGCCAGATTGATAAGAGTCCCGCCACCGGAGCGCTGCAAGCAGTTGCGTCTCGCAAAACAAAACCATCGTGAATGCATGAGAATGTGCCGCGCCTCCCGCCACGGGCGAGAACATAACTACGTTCGCGCCTCGGAAGGCAAGTCGCAGGCTATCGGCTAGCGGCGCCTGTCACCCAGGTTCGGGTTGACCAATCCATATTCGGCGCGTGGATTATTGTAATTTCTCAGCCGCCCCGGATACTGAGGTTCAGCCTGCGAACCGGAAGATAGGAAACGGTCGGAACTGCTCGGAGGCATCCGAACGATGGGCGGATTCATTGCCCAAGGGTCGGCGCGCACTCTGGTCTGGGCGACCGCCGGCAAAGCAAAAGCCATCGCCGGCAACAGTATCCATGCAGTCTTGCGCATCACACGTGATCCACTCACCCTCCTCTCGCCCGGCACCTTTATATGGTGACACTGACGGGATTTGGAAGTCAGCCGCAACCTGACGCCAAGTTGCGCGCGTCAGACCGCCGACCTCGCCCCTCATCCGCTTGCTCTCGTCCGGCACTGACGAGCGAAGCTTAGCCATTGCGTTGAATGAGCGCGCGGCCCCGGGGTCGATCTCCCGGGATCTTCCCTCCACGGAGGCGACCCGGTGTCACGATGCTTTAATCGGATTCACGCATATTGCGAATCCTCGACGGCATGCCCCTTGCGGATGAAATTTTCAACGGAGTGGAACATGCAGCGTCTTTCGACGTTGCCATGCCGTCCTCCGGAGACCGACTATGGGCTACGCCTTCTATGCCGTGCTGAACACGCTCCCGCAGATCGCGGTCGCAGCGTTCATTCCTGTTGCCGCCACGATTGCAGTGGGCTTCGTCGTGAAGTCGCTGCGCCGCCGGGCGGGCGGCCACCCGATCGGCATCGACTGACTATTGATTTAAGACAATCGGCCGTCTTCGACGTTCGCCCCCTGGGCCGGCGCCCGTCTAGACCTTGCCCTCAAGCGAACCTTTTGCCCTATTCTCATGCCGCCTCGGCGAGCGGTCGCGTACTCGATCCGTCGATCGAACGCTGCGCGGACGAGCCCCTATCGGAATACCCGGGCTTAGAAATGGTGCCAATTATCTGGGAAAAGGAAACCCATGAAGATCAACCGGAGCGGCTCTCAACCGTCGGCAAAGGGTCCGGCCGACTATTTTACCGGCCACGTTCGGATCGATCCGCTGATCCAATCGGTCGAACCGGCGCGCGTCGCCGGCGCCCTGGTGACGTTCGAGCCCGGCGCCCGCACCGCCTGGCACACCCACCCCTTGGGGCAGACCCTGATCGTGACGGCGGGCCTCGGATGGGTACAGCGCGAGGGCGGCACCATCGAAGAAATTCGACCCGGAGATGTCGTCTGGTTTTCACCGGGTGAGAAGCATTGGCACGGCGCAACGGCGACCAACGGCATGAGCCATATCGCCGTCCAGGAAGCACTCGACGGTAAGGTCGTCGAGTGGCTGGAGCAGGTCAGCGACGAACAGTATCGGAAGTAACAGCAGCCAAGCTCCGCTTGAGCGAACCTGGCCTCTCAGACAATTTCGCGGCCCTTCTTAACGGGATCATCACACCGCGAGGCGAATATTAGGCTCCGGACGGCCCAAACGAGTTGCGTGACCATCGATGACCATCCAACAGAATTTCAAGTACCATCCCGACCGTGAGAAGAAGCACCTGGGCCCGACGCTCTTCCTCATATGTCTGCTGACGTTCGCTTGGATTGTATTTGCTCTTTTCCATTGAATGGCTAAGCGGGGACCATTTCATCAATGAAGACAACCATCGCCCTGGCGGCCTTCGTGGCTGCAGGTCTCACGTCGTCGTTCGCAATGGCGGCTGATTTTGGAGGCGGCTACGCGGAGGAGGACGATGTTTATATGCAGCAAGTGCTGCCGCGCCCCGTCCTCATCGAACGCCCCTACAACGATCTTTATGAAGAGAACGGCGTCTACTACGCGCCGCCCCACCCCCTTCCCTACTTCGGCCTGTTTCCGAATTGGGGACCGCTCTACGCAGCGCCCGGAGTCTATGTGCGTACGCGTGTTGAGCACCGGCGCGTATACCGCCGCGAAACATCGAGTGGACGGCGTTACCGTTGAAAGCAGCCGCTAAGCCCGCTTCGCCAGATCGCTGATTGCGTCCATGAACAGATCGATATCGGACCGCGTCGTCCGATGGTTGAAGATGGCGCAGCGGATCGCGTCCTCGCCGTTGATCGTCGTCCAGGAAGGGGCGGCGATCCCCAACTCGTGAAGATCCAGGACGAGGTTCCGGTTCACCCCACCGTTCGCCCCCTTCACGCCGAAGCAAACGATATTGAGCGCGACCGGCGCCTTCAGTTCGAAGAGGGTGCTCTCGCGCACCCTCTCCGCGAGATAACCCGCAAGCTCGCATGTATGGAGAATAGCGTCGCCGATGCGGTCCATGCCGAGCGTCGCGAACGTCATCCACGTCTTGAGCGCACGAAAACCGCGGGAGAGATCAGGCCCAAGGTCACACGGCCAGGTCTCACCCGCCGCGAGCCCCCGGTCGGAACGCTGCAGATAAGCAGCGGTCAAGGCAAACGCCCGCTTATGCGCAGCGCCGTCTCTCACCAGCAGGAATCCGGCATCGTAAGGAACGTGTCCCCACTTATGAAAATCGAGCGCGATCGACTGCGACAGCTCGATCCCCGCCGTCAGCTGCTTCAGCGGCTCGGAGAAGACGGAAAGCGCGCCGATCGCGCCATCGACATGAAACCAGAGACCGTCGTCGCTCGCGACCCGCGCAATATCCGGGAGCGGATCGATCGCCCCGGTGTTCACGGTCCCCGCCGTCGCAACGACAAGGAACGGCAGAAATCCGGCAGCCCGATCCGCGCTGATGGCGGCCTTCAAAATGTCGGGCTGCATCCGCCCCGAACTGTCGGTGTCGAGCTTCCGCAAATGCTCTGAACCGACACCTGCGAGTTGCATCGCCTGCGTGATACAGCTGTGGGCCTCGGCGGACGTATAGGCGGTGAGCTGGCGCTCGGTGCGCCGCAACCCGGCTTCCCGGCTCGCAACCCCTATCGCGTTCGTCTTGGCGATGATCACGGCCAGAAAGTTCGCCATCGACGAACCCGTGAGGAACAATCCGCTCGCACCATCCGGATAGCCGAACGCTTCGCTCATCCAACGGACGATCTGCCGTTCGACTTCGATACCGATGTGGTCGCGGCCGCCGCAGTTCATATTCAATCCGGCGGCGATCATTTCAGCGACCATGCCCGTGGGCGTCCCGGCGCCATGCGCCCAGCCCATGAAGCGCGGATGCAGATTGCCGGTCGCGAACGGCGCGACGTGCGCGCGCACATCGGCGAGAACGTCGCTCAAATCGCGAGGACCGTGCGGCAAGGGTTGCGCGAACCGTTGCCGTGTCGCATCCGGTGCACGCTGCCAGACCGGCCTTTCCCGGATGGACTGCACATGCGTGATGACCTCGTCCAGCGCGGCATGCGCGAGCCGGCGAAATTCAGACCAATCGGCAGGATCGAGATCGCGCGGCTCTCGCGACGTCATGATCTTCGTAGATGGTGTTCGATCCCGGACCACTTGGAGAAAACGACGTCGAGATTGTCCTCTATGGACTTGAATGCCTGATCGAGCGTCGCGCCCTCAGTCATCCGCTCGGCAACACCGGCAATATCAACCGCCGACACGCCGAGACGCAGCGCAGCCCGGGGACCGATCCGGACAGCCTGACCGAGATGGCAGACCGAACCACCGTCCGAACTCCTCAGCGCCTTTTGAATGTTCTGCGCTTCATCGAACGCGGCAAGATCTCCGCGGCCGTCGAGGACGGTCAGCGGGACGATGCCGCGCGACGACAGATAGTCCCCGTCGTCATCAGGATGCAGCCGGACGCCTTTGACATCCTTCACCCGGGCCTGAACCGCTGCGACGAAACGTTGGTTGATGCGAGCCTGGCTCACCTCATCGACACCGGCATAAGGCCCCAAGTTGGCAAGCGCCGCCACCCATCTGAGGCTCAGCCCGATATTCATCTCGGACTTGAACTTGAAGTCGTTGCGTTCGCGAAGCGGCCGAGACCAATCCTGTACGGCCGTATATTCCGCTAGACCTGCGGGAAGCGTACTGCACTGAGCAATTTCCTCAGCCATCGCCGCCGGAATGAGCAACGCCCCTGCGAACGGGGGGCCCGCTACGAACTTCGAGCCGGTGACGGCCACGAGGAAACCATCCGCTAGATCACGCTGCAGTTGACTGAGCGAACAACGAAGCTGGCACGCGTCGATCACGATCCGCACCCGGCCGGGAGCTGCATTCGCAAGCTGTCGCGCCGTCTCACGCGTGACCCCTGTCAATCCCGTCTTCGACGTATCGAGGACGTGCACGAGAACATCGCGTCCCCGTCTCAATTCCTGTTCGACAAGAGCGGCGACGTCATAGTCGATCGCTTCGGGACGCCGCTGCTCGCCGGCTTCATTCCGGATCGGGACCGACCGCACGTCGATCCGGCCCGGCGACAGACCTTCGAGCAGTTCACCGGCATCGACGGTCCTGCCGAGTGCCGTCAGATCGGAGAAATGACGGCCCGCAGCGGCGAGCGGTATGCCGTTCCCCGTCTCATCCGGCGCGATGAAAATGTTGGTGATCGGTCGCGCCGACAAACCTGCAACAAGCGAGAGCGCAAGAATTTCCGCGTCCGTTCCAGACGCAGCCAGAATGACTTCGGCCTCCGGCACACCGAGGCCCTGCCGGACGCCGCCGCGCACCTCGTCGAACCAATCGTCGTATGGGATCGGAGAAACAGATGCCGTCCCGACGAGTCTCTTCAGCGCATGGTCGGCCGCAGCAAAGCCCGCCGCCGAAATGTTGCTCGCCGTCGTCGACGAGAAAGAAATTTCGCCGGCGGCGGGCGCCGTCAACGTTCCGTAGCGATTGCGCCCCGTGGCGGCTTCCGCCCAAATGCGTCTGTCGCCACCGCTTGCTAGCAGTAGTGAAACTGAGGAAGGCCGCTTCTCGGGACGCGTTTCCGGTGTGGTCGTGACCAAACCCGCGTTCGCCATCTCTTTGCGAACATTGCGCTGCGTTGCGACCATCAAAATCTCCGAAAGCGAAAGTCGCTCATGCCGCGCTGATCATCGGTTCGATACGCCGCTGCAATGCGTCCTCGAACGCAACGAACAGCTTGCGCATCGCATGCTTTTTGTAGGGAAACGTAACGTCCGAATCCATCGAGTGAACGATCATCGCGACGTCGGCTTCGAATAGCAACAGGCGGCCGTCAGGAAGTTCCGCGCAGTCGATGGCGAAATAGTCGAGACCTAACCGCCGATGCAATGCCGCGAACGCTGCCGCGTGCCGCACGGCAAAGTCGGGATCGAAATCCTGCATCCAGGTCGCTTCTTCGGCGCGCCGGTCCGCATATTTCGCCATACCGGCGCTGAGGTAGTGCACCATCCAATGATCGGAGACGGCCAAGTGACTGGCGAAAGCCTTCCCGTCGATGAAGGCGATCCGCTGCTTCCGGAATTTGCCGTCCGGCCCGCTGTAGTCGATGAAGGGCGAGACATAATATTCGGCCTCGCATCGGGTCGCGAGATACCGGGCGAGTTCTGCCTCGTTCGATATCTTCTCCATCGATTGGCCCGCATGCGTGCCGACGGGGCGCACGATGATCGGATAATTCGGCCCGGCAAGCACTGAACCCGGAGCGAGTTCGTTCGCCGCTATTTTCGCCAGCGTCTCGCGAGCAAGGCCGACGGTCGAAGGTGCCAGGATCGACGGCTCGTCCGCGAATACTCTGGACACGCCATCTCGCGTAAGCCCCGCGATCTTGAGAGGCGCATTATTCATGATGGGGCGAGACCACCCGGTCAAAAGCCGCTGGAGCGTCTCAAGGACAGGACGGTTTGCCGGCGACTCGCCGATCGCAACGAATGCAACATCATGATGCGGAACGTCCGAAAGATCCGTCGTGGCGCTATCGACATAATGCAGCAGGATGTTCGCGTCCGAGCCCTCCAAAAGAAACTCGATCGGCGTATTGGCCATGAAATCACCGGCCGTGACGAAAACGAGAATTCTGGGTCCCGTGCCTCGCCCGTTCCGAATCTGGAAAGTCCGGCGGATGTCCAGCGCCGCTGTCTGCGCGAGGGCCGCCTTTTCGGCGTGACCCAACGTATGCAAAATCGCCGAAAGATCGAGGAACGCCGCGGCATCGCTCGCGTCCGCGGAAACCCGCGCCATCAGCTCGTTCCAGAGGGGCGTGATATCTCGCCCCTCATAAAGACAGCGCACGATCGGCGCCTTGCCGATTATGAGATCCTGCACGCTCTCGGCTTCGAACTGGACAGTCGCTCTTTTTAGCATGTCGTACCTTGCCACGGAGGCCAACGCCCGCCATCCCGCGCGAACGTCCAAAAATGTTGCTGCGAGCAGCTCACGATCCGGAAGCGGAATGTCCGCGCGCGGCCTTGTGCCAATCTGACGGCAATACTGGAGATTGCGTTTTGACAGGTCGAACAGCTTCGACGCCACACACTGGCGCCGTCCAGCTCACGAGGACGTCAAACGGGATTTATTGGGGCGCGGGTACTGGCGGCCCGATGACGACGATCGTGCCCGCCGTCTCCGCCGGAACGTTCCGAGTGCGTCGCAATTCGAGCATCGTCGGCGATGACGCCAGCACCATCACGGGTTCAATCGCATTGGGATCCGCCGGCTGCGGCGTGCCGGTCAGGGCACTCGTAATCAAAGCCTCCTGGAGCTCGGCCTGCCGCTTCTGATCCGTAACGCTCCGAAGCATCGAATAGAAGTCGACCGAACTGTCCTCCAGCGTCTCCATATCCTGGGCTTTGCTGAGGTTGGTCAGCGGGGTCGTGACAGTCCCGGCCACATCGACGGCATTCCTTACAGACTCGGTATCCTCGATGAAATCCGCGACGCTCTTCATCGACTGGACCGACGTCGGGATAAACGCTCCGGAATTCAACTGCACGGCAAATTCGACGCCGCTGCCGATCGCGTCTCGGACGTTCGTCGGCCCGACGACCGGCAATACGAGATAGCTGCTGTCCCGATAACCCCAGACGTACATGGTCTGACCGAAATCACCCGACTGGTGATTGAGCCCCTGAGTCGCCGCGACATCAAACAGCCCGCCGATGCCGACAGTCGAGTTGAACGCGAAACGTCCGAGCGTCGTCACTGCCGCCTGCGGGCGTAGCTGCAGAACGTCGTTTACGAACACCATCGGCTCGGAAAGATTGGTCGAGAAGGCTTCGACTCGATCGCGTACCGGCTCCGGCACGTTCTCATTGTAGGCCCTGGCGACGGGATAGAGTACCGCGTGATTGAACGTCTGATTCTTCTCGAAGACCGAGCGATTGAAAGCTTCGTTCGGATCCGAAATTGCCTTCGGCTCTGCGTCACTTTCCGGTGACGCGAGATGTTGCGGTGGCGGTGGAATAACCGGCGCGCCGGCACATGCGGAAAGAGCGGCAGCAAAAATTATGCTGCCCGCCGGCTTTACGAGAGACCAGACTTTCACGTCGCGAATTCCCCCTGCCCGCGCACCGCGGAACATCCCGAACCTATCCCGGCGACCGCCGGGATGCCAGTTTGTCATGGCCGCACACAATGAGACTCAGCGTTTTTCAACCGAGAGATTGCAACGCGACCACAGATATTCACATCACGGCGAGCATTTCAAAATTGTATGGTTGGCGCCCCACCCCGCCCAGCACACGGATCATCGCCAGGCAAACTCACATCGGGCCGAAGCAGCGACACCGGCCAAACAGAGCCTCCGGGTTTAATCTCGGGGCCCGGAAAATTTGGCAAAGCTCTTACGCGGATTTAATAATCGCCAGCGCCGACCGTGTCGAAATTGCCCACAAATGACTCGCACTAGTTCGGATCGCCGAGGTCACATTTTGCAGCTCTTCCTCTTACGCTAGCGTCCGCGAGATCCGACTCGCCCGTCGACGATTGCCCAGGCACCGAAATTGATGCGAAGTCCCCACGGGAAAAGAAGTCTTGCGCTGGCCGCCCTGATGGGCGCTGCCCTCATTACAGGGCTCGTCTGCAATGCGGACAATGGCTGGGCGAAGCGTCAGAAATCAACTTCCACATCGGCTTCGAGCGACCCCTGCGCCGAACCGACTATCTTCGTAAAACAGCATATCGACAAGATACGCGAACTCCAGAAATCGCTGGACTCCGGCTCGGACAATCTTGCCAGCTGGATACAGCACATGGAAGGACAGAAAAGCGTCGATCAGGATAAGGTGGCCAGGATTGCCGAACTCCGCCACGACGCGGACAGCGTGAACGGCCTTCTTCGAGCCGGTGGCTGCCCGACTGTCGATATCGATCATGAGTTGAGCACATCCGCCGCGGCTAGCAGCGCCTCGCCTTCCAAGTGACAAGCGCGCCTCGGCTGTCAACTGTAACTTTCTGCACCCGGCCGCTAGCAGAACGTTAGTTTTTGAATGACATAGAATCTCCCTGCGGGACAGCGGGCTGGCATCCAATGTGCAACCTTCCGGCGGCTCGGTTCGCTGCGTCGTATCCCCCTCGGCCCGGATTTACTCGTGACCGCTTCCATCAATCCAAATTTCTCCGTCGAAATCACCTCCAAATGGAGCACCGTTGCCGATCGCTGGCAGGCCCTCGAACGCCACGCGTTCGCGTCGCCATTTCAAACGGCCCATTGGATTGGAAATTGGTACGAAGCCTTTACGCCCACGGGCATCGAACCCATCATCGTCAGCGTTGTAGAGCAAAGTTCCGGCCGTGACCTTATGATGATCCCGCTCATGCGGCACTCTCAGAACGGGGTCAGGCGGATTGAATTCGCGGATCTATGGATCACGGATTACAACGCGCCCCTCGTGCGCTCGGGCAGTGACTTTCAGGGCTTTGAGCGAAAAATCTGGCCGGCCATTCTGCAGGCGCTTCCGCCCGCCGACGTTCTGACGCTGCAAAAAATGCCGTTGTCGCTCGGCCCCAGCGTGAACCCGCTGACGACACTTTCGAGCATCGAACCCAGCGATCTCAGTGGCCATATCGTTGCCCTCGGCGATAACTGGGACGAGTACCTGTCGACGCTCAGCAAGTCGGCGCGGAGAGAACTACGCCGCCGCACGACCAAGTTCGACAACGAGAACGGGGGCCGGTTACGGCGCATCACAAATAGCGATGAGGCGCTCGAAGCCCTGCAAGTGCTCGAGGCGCAGCAAACCTCGCGCCTAGCCGCCCAGGGCGCCAAGCATGTGTTCAATGATCCCGTCTACCAAGAGTTTTATCGCCGTCATCTTTTGCGCGGCCTCGAAACCGGCCATGCGGTGATGTTCGTGCTGACGGCCGATACAGAAATCGTCGCGACATTCTTCGCCCTGAAGAATAACGATCACACCACGCTCATACGCATAAGCCAGTCGCAAGACCCCATATGGCGGCCGCTCGGCTTGGGCAAGATGATCATTCACCGGGCCCTCGAAGTGCTCCATGCGGAAGGCTGCCGCACGTTCGACCTATCGGTCGGCTCCCACCGTTATAAAGACGAGTTTCGCGTTTCACCCGTGCCAATGGCGGAACTGACAATCCCGCTGAGTTTACGCGGCACGCCCTTCATCGCTCGCAGAAAAGCCATCGCCTATATTTCGCGAAAACCCAGATTGATGGCCCTTGCGCGCTCGATTGCCGACAGGCTCCCGCGCCTCGCGTCGTAGCTCCGCCCAACCGCCATTCGATCAGGGCGAATTTTGACATCATGACTTGATGACTTGGCGCCGCCCCAAACTCGGCAGGTCCGTTCCAAAACGAAACGTTGTTGTCGAAGAATTCACCCACGAGCTCGCGGGCGTTTCCCATCCAACGCAAGGACGACACCAACGCGGCTCCAGGCGAGCTGCAATCGGCCAATCCCGACGGCCACCTTTAACCCCAAAACACTGAACGATCCGGCCCACATCCGCCTCGGATCATCGTGCGCGCTGAAATCCCGTGTGGCGCGACCAAGTTGCAACGCCAGCGACACCCGATTGGCGGCCCGTTTGCAACGGACTGCCCCATAGGCCCCAAAAACAACCATTGCCTTAAGGGAGCAGCGAAGTTGCGAAAGATCCGGTTCCATTTTGGGGCATTGCATAAGATTGGTTCAGCAGAAGCACTCCTGCCGGCGGGCCCTGGCACTTATTCGGAAATCGATTGTCCGTCGAAAAATTCGCCCCCCGCGAGCCGCCAGCGAAACCGCACCTCCGTGTTGCAGCTCGTCCATAGCAACGAAGGCGGCGGCGTAGAAGCGCTTGCGGAGATGATTTCCGACGGCCTCCAACGGACCGGCGCAGACGTCGAGACGCGCTTCATCTATCCGGGTATCAGCGCGACCACGGGTCAGAAGCTGCGCGGCATCGCCGCCGCCATCGTGGCGATTGCGCGCAAGCGACCCGACACGCTCATCGCCTATCAATCGACGGCTTCGGTGCTCGTCGGTGTCGTTGGAGCCGCCATCGGATGCAAGACGCGCATTGTGCACCAAACAGCGACGCCCGCCGAAATTCATCCCGCAGTCCGCGTGCTGGACACGGCTATGGGCTCGGCGGGTCTCTACAGCGTCAACATCGCGAATTCGGCCGCGACGGAACAGGCGTTCGGCCATTATCCGCAACCCTACCGGAAGTATCTCCGCCGGATCGATCACGGGCTCGATGCGCCTGAGGCGCGTCATCCTCGATCCGATGTCCTCACGCGCTACGCCATTCCCGACGACGGCCTGCTGTTGCTGAATGCCGGCAGGCTTTGCGATCAGAAAGGTCAGGATCAGATCATTCGCGCACTGCCGCATGTTCGCGGCGCCCGCCTCATCCTCGCAGGCGGCGGACCGGACGAAGCCTCACTCAGGGAATTGGCGCGGTCGCTTGGAGTTGCAGATCGAATCCACTTCCTTGGCGTTGTTTCCCGCGAAGCCCTCGGCGATCTCCTCGGCGCCGTGGATATGTTCGTGTTTCCCTCCAAATGGGAGACATTCGGCCTCGCGGCGGTGGAGGCTGCAATGGCTGGCGTCCCGATCGTGGCCGCGGATCTTGCCGTATTGCGCGAAGTTCTCTCGACCGGCTGCGAGGAACCTGTCAGCTTCGTCGATCCCATCAATCCGGAGGCCCTTGCCGCAGCAATCGAGAAGCAGCGCGCATGGAAACGGTCGAGCGAAGCAGTTCGCAAGTTCGCCCAAGCCATCCGCGCCAAATATTCACGGAGCCGGATGCTCGAGTCGTATGCAGAGCTGATTAACGGCCCCGAATATCGCCGCGCCGGTTAAAGAAGCCGCTTGACGGGTTAAGCCGCAAGCTTCCGAACTGCCAGCTTCTGCGTCCACAGTCCAAGGCCGAAGATGTCATAGGCTTTGACGATCAGGCAGGCTCCGAGGCTGATCACACCGAACTTCAGCACCATCGATGTCAGGTAGCCGAGCGGCAGCAAATCGGCGGCATCGGCAAGGAATGCGGCGGCGATCGCCGCACCGGCTATGCCGCAGAAATCGAGAACGGGCAGCGGCATCGCCCGCCACCGTCTCGCCGCCAGTGCGGCAATGAGACAGCCCGCTGCCTGCGCGGCCACCATCGCCAGAGCTGCGCCGGTGGCGCCATAAGATGGAATAAGCAGCAGCGCCGTGATGGCTCCCGCAACGACCGTCCCCGTTGAAGCGTAAAGTTCTGCCGACGCGCTCTCCAAAAAGTAGATCGCCTGGCCGAAGTAGAACGCGCGAAAAACGTAAAGGGCCGTCGCCAGCGTAAAGTACGGCACCAGGGACGCTGCCGCCTCTGCGTAGTGCGCTCCGAACAGAATACGCACGACGTCCGGCGCAAAGCACAGAATAAACGCGGATCCGAAAGCCGTTATGAAGGCATAGGCGCGGAATGCTTCGGTGAGAATGGCCCGCGTTTGCGCATCGTCGCCGCCACTCGCCGCCCGCTTCGCATGCGGCATGTACGATCCGGCGACCGCCTCGGAGACTACGACAAGGCTTTGCTTAATGAGATCGCCGACGGCCCCGTAAGGCCCGACCGCGCCGACGCTGTCCAATCGTGCCAGCAGCAATCGGTCGCCACTCTGGCCCACCGCGTTGATGCCGAAAGCCAGGATCAGCGGTGACCCGTATTTCAAATATTGACGCGCAATCCCGGCGGAATACTTTGCCCGAATCCCCGACCAACCTTCGCGGATCAACGGCACGGCCGCGAGAACGTGAGCGGCTGCAACACCCGCGACAAGGCCCGTCGCCGTCCCCGTTAACGCGAATGCGACGGCGCCGCCGAGCGGCACCAGAAGCGCGCGGAGCAGTACCGCGACGCCGATCAGCTCAACCTTCAGCCGCGCGCGCGCAATCTCGTAGAACGTCTCGAATACGGCGAGGCCGATCGTCGGCATGATGGTACCGGCAACAACATCGCGGCTGTAAACTCCGGCCCAAACAGTTAACGCTGCGATGGCGACGAGCACGCCGACGAGCAGGCACACCGCGCGAATAAACGTCCCGACAATGGAGGCCGAGGTATCCGCCGAATAAAGCGCAAAGAACGACATCCGCAGCCACTGAATGGCGAAGCCGTAGATGATGTACGCCGACGCGAGATAAAGCAGGTAGGCACCGAACGTCTCCGGTCCTGCGAGGCGCGCGAAGAGGGCCACCGAAAAGAGGTTCAGCGCGGCCGCGAACACCCGCGAGCCGATATAGATCGCAGCGTGGCGCAAAATCATTCCGGGAAAACCTTACTCACGCTGCATTGCTCGATTTTGGGACGCGCTTCAATCTCGCTTAAACAAGACGGCTGCGGAACGGTGCCTATTTAGGCATGCTTTTGGCATATACCGTCCGCATGATGCTTCACGAGACAAACCTGAAATCCACTTTCCATGCCAATCCGGGCCGCCCCATCGGCTGCGGCACGGACATCGCACGGAATGACGCGGCAGACACTCAACAGCACGTCGCATTCTTCATCCGCGCCCTCGACGGCGGAGGCGCCCAGCGAGACGCCATCTTGCTGGCGAACAGTCTGTCCGAGACAGGAATAAGGGTCAGCATTCTCACGCTTCTGCCCGAAGGCAGGCTGAGACGCCTCGTGGACGAGGGCGTAGCCGTTCATCACGTTCGGGCGAAGCGCCTGGCAACCGCCGTCATCGCTCTCCGCAACGCGATACGCGAGCTCAAACCAGCGGTGCTCTTCAGCTCCGAAGCAGCCGCGAACCTTGCAGCCTTCGCCGCGGTCCGATTGCTGACCACGAAAACGCGCCCCCGCCTCGTGGTGCGAGAGGTGACAGCGCCGTCGATCGCAAAGAGACTCGATCCGTACCTTCAAAATCGCCTCGCATTCCGCCTCGCCGGATATGTCTACAGCCGGGCAAGCCGCGTCCTGACCCTGACGGACGGCGCCCGCCGCGATCTCATTGTGAACTTCGGCGTTCCGGCCGAGCGCATTAGCGTGATGACGTCCAACGCCGTCATCGATCCACAGACAGTCGCGCGACTGGCGCTTGGCGAAACGGTAGCGGAAAAGCGCGAGAAGGGCTTGCTCGTCGCCATCGGCCGCCTGTCGCCGGAAAAAGATCATCTGACTTTGATCGAGGCGTTCGCCGGACTTCACATCCGCACACCTGCCCGGCTCGTCATCGTCGGCGAAGGGCCGATGCGTCCCGCACTCGAAGCAGCCATCGCGCGTCTCGGGCTCGAAGATCGCGTCACGCTTGCCGGCGCGACGAACGATCCATTCGCATGGCTGCTGAAAGCCGAGGTGCTCGTCAGTTCGTCAAAGTTTGAAGGCCTCGGCAACGTGCTGATCGAAGCGCTCGCCTGCGGCACCGCCGTCGTTTCCACCGATTGCCCGTATGGACCTCGTGAAGTTTTGGAAGGCGGCCGCCTGGGCCGGCTTGTTCCCGTCGGCAATCCAAAGGCATTGTCTGACGCAATCGCGCTGGCGCTGACGACGCCGACAGATCGCGCCTCGTTGAGGCGCGCTGCCGAAAAGCATACAGCGCGGCAAGCAGCCCGCTTCCTCATAACCAACCTGCAACTTGGGTGAGACCATGAACAGCATCACGGCGATCGGTGGATGGGCCGGCTCACAGGGCGTGGAACGGAGGCCCAAGCGGCTGACAGGACTTTGCGCCAGCGGATCGCGCTATCTCGCGCGTATCGTGCCGACCAAACCCTTTCACGCGAAAAATTCAGGTCCGATCGTAAGCTTCACCTTCGACGATGTCCCGGACTCGGCGCTGACGAACGGCGCCCGCATCCTCGATCAGCACGGCGTCCGTGGCACGTTCTACGTCGCGCCTGGCACCTGCGGAACGCAGGACGAGTATTGGACCGTCATCGACAAGCGCGGCGTCGCCGACCTCGCCCGCTCCGGACATGAGATCGGCTGCCATACCTACAGTCACGTCAAAGTGCAGTCGCTCAGCACCGCGGACCTCGCACGCGAAACGCAGCGATGCTTCGATGCGCTTCGCGACCTCGGCGGAAAGGCCGTGAGCAAGAACTTCGCCTATCCCTTCGGCAACGTCTCGTTCCCGAAAAAATTTCAGCTCGATAGGCAGTTCACAAGCTGCCGCAGTATCTACACCGGGCTGAACTCCGGCCTGATCGATCTTGCAATGTTGCGATCTGTCGAACTTTATGATCGCACGAGCACCGAACAATCGATCAACGCCACGCTGGATCAGGCAATCGCAACGAACGCATGGGTGATCTTCTATACGCATGACGTAACACGCGATCCAAGTTGGATCGGCTGCTCGCCGGCGCATCTCGAAATGGCGGTGAAGGCCGCCAAGGCTCGTGGAATTCCGTGTCTCGCCGTCGACGAAGCGCTCGCTGCAATCGGGGTTCGCGCCTAGGCGGTGCGATCCTCTTCGGCGACCGGGAACCGCGCCAAAAGATGCATCCCAAAAATCGCCATCAGCGCCATGAACCAGACCGGATTGTTGCGCGAAACGAGCACCGTCTCCAGCGATGCCGTGTAAAGCACATAGATCCACAGTCTCAGGAAATACTGCAACAGCGCCGGATTGTTCGACACCCGTAGCGCCGTTCCGAAATCCCGCATCGGCAGATAGACCACAGCGAGCAACAGCAGTAGCAAACCGGGAATGCCGAACTGCAGGGCCGCTTCAAGATAGCTGTTGTGGGAGTCCGTCCCAAGCTCTTCCACCCACCCGGATATATCCTCCGGCTCCGCGGGAAGCTTGTCGCGATACATGAGTTCGTTCGTTCGCCACGGCCCCGTCAGCCCATATCCGAAAATCGGATGCTGAGCCGTTTGCTCCATGGAAAAGCGCCAGAGATCCGTCCGCCCCGTGAATGTCGCGTCGGGCAAGACCAGGGCGACGAGCGAACGAACAGGCCCCGGCCAGCTCGATCCGACCGTCGCGACGTTGAGAAGAACAAGCGGCAGAAGAATAAGGATCGCTCTGAGCCAGCCACTGCGCGTCCGATAAACCAATGCCGCCAACGTCAGTATGAACGGCACGAGCGCAATCGACGTCTTCGACACCGAGAACAGCAGAAACATCGATGCCAGGCCGACAATCAGCCAGCCCGCCCATCGCTGTCCCGCATCCTTGATGAACAAGCCCGTGAAGATGAGGACGACCATCATCGCACCCGCTTCATTCTTATGACTGAAGAAACCGCGCCAGTTTCCTGCGAGTTCCTTCTCCAACGTATCGCCGGTCGAATGAATGGAAAGCGACGGCAGGAACGCCACGCCGAAATAGCAAAGAACGAGCACGGCCAAAGCCGCGATCGCCAATTGATTGGCGAACTGTCGCGGGCTCTGCGGCAGCCCAACGGCCATCGCTGCAATCGTTATTGAAATCATTTCGAACAGCCCCCGCTTCAGACCCGTTGCGGGATCCCCGGAGACGACGTTCGTAATCAGCAGCCAAACGATGAAGGCCACAAACGGAAAGGCCGCAACATTGAGCAGATGCTTCGGCTTCGTCACCAGCGTGAAGCCGAGTAAAACCAGCCAAAGCAACGGGAATGCAATCTGGTTGGCGATGTTGCCGCTTCCGAGCGGTCCGGCGAGATCGGCGCCGGAGCGGTCATGGAATGGCTCGAACGAAATCCAATAGACCAGCAGCACGAGCAGCAGGAGGAACGGACGAACAATGCCCGCGAGATCGCTCACCCGCGCTGCGCCAGCTTCGTCTGCTACTTTTATGGACGTCATGAGTGTCGACCCTCGCCTTACGTCTGAGGCCGCCATGAATGTGCCAGATAGTCTTTAACGAACGCACCATACTCGGACGGCGATATGCCATCCGGCGCGAGCAATCGCGGTGTTGCGCCCGAACTGAAGCACCACGCCATTGAGTGAAGCTTGAGCGGTTCCAAAATCTCGCGGGTGAACGGAATGCCGAAGTCTTCTGGCGTTCCTCGGATGGCATCGTCACCATCCCTGCTGAAGCCCCATTCGGTGACGACCACGGGCTTGACGGCCGGAAGTCCGCCGAGACTGTCGGGCCAGCGCGTAGCGACGCCACGGTCCTCGTTCGGATAGCAATGCCAGGAATAGATAACGCGCGGATCGTCGATCAGATCTCTCGCAACGCCGTTGAGATCGTGCGCCCAACGTCCGCCCGCCACGATGATGATCGCATCCGACCGCGATCTGATTTCCTTGATCAGACGGACCCACAGAGCCTTGAGGAACGGCCAATGCTCGCCTGTGCTCCGCCACAGCTTTCCGTCGTAAACCGGCTCATTCCAGAGTTCGAAAAGAATTCCCGTATCATCGCCGAAACGCGCGGAGACCGTGCGCCAGAAGTCGAGCGCCAGCGGCTCATCGGAGGCAAAGGCGTCGAGCGGCAACCCCCAGCTCGGATCCACAGGCTCCGCATACCGGCCCGGAAAGCCGATCGCGTGCCAATCGATGATGACGAAGAGATCCGCACCGCGAGCCGCAGCAACATCTCGCTGGAGCAGCGCTAATGTACGTTCCGCGTCCTGGCGCCAATGCCCGGGATGAACACTGATCCGCACCGCCGAACAATGCCATTCATCAGCAAGAAGCGCGTAATCACTGAGCGGACGTTCACCGCGAACGTAGACCGGATCCCCGACACCGACGCCCATCAACCGGATCGGACAGCCGCCGAAACGAAGCTCGTTGCCGATAACTTCGAATTTCGGCCGCTCGCTCGCGCCGCCGCCGCGCGTCGAGGCAAACAACATCCCTGCAGCCGCTGTTGCAGTCAGAAATTTTCTGCGGCTGACGTCAGACGGCATGCGCAGCGACTGCCGCAGTCGAACTCGCAACGCCCTTCGCCGTCAGGATCGTCCCGCAAAGACGCGGAATTTCCCTCGTTGCGGCATCGGCGCCGAGATCAGCGACGGGCTCATTCGGCCGGCTTGATGAAACGAAGAGAACGGAATGCGTCCCATCGAGGTCCGGCGAAAGCGCATCGGTCCGCGCATCGACCACGATGACATCATAGGATTGCTTCGCATCCTGGATGGCCTCAAGGATCGATGAGGCCTTGGGATCGCTGACGATCAGCACGTCGAGGTTCTGCTCTTGCGTCTTGCTGATCCGTCCCCTCGCCTCCGACGCAACGCGCGCCGTCACTTGACCGTCTGCAACCAGCAACCGCGTGAGCCCGCGCGTCCGCACATCTCCGTCGACAATCAGAACCTTCTTGCCTTCCGCGGCAATCGTGTGCGCAAAGGCCAGCACAATGACCGGCTTGATCGGCACGGCGGGATTGGACACGAACCACACTGTCCGGGCGGCATGACCGTCCTTCGCGCCGCTGCTCACAGCGGCTTGCAGCGACCGGATATGATCCGCAAACACGGTATCGGACGATTTCGCGGCGCTTCGCGCCAGCGTCCCCATCGCAGACGTTCCCTCGCGAAGCCACAGTGTCTGTGCCGCACGCGAGGCAGTGCGCATGTCGCTGACCAACCGGCGCGACGCCAGCGGAATGACCGCGCTCTGTTCGGAGGAAACGGGGCTTGGCTTGTCAGCTAGTACGGCCTTTCCCGAAATAGCCTTCTTCGGGGACGGCGCCGGAGACGTCACGATCTCGACCGGCGTTTCGTGAGCGTCCGAACGAACAGGTTCACTCACGGCCTGAGTTCCGATCAACCGGCGTACCAGCGGAAACACCGTCGCCGCCGCGCCGATGGCCAGCCCGATCAGAAAGCCGAGCGCGGCCAAGATAACGCCGCGAGGCGGAAACACGCGCGCCGGAAGCGGCATCGCCGAAGAGATGATGCGCACGTTTGTCGTATTCAGGCGCGATTGCTCGCGCGTCTCACGCGACCGCACGACCGACTGCTGGTAAAGCGTCTGCGTGACCTCGAGATTGCGCTCCAGCTCGCGCAATTCGATTTGCGCCTTGGCTGCCTCGTTCATTTCGCCGTTAAGACGCTGCACCGTGCCGGACAATGACTGTTCGTTGGCTTTCGCGCGTTCGTAGTCGTGACGGATGCTTTGCAGAACGCGAAGGATCTCGCGATCCAACTCCGACCGGACTGCGCTTTCCTGTTGCGCCATCGTCACCATGACCGGATGCTTCGGCATCAATTGCGCGGCAAACCTCGCGCGTTCGGCGGCAACCGTCGCGAGCTGCTTCTTCAGATTGATCAACGTCGGCGACGCCATGATCTCCGGCATGGCTTCCGGTGCCCCACGCGATTTTTCGATATCATCGATCTGCGCCTTGATGCGCTCCGTTGCAGCACGCGCGAGAGCGAGTTGATTGTTCGCATCGGTCAGCTGTTGCTCGACAACGAGCTTGCCACCCGCAAGTCCGAGGTTATGCGCAGCCTTGTAGGCCGCGATTTTTTCCTCGCCCGAGTTGACCTGATCCTGCATGGCCTTGAGACCGGAATCGAGCGCTTCCGCCGCGCCCTCGTTGCTCGACGACCGGAATTGCGCCTGGTCTTCGAGATACGCCGCGATGATGGCATCTCCGATACGCACCGATTTCTCCGGATCGTTCGAACTGACGGACAACTCGATGACGAATGTGCGTTCCGGTCTCTTGACACCGATGCGCTGCTGCAGCGTTTGCAGCGCCGCTAATTCCAAATCGCCTGTCTGTTTCGAACTCGAAAGCCCGGTCACGCGCGAAATCGCAGCCGCCAACGGGCTGCTCTCCGTCCCGTTGAAGTCCGGATCGTTTTGGAGCCCCAATTTTTGGATGGCTCGTTTTAGAACACTGTTCGAAGACAGCACCTGAACCTGGCTCTCAACGACCGTGATGCCGGAATCGGACTCCCCGGCGCGCGGCGTCACCTCTTTGTCGAGCAGGCGGAGGTCTCTCGGATCGACGAGCAATTGCGCCGTGGCCACATAGCGATGCGGAATGAACTTAGAGAGCGTGACCACAAGCCCAGCGCCCAAAAGGCCGCAAATCAGCAGAAAAAGCTTACGCCGCCAGAGAGCCGCAAAAACTGCGCTCGCATCGAAGCCGAAAGGCGCGGACGAAGTGGCAGAGCGAGTCTGCGCGGTCTGCGCGTGGGGATGATCCAAAAACACGTCTGTCTCCGACAGCATCTCGAGAGGAAAAAACGAAGCCCCCTGCGCCATTGGAGTGCCATCGGCGAAGAGGCGATCGCTCTTCACGAGCAAACGATGTGCCAGTCGCGTTTTTGGTTAAAATCGATCAATACTTGTATGTAATAATAAAAAAGGCCCCGGAATTCGGGGCCTTATTGATGCACTATTTATCGTCGTCGCCGGGCTTTTTGTCGGAAGGGCCATTGGTGCTGTCCTCGGCGCCCTTGACGCCGGTCGCGTCCTGAGAGGGAGACATGCCCTGATCGCCGGTGCTTGCACCACTGTTTCCGGTCGTTCCATTCGGATCCATCGCAGGACCGCTCTTATTGCCCGGTGCGCCCTTCACGCCGGGTCCGGAACTCGTGTCCGAAGGCGGCTGATTGTCGTTCGACGTGTCGGCTGCGAAGGCAGGCGCTGCACCGAACAGGGCCGCGATGGCGCAGACAGCAATCATCTTCCTCATGGCGTATCCATCCTTGTTTGGTTCATCGACAATGCAAGGCTGGAACGCACCCGTTGCTTGCAGCGTTCCAACGGAGCGGTGCATTTGCCGATCACATTCGCGGATCAGCGCATTCCGCGCAGCAGCATCATTGCGCCGCGATAAAGAAACCAAACGGCAAAGAACGGAGCGGCAAGAAGAAGGATGAGCAGATCCGAAGTCAGGCCGACGCCACGCCGCATCAGTGCAATCGTTTTTGATTTCGGCGGTTCAGGAAATTCGCCCGGAATGCATGAGCGAACGTGGTGGGACTCCTTGGCGGGAAGCTCAACGCTACGCAGCGTCACCCGGCGCTGTACCCAAGCACGGCGCCGGTAACGATCAATCTTACGGGCCCGATCTGGCCCACGAAAAACTACTGACTTTGTTTGACGCATAACACCCCCGTTCATACGAACGGAACGCGGCAGAACGATGTAGCGTTCCGGCGTCACAATACCGCGACGCGGTGTTATAAAAATCCAATAATGGCCATATTCGACGGGCGTTTCGACCAGCGCGCGGCTCTCTGATGGCTGAGCTGCGCTAGCTCGGCCGCCGCTTTAGGATCGACTGGCCCGCGTAGACAGCGACAGCGCCAAGTTCTTCCTCGATGCGGATCAGCTGATTGTACTTCGCCAAGCGGTCCGACCGCGAAAGCGATCCCGTCTTGATCTGGCCGCAGTTGGTCGCGACGGCGAGATCGGCAATCGTTGAATCTTCCGTTTCGCCCGAGCGATGCGACATGACTGCCGTATAGGCCGCACGCTGCGCCATGCTGACGGCGTCGAGCGTCTCGGACAGCGAGCCGATCTGATTGACCTTCACCAGGATCGAGTTCGCGATGCCTTTCTCGATGCCTTCAGCGAGACGCTCGGTATTCGTCACGAAAAGATCGTCGCCGACCAGCTGAACGCGCTTGCCGAGCAAGTCCGTCAGCAGCTTCCATCCGGCCCAGTCGTCCTCGGCCATCCCGTCCTCGATCGAGATGATCGGATAGCGGTTCACGAGATCTTCGAGATATTTGGCGTTGCCCGCGCTGTCGAGCGTCTTGCCTTCGCCGGCGAGCTGATACTTTCCATCCTTGAAATACTCGGTCGAAGCGCAATCGAGCGCCAGCATCACATCTTCGCCCGGCTTGTATCCCGCCTTCTCGATCGACTTCATGATGAAGCTCAGCGCTTCGTCGGCGCTCTTGAGGTTCGGCGCGAAGCCGCCCTCGTCGCCAACGGAAACGCTATGGCCTGCGTCCTTCAGATTCTTCCTCAAGGTGTGGAAGATTTCCGCGCCGACCCGAATAGCGTCCGCACAGCTCTCGGCCGTGACGGGCATGATCATGAATTCTTGGATGTCGATCGGATTGTCCGCGTGCGCGCCACCGTTGATGATGTTCATCATCGGCACGGGAAGAACGTGCGCATTGACGCCGCCGATATAGCGGTAGAGCGGCAGGTCGTTCGATTGTGCTGCCGCCCTGGCCACCGCAAGCGAGACGCCGAGAATGGCATTGGCACCGAGACGGCTCTTGTTCTCCGTACCGTCGAGCTGCAGCAAGGCCGCGTCGATCCCCCGCTGCTCCTCGGCATCCATACCGGAAAGCGCATCGAAGATCTCGCCGTTGACGGCGTCGACCGCCTTCCAAACGCCCTTGCCTTGATAACGCTCCTTGTCGCCGTCTCGGAGTTCGATCGCTTCGTGAGCCCCCGTCGATGCGCCGGACGGAACGGCGGCACGCCCCTCCGAACCGTCTTCGAGCAGCACATCCACTTCGACCGTCGGATTGCCTCTGCTGTCGAGGATTTCGCGGCCGGTGATGTCAACGATGGCGGTCATGAGCGTTCCTGGTATGTTTGAGGCTGGCTTATCGAGGTGAGCCTGCAGTAAGAGTTTCGGCGCGGGTTTTAACCGCAATTGCGAACAAGGCAAAGTCCTCGCGGGCAGTTCGAGCCTACCCGGAAGGACATTCGCCCAGGACCAAAGGTGCGCCAATGTCAGAAACGAGGAAGTGGACGGGAGGTTGCCATTGCGGACGCGTGCGTTTTGAAGCCGAACTTGCGCTCGATGGGCTGAAAATCTGCAACTGTTCATATTGCCAGAAACGCGGGGCGATCATGGGCTTCGTCCCCTTTAGCGCGTTTCGCCTGTTGTCCGGTAAGGATCAGGAGGCAGAGTACCTGTTCAACAAGAAGAAGATTCACCACACGTTCTGCCCAGAATGCGGAATAGGCTCCTATTCCTATGGAACAACGCCCAGCGGAGCGTCCATGGTGGCCATCAATGTCAGATGCCTCGACGGGGTCGACGCCGCCTCTCTGACGCCTACTCTTTTCGACGGCAAGAGCATCTAGCCATGTCAGAATCGTCTGCTCTTGTTCTCTTTTCCGGTGGCCAGGACTCGACCGTATGTCTCGCCTGGGCCCTTGATCGCTATGACCGCGTGGAAACGGTCGGCTTCAGGTATGGCCAACGCCACGGCGTCGAACTCGAGCAGCGCGAGGTCATTCGCTCGAAGCTCGCGCACCTCGGTCCCAACGGACACCGGCTGGGCGGCGATACCGTCCTCGACTTGCCCGCGCTCCAAAGCATCAGCGATACGGCCCTGACGCGCGAGACCGAAATCACGTTCGCCGCGACCGGCTTGCCGACGACGTTCGTCCCCGGACGAAATCTTCTCTTCCTCACCTACGCGGCGGCGCTCGCCTACCGGCGCGGCATCGGCACACTCGTCGGCGGCATGTGCGAGACGGATTTTTCCGGCTATCCGGACTGCCGTAACGATACGATCCAGGCGATGGCTCAGGCCCTGTCCCTCGGATTGGCATCACCCGTCGCCATCGAAACACCGCTGATGTTCATCGACAAGGCCGCAACGTGGGAACTCGCGTCAAAACTCGGCGGCGATGACCTTATTCAGATCATTCTCGAAGATACGCACACCTGCTACATGGGCGATCGTACGCACCGGCACCCGTGGGGCTACGGCTGCGGCAAGTGCCCTGCTTGCGATCTCCGCGCCAAAGGTTGGACCGAATGGCATACGCGGACCGGCGAACCCGCTGCGGCCGGAGCTTAAAGCTCCCCATCTTCGGACTTCGCCGGGCCATAGACAGCAAGCTGCGCCCGGCGCGCCTCTAAAACGGAAAGATCAGACACGTCGTCGTCGCATGAGCCATCAGCTTGCCTCTGCGATCCGTCAATCGCCCTTCCGCCGTCGCCCCGCGCCGCCCACGCGCAAGAACTGTTCCTTCGGCGCGCACGAGGCCAGTGTCCTTCGTCATCGGACGCAGCAACGAAACCTTGAATTCCATCGTCGTGAAGCCCGTGCCCTTGGGCAACGTCGAAAGCACCGCGCAAGCCATGCAGGAGTCGAGCAGTGTGGCGGTATAACCCGCATGCACCGTCCGGATGGGATTGTAGTATTCTTCCCGAGGCTCGGAGACGAAGACGGTCCGCCCCTCTTCGACCTCGGTCATGTGGAAGCCGAGCGTCTTGCCGATCGGCGGACCGGGCAGATCTCCCCGCAGCATGGCGTTGAGGAACTCGAGTCCGCTCATTGACGTCAGCGTCTCGAGATCGACAATGCCGACATTGTCGGATGCGGGTGAGCCAGGCTGCATGGTGGGTCCGCCTCATCAGGCTTCTAGCGTGAACGGATTGCAATTCGTCCTGCGCTCGAATTAGTCCTCATATTCGGCGCGCTTCAATGCGGCGGCGTTCCGCAGGAAGAAACAATGGCGAGTAGAACCATCCCGAGCCCGAAATTGCGATAGTTAAGCGCGCCGGACACCATGGCCCGCCACCGGACTTGACTTGGCCGCCGCGCTTCGTAGGTATCCCGGCATGTACGCGATCAAGGAGATTTTCTACACGCTCCAGGGCGAAGGCGCGAATGCCGGCACGCCCGCGGTCTTTTGCCGTTTTGCGGGCTGCAACCTTTGGAGCGGCCGCGAGCAGGATCGCGCCAAGGCGATTTGCCAGTTTTGCGATACCGATTTCGTCGGCATCGACGGCGAAGGCGGCGGCCGCTTCGAGACGGCGGATGCGCTGGCCGACGCCTGCCGCGCCGCCGCGCCCCGATCTCATCAGTCAGTACTCATTGTTCTGACCGGCGGCGAGCCGATGCTGCAAGTCGATCAGGAACTGGTTGATGCCCTGCACACGCGTGGCTTTCGCATCGCCATCGAAACCAACGGGACACTCCCGGTCCTCGATACCATCGATTGGATCTGCGTCTCGCCGAAGGCCGGAGCCGACCTTAAGCAGCGCCATGGCAACGAGCTGAAGCTCGTCTTCCCGCAGGAAGGCGGTGACCCGGCGCGCTATCTCGAACTGGACTTCGAAGAACGCTTCCTGCAGCCGATGGACGGCCCCGACCAGCACGCCAATACGCTTGCGGCCATCGCCTACTGCAAGGCCAATCCGGCCTGGCGTCTGTCCGTCCAAACCCATAAAATTCTCGGAATCCCTTAACGAACAGGCCTTCCGCGCCCGTTTGGCGCGGTTTGAGCCCCCGGGCGGGGGTGGCGCCTTGGGGCGAAATCCCGTATGGAGCGGCCATGCAAATTTACAAGGAATTCAGGTTCGAGGCGGCCCATTTCCTGCCGTCGGCAGCACCCGGCACTCCGAATGCCCGCGTGCACGGTCACTCGTTTCGTGCGCGCATCGTCGTCGAAGGCGAGCCGAGCGCCGATACGGGCTACATCTTCCATTTCGATGAATTGTCGGCAGCACTCCGCGAAACGGAAGACGCGCTCGATCACCGCATGCTCAACGACATCGACGGGCTCTCCGCGCCGACGCTCGAACGCATCTCGATGTGGATTTGGAACCGTCTGTCGAACCGCATCCCCGGCCTTGTCCAGGTCGAGGTCCATCGCGACAGCTGCAGCGAAGGTTGTATCTATCGCGGGCCTTCCCCGGCAGATCGCCGCTTAGCGGCGGAGTAACGTGTGATGGCAGCGGAACAGCCGGGTGCGAGTCAGCTCGGCAAACAAGTCGGGATACCGGAAAGTCCCGAGGCGGCTCAGCTCGATCGCGTCCCCAATCCGCACGCCGATACCGATTATGTCGCCCGCTTCACGGCGCCCGAGTTCACGTCACTCTGTCCCGTGACGGGCCAGCCTGATTTCGCGCACCTCGTCATCGACTACGTGCCGGGCGGATGGCTGCTCGAAAGCAAATCGCTGAAGCTCTATCTCGCCTCGTTTCGCAACCATGGCGCTTTCCACGAAGATTGCACCGTTGCGATCGGCAAACGCATTGCGAGCCTCATCGAGCCGAAGTTCCTGAGGATCGGCGGCTATTGGTATCCGCGTGGCGGCATACCGATTGACGTCTTCTGGCAAACGGGAACGCTGCCCAAGGATGTCTGGCTGCCGGATCAAGGCGTGCAGCCGTACAGAGGCCGAGGCTGAGCCTCGCCCTCTGTAATGATATCCGGTCGGCCTCAAAAGGCTGATCGAATTACCAGTGACGGCGGTGGTGATGACGCCAGTGGCGGTGGTGGCGATAATAAGGCCGGTAATAGGGGCGATAATTCCCATAGCCATAGTAGGGCTGGTAATACGGCCTATAATAGCCATAGCGGTAGTGACGATGCCGCCAGCGGCGGCGATAGTGCGTCTTCTCTACGACACTGTTCCCGCTCTTCGCAGCCGACCCAACAGCCGCCAGATCCCCACCACCGATGGCTGCGGCCTGAGCTCCGGTCGCGGCAAAGCCGATCCCGAGTCCCAGAGCCAACGCCAGAAGTAGATTTCGCATTTCGGTCTCCCAAGCTTATTGCCTTCCAGCAATACGCAATGGCAATTGCTGGTTCCGGCTTATGCACTTTAGGAGTCCTTGACTGAACGGCAGCTGTACGGCGCAACAATCTCCGATGGAAATCGCGAATGAATTACGGCCAAATAGCGATCAGCGATTTTCGGGCAACGGAATAAATTCCGTTTCATCGCCGGGCACGATAGCGAAACGGCCCTGACGCCAATCTTCTTTCGCGCTGTCAATGCGCTCTTGTGAACTGGATACGAAGTTCCACCAGATATGCCTCGGCCCATCCATCGGCTCTCCGCCGAGCAACATCAATCGTGCATTCGTTTCCGCAAGAATTGAAATGCGATCGCCGGGCTTGAAAACCAGAAGCTGTCCGCCATCGAACGTCTGCCCCGCGATATCGATCCGGCCGGAAGCCAGATAAATCGCACGCTCGTCATAATCCGGATCGAGAGGCAACACGGCGCCCGGCGCGAGAACGGCCTCAGCGTAGAAACAGGCGTGCGGGAACACCGCAGGCGACGTCTCGCCGTAAAGGCTCCCGGTAATAATCCGAACGCGCTTGCCTTCACCATCGAGCCTCGGCAACGCGCTCACGTCATGATGCGCAAAGCCCGGAGCGCTTTCCTCATGCGACTTCGGCAGCGCCATCCACGCCTGGATTCCGAACATCTCCTGGCCGGAGACGCGCATTTCCGGACCCGTTCGCTCCGAATGAACGATGCCCCGGCCCGCCGTCATCAGATTGACCTCTCCGGGCCGGATCGCGAGGGCCGACCCGAGGCTGTCCCGATGCATCATCTCGCCTTGAAAGAGATAGGTGACGGTCGCGAGCCCGATGTGTGGATGCGGCCTGACATCGATGCCTTGTCCGGACAAAAATTGCGCAGGCCCCATCTGATCGAAAAAAATGAACGGCCCGATCATCTGCCGCTGCGCGGAAGGCAAAGCGCGACGCACTTCGAACCCGCCGAGATCGCGCGCCCTGGGAACGATCACCTGCTCGATCGCATCACAAGATTGGCGATCACCCGGAATGGGATCGTTATCCTTGAGCCAACTCATCGCGCTTCCTCCGCAACTGCAAACATGGGGGCAGCCATTACTGGCCGCAACCGGCATCAGATAATCAGAAATCGCGACGCCTCAAGTGCACTGGGGCGCCGGCACACATCGCGGCGGCCGAACCATTTGAACCGGTTGCGCTGGACCCAATCATAAATCCGGTCACCGATCGCACTCGGAACGAAGCGCCCAACGCGTCCTAGCCCCCGCCAAGGTTGCGGCATCGTCTCGGCTGCAGCCATTGCACCCGCCCACCGCGTGTACGGCAGCCCATCTCTCAAAACCATGAAAGTATCGAACGCAACGGCATCGAGACCGTAGTGTGCGTAAAGGGCCTTCGGCAGCGGATCCTGAATGACCGCGAACTGACTTCGTCCCGCTGGATCGCGATCAAGCATCCACTGCACGCCGCCCGAACAGAGAACGCAAAGACCGTCGAAAATGATCAGCGGCCGCGTATCGTCGAAACTCGGAACCGCCGGATCATTGCGGTAGCTATAGGCTTTGAACGGCATCACGGATCGTTTCCTGCCTCGAGTTCATGACAGACAAATGGAGACGGAGACACGGCGCTATCAAGATGCAAATTTCTCTTCCGTCTCAATTCCGGATTATTCCGGATAAAGCCTACCCGGCGCAACGCGCGACGCGTAGAAACGTGCACACGTCATTTCACAGCGCCATTTGGAGTTCAGACCGATGCCCCGCCGCGTAGTGCACATCTCCTGCCTTGCCCTCTGTCTCGGCCTCGCAAGCCTCTGGACCACCGGACCCGCCCTCGCCGAGATCGATTGTGCCAACGCCGGAAACACGGTCGAAATGAATTTCTGCGCCGACAAGGATTATAAGGCGGCCGATAAGGCCCTCAACGCCGCCTACGCGAATGCGGCTGAATACATCCGAACGCGCGGCGAACAGGAAAAGCCGTACGACACGGCGAGCTTCCAGGAAGCATTGCGCAACGCCCAACGCGCCTGGGTCACCTACCGCGATGCCGACTGCAAAGATCTGGTGGCTCAGGAATGGTCCGGCGGCACCGGTGCCACAGCTGCAATCCTCGGATGCATGACCGAAAAGACTATCCAGCGGACCAAAGAGCTGAAAGAGCGATACGCCGAACATTGAAAGGCGCATTCGTTCCCGAGTTAACCTTTCTCCCCGAATGATTGCCACCGAACTGTCGTTTTGGGGAATTAGACCCCGCGTCTGCACGTAGTCGGAACTCCACGAAGATGCTGAGCCGTTCGGGCCCATGCACGCGTCCGGATATGACCGCGCGCGAAGCCGACGTCAGGAGAGAACACATGATTACGTCACGCCTTGGCATCCGTGTATTGGCCGGATGCGCCGCCTTCATCGCGGCAGCCGCTGCGCAGATCGCACCCTCGATCGCCGATACGCCGAAAATCGCTGTTGGCACTTTGACGTGCCACGGCAAAGGCAGCGTCGGCTACATTTTCGGATCGAAGCAGAACCTCAGGTGCAACTTCGAAACGCCCGTCAGCGGACGCACCTATCGCTATGCTGCAACGATCACCAAGGTCGGTCTCGACATCGGCATCAAGGGCGATAGCACGATGGTCTGGACGGTGCTCGGACCGACGACAAATATCCCGAGCGAAGCACTCGAAGGAAATTACGGCGGCGTCACCGCAGGCGCGGCCGTGGGCATCGGCGGCAACGCCAACGCCCTGATTGGCGGCTCCAGCCAATCCATCATTTTGCAGCCCGTGAGCCTCGAAGGCCAGACGGGCCTCAACCTCTCGGCAGGCGTCGCAGGACTGACGATTTTCGCGCCTTAAATCGCAAACGAAAAAATAGAGCGGCGCGCTGCGGACAGAAACGCAGCGCGCCAATCTCGTCTTCGATTTCATCGACGAACGAATATTTTTCATTCATCCCATTTCTCTCGCTCCGCGCGCCGCTTAGCGCATCTTTCGAGCATAACGGCATCACTTTTTGGCCATGAGAATCGCACGCTATGGACGCTCTAGCCGCGAGGAGAAAAAACATGGCCGCACTGTCAAAAAACGTCGAAGAAATGCTCATTCGCCTGGCGGAAAATGCACGTACCGAACAGGACTTTGTCCTGACGCTATCCGATGCCATCCGCAGGGTAGACGAACAGCTGCTTCGTGATGTTCGCAACGTCGCGCTCCAGCACGAGCTAAGACGTGAAGCGATCCTCGGTGAGCTTCAGGATCTCGCCTCGCGGCTATGCGCTCTTCCCACCCGCGTTCCTGCCCAACCCGTTGCCGCGATCGATCAGCAGCAAGGCAATCAGACACGCGCCGAAATCGACGCTGCGCTGAACGGGCAGGCTGGCGATTGGCGCCAGGCCGCGCAGAACATGCACGACGAGTTCGAGTTCACGTTCAACGGCCAGCCACGGCACTAGCAAAGTCTGCGCGATTACCGCCCGATATATCCGGGCATCCGCGCCGCATCCTGCGAGCGGGCAAGCCACATGGCGCGATCGTGCGCATATTCGAAATCCCGACGCACGGTCGATCGCGGAATGCGCGCCCGGAAGTAATTCGCCCAGCGAAATTCCGCAAACGGTCTGCCAGACTTGGCGAAGCCACCGGCTTCACGAACGGACCACGCGAGATCGCGATAGAGATCGGACCGCAAATCCTGCAAGGACTCGGGCAGTTTGGTCGGACAGACCGGCTGCCCGTGCCCATCAAATGCGTGCAGTAGGCCCAGCGTGTTCATGCGGCGAAGGAAGCGCTTACGCGGCAGGTGCGAAAGATCGGCAACGATGTTGACGAACGCTTCCTCCACATCGCTCTTCAGCAGCGCCAGGCTCAGGTGATGATGGTCGATGATGAAGAAGTCATCGTCCGGCCCGAGCACGGCCGGTACCGGACGCGCTTCGAGATAGCGTCGGAGCCTTCGCCTGCTTCCTACGCGGCGCTCGACCTTTTCACGCTTGGCCGCGACGGCGCGCATGCCGACCGCCATTTGTGTGGGACGTAAATCTTCGAGCGGTACCGATTCAAGTTTTTGCGGCTCGGAGCCACGAAATCGCATAGGTGGCGGGTTAGGGTCGGCAAAAATGAAACCGGCCACCGGCTCACGCCAGACTTCTAGTAGCGGCATGACTTCCCATAAAGCGAATTGAACACCGCTTAACAATTTCGCCTTTATGGTTAAAATTACGTTTACTCTAATCCCCGGCGGCCACGAAAACTTACTTGGCCGCCGTCATCGAACCCTCCCGATGACGCGAAACTTCGGCAGCCGAGACTTCACCCGCAGCCACCAGCGCATCGACGCAGCCTTTCGAGAGACCGACGCCGACGGACCGCATGCATGACCGCACCTCTCGGCTGGTCGGGCTGTACGCGCTGCAGTGCGCATAGTAGTCGCTCGCACATGCCATCTGCACGCGCAGGCTGATGGCTGAAGCGTTGCCCGCCATCAGCGTGACGCCGGCGAGAACGAGGGCCGGAGCGAAAATGGCGCGGGAAGCATTCCGGTGGATCTCAACAAATCTGGTCATTGCAGGTCTCCATCTCTTCTGGCGATGCAAGCCCGTCTTGGGCAGTTGGTGGCCGAAAGGGATAGCGTGACCCGGATGCTTCCCGCTGTTCCGGGGGGAACTGGTGCTTGGACGCAGATAAGGTTGCAGCTACTGCGTAGCGTTTCGTGCGAGTGGTCTGCCCGGCACCGGATAGGAAGTCTGGCGCGCACCCTTCAGCCGTGCGAACCGGCAGGCCTCCTCATAAACGACCGTTGCGGCCGCAAGCGCCGTGATACCCGCCTGATCGTAAGCAGGCGCCACTTCGACGACGTCGCAGCCGATGATCCGGAGACCATCGAGACCACGCAGCATCGCCAGCAGCTCTCGCGGAGTCAGTCCGCCCATCACCGGCGTACCGGTCCCCGGCGCAAAGGCCGGATCGAGACAATCAATATCGACCGTCAGGTAGCACGGTGCATCGCCTGCAAGCGCCTTCACCATCGCGACGATCTGATCGGGGCCCTTCCCGGCGACGGTCATGCTGTCGAAAATGTTCATGCCCATCGGATCATCCACCCAGGTCCGAATGCCGATCTGCGATGACCGGCTCGGATCGATCAGCCCATCATGAATGGCCTGCGCGAACATCGTGCCGTGATTGATCTCGACCGCGCCGCCGGGTCCGGTGCGCGGCGTCCATGTATCGGGATGCGCATCGAAATGGATGAGTGCCAGCGGCCCATACTTTCGCGCATGTGCTTTGAGCAGCGGATAACTGACGAAATGATCGCCGCCGAGCGCGCATAGGAACGCCCCGGTGGAAATGACGTTGAACGCCGCCTCTTCGATCGCAGCCGGAATTGTATGCGGAAAGCCGAAGTCGAGCAGCGCATCGCCGAGATCGACGATCCTCACATGCGAAAGCGGATCGAAACCGCCGGGATAGGATTTGAGCTCCGCGAGTTGCGCCGAAGCCGACCTTATCGCATCAGGTCCGAGCCGCGCCCCCGGCCGGTTCGACGTCGCGATGTCGAGAGGCACGCCGAGAACCGCGAAATCACCGGCCCTTGCGCGGTCGGCGTGCGGCGCCCGCAAAAACGTATGCGCACGCGAGTAGGTCTGTTCGGAAGCGATGGAAGCGGGTGACAGCGCACCACAATTGAATGGCGTATGGACGCCGGTTGTAATGCCGGAAATCATGACGACCTCGATTGTTGCGATGTCGTCCGGCCGACACCTTCACAATCAAACCGGGTGATCCCGGCGCCTCCGTTTCGCGGCTGCCTAGAGGATGCCTATCCCATTGCGACAGTCAAGCCCCGGATAGAGCCCCGGTGAACCCTAGCCCTTTCAGTGCGTTACCAAATGCGACGCTCATAAATTGGCTAGAACCATGTCCAACCTCGTAAAACTCGCGACTGAAAAAGCGGCCCGGTCCGAAAGGGAGGCCGAGCTTCTTCGCGAAGATTTATTGCAAAAATGCACCGACGCCGTCGCCGGGCTGGGCGACAACCTCACCGGATATGCGCTCGTGGTTTGGGGCAAGGATGGCGAAATGCGAACGGCCTACAATGCCGCGCAAGGTCCAATCGGACCGGCGCTCGTGCCAACGCTCGCAGCCGATGCATTGAACCGCCATGTCGCCGTGATGCTGTCGAAAAAGGAAGATGCGGACGACCCCAGCTGATCGGGTAACGCGTGACAAAAGAAAACCCAGAGCTTGGGCTCTGGGCTTGCGCTTGAGTTTAATGCAAGAAGCCGAACAGATGCAGGCCGATGATCACGACCAGCGGAACGCCTGCCAGCCAAAGAATTAAGTCGCGTGCCATGATGCTCTCCTCAATGTTTGATCGGCGGCGGAATACCGTCATCGGTCGATGGCGCGGGAACGGACTTCCTTGCGCCATCGTGCGACCGGACTAGGCTCAGCAATTCATCGAGACGTCGGCGCGCCTCAGCCAGATGTTGTTTGGCTTCCTCACGCCGCAGAACGACGCTGTTCTGCGCAGCACCACGCAATTCGTTCTCAAGATCCCAAAGGCTCTTTAAAACCTTCGGGACCGTGTCTCTGATGTTGTCCGGCATCCGAGCCTCACCAACTTGATCTGCCCCCTGAACGCATGCCGTTGATTTCCGGTTCCGCCCTTGCATTTTGCCGGTGTGACGAGATTTATGGGCGCGGCGCTAACGCCGAACGCAGCCCGATCGGACCCTGAAGCCAAATGATCCCACAAGCATTGTTGCCCATCGTCCTCCTGACGATGTCGAACGTCTTCATGACATTCGCCTGGTACGGCCATCTCAAATTCACCAACAAGCCGCTTTGGCTCGTCGTGATCGTCAGTTGGGGAATTGCTTTTTTCGAATACTGCCTGGCGGTCCCGGCAAATCGCTACGGCGTCGCGGTCTATTCGCCGGCCGAATTGAAGACAATGCAGGAAGTGATAACGCTATCGGTATTCGCGATTTTTTCCGCGACTTACCTGAGTGAACCGCTCACCCTCAACCAGGTCGTCGGCTTCGCCTTTATCGCGCTCGGAGCGTTTTTCGTTTTCAAGGCGCCGCTGTAATGATCGGCGCCACTCTCACCTGATCGGCACGCTCAGCTGAAATTTGCTGCTCAAACTTTGCGGCTCTGTCGACGCACCGAGATTGTCGACATCGGCCGTCACGCTCAGCGAGTAGGCGTCGGGCTTGGTGTAGGTGACGCCAGCGCCTGCGGATGTCGTGTCGAAGGACGAATCCGTCGTTTCCTTGTGGCTCGTCGACAAGTCGAACGCCCGCTTGTAGGTGACGAACGGCTCGAGCGTCGAGCCGCCATCGAGCGAGAACGAATGATTGACCTTCGGCGCGAGAATGAACGCGCTCTTTTCGCCGGTGCCGGTGCTCGATGCCGAGCCGCCGTTCGCTTCCCATTCCGTGCGCGCGTCGAGACTGAACATCGGCGCAGCCTGCAGCGTGACGTAAGCCGCCGCTTTCTGGTCCTGCGCGATACCGGATGTCGCTGACGATCGCGCTTCACCTCTTTCGAGTACAAGCCCGACGCTCGCTTTCTTGCTGATCTTGTAATCAGCTCCGAAGCCGACGCGGCTCGATTGACTGGAGGCGTTGTCCAATCCGCTGAGATCGATATTGCTCCAGACATCGACCGGAGTGTTGGGCGCAGCTGCAGCTTTCGGCAGCTTCAGCGTATAGGGATCGGCGCCAAATTCCGGCTGCGGCACCGAGACGGTGCGCGAATTGTAATCACGCAATGTGCCGAGGCTCGTACGAACCGACATGCTGCCGTCGTTGGCATTGAACTTCGACGGCACCGTGCCTTTGCTCAGAGCGATCCACGGCAAGCCGTCCGTGGCAGCGGCCGATACGGTAGGCATCGTCTGCTCTGCAAGCGCCGCGTCCAAATCGAACTCGATGTCTTGCGCGCAGTCTGTGAAATCGGGCTCGGACGTATTCGACTGCACGTCCACACAATCCTCTGCACGAACGCCGGAAGCGGCGCCGAACAGCACGGCCAAACTGGCAACAATCGCGTACGCGAAGCCGCGATCGCGGATAAAACAAATTTTCCGAATGATCATAAGCGCTTGTTAGCCGTGAACTTTGATCATCATGTGGCGATTTCCTGAATCGGTCAAAGGGTAACCCTGCCTCCCATGCCCGCATTTACGGCGTTGTCGCAGAAGCCTAGTATTCCTTCACGCTTGGTCGCGCGAATGCTGGACATTGGCTGGTAAGAGTTTGTGCAACGTGGGTGACACCCGCATGTCGCGGACGCCGTGAAGGCGCACGCCGGCAACGCGGCCGATAACGAACGTGAAATGGAGAAAGGCAGAACATGAGCTGGAGCGATGCACTCAAGGGGGTCGTTGGGAACCTTGTCGGTCAAGCCGAACAAGGCGCCTTGCCGGATATTCTGAAGGGCGTGCTCGGAACGGAGGGCCTGCAAGCAGTTCTCGGCAAACTCCAAGATGCGGGCCTCGGTGCGCAGGTCTCTTCGTGGCTCGACAAGAACAAAAACAATCTGCCGATCACGCCTGAGCAGATCCAATCCGCGCTTGGCGACGAACACGTTCAGCAGATCGCCAAGTCACTCGGCATTCCGGTGGATTCAATCCTCGCCTCGTTGGCGAGTGCACTTCCTCAGGTGGCGAGCGAAGCTGGCCCCGCCGCCGATCCTCAAAACGCTTCGCCGCTTCCCGGTCCCAAAACCGGCTGACGGTCGGACGTCAGGGGGGCAAAGCCACTCAATTCAACGCCGGCGCGGCGCGGTCGATGATCGCCCGCACGTTCGTCCCCGCAGGAAGAAGTCCAAAAGCGCCGCCGTCGCCGGACAATCGCGTCGCCAGGAACGCATCGGCGACATCCGCTGTTGAATGGCGGATCAGCAATGCAGCCTGTAGCCCAACGACGAGAGCCCGCACGAACGAGCGCGCCTGACCTTCGTCGAGTTGCCGTGATCTTTCTTGCAGTTTCAGAACGTGGCCCCGCAGCCGCCCGTCAGCATTGCAAGCCTCATGCATCTCGTCCAACAGCATGTCGATCGCCGCAGGCGTGCGCGCCAACGCCCGAAGAACATCAAGGCACATGACGTTGCCTGATCCCTCCCAAATCGAATTCAGCGGCATTTCCCTATGAATACGCGCGAGATTGAACTCTTCCACGTAGCCGTTGCCACCGAGCACCTCCATGGCTTCGGCGGCAAACGCCGGCCCGCGTTTGCAGATCCAGAATTTCGCCGCCGGCGTGACGACCCGCCGATACGCCAGCGCGGCCTCGTCGTCCTCGTCGTAGGCGCGCGCGAGGCGCATCGCCAAAACCGTTGCCGCCTCGGATTCGATGGCGAGGTCGGCAAGAACGTTCGCCATCAAGGCCTGATCGATCAAAAGTTTTTGAAAGGCACGGCGGTGCCGCGCATGATGGACGGCCTGCACCAGACCCTGACGCATCAATCCCGACGTTCCGACTGCGCAATCGAGACGCGTATAGTTTCCCATCTCGATGATGGTTGGAATCCCGCGGCCTTCCTCGCCGATAAGCTCTCCCTCCGCGCCCTCGAGTTCCACCTCGCTCGACGCGTTCGAACGATTGCCGAGCTTGTCCTTCAGACGGCGAATGCGAATGGCATTCCTTGTCCCGTCCTCAGTCCATCTCGGGACGAGGAAGCACGTCGGTCCGGCTGCCGTCTGCGCCAGCATCAGAAAGGCATCGCACATCGGCGCCGACATGAACCATTTGTGCCCGTGGATGCGGTAAAAACGGCGCCCGCCAGCTTCGGCATAGGGCTCGGCGCGTGAGACGTTGGCCCTTAAATCCGATCCGCCCTGATTTTCGGTCATCCCCATGCCGATCAGCGCCGACGTCTTTTGTGCCGCCGGCTTGAAACTCGGATCGTACGCACGCGAATAAATACGCGGCAGCCACTCGGCAGCGGCCGCTGGCGCATGCTTGAGCGTCGCGACCGCGGCATAGGTCATCGAAACCGGGCAGTAGACCCCGCTTTCGATCTGCGCCAGCATGAAGCAACCGGTGGCGCGCGCGACGTGCGCACCTTTCCGCGGCTTCACCCACGGACCGCTATGGAGACCGTTCGCCAACGCGAGACCGAGCAGCGTGTGCCAGCTGTCGTGAAACGCCACCTCGTCGATCCTGTGGCCGTACCGGTCGAACGCGTTGAGAACCGGCGGATTGCGATTGGCTTCCGCACCCGCGGCGATCATCTCGGCGGTACCGAGCTGCCGGCCGAGCGCGCGAAGGTCTTCCAGTGCCGACCCGGCCCCCTCGCGCACCAGGGCTTCAACGAGGACAGGATCGCTCGATAAGAGATCGTAGTTCTCGAGCGGCGGCGGCTGATTGGTGACGTCGATCATCGATGCACCTTTGAGATGCTTGCAGCGGCCCGCGCCCGTGGCACCCATTTCCAGAGGTCGCAATTGTCGGCTCTCCTGGCCCCGATTTCAAGCGCCGGCACGCGGAACGGAGCAGAAGGCAGAGACCGACCTGGAATAAAATTCGCTGCCGTCGTGTCTCCACCGTTGACAACACAGTCATGAGAGGACGCGACGATGAAAAATTTTCGGCTCTGCATGCTGGCTACCGCACTGGTTCTACCCGTGCCGGCCAACGCACACATTCTCTGCAACGGCACATTCCAGGTGCTGCCAACCGGTCAACTTTCTACGCCGTACTGCCAAGATGAGGACTTGGCGCAACGAGCACGCAGCCAAGGCGTCGAAGTCACGGGCGATGCTGTCCGTCGACACCCAAGCCTGAAGGCGAGCCTTTGCGCGGGATCGCAGGATTTGGCAACGTGCGCGAGTTCCGCCAATGACTGAGCACATCCGAAATATCGAAGAGCGGCAAGAACATCTTGAACGAGAGCTTACGAATAGTTGCCGCCGCGACGGCGATGAGTTTGCCTGTTGTGCCGGAATGTGCGAGCGCAACGCTCGCACAAGTCCCGAAGGCCGGCCATGTTCTGAGCTTGGACGCTGCGATAGACGCTGCAAACGATGCGAGGATCGCCTTGCGAAGCAACCTTGAGCCGCGAATGCAAACAACGGATCGCTGACGGATATGCGGGTTCAACTTTATGAAGGCTCGAGATCTGCCTTACTCCCATTGTTCCGACTGGCTGATGAGTCGGAGATTCACATCCGCAGTTATGTTGAAATTGGCGAAGTCTTGGTCGCGCGTAAGGGAGATCGAGTGATCGGGATGATCCAGATCTTGAGAGAAAATGCGGATGCTGAGATCGTCAGCCTTGCAGTTGATCCCGACTATCAACGCCAAGGGATAGGAACCGCATTGATCCAAGAGGCGGCGAACAATTGCCGGCGAAACTCCGTTCGTCGGCTTATCGTCTGCACTGGATCATGGGAAGCAGACAATATCGCTTTTTACGAGAGACGCGGGTTTCGTTTGTTCAACGTCGCCCGGGATTTCTTCACACGCGAGAAAGGCTACGAGCTTCTGGTTCGTGATCAAGCTCAGTTGGAGAAATCTTTGTGATTGGAGATAACCAGTCTTAAGCGCGCCGGACGACGGACGCTTGCATCTCTTCCGCGTTCGGAAGCAGATTCCGCAAATTATTCTGATTTCGTGCCGTCACCAAAACGTGAACCGGATTGCTATCTTGGTGGCTGTAATTGGCTTGTAGGAGTCGTGGCCAATCTCAACCGCATCAGCCAAAAGGCCGTTGCGGTTGAGACGAGAGCAGCCTCACGGCGGGGTTTCGCTTTTCTTTGCCAACCGACCAGTCAGTTGCCCAGGCCTTGGCGAATCCCATCCATGATCTGGCCACGAATGCCGTCAAACGATTTGCTGTCGCCTGCCATGCAGTGATCGTAGCCCAACACCGCCATGCGCATCATGGCCGCGCGGTGACCGGCGCCCATCGTGACCGGTCCGCTGATCGCCTTTGAGAGCGCGTCAAACTCATCTTCGCAACCAGCGTAGGCCGGAGCAGCAGATAGCAAGACGAAAGCGATGCCTGTAACGAGCTTTTTGTTGAGCATAAAATACCTCCGTGAGAGATTGTGGGTTCTGCGTGGTTAGCGTCGGCGGCAATGCGCGGCGAAGTCTCCTGCCATCATGAGCGACAGTGCTCTGGGGCTCTCGATGTAATAGCTAAAAGCTATCGTAGGGCTATCGACCATCGCATTTAAACCGTCCCCGCCTCGCGGATGAAGGGTGGGCGCGAGCACCGTGTACCTTGAGCGACCGCTGCATCGCCATCCCAAACGCCATGCTGTGAGGCGGAGCGAATTTATCTTTCGCGGTCTTAAGCCGGGGCTACAACGATTGAGCCATTTGTATACGTTCGGCAAAGCATGGTGGCACCGCTTGGCGCTAAGCGGCGAGCAGGTCCTGCTTCTCAAACCTCGACTGCACAATCCGCATCGCGGTGGAATCATTGCTTCGCGGCAGTGCGAAGGCCCTTGGCCGGGAACCGTGAGAGCTACGTCTCGAAGTCCGCTTCTCCGCTAAGCAGCACCGGCATCAATTGGGATTGATCGAATCCGGGTGAGCGTTCGGGGACTCACAACAATACATAACCGACAGGCAACAGTTCATCAGGCAACGGCCCCATGCCCAGAAAGTCCATTGTCTCTCGCTCCATCGTCCTGACCAACGCTCGAATAGGAAGGCTATTGTCAGCTGATCCAAAGGGTTCGGCCAAATCATCGCCGATCGCATCCAGGCCGAAGAACGTATAGCTGATGAACGCGACGATAACTGGCGTGCCCCAGCCAAGCTGAGGCGCAAGAGCGAACGGCAAGAGGGCGCAAAACAGATAAACCGTTCGGTGAATGAGGAGTGTGTAGGCAAATGGCAAGGGCGTTGTCTTGATGCGTTCACAGGCTGCTTGCACATTGGAAATTGCATTCATGCGGATAGCGGCAGACGAATACCGCCAATCCGAGAGCTCGCCAGATTTGTTAAGCGCGAGGAGTTCTGCTCCAATCTGCCTGAGAATGGTATCGCAGACGTTGGGACCAGCTGAGCCGACAACCTCCCAAGCCCGCGCTGCGGCAACCTCATCTTCATCACGAAGGCGCGCCGAAAGCGCGTTTACGTAGGCGATAAGCGGGACGAAAATTCGCTTTTTTGCCTCGTCGTCTAAATCCGACAATTCCCGGCACAACGATCGGGCTTGTACCAGAAGCTCTCCCCACTGCTTCCGTCCCTCCCACCAACGATCGTAAGCCGCGCTGTTCCTGAAACTCATAAACACGGATATCGCGATCCCGATCAGGCCAAACGGGGCGGTGCCGAGATGTGATAGCGGCTCGAAGTGAAAATTTCCGACGTAGACGACCAAACACGCCAACACGGTAATGAACAGGCAGCGCCAAGCGACCCGGCCTGCGATCGAACCGCGGACCGCGAACAGGATGTCGAACAACGAGGCTTTCGGTCTGACGATCAAAAAAGTTTCTCCTAGGATGGCAATTGACGTGCTCTCGCGCTTCTTATCTGCACCGCGAATCGCCATTTGCGGGCCCGTTATCTATTCGCAGGTTGCTCGTCGGTTAGACAAGATCTCCGAATGAAGGCATCGATCTTCAAAATCCTCGCCGAAGATTGGCAGTGCGCACCACAATGCGCGAAGGAGTTTCTGAGCTCCTCGTCTGCTTTTGGCCCTTCTCCGACATTCGAACCAACTCCGAAGCGCACCAGAAAACGGACACTTCCATCCGGCCAAATGAATTGCTCCGGGCCGAAGAAAAAACTTATCCCCGCCCCTAAAACCTCCCGCATACTTCTCGCACCTCGCCTCGACGAAACGACGGACAGTCTCGAGACCGTTTGGAGATTGGGGGTGAGCGGCTGGACGAACGTTCGCGGCACAAGGGGGTAACGGCCCGAGGCTCGAACGGAGCGAACCGCCCGGCGATCAATGTGCATACGGTACCGACCGTCGGAGGACTAAGGCACCTCCCATGCCGGACCGGTCGATCAGAACCCCAGCTACGGAGCGCGCCAAGGCGCTGTTCTTTCTTCGGATCGACGGCACCTGGTGCCGGCGCGCTCCGTATTCCGACTTTTCGCGCCGGTGCCCCGCACGCGGCGATAAGTGCGCACCGCCTCGGGGGCTGGGGCAGGAAAGAGTGTCCCGTTGACAGCGGCACACCGACCCACAATGGTGGCGCCTTCATCCAAGCCTTTGAACAGGATAGTTACCGATGGCTTCGACGCGCACGCCCGCCAAGCATTTCTCGCCCCTCGCCATCGGCGCCCCCGAACCCTACCGGGCACTTCCCGTCAAGCTTGAGCGCATGATCCACTTCGTGCCGCCGCATAACGAAAAGATCCGCTCCAAGATCAAGGAATTGGCTGCTCAGGTCGACGTGGTCCTCGGCAACCTCGAGGACGCAGTACCCCTCGACCAGAAGGAAAACGCCCGCAAAGGCTTCATCCAGATGGTCCGCGACAACGATTTCGGATCGACCGGCGTTTGGACCCGAATAAACTGCCTCAACTCGCCCTGGGTGCTCGACGACGTCACCGAGATCGTCTCAAACGTCGGCAACAAGCTCGACGTGATCATGCTGCCGAAGGTCGAAGGACCGTGGGACATCCACTACCTCGATCAGCTGCTGGCTCAGCTCGAAGCCAAGCACGGTGTCAAAAAGCCGATCCTGATCCACGCCATTCTCGAGACCGCCGAGGGCGTCAACAATGTCGAGGCGATTGCGGCGGCTTCCCCGCGCATGCACGGCATGAGCCTCGGACCGGCCGACCTCGCCGCCTCCAGGGGCATGAAAACGACGCGCGTCGGCGGCGGTCACCCCGATTATGGCGTCCTCGCCGATGCGCAGAAGGATAACGCCGCAGCGGCCCGCGCTTTCTATCAGCAGGACCTCTGGCACTACACCGTCGGCAAGATGGTCGATGCCTGCCTTGCATACGGTTTGAAGCCGTTCTACGGCCCGTTCGGCGATTTTTCTGACCTTGCCGCCTGTGAGGCCCAGTTCCGCAACGCCTTTCTCCAGGGATGCCTCGGCGCCTGGTCGCTCCATCCGACGCAGATCGACATCGCCAAGCGTGTGTTCTCGCCGGATCCGGCTGAGGTCAAATTCGCGAAGCGCATTCTTGACGCCATGCCGGACGGCACGGGCGCCGTCATGCTCGACGGCAAGATGCAGGACGACGCGACCTGGAAGCAGGCCAAGGTCATCGTCGACCTCGCGAAGATCGTCGCCTCGAAGGATGCCGAGCGTGCGGCCCTCTACGGCGAACTCTAATCGCCGCCGGACTTGCACCACCCGTTGGGCGGACACACATTAACGCCATGAGCGACATCAAACACGCCAAGTTCGCGATTGGTCAGATTGTCCGGCACCGGCTTTATCCGTTTCGCGGACTGATCTTCGATATCGACCCGGAGTTCGCGAATACCGAGGAATGGTGGCTGTCCATTCCCGAAGAGGTGAGGCCCCGGAAAGAACAGCCCTATTACCACCTCTACGCAGAAAATGCGGAGACGACGTATGTCGCCTATGTCTCGGAGCAAAACCTGCTTCCGGACGACACGGCGACGCCGCTACGCCATCCCGACATACGCGAGCGCTTCCTGAAAGACGGTAACGGCGGCTACCGGCTGCGTCCCGGCTCGGCCAACTGATCCGAACAACGCCGAATGAAAAAAGCCCCGGATTTCGCAATCCGGGGCTCTTCAAGACTTGAAACCAGAAGGTGTTACTGCTTCGGCTTGGCGGGTGCTGCTGCCGGTGCCTTCGTCGAACCCGTCGTGGTCGGAGGCGCGCCAGGACCATCGAGCGGCAGGTTCTTCAGCTGGTCTTCCTTCCACTTCTCGGCCATCTGCTGCTGGCGCTGACGGATCTGCTGCATCAGCGCGCTGCGAGCCTCGGCATACTTCTTGTTGTCGACCGGCGGTCCAGCGGCGGCTTCATTGTAGCCGTCGAGAGGAACCGGGAAGCCGATCGGCTGGGCCGCCGCGTTCATGGCAAGCACCATGAGACCGCCACCCTTCGACATCTGGTCGAGAATTTCCGGAGTGGCTTCCGTTTCAGCCGTGCACCCAGCCGGATGGCAAAGCGCATACCGGAGTTCGATGGGCTTCAATGCCTTCTCATCGATCTTCTCGTTTTTCGAAGCGGCAGCCCACTGCTCCTTCGTGTAGATCGCGGCGCGGACACCCGGAGGGATCGCCATCCCGAGCGGAACCATGATCATCAGAGATTTCTTGTCGGAACCTTCGACTTCGCGAATGGCGGCCGAAACGAGAACCATTCCGGTATTGCCATCGAGCCGCTCATGATGCGTGAGGCAGAGCGACTTCTCTTCCTTCACTTCCTTGCCATCCGGCCCCTTTTTTTCGATCGGGGCTTTCTCGCAGAGCTTCACCCAGGCGCTCTTGGGTGCCGCAGCAGCCGCTCCGTTGGCAGCAGGCGCCGCCGCTGGCGCAGCAGCCGCCGGAGCCGTTTTCTTCGGTGCCGCCTTCGGCGCATCTTGTGCCCAGGCGGGAACAGCGGACATGACTGCCGCGACCGCCACGGCCGATACGAGGGCCTTGCCGCCCGCGCGCAATAGTGCGTTTGCCATCAACGTAAAAATCCTCGCTTTGTTCGTTGTGCCGGCCTTACCGGCCCCTACCCCTCAAGTCTCTGTGCGTCAAAAGCTCGCCACCAAGCCTGCGCAGACCCAGCACACATAGCCGATCCGGCGCCGAGTAAGGCTCGGATTACGGCAATCGCGTGGCCGCGGCAAAGGCCAATTGGGGGCCACAACTCAGCGTTCACCATCGTTGCTTGTTGGCCACTGCGACAAGCTGGACAGCATCCGCGTGCTCCCCTTAGAAGAACCTGAGAACGGCGGCCGAATGGCGCCACACTGCCGGGATTATCGCGTGTTAACAACACGGTGAAAGCATTTTAGGTTCCGGCAATGTCATTCGGGAAATTTATCCTCGGCTTGTTGATAGCAGCGACGGCGAGCCTTCCGGTTGCGGCGGGTCCCCAGAGCGCGATCGCTCTTCACGGCACCCCGCTGTTCGCCGACGGCTTCACGGCGTTCCCCTATGTGAACCCCGATGCGCCGAAAGGCGGCAAGCTCACTCTCGGCGTTCCCGGCTCCTACGAGAGCGTCAATCCGCTCATCGTTCAAGGGACGCCCGTGTCGGGCATCGGCGATTTCGTCATAGAGCCGCTGATGGCGCGCAGCCGGGACGAGCCGTTCACGCTTTACGGCCTGTTGGCCGATTCAATCGACGTGGCCGACGACCGCAAATCCGTGACATTCACGATCAATCCCCAAGCGCGCTTTTCCGATCGCCAGCCGGTCACACAGGACGATGTGATCAAATCGTTCGAGCTCCTGAAGGAGAAAGGCCGCCCCAATCACCGGACCTATTTCGCCAAAGTCACGAAGGCCGAAAAAATCGGGGAGCGCGGCGTACGCTTTACGTTCCAGGACGCGAGCGACCGCGAACTGCCGCTCATTCTCGGCCTGATGCCGGTCTTTGCCGCGCACACGATGACGCCCGAGCAGTTCGAAACCGGAGGCATGAAACCGCTTCTCGGATCCGGGCCCTATACCGTTTCGAACATCGACGCCGGGCGTTCGATCACCTATCGGCGCGATCCCGAATATTGGGGCAAAGACCTGCCCGTCAATCGCGGACGCTACAATTTCGATGAGATCCGCTTCGATTACTTCCGCGACGCATCCGTGATGTTCGAAACCTTCAAGTCCGGCAACATTGACCTGAGGCTCGAAGAGGATCCAGGCCGTTGGGCAGGCGGATACGACATCCCGGCCTTCCACGACGGCCGCCTGATCAAAGCCGAGTTCGATATCGGCCTGCCCGCCGGGATGACGGCGCTGGTCTTCAACACGCGCCGTGAAGTCTTTTCCGATCCGCGCGTGCGCCGCGCCTTGATGACGCTTTTCGATTTCGAATGGTCCAATCGCGCCCTCTACAATGGGCTCTTCAAGCGCACCGAAAGCTACTTTGAACGCTCGTATCTTGCTTCCACCGGACACCCGGCCGATGCCCGCGAACGCTCGCTCCTCGCGCCGTTCCCTGACGCCGTCCGCCCCGAAATCCTCGATGGCACCTACCGCTTCCCGGTGAGCGACGGCAGCGGCCAAAACCGCCCCAACCAGAAGGTAGCGTTCGCGCTGCTGACCGAAGCGGGCTTCGTTCTGAAAGACGGGCGTCTGATCGATCCCAAAACAGGTCGACAACTCGCCTTCGAAATTCTCGCCAACAGCAACGCCCAGGAAGCCCTGCTGCTGAGCTATGCCCGCAGCCTCGCACCGCTCGGCATATCCGCGCGGGTCCGCGTCGTCGACAGCGCCCAATATCAGCAGCGCCTGTCGAGCTTCGACTACGACATGATCCAGAACACGTGGCCGTCGTCGCTTTCGCCCGGCAACGAGCAACTGTTCCGATGGTCGGCCAAGACCGCGGACGCCAAAGGATCTTACAATTTCGCGGGGGTCCGCAATCCCGCCGCCGACGCCATGATCGAAAGCATGCTGGCCGCCGAAAGCGAACCCGATTTCGTGTCGTCCGTGCGCGCGCTCGATCGCGTGCTGTTGTCCGGCGACTACGTCGTTCCGCTCTTTTTCGCGCCCCGCCAATGGGTCGCCTACTGGGCACGGCTGAAGCACCCCGATAAAACACCGCTGTTCGGTTATGCGGTGGATACCTGGTGGACGGAAGACAAATGACGCCGGTTGCGAAAGAACCGTTCAACATGGCGCGTTACGCCGTCGGCGCCGCCGCGGAGCGTTCGCCGTCGAAGACAGCACTCCTCGTCTACGACACGCAAACTCCCGCGACCCCGTCGGAGACGTGGTCCTTCGCCGAGCTTGAAGACGCCATCCTTCGGCTCGCCGCCGGACTTGCCGAACGCGGCTTGAAGCCCGGAGATCGCGTCGCGATCCGTCTCGGCAATTCCAGCCAATCCGCGCTTCTCTTCTTCGCTGCGATCGCCGGTGGTTTCGTCGCGTTGCCGCTGTCCGATCAGCTGACCGCACCTGAACTCAAGACGCTGCTCGACGATAGCGGCGCATCGGCAATCGCGACGTTCGAGCCATTGCCTGAAGACATCGCATCCGGCGTCATGGTCCTTTCGCCTGCGGACATCGCATCTCTCATGCAAATGGCGAACCGAGCCGATTACGCGCCGGTGAGCGCGAACGACCCGGCATTCCTGATCTATACCTCCGGCACCACCGCGAAACCGAAAGGTGTCCTCCACGCTCATCGTTCCGCGCTCGGACGGCGGCCGATGTATCAAGGCTGGTATGGCATCGACACCAGTGATCGGATGCTTCACGCCGGCGCATTCAACTGGACCTTCACGCTCGGCGTCGGCCTGACCGATCCGTGGGCGAACGGCGCGACGGCAATCGTCTGCACCGGCGAGAAATCGCCGGAACTTTGGCCCGGCCTCATTGCGGCGACGGGCGCCACGCTTTTCGCCGCCGTTCCAGGCATCTATCGCCAGATCCTGAAATACGCACGTCCCACGCCGGGTGCGCTCGGCAAACTTCGCCATGGACTCATGGCCGGAGAAACGCCGCCACCCGGTCTCGTCGAAGATTGGTCCGCCGCAACCGGCCTGCCACTCTACGAAGCCCTCGGGATGAGCGAAATTTCAACCTACATCTCGACCGGACCCGATGTCCCCTATCGGCCCGGTACCGTCGGCAAGCCGCAAGCCGGCCGCCGCGTTGTTATTCTGTCAACGGACGATCGCGCCGAGCCGCTGCCCGCAGGAAGCGAGGGCCTCATCGCGGTCCATCGTTCCGATCCAGGGCTGATGCTCGGCTATTGGAACCGCCCGGAAGAGGAAGCCGAAGTCCTCCGCGGCGACTGGTTCACCGGCGGCGATCTCGGCTCATGCGATGCCGACGGCTACATCACGCACCTCGGCCGCGTGAACGAATTGATGAATGCAGGCGGTTATCGCGTCTCGCCGCTCGAGATCGAGGCCGCTCTCGCATCCTGCCCCGGCATCGCCGAAGTTGCCTGCACGGAAATCCGCGTACGGAGCGGCGTTTCGATTATCGGCGCCTTCGTAGTTCCAAGCGACCCCGCGAAGAAGGACGCGGATGTGATCAAGGCATTCGCGTCCGAGCGGCTCGCCGCCTACAAGGTGCCACGCGAGATCGTCTTCATCGACCGGCTTCCGCGGACGCCTAACGGCAAGATCCAGCGCAAAGCCCTCGCTTCGCTGGTTCCGGCCAGCGCCTGACCGACGAACGCTTTAAGCCGCCTTTTTCGTTTTCTCGGCGATATCCGCGAACTGCTGAATGAGCGCACGCGCCCCCTTCAAGCGTTTCTCCGGCAGATCCCAATCGGCGCGATAGACCAGACGCTGATCGGGCTGCACCTTGAGCGCACCGCGCGAATTCTGCACAAAGGCGATAAGCCCTTCCGGATTTGCAAACTTCGCCTTGTGCAGCGTAATGACCGCGCCCTTGGGACCAGCATCGACCTTGGCAATCCCGGCCGTGCGGCAGAGACCCTTGATTTCCATGACATCGAGCAGATGCTCGACCTCGGACGGCAACGGGCCGAACCGGTCGACAAGCTCCGCGGCAAAGGCATCGATATCCGATCTCTTCTCGAGACCCGAAAGACGCCGGTAAAGCCCGAGCCGAAGCTGTAGATCGGCGACGTACGTCTCCGGGATCATGATCGACGTGCCGAGCTGGATCTCCGGGCTCCACTTGTCGTCGGCTTCGAGTTCGCCGCCCTTCATTGCGGCAACCGCTTCTTCCAGCATCGACTGGTAGAGTTCGAAACCGACCTCGCGGATATGACCGGACTGCTCTTCGCCCAGGAGATTGCCCGCGCCGCGAATATCGAGATCGTGCGAGGCGAGCGAGAAGCCCGCGCCGAGCGTGTCGAGCGACTGCAGGACCTTGAGACGCTTCTCCGCGCCTTCGGTCAGCTTCTTATCCGGCGGCGTCGTGATGTAGGCGTAAGCGCGCGTCTTCGACCGGCCGACGCGGCCACGTAGCTGATAAAGCTGTGCGAGGCCGAACATATCCGAACGATGCACGATGAGCGTATTGGCATTCGGCACGTCGAGACCGGATTCGACGATCGCAGTCGAAAGCAGAATGTCGTACTTGCCCTCGTAGAACGCGGTCATCACGTCCTCGAGCTCCGTCGGCGACATCTGCCCCGTCGCACGCGCGAAAACGAGATCCGGCACTGCCTCGCGCAGAAACTCGGCCATGTCGTCGAGATCGGAAATTCTGGGCGCGACGTAATACGTCTGGCCGCCACGGAAACGCTCGCGGCGGAGAGCCTCCTTCAGAATGACCGGATCGAATGGCGAGATGAAAGTGCGCACCGCCAACCTATCGACCGGCGGCGTCGTGATCAGCGAAAGCTCGCGCACGCCCGTCAGCGCGAGCTGCAGTGTGCGCGGGATCGGCGTCGCCGAGAGCGTCAGCACGTGCACGTCTTCGCGCATCTTCTTCAGGCGTTCCTTGTGATTGACGCCGAAGTGCTGCTCCTCGTCGATGATGAGCAAACCGAGCCGCGCGAAATCGATCGATTTTCCGAGCAAAGCGTGCGTTCCGACGACGATATCGACATCGCCGGATTTGAGACCCGCTTTAACTTCCGCAAGCTCCTTCGTGCTGACCATGCGCGATGCCTGCGCGATCTTCACGGGCAGTCCCTGGAACCGCTGGCTGAAGGTGCGGAAATGCTGGCGCGCGAGCAGCGTCGTCGGAACCACAACAGCAACCTGCAGTCCGCTCATCGCCGCAACGAACGCCGCGCGAATGGCAACTTCCGTCTTGCCGAAACCGACGTCTCCGCAAACGAGCCGGTCCATCGGCTTGCCAGACGCGAGATCGCCAAGCACCGCCTCGATGCTCGCTGCCTGATCCTCGGTCTCTTCATAGGGAAAACGCGCGACGAATTCATCGTAGGCGCCCGACGGCGGCACGAGGACCGGGGCTTCCCGCAGCGCTCGCATCGCCGCGATCTTGATGAGTTCGTTCGCAATCTCGCGAAGACGCTTCTTGAGCTTCGCCTTGCGCGTCTGCCAGCCGAGGCCGCCGAGCCGGTCGAGCTGCGCGTCGCCTTCATCGGCGCCATAGCGGGACAGAAGCTCGATATTCTCGACGGGTAGAAACAGCTTGTCGCCGCCCGCGTACTGCAGCTCCAGGCAGTCATGCGGAGCCCCGAGCGCCGTAATCGTCTGCAGCCCTGCGAACCGGCCGATACCGTGATCGCTGTGAACGACGAGATCCCCGACCGAAAGACTCGTCGCCTCCGTCAGAACGTCGGCAGCCTTCCGCGCGCGCCGGCGCTGACGCACCAGCCTGTCGCCCAGGATGTCCTGCTCGGCGATAACCGCGAAATCCGGCGTCTCGAAACCCTCTTCGACGCCGAAAACGGCAAAGGCCGTCTCGCCCGGACGCAGCGCCAGAACTTCCGCGAAGTTCTCGACCTTCGCGACGTTATCGAGACCGTGATCTTCGAGAAGCGTGATCAGCCGCTCTCGCGCACCGGGCGTCCAGGCAGCGAGAATGACCCGGCGATTTTCCGAATGGATGCGCCGGATATGCGCGACGGCCGCATCGAAAACATTGGCATCGGGATTGGCGCGCTCGGCAGCGAAAGTGCGTCCGCGCTTGCCGTGCATCGAATAGACGTTGGTCTCGCCCGGAGTTTCAAACGGCGTCAACCGCGAGACCGTACGCGCGTCGAGCGCGGCAGTCCAATCCTTCGGCTCGAGAAACATCTGATCGGGTGGCACGGGCTTGTACGGCGGCGCGCCGAACCGCTGGCCCTCAAGGGAATCGACCCGCGCCTCGTAGTGCTCGCGGATCTGCTCGAACCGCCGCTGGATCGCTTCGTCATCGAGATGATCGAAGCTGACGCCGACGCCTGGCAAGTAGTCGAAAAGTGTCTCGAGGCTCGGATGAAAGAACGGCAGCCAATGTTCCTGGCCGACGTAGCGCCGGCCGCTCGAAACCGCTTCATAGAGCGGATCGTCGCCCGTATTGCCGCCAAAGAGGGCGACATAACGCGTGCGGAACAACGCCGTCGCCGCTGCACCAAAGGCGACTTCGCTCACCGGCATCAGCGAGAATTTCGGAACGGGTTTCAGCGACCGTTGGGTCTCCGCGTCGAACGCCTTGATGGTCTCCAGCTGATCGCCAAAGAAATCGAGACGCATGGGGTTGCTGCGCCCCGGCGGATAAAGATCGATAATACCGCCCCGCTGCGCGTATTCGCCAGGCTCCATGACGTTGCTGGAACGGTCGTAGCCATAAGCTTCGAGCCGCTTGATGAGATCAGCAGGATCGAGCCGCTGGCCAGGTGCAATCGTCTTGACCGCGCCGCGGATGAAGCTCCTGGGCGGCACGCGCTGCAAAATGGCATTGATGGTCGTAAGCACCAGCGTCGGCTTCTTCCGTCCGCCAACGGCCAGCTTTCCGAGCGCCGTGATCCGCTTCGACACGATTTCGGGATTGGGGCTGGTCCGGTCGTAAGGGACCGTGTCCCAGGACGGAAACGGCACGATCGCGACGTCTGGCGCAAAAAAGGCAATCGCCGCCTGCAGCTCATCGAGCCGGCGGTCGTCGCGCGCGATATGGAGATGCAGCCCCGGCTGATCGTCCGTACGCGCAGCCTTTGTGATGTCGGCGACGACGCGGCCGTCGAAACCTTCCGGAACACCCGAAAAAACGGCGCGCGAGCTTTGAACCTTTGTGACCATCTACTGCGTCTTATCTTGCCTCGGTCTGAAGACCGTGAAAGGCGCGAATATCATTCACCAGGTCCTCGAATTCGATACCGTCATAACCCTGGCCGGAAAAGATCCACTGCTGGAGCGAGGGATCGGGAATTGTCAAAAAACGCTCAAAGCGTTCTATCTGTTCAAGAGTATAGGCTGCGAGCCGGTCATCGGCATAGCGGCCGACCAGCACGTCCATTTCCTTGGTTCCCCGATGGTGAGCGCGGTAGAACGCACGCCGCCTCTTCGCCTCGAGATCGTCCGTCATTTTCAGTCCGGGTTGCGTGGGCATGGTAAAAGCTTCGGCGGCAGCTTGACTGAGCGCCGGCCGGCCGTCACGGTGCCCCCAATTCGCGAAGGGTTCCTATACCGCCCGCCGCTGCCCGCGCCTAGCGCACTGGCCGATGCTTATTGCCGCGACCAACGGTAGCGGTTCCCGCGAGACCTGCCAACGGCGAGCCGAAGTCCACGATGCGTCCAGCTTTTCTGAACCCGCTTTTCGCATCGGCGCAAACCCTGAGCGGGATAGGTCCCCGCCTCATCCTGCTTCTGAAGAAGTGCTTGGCCCTGCCGCCCGGTGTATCCGAACCGCGAGTCATCGATGTGCTGTGGCATATGCCAACCGGAGTCATAGACCGGCGAAGCCAGCCCCAGCTCGGGTACGCCGTACCCGGAACCATCGTCACGCTCGAACTCAGGGTGCTGAAGCATAAGCCCTCGCCACGCGGCAATACCAAAGCTCCTTACAAGGTGACGTGCGAGGACGACACCGGCCGCATCGACCTCGTCTTCTTCCACGCCGAACGCAAATTCATCGAACGCCAGTTGCCCGAGGGAGAAATCCGCTTTGTCTCCGGCCGCATCGAACGGTACGGCGAAAAGCTGCAGATGACGCATCCCGACTATATCGTCTCCCCCGAAGCGCGCGATGACATGCCGTTGCTCGAACCGGTTTATCCGTTGACTGCGGGCCTCTCAGGCAAGATCGCGCTGAAAGCCGCGCGCCAAGCGGTCGAACGCGTTCCCGAGCTTCCCGAATGGCAGGAGCCCACCTGGCTCGAACAGCGCTATTGGCCGAAGTTCAACGAGGCCGTCGTCCGCGTACACCGCCCGGGCGATGCACAGGACGTCTCGATGGGCGCCTTGCCCTGGCAACGCCTCGCCTATGACGAACTCCTCGCTGGACAGCTCGCCTTCGCGCTTGTCCGGCGGAACCTCAAAACGGAACGCGGACGGCGTCTGACGGGCGACGGCAAAATCCGCGCGAGGATCGCCGATGCACTCCCATTCTCATTGACCGGATCGCAAAAAACCGCGCTGGCCGAAATCGCCGATGATCTCGCAGCTCCTCATCGCATGCTGCGACTGCTGCAGGGCGACGTCGGTTCCGGCAAGACGGTGGTCGCCCTGATGACCATGGCCGTCGCCGTCGAAGGCGGCGCCCAGGCCGCATTGATGGCGCCGACCGAAGTGCTCGCCCGCCAGCATATCGAGACCATCGCACCGCTCGCCGACGCCGCAGGCCTCCGCATCGCGCTGCTGACCGGACGCGAAAAAGGCAAAGCCCGCGACGCGGTGATCTCACGCCTCGCGACGGGCGAGATCGACATCCTGATCGGCACACATGCACTCTTCCAATCGGACGTGCAGTTCAAGGACCTCGCCGTCGCCATCATCGACGAGCAGCACCGTTTCGGCGTCCACCAACGGATGGCATTGCAATCCAAGGGATCGAACGGCGACACCAACGTTCTCGTCATGACGGCAACGCCCATTCCGCGCACGCTACTGATGACGCACTATGGCGATCTCGACGTATCGAAGCTCACGGAAAAGCCCGCCGGCCGCAAACCCATCGTCACCAAGGCCGTACCGCTCGAATTGCTCGAACGCCTGATCGATCGCGTTCGCGTGCAGCTTGCCGAGGGCGCTCAGGTCTACTGGGTCTGCCCGCTGATCGAAACGTCCGAGGTGAGCGATCTCGCTGCCGCCGAAGAACGCTTCGCCTACCTCCGTCAGATCTTCGGCGATACCGTCGGCCTGCTGCACGGCGGACTATCGGGCAAGGAGAAAGACGAGACGATGGCAGCCTTCGCCGCCGGCCATCTCAAAATTCTCGTTGCAACCACCGTCATCGAAGTCGGCGTCAACGTGCCGAACGCCAACATCATGGTGATCGAGCATGCGGAACGCTTCGGGCTAGCCCAGCTTCACCAGCTCCGGGGGCGCGTCGGCCGCGGCACCCGCGAATCCTTCTGCATGCTGCTCTATAAGGCGCCGCTCGGCGAGACCGCCGAGGCGCGGCTGAAGATGATGGAAGAGACCGAGGACGGCTTCAAGATTGCCGAGAAGGATCTCGAACTGCGCGGCGGCGGCGAAATCCTCGGCGCTCGCCAGAGCGGTGCACCCGGATTCCGCATCGCTGAGGTTCCGGGCCGCGATGCGCTGCTGGAAGCCGCCCGCGACGACGCGGAACTCATCCTGCAGAAAGACCCGAACCTCGTTTCCGACCGCGGGCAGGCGCTCCGAACGCTTCTCTATCTTTTCGAATGCGACGAAGCCGTCCGGCTTTTCCGCGCCGCCTAGGTCGCCTGCGCGAACATCATCCGGTGCCCCTCGGGCGTCGCGACGGCCATCTCCCGCCAGCCCCAAGGCTTGTCGGCGGGACCGGAGAGGATGCGCGCACCGCGAGCTTTGAATTCCGCGTGCAGGGCGTCCACATCGTCCGTCGCGAAGAAGCCGAAATAGCTGTGATCGCCAAGTTTGGACGGAGCGAGCGCATCCGGACAGCGGCCGAGCATCACTCTCACTCCGTCCCGAACAAGCGCCTGCCAGTTGTCGCCGTCGTTCCAGTCCTTCGCGAAGCCGAGCACATCGATGAAATAGGCCGTCGAACCCTTGAGATCGTGTACGGCGAGCACGAATGCGTGCGGCAAAAGCTTGGGTTCGGTCATGTCGGCCAAGGCCTGTCAATAAGAGACATCTATATTATCGTTCGCTGCCGGGTTCACACAGCGGGCTTGTCGCCTTTCACCCGAAAGCGCGAAGCTTTCTTCTCTGCCGCAGCCGCCAGCCGCTTCATCTTCTCTTCCATATCGGGCATCACGATGCCGCCCGAGAGAATGATCTTCGCCGCTTCCTCGACGGTCATGGTCAGGAAGACGACATTCGATCGCGGCACGAAGCAGATGAAGCCCGTCGGTGGCACGATGCCCGTCGGCATGAAGACCGTCAGTAGATCATCGGTGCCGCCGGGCTTGACGTCCTTGATCTCGCCCGTCGTCTCGCCGGTGACGAAGACGAGGCTCCAAATCTCCTTTGACGGGAATTCGATCATCCCGACCTTCTGGAAACTCGCGTTAGGCCCCGTCGTCGAGATCACGCTCTCGAAAATCTGCTTTAGCGCACCATAGACGTTGCGAACGATCGGCGTTCGCGACAGCATGAGTTCGCCCGATGATACGAGCGTGCGCCCCAGCAGGTTTGCAGCGAGCGCACCGATCAACGTCAGGCCGACGATGGCGATGACGAGCCCCAGTCCCGGCAACGGAAACGGCAGATAGGTATCGGGGTTGAACGTCGTCGGCAGGAGAGGCTTGATCCAGGCGTCGATCCAATGGATGACGCCCCACATCATCCAGAGCGTGATCGTGACCGGCCCGACGATGACGAGGCCGGTCAGAAAGGCGTTGCGGATACGTGATCCAAGCCGCCAACCGGTTCTGCCATCATCGCTGACGAGGCGCTTGAGCCCGGCCGTTAACTGCGCGTCGGCACCCGAAGGAGTTCGGGGACCGGGATCGTGACCAGGCGGTGCAGGGGCCATTCTCTCCCACTCGAGCTTCGACCCGCTGGAGACCGGGCGAACCTCAGTTTGTCACGACAAGACAGTCAAGACCACTGCTTCTGAGTTTGTTGCAGAGACCACGCGGCTCTTCCTGCGAGGCATAACCACCAATCCGCACGCGATAAAACGTCCCCATGCTGCCGATGACGGCTTCATCGACGGTCGGAACGTGATTGGAAAGGTCGGCCCCATGCTGGGCGACGAGATTTTGGGCCAGCTGCTCCGCCTCAGCGCGCGAACGCAGAGCCGCGATATGAATCTTGTACTTACCCTTCGTCGCGACGGGATTTGATTTGGTATCGGCGAGCGCGACCTTCGTGGTTTTCGCCGGCGCGCCAGCCGCAACCGACGTCGCGTTGCTCCAGCTCGACGTTTCCGGCGCGGTCGGTGATGTCGATGCCGTCGTCACCGTTCCGCTGGCAGCAGGCGGCGGCGGAGCGGCGGACGATCCGCCCCCAAACATGTTCGAGAAGAAGCCGCTCACGTTTCCGGGAATCGCGCTGACCGTCTGGCCGAAGGACGATCCGGACGACGCTGGCGCAGGCGCAGACCCATCCGATACCGTCGCGGACGCTGCCGACTGGAGGCTCGAATCGCTCTGCGCGCCGCTGGCATCCTGGCGCGTGATCGTCGCCGACGTCCCATCGCCGGAACCGCTGCCACCCGAATTCTGCTTGCCTGCCGCCTCGGCGATCGCCGCCGCCGAAAGTCCCGCCGAACCAGCATTAGGACCGGGCGCAGGATTTGCGACGACATTGGCGCCCGCCGCAGCCGGCGTTGCGATAACTGCCGGACGGTCGGGCGTGGTGCCCGTATCCGCGAGACCGGCCATCCGATAGGCTTCCGAGCGCTCGGCGGCAGCCGATTTCTGGTCGCTCGGGCTAAGCCCGTTCTTCAGCCAAATCGCGCTCGTGAGATCCGAGATCGCGAGCCCCGCCTTGTTGTCGCGTTTGTAGGCAAGGCCGCGCGTGTAAAGGGCTTTCGCCATTTCCGAGGTAGAAAGGACACCCGCTTTGACGGCGATGGTGAGCTGGCCAATGGCGTTCTGATACCGGCCGGCAGCATATTCCTTCAACCCGGCGTCATAGGCCTTGTGCGCCGCCGCCGTAGCGGCTGCCTTCTGATCGGCGTCACTGCCGTCGCCAGCTTGACCGCCCTGCGGCCCCTGCGATTGTGCTGCCTTACTGCCGGATTTCGACTTCGCAGCCTCACCGGCCGATGGCCAGCTCGCAAGCCCGCCAGCAAATACGCACGTCACCATGGCAGCGAGCGCCAGTGGGCGCGCCAACACCTGGAACTGCGTCATTGTCCGTACCTTCCCCAATGGTCACGTTCTAGATCGCGCAACCCTCCTCAAGGTATTGCAACCATTTGAACGAGGCAAATTGTGGGCCCCCGCCCCTCTATACCGGCTTTTTTGCCGGTTATTCCACGGTAACCGACTTCGCCAAATTCCGTGGCTGATCGACATCCGTCCCCATCAGCACCGCCGTCTGGTAGGCGATGAGCTGAGTCGGAACAGCATAGATCATTGGCGCAACAAAAGTGTCGACCGCCGGCATTTGGATGTGGGCAGCGAGTTTACAACCAGCTTTTTCCGGTCCCGCATCCGAAATCAGGATGACCTGACCGCCCCGCGCCGCCACTTCCTGCAGGTTGGACACCGTCTTCTCGAAAAGCTCGTCCTCGGGAGCGACGACAACCACAGGCACGCTTTCATCGATCAGTGCGATCGGACCGTGTTTCAATTCGCCGGCCGCATAGCCCTCGGCGTGAATGTAGGAAATCTCCTTGAGCTTCAGCGCACCTTCAAGTGCGATCGGGAAGCTGGAGCCCCGTCCGAGGTAGAGAACGTCACGCGCCTTAGCGAGTTCATGCGCGACAGCCACGAACGGGTCGTCGTTCCGCAGGATCGATGCAATGTGCCGAGGCACTTCCATCAGCGATTTGACGAGCGCCGTTTCCTGTTCGGCCGTGATCTTCTCCCGAGCCCGGGCAATCGCGATGGCGAGACATGCGAGAACCGAAAGCTGGCATGTGAAGGCCTTCGTCGAAGCGACGCCGATTTCAGGGCCAGCGAGCGTCGGCAATGCCGCGTGCGATTCCCGCGCAATCGTCGAGGTCCGCACGTTGACGATCGAAGCGATGCGTTGCCCGTTGGCCTTCGCATAACGAAGCGTCGCCAGCGTATCGGCCGTTTCACCGGACTGCGAAACGAAGACCGCGAGACCGTTCTCAGGCAGCGGCGTCTCGCGGTAGCGCATCTCGGATGCCACATCGATATCCACCGGCAAGCGCGCATAGCGCTCGATCCAGTACTTGGCGACGAGCCCGGCATAATAGGCGGTGCCGCACGCTGATATCGTCACCCGGCTGATTTTCGAAAGATCGACGCCCAAATCCGGAAAACGCACGCGCGCGGTCGTCATATCGAGGTAATTCGCCAGCGTGTGCGAAATAACCTCGGGCTGCTCGTGAATTTCCTTCGCCATGAAGTGGCGATAGTTGCCCTTGTCGATCAAAAGCGAGCTCGCAACGGCTTTGACGAGTGGCCGCTCCACGCGTTCACCGTCCAGATTGAAGATCTCGGCGCCCGAGCGGTGCAAAACCGCCCAGTCGCCCTCCTCAAGATAGGTGATAGCGTCCGTGAAAGGTGCAAGCGCGATCGCGTCGGAGCCAAGGTACATCTCACCCGATCCGTGACCGATGGCGAGCGGAGAACCCTTGCGCGCCGCGATCATCAGATCGTCCTGGCCGGCGAAAATAATCCCGAGCGCAAAGGCGCCCTGAAGGTGGTGTAGAGCGTTGCGAACTGCCGCGACGGGCTCGGCGCCTTGATCCATCTCATCCGTGATCAGGTGGACGACAGCCTCGGTATCGGTGTCGGTCTCAAATTTGTGTCCCTTGGCCTCGAGGCTTTTCCTCAGTTCGCGGAAATTCTCGATGATGCCGTTATGGACGACGGAGACCTTTGCCGTCATGTGCGGATGCGCATTGCGCTCGGTCGGGCGGCCGTGCGTTGCCCAGCGCGTGTGGCCGATGCCGGTGCGCCCGGCGAGCGGCTCCGCTATCAGGCGCTTTTCCAAATTCCTGAGCTTGCCCTCGGCGCGGCGGCGTTCGATCGCGCCGTCCTCGACCGTCGCGATGCCGGCCGAATCATATCCGCGGTATTCGAGCCTCCGCAGCGCGTCGACCAAGTTGGTCGAAACCGCCGATTTTCCGAGAATTCCGACGATCCCACACATGGATCCGTCCCCCAAAAGAGCTTCCCCCAAATCGAACGATGGAGGCGGTTAACAATCTTCTCAAATCACAGAGTGTTTCAGAACTACCGTCGCACTTTATGGTTGAGTAGATGCGCAACTTCCGAACTTGGTAAACGGACTACTTTCTCTGCGCCGCTGCTTTTCGTCGGGACATCACTGCCCGAAACTTTTCCGCCCACCCCGGACGCTCCTCCTGCGTGTTCCGCTCGATCGCAAGCGCGCCTGGACTGACGTCCTTGGTGATGACACTGCCCGACCCGATATAGGCGCCTGCACCTATTTTTACAGGCGCCACGAGCGACGTATTCGAACCGATGAAAGCCCCTTCGCCGACCTCGGTCTTCGTTTTGTTGTATCCGTCATAATTACAAAAGATTGTCCCCGCGCCGATGTTCGCTCCCGCGCCCACGGTGCCGTCCCCGAGATAGGACAAATGATTGGCCTTTGCGCCCTCTTCGAGCGTGGTGTTCTTGACCTCGACGAAATTGCCGATGTGGACCTTCGCCCCGATGCGCGCGCCCGGCCGGAAACGTGCGAATGGACCGATTCGCGCGCCCTTCCCGATCGTCGCGCCCTCGATGTGACAGAATCCAAGGATCTGAGCGCCCTCTTCCACTGTCACCCCGGCACCGAACACGACATTGGGCTCAATCGATACGTCAGACGCAATTTGCGTATCGAAGTGCAACCAGACGGTCTCCGGAGCGACCATCGAGACGCCATCGCGCATGAACGCCGAACGCGCGCGCGCCTGCCAGACGGCTTCAGCCGCCGCCTGCTGCTCCCGCGTGTTGACGCCGAGAACATCGGTCTCATCGCACTCGACGACCGCAGCTTTCAGTCCCTCGTTCCGCGCAATCTCGATGGCATCGGTCAGGTAGAACTCGGACTTTGCATTGGCGCTGCCGATTTGGCTGAGCAGGCCTGACAGCTTCGAAACCCGAAACGCCATAACCCCCGAATTGCATAAGCCGATCTTCCGCTCCGCGTCCGAGGCGTCCTGCTCTTCACGAATTCCCGTGAGGGCTCCGCCGTCATCGAGGAGAAGCCGGCCGTAGCCCGCCGGATCTTTCGGCCGGAAGCCGAGAACGGCAACACCCGCGCCGCCGTCGAGCGCCGCCCGAAGCCGCTCAATCACCTCGCCACGAACGAGCGGCGTATCGGCAAAAAGTACGATGACGTCGCCGCCAGTCTCCTCATCGAGCGCCAGCTTGGCGGCGAGCACGGCATCCGCCGTCCCGCGCTGTGCGACCTGCTCGAAGATCCGGGCATTGGGAGCGACGCGAAGAACCTCTGCCGCGACAGCGTCCATGCCGGGCGCGACCACGACAGCAATCTTGCCCCCGGCGATGCCCGATGCCGTCGTCAATACGTGCGCAAGCATGGATTGCCCGGCGATCCTATGGAGCACCTTCGGCAACGACGACTTCATGCGCGTGCCCTTGCCCGCAGCGAGCACGACGAACAGACAGGGCCGGATACTCATGGAGAACCTTGCTTTGCGTTGCAACGGAGCCGAAGGGCGACCGATGGCTTTGTCTTCGCCCGGCGGCCCAACATGCCATAGCGCCAGCGATCCATCAGGGGAAGTGCGGCCATACGGATCGGCCCGTGCGCGGGGCGCCGGGCACCTCATGCATCCCTTTCAACCGCCCTTTGCGTAACAGTTCCCGATGGATAGGTGCCTTGCAGCATCTCTGCCTTCGTCCACAGCTTCTGTCGCCGAACGCGCGCCCCGCCATTGCGGCAAACGCTAGCCCGACCCAACCTCAACCACGCAGTGAAATCGATTCGGGGGGACTGGTCCGTTCTACGGACCCCTGACGTATTAGGACGACAAAGCAATGACCAAGTCTGCAAGCGACAAGCCGATGCGCAGGAACACCGGTGCCACGCCATATGCAGCGATATGGTTCACGCTCGGCGGCGCAGGTTTCGGATATCTATGCGTGGCGTTTTTCGCGCCGCACCTGCTTCCCGACTTTTCGGGCGGTCGCATGAGCCTCGGCGAGACGCAGGTGATGCGCGTGTCGTCCGATGTCTATGACTTGAAAACATCGCTGAGCAAACTTCAGGCCGACGTCGAGAGCGTCAAAGCCGACGTTGCCACGCAAGCGAACCAAACGCAGCAGCTGAGCACGCAACTCGCGGCCCTCGACGACAAGGTTCATGCGGCCCCGATGCAGGCGTCCGCACTCGTCCAGTCGTCACCGCCGCCGACCCCGGATGTTCCGGACTTCGGCTCCGGCGCATCACAAGCGCGTGTGGACCACGCGCCTGACGCCGCGACGCCGACCAAGGTTATCAACGCCACGCCGGACGCGCCGCAAGTGGGCGCGCCGATCGTGACGGGAAGCATCAGCAAAAGCACCAAGACGGCGAGCGACACCGACGCCATCAGCTTCGGCCCCGCTGTCGTAAAGCCCGCGCCGAAGCCGATCGGAATTCAGATCGCCACCGACAGCTCCGTTGACGGCCTTCGCGTCACCTGGAGCGCGCTCTCCCAGACGCACGCGGATCAGCTCGGAACGCTAATCGCGCACTATGCCGATCTCGGAACGGCGGCAAATCCAAGCTACGGTCTGATCGCAGGCCCGATCAAATCGAAAGCCGACGCCAAGAAGATCTGCAAGGAACTCGCGGCTCAATCGGTCAGCTGCAAGGTCAGCGACTTCAAGGGCTCCGTCCTCTGAGAGCAATAATTTGAGCGCAATAAAATGGGGACGGGATGCACTCCCGTCCCCGAAACTTGCTTTCGATACGCATTCAGCGCGCGAAGAACGTTAGTTCCTCTTATGGATTAGCGGTATTGAATGTATCGCAAGCATCCATTTTCCCGCTTTCCAACCCGGTCTTGAACCACCGCACACGCTGCGCTGCGGTTCCATGCGTGAATGCATCGGGCACCACCCGCCCTGTCATCTTCTTCTGAATCATATCGTCGCCGATCTGTGACGCGGCGTTGAGCGCCTCCTCGACGTCGCCCGGCTGCAGACGCTTCTTCATCTGATCGTTGAGATTGGCCCAGACGCCGGCAAGACAATCGGCCTGAAGCTCGGTCCGGACCTGGATCTGGTTGGCCGTCGCCTCGTCGCCGGCACGCTCCTTGAGTTGCTGGACCTTGTCGAGAATCCCGAGCTGCTTTTGTACGTGATGGCCGACCTCGTGCGCGATGACATACGCCTGCGCGAAGTCCCCGCTGACGTTGAATTTGCGTTTCAGCTCATCGTAAAAGGCGAGATCGATGTAAACCTTCTGATCGAGCGGGCAGTAAAACGGCCCCATCGCCGCCTGCCCCGCACCGCAGGCCGTGCGCGTAATTCCCGTATAGAGCACCAGCGGCGGATCGGGATAATTGCTCCCGAAGCTCTTGAAGACGGACGTCCAAACATCCTCGGTATCGGCGAGCACGCGCTTGACGAAAATCGCTTCGTCATCGTTGCCCGCCGCCTGGCGCTGCGGCGAGCCCGGAAGCCCGGGAATGTCGGATGGAGAACGAGACGGCCGCTCCGAATGCGGCATCTGCGGCATTCCGATTTGACCGTTCGTGCCGAGCAGGACATCGAGCGGGTTGATGCCGAAGAGCATCATAACGGCGCCGATGATCAGCAACGTCGTGATGCTGAAACCACCCTTGCCCCCGAGAGGGATTTGAAGGCCACCACCGGGAAATTGGAAGCCGCCGCCGTCGCTTTGTCCGCGACGATCCTCGACGTTGCTGCTTTCACGGTCGTTCTGATCGTAGCGCATGTCAGCCTCTGAATATGACGAAGCATCACGGTTCGGAGCTCGGCCGCAACAACACACCAGCCGTAACGCCAATCCGCATACTGCACGCGCGATAGGCCTTTACAAGGTCTGTGTAAAGCCGTTCGGAAGCCCCCCGGACGGCTATGGCTTGGAATCTTCGGAACGGCCCTTTTTCGTTTTCCCCGCGCCGGGCAACGCCAGCAGATCCGGCATCGCAACAAGGCCCTTCGCTTTTGGCGCGGCCTTCAGTTGCGCCCGGACGGAACGGGAGGCCGCAACGGTGCCGTCATAGGCATAGGCCTCGTGATTGCGTTCGATCTCGGCCAGATCATAGCGGTAGTTGACCATCAGCCCGTGCGCCTCGCGAAGACCCTTCTCGGAGGTATCCGCCAACCAATTCAGCCGTTCGAGCCTTGCGCCGTTGCCGAGATGAAAGCGCGCCACCTGATCGACCGGCCGGTCGTCGCTCGACCGGGCGACGAGAAAGTAATACGCCGCCAGTCCCATGAGCGCGGACCTGATCTCTTCGGCTCCGGGCGCGTCCTTCGTCGCGTCCTCGACCCAGCGCGGATCCCGGAGGCGCGACAAAGCTTGGAGATCGGCCGCCGAGATCGGAACATCGCTTCCGCTGGCGAGCGCCCGGTCGACCCACCGCGCGAAACTCGGAACGGGAGAGAGCGTGACGAACGTCCTGAGGCTCGAAACGTCCTTGGCGAGATCCTCGACCACCTGCTTCAGGAGAAAATTGCCGAACGAAATGCCCTTGAGACCGTCCTGGCAATTCGAAATGGAATAGAAGACCGCCGTCGTCGGCGGCGCATCGTCGTCGGAGCGATGCCCATCGAGAACCGTCGCGATGGCGTCCGGCATCTCGCGCATCAGAGCGACCTCGACGAAGATCAACGGTTCGTCGACGAGCGCCGGATGAAAGAAGGCAAAGCACCGGCGATCCTTGGGATCGAGACGGCGGCGCAAGTCGTCCCAGCCGCGGATCTCGTGCACCGCTTCGTATTCGATGATTTTTTCCAGAATGGCCGCCGGCGTCTGCCAGTCGATGCGCCGAAGGACGAGGAAGCCGCGATTGAACCACGACGTCAAAAGTCGCTCGAGATCGGCATCGACCGCCGCCAGCGCATCATCCGACTTGACGTAGCGAAGGAGATCGCTGCGAAGCGCCACGATCTCCGCCGTCGCGCCTGCCGCGAGATTCAGGCGCCGGAAGAATTCCAACCGCGGGCTGTAGGACGCCTTCTGCAGCTTCCTGAGCGTTTTTTCGGACGGTTCCTCGAGATAGCTGCGGGCTGCGTCCGCCACCAGGGCGGGATCGGGTTGAAGATCTTCCGCGAGAAAGCGAAAAAACTGCAGCCGTTCCTCGCTCGACGCCTTCCTCAGCTGATTGAGAAGCTGACGAGCGATCGCAACGCCCGATGCCTCACCGCGTCCCGACATCAGCGCACGCGACAGCACCTCGATCGACTCGCCGCCGCCATCGCCGAAGAGCGCTTTCGGCAGCAGCGCACGCCCCTGCTCGGCGACCGCCGCCATCAATTCCTGAAAGAACGAAACGTTCACGCGTTCTGCCATCGCCGGCCGGGCTCCCTGATGCGTTAACTTTTGCTTAACCGTATCGAACGAGCATCCCGTCGCAGCTTGTATAGGGCATTTTTGGGCATGACCGATCGCTTTTCAACCGGATGGCCATCATCGTCGCTCGATGCGGCGAAAAACGATACTGGGCGCGTTGCATTCTGCGGACCCTACGTCCTCTCCGCGATCACGGGCTTCGGCATCGCCAGGATCGAGGACGTCATTCGCGAAGGCCGCGAGTTGCCTCCACACCGCAAGCCCGTCGTACGCGGCACCTATTCCGACGAAGTCGAATCCGCCCTCGCCTATTTCGGCTATCGCATGGAGCTCAAGGAAAGCCACATGCACCGCGCCCGTAAGGAACGGCCGACGTTCTGGACGTGGATGCAGAAGCCACGGAACGCCTGGGCCTATTACATCCTGGCGATTCACAAGGGCAAAGAAGGACACTGGATTCTCGTGAAGGGCGTGAAGATGTGCGACACCTTCACCGAGGGCAAATGGACGTTTGTCGTCGATGGCCCACATCGCGGCTGCCGCATCATGGAAGTCTTCGAAGTCAGAAAGGCGCACGACGCCTGACGCATTTGGCAAATTAACGGCCGCATTCACGGTCACATCGCCGCTGCAGCCGAATGAACGATGTATGAACCCTCGCTTCACGGCGTATTCAATCCCTGAGCTTATACATGATCCCAACACCCGTCATGGACAAGCCAAAGGGAGATAAGCCGTGGCCGAGTTCGTCCGATCGAGCGCCATCATGTTGATGGCCGTCGTGGTGCTCGCTGCCGGCGTTGCCGTGTTCTTCTACGGATAAGCCGCTAGGCTCGGCGGGCTGCTGCCAAAGCGCCTTGTCGAGACCCGCGAGTTACGCCACTTAAAGGGGGCTTTACGCCCCCTTTTCTCTTGGCTCATGCGCGGCATCACTTGGTAGACACCTCCTATTCCGACTTTTTCAGAGACGCTCAGGCACGCTTCGCCGATTACCTGACACCATCGGTGCGCCTCGGCGTGACCGGACTGTCGCGCGCGGGCAAGACCGTTTTCATCACCGCTCTTGTTCGCAATCTCGTTGCCGGCGGCCGACTGCCGTTTTTCGCACCCGACGCGGAGCGGCGCATCGTCCGCGCCTATCTCGAACCGCAGCCCGACGACAGCGTGCCCCGCTTCGACTACGAAGCCCATCTCGCCGATCTCCTGTCGACGCCGCCATCGTGGCCGGAGAGCACGAAGCGGATTTCGCAATTGCGCGTCACCATCGAATACCGGTCAGCGTACGCGCTGAAACGCGCCATCGGCTACTCGAAGCTGCACCTCGACATTGTCGATTATCCCGGCGAATGGCTGATCGACTTGCCGTTGCTCGATCAGGATTATCGCGCGTTCTCGACTGAAGCCCTGGCGCTCGCAAACGCGCCGCAGCGAGCCGAATTCGCGAAACCCTTTCTGGGCTTTCTCGCGGGCACCGATCCGGCCGCCCCGGAAGACGAGCAGATCGCCATGACCGGCGCCAAGCTCTTCACGGCCTATTTACGCGCGACGCGCGACAGCGGCGCGCAATCGACGCTCGCCCCCGGCCGCTTTCTGCTCCCCGGCGAATTGGAAGGCTCGCCCCTTCTCACGTTCTTTCCAATGCCGCTCTCGTCTGATGAGCGCCTGCCACGCGGATCGCTCGCCGCCATGATGGCGCGGCGGTTCGAGAGCTATAAGCAATCCGTCGTCAAACCGTTCTTCAACGATCACTTCGCCCGCCTCGATCGCCAGATCGTGCTGGTCGACGTGCTGACGGCCCTCCATCGCGGCGCCGCGGCCGTGGGCGATCTCGAACGCGCCATGACTGACATCCTGAAGGCTTTCCGCCCCGGAGCCAACTCATGGCTCTCCATGTTTATGGGGCGGAAAATCGACCGTGTGCTGTTCGCCGCGACCAAGGCCGATCATCTTCCGGCTTCCAGCCACGATCGCCTCGAAGCCTTACTGAAAGAGATCGTCAACGATGCCGTAAAGCGCGCCGAGACCGAAGGCGCGGGCGTCCATGCCTTAGCCCTTTCCGCCTTGCGCGCCACACGCGAGGCGAGCGCCAAACACGGCGGGGAAATTCTGCCCTGCCTGCGCGGCATGCCGATCAAAGGCGAAAAGATCGGCAATGTCATCTTCGATGGCGCAACGGAAGCCGCAATCTTTCCGGGCGACCTCCCGATCGATCCGGCGGCAGCGCTCAACGCCGCCCGCCATGCCAAAGCCGCGTCGCTCGAGCTTGTGAGATTTGCCCCACCAAAGCTCCTCGATACGCTTTACGATGGTAAGCCGGCAGCGTTTCCGCATATCAGATTGGACCGCGCGCTCGATTTCCTGATTTCGGATTATCTCGCATGACGTTCGAGAACGATCAGCCGCCGCCGAGAAAGCCTCGCGTCTTCAAGCTCGACGACATTTCCGCCGAAGCGGAATTCGAAGAGACGTTGCCGGGGGGCGGAGCCGTCACGTCCAGACGATCAGCGGTCCCCACGACGCGACGCTTGACGGTCGGCGATATCAATCGCGGCTTCCGCTTCGGCAGCATTCTGCTTTCCGCGATGGCGGCGCTCGCCTCCCTCGCCGCAGGACTTTGGTTCACCCGCTTCGTCTCCGTCGCGCTCGAGCGCCAGGACTGGGTCGGCTGGGTCGCCTTCGGCTTGATGATGATCATAGCCCTGGCGCTACTCGGCATCGTGCTGCGCGAACTCATCGGCTTCAGACGGCTCGCCCGCCTGGCGAAGCTTCGTGCCCTTGTCCGCGAAACGATTGCGAAGCCGAATGTCGAGGGCGAGCGAAAGGCCGTCGCCGCGCTCCTGTCTCACTATCGCGGCCGCCCGGACCTTGCTTGGGGCCTGGCCCGCGTCAAGGACCACACGGGCGACGTACTCGAAAAAGGCGAGCTTCTTCGCCTCGCAGACCGCGAACTTCTCCGTCCGATCGATTCCGAAAGCCGCCGCGTCATCCTGAAATCCGCAAAGCGGGTGGCGACGGTAACGGCGCTCTCGCCGATCATGTGGATCGCCATGGGCTTCGTCCTCGTCGAGAACGTGCGGATGTTTCGCGCCATCGCGTCGCTCTACGGTGGCAGGCCCGGCGTCCTTGGCGCGCTGCGTCTCGCCCGTCTTGTCGTCGGCCACATCATCGCAACCGGCGGCATCGCCATGACCGACGATCTCCTCGGCCAATTCGTCGGCCAGGACGTTTTACGGCGGCTGTCGCGGCGTCTCGGCGAGGGCGCGTTCAACGGGGCTTTGACGTCCCGACTCGGAGTCGTCGCCGTCGAGGTCATCCGGCCATTGCCCTATCTCGATGCCGAGCCGCTACGCGTGCGCGAGATCTTCAACGAGCTTCTCCGCTCGCTGCGCGGCTCCGATAAAACAGAGACGTAAGCGGATGACGCTCAGGCCGCCGCGGCGTCTGGCTGTTGGGCCAAGCCGCCCGGGGTCGCGATTTTGCGCGCCCAATCGCTTGAACGATGTCCGGCATCGACCAGCACGGGAGGCGGCATGCGATCTTCGTTCGTTGCGAGCGCCCACCGCTCGAGCGGACCAGCCTTTAACGACGTCAGCCAGCTGACCGGCCCGGCCAGCACGAGACCCAGAATGACGGGCGACATCCACGCGAGCAACGCGGGCGAGACCGTCCAGGCAATTGCGCCCACAATGCCGCCGATCGCCGTGTGCCAGCGCGCGAACCACATCGCATCGTCGAACGTCAGCGCGCCGTCACTACGCTTCTGCGGCTTCCAGCCCGAGTCGCGCCCGGCCAGAATTTCGGCGGCGCCGACCGTCTGCGTCACCATGAAGATTGGCGCAATCAGCATCGAGTAGACCGTTTCGATGAGCACGCCGATCGTTACGCGGATCGCGACGAACGGGCTTCGCTCTCGCCTAGCCTGCTGCCACGCGAGCATAAGTCCGAGCGCTTTCGGCAGCAGCACCACGATCATCGTCGCCATGAAGAGGCGCAACGCGGCACCCGGATCGATGGTCGGCCAGATCGGGAATAGTGTTTTGTCGTCGCGGAAGTAGCTCGGAATCATCTGCTGGCCCTGCAGTGCCAGCACGACACCGACGACCAGCGAAAGCGCCCACACCCCGGAAATCAGATACGAAGCCGCCCCCATGCCGAGATGGAGCCTGCCCATCGGCGTCAGTCCAGGCTGCGAGACGATCGCAAGATGCTGAAGATTGCCCTGCGCCCACCGCCGGTCGCGCGCGACGACATCGATGATGTTGGGCGGCATTCCCTCGTAGGAGCCTTGGAGCGACGGCATCATATGCACGCCATAGCCCGCACGCTGAAGAAGCACGGCCTCCACGAAGTCGTGGCTCATGATATGGCCGCCGAACGGCTTCCGGCCCGGAAGTTCGGGAAGCCCGGCCGCTTCGGCGAAGGCCGCCGTGCGGATGATGGCGTTGTGGCCCCAATAGTTGCCCTGGTCGCGATGCCAGAACGCCAGACCCGCCGCAACCGCGGGTCCATACGTGTTGCAGGCGAACTGCTGAAGCCGTTGCAGCAGGGTCTCCCCGCCGACGAGTCGCGGAACCGTCTGGATCAGTCCGGCCCGGTCATCGGCCTCCATGGCGGCCGCCAGCGAAACAAGTGTCCCGCCGGACATGACACTGTCGCCGTCGAGGACGATGAAAGACTGATAGCTGGCGCCGAATCGTTCGACCCAATCGGCGATATTTCCGGCCTTGCGCCCCGTGTTCTGCAACCGCCGCCGGTAGTAGATCGACGCGATGTCGCTCAACTGTGCGCTCAACGCACGATAAACCGCCGCTTCCTTCGCACCATCGAGATCGCCGCGCGTATCGGAGAGCACGAACACATCGAAACACGGATTGCGGCCGAGATCCGCGAGCTCTCGCACCATCGCCTCAATGGCGCCCGCGATTCGAGCCGGATCTTCGTGATAGACAGGAAAAAGCAGCGCCGTCCGTGACGCCAATGGAGAATTCGGCGGCGGCGGCTCAATGGTATCCGGCCGTTCGCCCGTGAACAACGGAAGAAATCCGAGCGCCGCGCTCAGGCTGCCGATCGCGATCCACCCGAAGGCAATCGTCGAGAGTATAAGAAAGAGGAACTGCACCGGCGTAATGACGACGAACGACAGGATGCTGAACAGCTCCTGCGCGAAAGCTCCCGTCAGCACCGCAGCGCCAGCGAAGATCGCCGTTCGCGGCACCCAGTAACCCCGCCGCCGAACCTCGGCAACGGCCTCAACCGGCTTCGCGAAATCCTGAACCGGCATGTCGAGCGGCGCCGCGTCCGGCAAATACCGCCACGGACCCGCGTCGCGATGATTGTTGGAATGTGGAGATGCCTCGAGCACCTCCCCGATGAAGTTTTCGTTTACGGCTTCGTCCATCGATAGAGCCAAGTCTCCGAAACCGCCTGATCGCCTGCCTTCAACACGCACCGCAGCTCAACGAGTCCGCTATCGCCGGGCGCCAGTTCGAACGTCACTCGAACGCCTGAGATTTCGAGATTGCGTTGAACGGAAACGTTGGAGACCTTGCCCCCGCGCGCTGACAGATCTGCAGCTGGCAAGTCTTTCGCATCTTTCACCAAAGGTCCTGTCAAATCGATGACGAAGACGACAGACCCGGGCTTTTTCCCGCTTCCAATCCGCGTCTTGACGACGCGGGCGCCGGACCACGACACCGGCACATCGGGTCCCCAGAAGATTTTGTAACTGAAGACGTGCGGACCGCCGGCGGCCAGCCCCTTCGAGGGTTTCCAGTAGGCCGCGATGTTGTCGTGGATCTCGTCCTCGATCGGAATCTCAACGAGCTCGACGAAGCCATCGCCCCATCCGCTTTGAGGCTGCACCCAGACCGAAGGCCGCCGTTCGTAATGGCTCTCCAGGTCTTCGTAGTTCTGGAATGTGCGATCGCGCTGCCAAAGACCGAATCCCTGTGGATCCCGGTCCATGAACGCGCTGAGTTGCAGCGTCTTCGGATTATTGAGAGGCCGCCAGAGACGTTCGCCGCTGCCATTGATCATGGCGAGTCCCTCGCTGTCGTGCACGGCGGGGCGAATGTCGTCGAAGCGGCGTTGGCTCGATTGACCGTGGAAGAACATGCTCGTCAAAGGACCGATGCCGACGTGGCTGAGGGCCGTTCGCGGATACAAGGTCGCTTCGACATCCATCACCGTCGTCTCTCCGGGTGCGATCGCAAACCGGTAAGCGCCGGTCGTAGATTGACTGTCGAGCAACGCGTGGACGACGATTTCGGTTGCGATCGGCTTCGGTCTTTCGATCCAGAAGCTTCGGAAGAACGGAAATTCTTCACCGGCCGGCTGCGCCGTGTTGAGCGCCAAGCCGCGCGCCGACGCGCCATAACCCTGGCCGCGCCCCACTGCGCGCAGAAAACTCGCGCCCTGGAAAACCGTATATTCGTCGAAAGCATCTGCGCGGTTGATCGGACCGTGAATGCGGAATCCGGAGAATCCGAAGGGCGCAGAATCAGGCCCAGGGCCGATCAGCGGCCCAAAAGAGAAGAGCTTGCTGTCGGCAACGAGACGAGTCGCCTTCCCATTCTCGACGACCCAAAGATCAACCGGCACATCGTACAGCCACCCCATCGCGAACGGCTGGACCTGGAAATCGAGATGCTCACCCTTCCAGATCGCCCTCTCGGGCCGGAAGCGAATATCCCTGTATTGATCGTATGTTAGCTTATTAAATGGCGCCGGCAGCGCATCAATTGACGGCTTGGAGAACGGCTGATCAGCCAGCCGCTTCGCTTCCGCCTTCAGCGTCGTCGGCCCGAATGCCATGCCCTGCGGGCTCGGTTGTGGCGCCGCCGCTTCCCCTTCAGCGTGTGCCTGCGTAACTGCCAGGGCCATCTTCGCGAGGCCGAGCGCAAAACTTCCCGCCACCGCCTTCTCGAGCAGTGCGCGGCGATCCACCAAATTACTTGTCATTTCCGATATCAGCCAACCCTTGCGGTACGTACGTACGTGCGGCCCCACGCTCTCTCACAAGCGCCCCCGATAGCCGATCGCAAAGAGCTATGGGACGATTGTGGCAGATTTTCCACGCGCCCCTAGGCGCCCTGTGACTTTCCCGTCAGTGATTATCCCATCGACAAGCTCATTCTCATCTGGCACATAACCCGCCGCAAAGCTAATACCAAAACCGGATTTTCTCTTTTCTCCATAATAGACTAACGTCGTTTCTGGCAATGATTTAAAGCCGAATCACTCCCGATTCGCCGATGCAAATCACACACAGTCAAAAACTATTTTGGGGACACTCTTGGCGTACCAAAAACGGTCCGCTAATGGGAGCATATATATAAGTCGCAAACCGTATAATTCTTGTGCTCAACGCACACGTTGCAGCGATTTAAAATTGCAACCGTTTGCTTCCATGGGAAAATCAATTCGTCCTCAATTCGACTGCCACGTGGCCGTCGTGTGGCAACATCAGCGCTCGTTGCCATTCTGTCACAAGGCCGGGCGATTCAACTGTCGACATGACTAATCCCTATTTCCCGACCGGAACGGATCTGCCTATACATTCGCCTGAGCGGTAATTCGGGGGGAAGCCCGTAACCGCAGAAGTCGGGTTTGAGGACGGTTAAGAATAAGCACTACGGGAAGAAGAGTGTTGGGCTGAACGGTCCGTTCCGTCCTCATTCCTCAAGTCGAAGCAGACGGGAGCTAATTCATGAACAAATATAGTCTGAGTGCGCTTATGGCGGCAGGCCTCGTTGCAGGTGGCCTATCGACCAGCAGTGCATCCGCAGCTGATCTCGGAGGCAACTGCTGCGCAGACCTCGAGGAGCGGATCGCAGAACTCGAAGCAACGACGGCACGTAAGGGTAACCGCAAGGTCTCCCTCACGGTTTCTGGCTGGGTTGGCCAGCAGGTTATGTTCTGGGACGACGGTCGCGAATCGAACACCTACGTCACCGACCTCGGTTCGACGCTCGCCAGCCACGTGAAGTTCACGGGCCAGGCGACGATCATGCCGGGCTGGACCGCAGGTTACGTTCTCCATCTCGAAGCCACCGGCTCCGACAGCTTGACGACGAACCAGAACCGGGCTGACGGTCCGAACGCTCTGGTTGGCTCGGTCAACGGCGTCAGCACGCTGCAGTCGTTCTGGTTCATCAAGAGCGACCAACTTGGTAAGATCTCGGTTGGTAAGCAGTCGGACGCAGCTGACAACTCGGCAATCCTCGTTGACGGTTCGGGCTCGCTCGTTCCCGCCAACTGGGTGGCCTTCGACGTCAACAGCTTCTACATCCGTCAATCAAACGGCACGTTGACGAACTCGACCTGGGGCGGCGCATACTGCCAATCCGCCGGTGGTGCTTGGGGTGACTGCGCAGGCGTTCCTCGCAACACGGTACGTTACGACTCGCCCACCTTTGGCGGTTTCTCTGTATCGGCATCGTGGGGTGAGGATGATATCTGGGCTGTCACCACGCGTTACGCTGGCGAATGGGCCGACTTCAAGGTTGCCGCCGCTGCATCGTACTTTGAGAGCACCGACGCAAACCTGAACCTTGGTTTCAGCGGTATTACTCAGCGGTACTTCCAGGCTGGTGCATACGTCGAACACGTTCCGACGGGCCTCTTCGCTTACGGCGCCTACGGCCACGACGACTATGACACGAGCGGCTTTGGACAGTCGGAAACCTACTACCTGAAGGGTGGTATCCGGCAGCGTTGGAACCCGCTTGGCCACACGGTCCTGTACGGTGAGTACGAGCACATCAAGGGCAGCGATGCGTTCGCGCAATCGGGCGCCACGGACATCTTCGGCATTGCCCCTGGCAACGAGGCCTCCACCAAAGTTTGGGGCCTGGGTGTTGTCCAGGAAATCGACGCTGCCGCGATGTCCATGTGGGTCAAGTATCGTCACCTCGACTATGATGATAACTCTGGCCGCAGCTTCGACAGCTTCCAGTACGTCGGTGTCGGCGCTCTGATCAACTACTGATCCGACGCTCCTGATCTAAGAAATACGAAGGCCGCCCAATTTGGGCGGCCTTTTTTGTGTTTCACGAATTCGTCGGCGTGGCCGACGGGCAACAATAAAGTGTTGCGATTTGGTCGTTACCCGCTTTTATAACAGCCTGTTTTCGATTTCATATTTTCGTTCGCACGCGGACAATTGAATTGAATGAGCCTTTCCTGCATCGCTCAGGAATAAATATGCGAACGACGAAGCTGAATTGTTGCGATCGTACGAATCACTAATCTCCCCCCTCAAGCGGCGAAGTCACTTGCCAGGTGTTCAGCCTCAGGCTGCTCCCGAGAGTGGCCCACTACGGCGAACGCCGAAGTACCGCGTTCAGGATAGAAGTGCTGAAGACGGGAGAGAGCAGAATGACGAAATTTAGGGTAGGCGCTCTGGTCGCTGCAGGCGTCCTCGCTGGCGGGTTAGCCACGAGCGCCTCTGCTGCGGACCTCGGCGGCAACTGCTGTGCAGACCTCGAGGAACGAATTGCAGAATTGGAAGCAACCACCGCGCGCAAAGGCAACAGAAAGGTCTCGCTCACGGTCTCTGGCTGGGTGGGCCAGCAGGTCATGTGGTGGGACGACGGCCGACAATCGGACGCCTACGTTACCGACCTCGGTTCGACCATCGCCAGCCACGTGAAGTTCACAGGCCAAGCGACGATTCTGCCGGGCTGGTACGCGGGTTACGTTCTGCACCTCGAAGCCACCGGCTCCGACAGTTTGACGACCAGCCAGAATGTCGTGGATGGCCCGAATGCGATTTTGGTGCCACACACGGTGAACGGTGTCAGCACCCTTCAGTCCTTCTGGTTCATCAAGAGCGATCAGCTGGGCAAGGTCTCGATCGGCAAAGAATCAGACGCAGCTGACAACGCGGCAATCCTGGTCGACGGTTCAGGATCACTCGTTCCAGCCAACTGGGTGGCGTTCGATGTCAACAGCTTCTTCATCCGCGAAAAGGGTACGGGCGTACTGAGCCCCGCGACTTGGGGTGGTAATTATTGCCAGAGCTGGGGCGGTGCGTGGGGTGACTGCGCGGGTATTCCGCGCAACTCAGTTCGCTATGACTCACCCACATTCGGCGGTTTCTCCGTGTCGGCATCTTGGGGTGAAGATGACCTCTGGGCCATCACGGGCCGCTACGCCGGCGAATGGGGCGACTTCAAGTTGGCCGGTGTCGCTTCGTACACACAAAGCAACGACCAAAACTGCTGCAACATAGCAAGCGGCTTCGTAATTCTCGACAACACGCAGCAGTACTTCCAGGCCGCCGGCTACGTCGAGCATACCCCGACCGGTCTCTGGATGTACGGCGCCTATGGCCATAACGACTACGATGATCCGACGAACTTGACCGGAACCAGAGGCCAATCCGAGACCTGGTACCTGAAGGGCGGCATTCGTCAGCGCTGGAACCCCCTGGGCCACACGGTTCTCTACGGCGAGTACCTGCACGCTCACGGTGAAGGCGTCTTCGCCCAGTCGGGAGTTGATGGCTTCGCAGCCAACGGCGACTTCGGCGCCGGCAACAGAGACACCACTAAGGTCTGGGGCCTTGGTGTCGTTCAGGAGATCGACGCTGCAGCGATGTCGGTATGGCTCAAGTATCGTCATCTCGAATACGACGACAACTCCGGCATACAGTTCGACGACTTCCAGTACTTCTCCTTCGGCGGCCTGATCAACTACTGATCCCATCTCGATGACCGAACAGCATGAAGCCGCCCAATGGGCGGCTTCATTGCGTTTTCAGCGCAATCGCAGGCTCTGAGGCCGCATTGTCCCGGCACCACAAAGTGCTTAACTCTCACCCATGTTCGAGACGTTTTTCACCGAGCTTCGCTCGGCCAAACTGCCGGTGACTTTGAAAGAATACCTGACGCTGCTCGAAGCCGTCGGCGCAGGCGTCGCGGGCAGCCGCGTCGAGGACTTCTATTACCTCGCCCGCGCCACGCTCATCAAAGATGAGCGCAATCTCGATCGTTTCGATCAGATTTTCGCGCACGTCTTCAAGGGCGTCGACCTTCTGCCTGAAGCGATAGAGGCTGAAATCCCCGAGGAATGGCTTCGCCGGATCAGCACGCTCCACCTTTCCGAAGAGGACAAGAAGAAGATCGAGGCGCTCGGCGGCTGGGACAAAATCATGGAGGAGCTGAAGAAGCGCCTCGCCGAACAGAAGGAGCGCCATCAAGGCGGCAACAAATGGATCGGCACCGGCGGCACCTCGCCTTACGGGGCATACGGATATAATCCCGCCGGGATCCGCATTGGCCAACACGAGAGCCGGCATCGCCGCGCCATCAAGGTTTGGGACAAGCGCGAATTCAAGGATCTCGCGGGGACGGCCGAAATCGGTACACGGACAATCAAGGTCGCGCTTCGGCGCTTACGGCAATTCGCTCGTTCTGGCGCCGCCTCCGAGCTCGATCTCGACAGCACGATCCGCGGCACCGCCGAGAAAGGCTATCTCGACGTTCGCCTCCGCCCCGAGCGGCACAATACCGTAAAGCTCCTGATGTTCTTCGACATCGGCGGCTCGATGGACGATCACATCCGTGAAGTCGAAGATCTGTTCTCCGCCGCACGCGCCGAGTTCAAGCATCTCGAATACTACTACTTCCACAATTGCATCTACGAAGGCGTGTGGAAGGAGAACGCCCGCCGCTACACAAACAAGATCGATACGTGGCAGGTGCTCCATACCTACCCGGCCGACTACAAAGTCATTTTCATTGGCGATGCCTCGATGAGCCCGTATGAAATCACCGTCGCCGGCGGCTCGGTCGAACACATGAACGAGGAGCCTGGCGCCGTCTGGCTCAAGCGCGTGACCGACATCTATAAGTACGCCATTTGGCTCAATCCCGTCGACGAGCAGCATTGGGACTGGACACCCTCGATCGGCATCGTCCGGCAGCTTCTCGGGGGCCGCATGTATCCACTGACGCTGGATGGTCTCGACGCCGGAATGCGCGCATTGATGCGTTGAAATCGTCGTTCCGACGCACTTCGGTGGGTAAGATACCGGAAATACCTGTCGGATTGTATCTCGAACCGTTAGGCTCCGATTGTGGCAAACTCGATTCTAAGCATTGACCTTCGGCTTGGCCTGGGGACAATGGCAGAGATATCAGGGGTGGGGGGAACATCCCAATGAAGCACGTCAATATCTTACTCGTGGCCGTTTCAGCTGCAGCTCTCGGCGGCTGCGGCGCGTCATTGCCGAGCCTCCCGACGACCGGCTCACTCCTCGGCGGCCAGTCCAAAGCCGCAACGGCAAATGCCAATCCGAACGATCCGCTCGCGCGAACGATGGACGTTGCAGCGACGTCCGCACGTGCCCTCAAGTGCGGCTATAACTTCGATCCCGTTAAGCTCAAGGGCCAATTCATCGCGTCCGAAACGGCGGCCAATCCCGCAGATGCCCCTAAGCTTTCGCAGGTTTACGACACCGCATTCAACGGCGTCTCGAAAGCTCTGGCTGAAAAGGGCGCCGACTATTGCTCGGAGCTAAAAGTCGCGAAGATCAAGCTCGCGCTCACCCGTCATCTCAACGGCGACTATACGCCTTCGCCTCCCGAACCTCCCGAAGATGGCGGCGGACTACTCAGCGGCTGGGGCGGCGGATCGACGAGTTCCGAGGGCGTTAACTCCAAGGCAGTCTTCGAGAACTGACGGCACCACACCTGCCTTCGATCCTCGCGCTTCGCCGGAACGCACGCGTGCAGCAGATCCTCTGGACCGAAATCGCCATCAAGGTCGTCACCGGTCTCATGCTTCTGCTTGTGCCGCTCTCGGCACTGGCCATCGCCGGACTGGCACGGCCGCCGACCGGCCTATGGCCTCGGCTCGCCGGCGCGCTTTTGCTGGCGATTGCAGCAAGCATCTGGATCGGGCTGGAGTATCCGTCAGCACGAGGCTCAATCGGACCGGCGGCGCTCGTGCCGCTCAATCTCTTTCCGGCGGCGGTGCTGATCGCAGCACTGGTGATGGGAACCGCGGCACCAACACACCGCGGCAAGTTCGTGCTTGGCCTGGGTGCGATCACACTGACATTGCTGGCTTTTCTCGAAATCGCCCACGCCTAAGCGCATTGCTCAGAAGCCTGGCGAAAACCGCGTCATCCTCGGCGCAGTGACGCGGCGCTACTTCACGCCGAGTTTCTTCTGCAGACTGGACGACGAAGTCGTGTACTGGAACAAGAGCTTCTTGTCCGGATAAACGATCTTGTGCGCCGCCTGCGCCATCAACGCGCCTTCGTGGAAGCCCGACAGTATGAGCTTCAGCTTGCCGGGATACCAGTTGATATCGCCGATCGCGAAGATGCCGTGTTGGCTGGTCTCGAACCGCTCGGTATCGACGAGAATGAGGTTCTCGTGAAGATTGAGACCCCAGTCGGCAACAGGTCCGAGCTTCATCGTCAGACCGAAGAACGGCAGCATCGCCGTGCAGGCAATGCGTTCCGTTCCTGAGGCCGTCTTGACGTCCAGCGCCGACAGCTGCCCATTCGTGCCCTCGAGCCCCGTCACCTGACCGATCAGCAGGCGAACAGTCGATTCTTCGACAAGCTTGCGCATCTTCTCGACGGAATGCGGCGCGGCGCGGAACTCGTCGCGGCGATGGATGAGCGTCAGGCTCTTCGCGACCGGCGCGAGATTGAGCGTCCAATCGAGCGCGCTGTCGCCGCCGCCGACGATGACGATATCGTGCCCGCGCATCGTTTCGATCTTGCGCACGGAATAGAAGACCGACTTGCCTTCATACTCTTCGATGCCATTGAGCGGCGGCCGCTTCGGCGTGAACGATCCGCCACCCGCAGCGACGACGACGACTTTAGCCAGGAACTCGGTTCCCGCGTCCGTCATCAGGCGGAAGCGGCCGTCAGCCTCGCGGCTCAAGCTGTCAATTCGCTCATTGAAATGGAATTGCGGCCCAAATGGCTTGATCTGCTCCATCAGCCGGTCCGTCAGCTCTTGACCCGTTACGACGGGGAGCGCCGGAACATCGTAGATCGGCTTTTCGGGATAAAGCTCCGCGCACTGCCCGCCCGGACGGTCCAGGATATCGACGACATGGGACTTGATGTCGAGCAGACCCAATTCGAAAACCGCGAACAGACCGCACGGTCCCGCTCCGATGACGATGGCATCGGTTTCGATCGGACCGGAAGACGCTGCGGCTTCCGCTGGGTCGGAAGTCTCTGGTCCCGCTGGAGTGGTGTCCATCATCACGATCGTCCGTTACTTGCTTCCAATGAATTCAGAACTGCTTCGCCGGCACGCGAACGACGAGTCCGTCGAGAGCGTCCGTGATCTTGATCTGGCAGCAGAGCCTGCTGCCTTCGCGGACATCGAACGCGAAATCCAGCATGTCCTCTTCCATGTCGGCAGCCTTGCCGGTTTTGTCGCGCCAGGCTTCATCCACATACACGTGGCAGGTCGCGCAGGCGCAGGCACCGCCGCATTCCGCCTCGATACCCGCGATGTCGTTAAGCTTAGCAGCTTCCATGACAGTGAGACCGTTTTCCGCTTCCACCGTCTGACTTTCGCCGTCGGGTTGGATGAACGTTATTTTCGTCATGGTTGCGTACGCGTCCTTCAAGCTGAAAAGACCGCTCTTGGGCGGCTGCGAGCGAAAGGGGATGATTAAGTTAGCGGGCACACTTAGAGGGACACCGCCGGTATTTCAAGCCGAACGGGCGCGCGCGTCCCTGCGACGCGCAAATGCTGTGGCTGCGGCGCTCAGCCTAGCGTGTTGGATTGATGGAAGAACATGCGCGCCTCGGAAGCTGCCGCTTCCAGTTTGGCGATCGCATCCGGGCAGGCCTCGGCCTCGGGTCCGCGAAGCGCCTCGGCTTCCTGCGCCAGGCTCGCAATCCGCCAAGCGCCGACTGCCCGACTCGACCCCTTGAGCGTATGCGCTGCTATCTTCCAATCCCGTTCGGTTGCAGCCGCGCGCAAGGCGGCTAACGTCTCGGGAAGCTGTGCGAGAAAAAGCCGGAGAACCTCGTCTTCCAGCGCCTTATCCCCAAGCGTGTAGCGCCGCAAATGTGCGAGATCGATCGGCAATTCATTCGTACAGCCCCGGTTCTCCGGGGGCTGGATATCGAACGACTGGGCCCCATGGGCATCCATGCTTCGCACCTGAAACGCATATTGATCACTGCGGCCATAGCTTCGCTATGGCGGGACATTTGAACAATTATGGTCGCAAAAGCGCGATAACTCTGGGTAAAGCGGGCTCGCGTGTTTCAGCCATCCCCGTAAACCGCTACTTAACCTAATGGCGTGTGGCCGCAGGCAGCGGACGCGACAACCTTGGCCGCAATCCGGCCGCATTCCGGGGTCCAACTCGCTAAGCCGTTAAGATGCATAAGCATTCTGTATGGTTACCCATGTGTTTCCATTTTGTAACCAGGTAAAAATCTTATAGGGTGCGAAAGGGAGTTCCGGTGGGCCTGAAGCGCACGGGCTTATGTCGCGTACCGGATCGAGTGGGGGGCATTGCGCAATGTCGCAGGACCAGATTGCGAAGCTGATGGCTATCGGCGGCAAAACGCAGCCGGCATCGACGGAGCATACCTTGAGCGCTCCCGACGGTTTGCGTCAGGCGACCGGTCAGACCGCGAGCCAAACCACGATTCAAAAAGGCTCGATCGACACCCCTCTGGCCTTGCCACCGCCGTTGCTCGGTACGGAAAGCCCACCGCCCTCGCCCACGACACCGATCAAACCCGACGATGAATCCGCGAACGACGAGCCGCCGAGCCGCCGCGTCGCGCGCCGCCGCCCCGCAGGCCCCGTTCGCGGAAAAATCGCCGCGAACGACGACGTGCCGAGCATCGGCGGTCTGATCTACGCGCTCGAGCAAAAACCCTCGAGCAAGGTTTTCCGTTTCGCCGCCATTGGAAGTGCCGTCTGGGCCATCATCGGACTGACGGTCGGCGCACTGACGATGGCGCCCGGCTGGCAGAACGGCGAGTCGTTCTCCTCGCTCCTGCTGCAACCGGCAACGTTCTACACCATCACGGCCATCGTCGCGCCGATCGGCATCATCTGGCTGCTGGCCCTGCTGAACTGGCACATCGCCTCGCTTGCTCTCAAATCCGCGACGATGAGTGAAGTCGCGATCCGCCTCGCCGAACCTGACAGAACTGCAGAGCAATCGATCGCGAGCCTCGGCCAGGCGGTCCGCCGCCAAGTCTCGTTCATGAACGATGCCGTGTCGCGAGCCTTGGGCCGCGCCGGCGAGCTCGAAGCCCTCGTCCACAATCACGTCGCCGAACTCGAGCGTTCCTACGAACACAACGAGCGCCGCATCCGCGAATTGATCAACGAACTGGGCGGCGAACGCCACGCCCTTCTCGATACGTCGACGAACGTCACCGAAACGCTGAAAACGCTCGGCACCGAAATCCCGACGCTGATCGAAAAGCTTTCCCAGCAGCAGCTGACACTTCGCGGCATCATTTCGAATGCGGGCGAAAACCTCGCGAACCTCGAAGGCTCATTGGCGACAGCCACCGGCCGCTTCGAAAACGCCGTCGGATCGCGCACGCTGCAACTGCAATCCGTTCTCGAAGACTACACATCGGCATTCTCGACGGCCCTCGGCGCCCGCACCGAACAGATGCGCGCGACGTTCGACGGCTACATGCAAACGCTCGACACGACGCTCGGCAATCGCACCGAGAATTTGCAGACCGTCTTCGAGGAATATGCACGCGCGCTCGATACGACACTGTCAAATCGCGCTCAGGCGCTCGACGTCCAGCTCGTCGAACGCACGCGCTCTCTCGACGAAGCGTTCCAGCGGCGTCTCGAACTCTTCGACGATCAGATCGTACGCTCGACATCGGCCATCGATCACGCCGTCAGCGAAAAGGCGTCGCTGCTCACCAACGCGCTCGAACTCCATTCGCGCACATTCCGCGAGACCATCGCGCATCAGGCGTCCGAGCTCGACGATTCCGTGATGAACGGCATCAACGCCGTCCGCCGCACCAGCGAAAACATCACACGCCAGACGATGAAGGCCATTGATGGCCTCTCCAAACAGTCCGGCGTTCTGCAGAACGTTGCCGAAAACCTGTTCGCGCAAATTCACGGCGTCACCGACCGGTTCGAGAACCAGGGCGAGCAAATTCTCAAGGCGGCGAACGTGCTCGACACGGCAAACCTCAAAATCGAATCGACACTTCAGTCGCGCCACGCCGAGCTGTCCCACACCCTCGATCGCCTGTCCGGCAAAGCCGACGAGTTCGGACGCACGATCGCCGGCTATTCGACGAACCTCGAAGGCTCGTTTTCGAACATCGAACTCAAGGCGCGCGCCATCGCCGAAGAGCTTCGCGACAGTGCCGAAAACCGCTCTCGCGCCCTCATGGCGGAACTCGACCGCGTCAAGCACGAAACCGAAGCCCAGGGCGAGCGCGCGCTCAGCGATCTCCGAAACCGCTTCCAGAACGTATCGGGCGAACTCTCGCGCGAATTCGAAACGTTGACCACCCGCCTGTCCTCGGCGTCGGACGAAACGCGCATGCGCGCGGCCGAAGCCGCAGCGACCCTCGCCCGCGAGCAGGCGCGTATCCGCGAAGAAGCCGCCCGCCTTCCGGCATCGACCCGCGAAACGGCCGAATCCATGCGCCGCGCGCTCCAGGATCAGCTGCGCGCCATCGAACAGCTGACGCAGATTTCCCAGCGCGCGAACGCCCCGCGCGAAATCATTCGTCCCGACCCGGCTCCTCCGCGCCTGGCAGGTTCGTTGACGTCCTCCCTCGTTCAGCAGGAAACTCCGCCGAGCCGCGGCCGAGGCGCAACTCAGCAGGAGACGCGGGAAGGCTGGTCGCTCGGCGATCTCTTGGCCCGCGCCTCTCACGAGGACGAAGCGCCCGCCCCCGCCCCGCAACCTCCGCCCGCGCAGGCTCCCGTTCGCCTCGACGTGGGAATGATCGCCCGCTCGCTCGATCAGGCAACAGCCGCCGCGATCTGGAGCCGTATCCGCGCCGGACAGCGAAACGTCCTCGTTCGCAGCATCTACGCCCCCGAAGCGCGCACACTGTTCGACGAGATCTCAAATCGCGTCAAAACCGACCAAGAGCTATCGCAGTCGGTCTTCCGGTACCTCACAGACTTCGAACGCATCATCAAAGAAGCCGAAGCTCGGGATACGACGGGCCGTACCGCGCAAACGCATCTCGTTTCCGAAACCGGACGGGTGTACCTGTTCCTTGCCCACGCAGCTGGCCGTATTCGCTAGCGGGCGCGCCGCTCCATTCTGGCCGGCGATAACCTACCAGATGCAGATCCGGGCCAATTCTGATGACCCCGCCGACCATCGAAGCTCGAGGCGAAGTCTGGCCTCTCAAAGAGGCGTTCGTCATTTCGCGCGGAGCGAAGACCGCAGCTGAAGTCGTCGTCGCGACGGTCTCCGACGGTCATCATCAGGGCCGCGGCGAAGCGGTGCCATATGCCCGCTATGGTGAGACAGTCTCCGGCGTTCTCGAAGACATCCGCCGCGTAGCCGACCGAGTTTCGAGCCGCGAAGGTCTCGCGAATGAACTGAAACCCGGCGCAGCGCTCAACGCCCTCGACTGCGCATTCTGGGATCTCGAAAGCAAACGCACAGGTGTTCGCGTCGCCGAGCTCGCCGGACTTGGGCCCCCAGTCGCGAAAACGACAGCGTTCACACTCAGCCTCGACGCACCTGCGACAATGGCCGAAAAGGCAAAGCACGTCGCGCACCTTTCTCTTCTGAAACTCAAGCTCGGAGGCGCAGGCGACGACGCACGAATGCGTGCCGTACGCGCGGCGCGTCCCGATGCGCGGCTGCTCGTCGACGCCAACGAAGCCTGGACGCTCGAAACGATCAGCCATCTCATATCCGTTGCAGCCGAGTGCGGCATCGAGCTGATCGAGCAGCCGCTCCCCGCAGGCCAGGATGAGGCCTTACGCGACATCGATCGTCGCGTGCCGATCTGCGCCGATGAAAGCGTGCACACCGCCGCCGACGTTCCTCGCCTCGCTCCGCTTTACGACGCAGTGAATGTGAAACTCGACAAGGCTGGCGGATTGACAGGTGCGATCGCCCTCGTCCGCGAAGCCCGGCGGCGCGACCTCAAAATCATGGTCGGCTCGATGGTCGCGACCTCACTCGCCGTCGCGCCCGCGATGCTGCTAGCCTCGGAAGCCGACTGGATCGATCTCGATGGCCCTCTGCTTCTCGCGCAGGATCGCGAACACGGGATGCGCGTTGAAAACGGCGTCATCTATCCGCCCGATCCCAAACTGTGGGGCTAAGACCGCTCAGACGGATTCCGCTTCGGCGAAAACTGCACTCTTCTGCGATCTGACCAGCAAGAGACCCGCGGCCAGAGAAATCACCGATATGGCGGCCATGGCGAGATAGGAAAGCGAGCCTTCGCTCGCGTAGACCCATCCCGCAATCAACGTCGAGCATCCCATGGCGACACCGGAAGACATCGTCGCATACAGCGCCTGCGCGGTGCCCTGCTTCTCACGCGGAACGGTCTCGTGAATGTAATGGATCGCGCCAATATGCGACGCGCCGTACGTCAGGCCGTGCAGAACCTGCAGTGGCAGCAGCACGGCCAGCGGCGGGTCGAAGGCCATCGCCAGCCAGCGCACGATCGAGGCCGCCGCACCAAGCGCGATCAGCCGCGCCGCGCCGATACGTTTCATGACGTGGCCGGAAGCCGAAAACAGGAGCACCTCCGCGAACACGCCGATCGCCCAAAGACTGCCGCTCCAGGCGGCAGAAAGCCCCTGCCGCTCCCAAATCAGAATGCCGAACGTGAAAAACGTAGCGTGCGCCGCTATCGCCAGACCAACCGCGACGAGAAAGAACCGGAAATCGCGCCGCATCAGCAATTCGCGAAGTGCCTCCGCCCGCCAGAGCGGGAGCGACGGCTTCACCGGCCCTTCGAACCGGTCTTGCGGCGGCAGGAAGTGCCCCGCGACGACCGTCAGCACGCAGCCGAAAGCGACGAGCCACACACCCGCACCGCCCCCGAACGCGTTCATGACGACGCCGCCGCCGAAACTCGCCGCGACGAAAGACAAAGATCCCCAGAGACGCATCCGGCCGTAATCGAGCCCGCGATGGCGCATGCCATTCACTGCAATGGTCTCGATCAGCGGCATGATCGTCGAGTTGCAGAGCATAAGAAGCGTCGCGAAGATAAGGATCGTGCCAAACGATGCCGAAGCCGCGAGCGCGAGCACGAAACCCAGGCACAACCACGCGAGAATGATCAGGTATCGCCGGTGCGCCATTTCGCGATCGGCCGCCATGGCGATCACCGGCGTGACGAACAGCCGGAGGAACAGCGGAGCCGCAATCACGATGCTGATCTCACCAGGCGTCAGGCCGCGCCAGTTCAGCCAGACCGGCATGAAAGGCACATGCGTCCCATAGACGACGAAGAGCGCGGCAAAGAACAACGCCACCGGCACGGCAAAACTCCGCCCCGCTTGCCGTTCAGCGCTCATGTCTCATCTCTCATGCCCAATTTGCTCAGGTCACCGTATAAGGTCGAACAGCCTTGAACGATCAACAAGTTCCGTTTGGTTCAGCTTGAAGTTGTGTCTGCGCCCGCCAAGAATCACATAACTCATTAAGCTGATTTTTGCGGAGCAAAACACGGCCATGCAGGCTCTTACCTCGGTCATCCCTAGCGACACTGAAACCGAATATCGAGCTATCGAAACGACGCTGCTGGAAACCGCCCGCGGGCGTTGGTTTCTGGCCGAGCACGGAAGGCGGGCACGCCGGCTCGACAGTGCACTCCTTGAGGATGCGATCAAGCGCCTGCAAAGCTCGCTTCGCGAGCCGCCCGCTCTCCTCGGTCAGCTCAAGGCCGAAATCGAAGCGATCAAGGCACAGATGGCCGAGACGCGGGCCGCGCTGTTGGCAAGACCCGTTGTCGACGAAAGCATTCTGCCAAGCCAAGCAATCCTGAAGGCCGCGGAAGACATCCACGACATCGCCTGGTCGCTGCAAGCTAATCCATTCGATCCGAAAGGCTGTGAGGAAATCGCCCGCAACGCCGGCCGGCTCTATGCAATGAGCCAATCCCAGGCGGCGCAGTCGAACCGCGTCGTCGCAGCCGCCGGCGCCCTCGAAACATCGGCGAACAAGCTCGAAGGCATTCTCGAAAGCATCATGCACGAGATGAAGGTCGACGACGCTGCGTAGAACCCACGTCAAGAGACGCGCATAAAAAAACCGGGCCGTGAGCCCGGTTTTTTTGTTCTTAGGTGAGAACGCCAACTACCACTTCGTGCGCACACCCACCGAGATCAGGTCGATAGAGGCCTGGGCGTTTCCAGTAAATGGCCCAATACCAGTGGCGGTGTAGAGATTGACGCCGCCATCCTGAACAAAGATGTGCGAATACCCCGCATCGAGTGTAATGGAATCGCTCCACTTGTAGCTCGCACCGATGCTCAGCCAAACCCGATTGTTGTCGGGAATTTGCACGAGCCGCTCGGAAGCATCCTGGATCGGTGACAGCTCGTAGGCGACACCGCTGCGAAGCGTGAGAAGCGGAGAATAGTCATATTCACCGCCGACGGAGAAAAACCAGCCGTCATGCCAGTTCGCCTTGACGTCCAACCCGCCGACCGGGAGAGCCAAGGGTAGGTCCTTGAACACGCTCCAGTTCGTCCATTCGACCGTGCCCAAGAGTCGTGTAGTTGGCGTAATGACCTGACGCGCGCTCAACGTCACGATATCGGGAAGGTTGACCGTCGCGACCCCCGGTACGCTGCCGGGGCCCGTCGCAAGCGAATGAAACGTTCCCTCGAGATCGTGGGTCATCTGAGAGCGATAACCGAGGCCGATCGTCGTTCCTTCCCTCGGCTCCAGCGTGATGCCCGCCGTGGCACCGAATGCCCAATCGTTACCGCCGAACTGGGCTATGCTGCCGGGGGAATCGCGGAACTGCAGCTTCGTCTGCGCCCATTCGATCTGCACACCAGCACCAATCGTAATCCCCGGTGCGATGCGATACGCGATCGTCGGGTTGGCGTTCATCGTGATGAGTTTTGCGGTAACGCCTAAATAGGAGCCCACGTAGTTCGTATTTTCAGGCTTCGAGGCCAATCCGAACGGCGAGTTAAGCGCGATGCCGACCCAAACGTCCTTCGAAAGCTGATAGGCGCCGTAGCTTGCGCTCGTCGCCGCATCGATGCCGATATTGCCGCTCCTGCTGTTTACCGGACCAAAAGGCGAACCCGTGATGTCCACATTCGCGTCGGGCAGGATCAGCGTATAGGACGATTCCGAGTTGAGACCCGGGAATTGCGCCGTCGCGGCCGGGTTCCAGAACATCGAACCAAGGCTGCCGCCCGCAGCGGAGCCCGCCGACGCCGACCCAAGAAAGACGGTCGACTGTTCGTGAATGTCGAACCCGCCGGCCGACGCCGCACCAGACCAAGCTGCAACGGCGACGACACCGATTACTGCTCGCCGGAACTGGTTCTGGCGTTTTTTGAAGTTCGGCATTCCCCACGCCCCCACGCATTCAAACAGCGTTTATTCTTAACTCTCACAATACGTGTAACTGGCCGTGACTACACCGGCCGAAATGCTTCGCGGCTACAGAAGCCTTGAATCTGTGCCACTTGGGCAACAAAAAACCGGCCCGCCGATGGCGGACCGGTTCTTGCCAAGCCCCGTTTCAATCCCTCGAAACTTAGCTTGGCGCTCCCCCCGGAGTCTGTGAACGGCGTACATCGCCGAAGTCGCGCGCAAGCTGCCAAAGTCTCAGATGCCGCGCAAGACTTGATGCTTTTCTCAATGTGCGAGTCGAACCACTGAGATGCGCGCTCGCAACAGATGCGCCTCGCACGGATCGAACGCACATAAGGTGAAGCTACGCTTTCCGAAGCGCGAAATTATGGTCGACGGGACCGTTGCCATCGCCGATGCGGATATTTGCGCCGGCCTCCAGCGCGCGCCAGACGTAGAGCTTTCCGGCCTCAACGGCATCCGGCAGCGGCTTGCCATCTGCGAGACCTGCCGCGATCGCCGCCGACAACGTGCAGCCGGTGCCGTGCGTGTTGCGCGTGACGAGACGCGGGCGGCGGAAAATATGATGCTCTCGTCCGTCGAAGAAAACATCGACGGCATCTGCGCCGACGCCGTGACCGCCTTTGACAAGGACGGACCCGCAGCCGAATGCCATCAACGCTTCAGCTTGCCTCCGCATCTCGTCTTCCGTCGCAGCCTCCGCGCCGTCGAGCAGCCGGCTTGCCTCCGGAATATTTGGTGTGATCAACTGCGCCCTGGGAATGAGCAGGCGGCGCACCGCCTCGATGGCGTCCGCCGCCAAAAGAACATCTCCGCTCGTCGCGACCATCACCGGATCGACGACCACGGGAACGTTCGGAATTTCCGCAAGGAGCCTAGCGACGGTCTCGACTGTCGGCACATCGCCGAGCATTCCGGTCTTAATGGCCGAGACGTCGAGATCGGAAACGACGGAATGAAACTGCGCGGCAATGAACTCCGGCGATATCGGAAAAACGCCCGACACGCCGTGCGTATTTTGCGCCGTCAGCGCCGTGATGATCGTCGCGCCGTAAATTCCGAAGGCGGAGAATGTCTTGAGATCCGCCTGAATGCCGGCGCCTCCCGAAGGATCGGACCCCGCAATTGTCAGCGCGATCGGAACGGTCAAGGCCGTCATCTCTTTCATTTGAGCCCGCTCAGGGCATGCCCTTTTTCAGGATTTCGGCTCCGAGATCGGGGGACGTGATGTAGGATTCGATCCGGCCCAGCGCCGGAAAATTCTCGATCATCCACTGGCTGAACCAGTTCTGCGCACCGAAGACGAACAGCAGACCTGTAATCACCAGCAGGAGACCCATCAATTTCTCGAGCGTCTCGAAATGACGCTTGAACCCTTTCATGAAGCCGAGAAACGGTCGTATCGCGACCGCCGCGAGAACGAACGGAATGCCGAGCCCAAGCGAATAGACGAGAAGAAGGCTGACGCCGGTCCAAAGGCTCGACGCGCTGGCCGCCAGCGTCAGCACGGTCGCGAGCACCGGCCCGATGCAAGGCGTCCAGCCGAACGCGAACGCAAGCCCCATCAGATAGGCGCCGGCAAAGCTCGCTTCCGCAGCTGCGGTCGAGTAGCGCGCTTCGTTATAGAAAAGATGGATGCGAAGAATGCCGAGGAAGTGCAGTCCGAACACGATGATGACGAGGCCGGCGACCGTTCCGAGAATGGCGCGATAGGACAGCAGCACCTGCCCTATCGTGCTCGCGCCGGCGCCAAGGCCGACGAACACGGTCGTGAACCCCAACACGAAAAAGACCGCGGAAATGACGACGCGCACCCAGACGCCCCGATCGATCCGCTCCTCACCCGTGAGCTGATCGAGCGTCGTTCCGCCGATATAGCCGAGATAGGGCGGCACGAGCGGCAACACGCATGGCGAAAGAAAGCTGGCAAGACCCGCCAGGGCGACGCCGAAATAGATTTGAGCATCTGCCAGCATTGCCGCCTGCTTTCTAACGCACCTGCAACGTTTGCCTCAGCGCTCGCCTAGCGCGTGAGCGCCGCGACACCCGGCAATTCCCGTCCTTCGAGCCACTCGAGGAACGCGCCGCCCGCAGTCGAAACATAGGTGAAATCTTCCGTTACGCCGGCGGAATTCAATGCCGCCACCGTATCTCCACCACCGGCGACCGACACGAGCCTACCAGCTTTCGTCAAAGCTGCGGCAGCCCGCGCGAGCGCAAACGTACCATTGCCAAACGGCGCAATTTCGAACGCCCCGAGAGGACCGTTCCAGAGCAAGGTTCTGGTGTGCTCGAGCAAGGCGCTGGTGCGCGCGACGGACTGAGGACCGACGTCGAGGATCATGGCGTCGGCGGGGACGTTGCTGACGGTCACGACCTTGTGCGCCGCCCCTTCCTTGAACTCAGCTGCCACGACGGCATCGACCGGAAGAACGATCTCGCAGCCCTTCTGCTTGGCCTCCGCCAGGATGTCCCGCGCGGTGCCATGGAAATCCGGCTCCGCGAGAGACTTTCCGACCGCAACGCCCATCGCCTGCAGGAACGTATTCGCCATGCCGCCGCCTATGATCAGGTGATCGACCTTCGCGACAAGGTTCGTCAAAACCGGAATTTTCGTCGAAACCTTCGCGCCGCCGACGACCGCTGCCGTCGGGCGCTGCGGCTTTTCGAGTGCCGTCCGGAGCGCGTTGATTTCTTCCATCAGCAGCGGACCGGCATAGGACGGAAGGAAATGCGTCAGCCCCTCGGTCGAGGCATGCGCGCGGTGCGCACACGAAAACGCGTCACCGACGAAGATATCGCCGAGCTTGGCAAGCTCCCCCGCGAACGCGGGATCGTTCTTCTCTTCGCCCTTATGGAAGCGAAGGTTTTCGAGAACGGCGACACCGCCGTCATTGAGTTTGCCGACCGTGTCGACGGCCTCCGCGCCGATGCAGTCGCCGCTGAACGCGACGGGCCGGCCGAGAAGTCGTTGCAGCGTCTCCGCGATCGGCCGCAACGAGAACTCGGCCTCGGGACCGTTCTTCGGCCGCCCGAAATGCGAGATCACGATGACCTTGGCGCCGCGATCAGCCAGCGCGTTGAGACCCGGAAGCAGACGCTCGAGGCGGGTCGCATCCGTCACCTTCCCATCGCGCACCGGAACGTTGAGATCCGCCCGAACGATGACGCGCTTGCCTTTGACGTCAATGCCGTCCGTCGTCTTCAACTTGTCGAGGTTCATTCGACTACCGTTCCAATGTTCAGATGCTGCAAAGCGCGTGTGGTCAGCCCGTCATCAGGATTTCGAAATGACGCGCCGCGCCTCGGCTGCGACATCCGCCGCCGTGATGCCGAAGTGCTCGTAAAGCTTGCCCGCAGGTGCGGATGCGCCGAAACCGTGCATGCCGACGAAGGCATCGGACTTGCGCAGCCATTCGAACCAGCTCTGCTCAGTCCCCGCTTCCACCGCAACGCGTGGCACGTCGCCCAGAACCTCGCGCTGATAGTCCTCAGACTGCGCGCGGAAGAGTTCGAACGACGGCGCCGAGACAACGGCTGCGCCGATGCCGTCCTTTGCGAGAGCGGCCGCCGCTTCGACGGCAAGACCGACCTCGGAACCGGTCGCGAGCAGCGTGACGTCGCGCTTGCCTTCGGTCGGCTTCAGAACATAGGCGCCCTTCGCGCTCAGGTTCTCACTGCCGTCGCTGCGAAGATTGGGAACCGCTTGCCGCGACAGAGCCAGGACCGAGGGTCCAGCTTCTGAAGCAATGGCAAGCTCCCAGCATTCGGCCGTCTCTATGCCGTCGGCCGGACGGAACACCTTGACGTTCGGGATCGCGCGCAGCGAGCTCAAATGCTCGACGGGCTGATGCGTGGGTCCGTCTTCGCCGAGCCCGATCGAGTCGTGCGTCAGCACGTAAAGAACGCGCTGCTGCATCAAGGCCGAGAGACGGATCGAAGGACGGCAATAATCCGCGAAAACCAGGAAGGTGCCGCCATAAGGAATGAACGAGCCGGAAAGCGCGAGGCCGTTCATCGCCGCGGCCATGCCGTGCTCTCGCACGCCGTAGTGAATGTAATTGCCTGCGAAGTTCTCAGGCGTCACCGAGTTGTGGTGCTTCGTCCGTGTACCGTTGGATCCCGAAAGATCGGCCGAGCCGCCAATCAGCTCTGGCAGCACCGGCACCAGGCGCTCGATGGTCAGCTGCGACCAGACACGCGTCGCGCGCTTCGCACTGTCGCCAGCGAATGCACTCTTGGCATCCTTGATCGCCTTGGCGACGACATCCTTCGTGTCCCGCCCCTCGATCAAGGCTTTCGCTTCGGGGCTCGCGTTGGACAGGCGCTTGATCCAGTCAGCGCGAACCTTGCCGTGCGAGCTGCCAACTCCGCGCCACGCGGCGAGGATGTGATCGGGAATCTCGAACGGCGCATAAGGCCAACCGAGCTTCTCGCGCGTATTCTTGATCTCTTCGGCGCCGAGCGGTTCGCCGTGCGCCGATGATTTGCCAGCCTTGTTCGGCGAGCCGTATCCGATTTGCGTCTTGCAGGCGATGAGCCACGGCTTCGATGAATCGCCCTTGGCAGCTTTGATTGCTGCCGCGACGGCGGCCTTATCGTGCCCGTCGACGCGGACCGTGTTCCAGCCCGACGCTTCGAAGCGCTTCACTTCGCTGTCTGATACCGAAAGGCTCGTCGCGCCGTCGATGGTGATCGAGTTATCGTCCCAGAGCACGATCAGCTTGCCGAGCTTCAAGTGTCCCGCGAGTGAAATGGCTTCCTGGCTGATGCCCTCCATCAGACATCCGTCACCGGCGATGACGTACGTGTGATAGTCAATAAGGTCTGAGCCGACGCGCGCCGCGAGCAAGCGTTCCGAGAGCGCCATGCCAACGGCATTGGCGAGGCCCTGCCCCAGCGGGCCCGTCGTCGTCTCGATGCCAGGTGCGTGGCCGTATTCCGGATGCCCGGCTGTCTTCGATCCGAATTGACGGAAGTTCTTGATCTCCTCGATCGTCATTCCGGGATAGCCGGTGAGATAAAGGAGCGAATAGAGCAGCATCGACCCGTGACCGGCCGAGAGCACGAAGCGATCGCGGTTTGGCCAGTCGGGCGCGCTCGCATCGAACTTCAGAGCTTCAGTAAAGAGCACAGTGGCGGCGTCGGCCATGCCCATGGGCATTCCGGGATGGCCGGAATTGGCCGCCTGGACAGCATCCATCGCTAACGCGCGGATGGCATTGGCCATTTCGCCGAGGCTTGCTACCTGCGACGTGTCGGCCTTGGTCTGGACTTTACTCATTCTGTTCGTGGGTCCGTTTTCATAAGCGCCGCGGGCGCCGCCGTAAGGTCGAGGGACATTTACCGGGGAGTTGCAGCCCCGTCTACCGCGCTGACACCCTTGGTGCACGGCAAAAAGGCCCCCTCCGAACCCTTTCGCGGCGGGGACCAAGTGTCACGCTCGAGAGACAAACATCACGCTCCGGATGCAATTCCGCCCGCCTTGGCCTTCGCCTTGGCGTCACGCTGGGTCTTCTCGCTTTGCGCGAGCTTCGCCTCCTCCACCTCGTCCTCCCGGAGCAGCTTCTCGAGCATGTCCTGCGACGTTCGCGCCCGCTCCAAGAGCTTTTCGACGTCCGACGACAGCTTGTAGTCCTCGTTGAGACGGCGCTCATCGTGATCCCTGAAGGTCTGGACGATCCGGCTCGCAACCCGCTCGGAATACCCGAGACCAAGCATCAGCATGCGCGTCAGATCGAGGGATGCCAGAAAAGTCTCGCGCCGTATCGACGCGACGCCGAGATCGAGCAGCCGATAAGCATGCATACGGTCGCGTGCACGCGCGTAGATCGGAACGTGCGGATAGTGCTTCTTGACGTATTCGGCCGCCCGCATGGACGCTTCAACGTCGTCGATCGCGAGCACGAACGCCCGCGCCTTGTCCGTTTGCGCAGCCTCGAGCACCTCGGGCCGGCTGGCGTCGCCGAAGAAGGCCTTGCTGCCGAATCGTTTGACGAAATCGACCTGCTCCACGCTGATGTCGAGCGCCGTAAACGGAATGCCTTTTGCGCGCAGGATACGAGCAACGATCTGCCCAAAGCGTCCGAACCCCGCGATCACGACGTGCCCGTCGTTATCCGGCAGCGTATCGAACGGGCGCGTCGGAGCCTTCGCTTTCTTAGAAAGCATGCGATCGAGCAGCAGGAGCACTGGCGTCATCGCCATAGACAGCGTGATCACGACGGCGAGAATTTGCGACGGGTTACTGCCGAGGACACCGGCGGCCTGACCAACCGATAGCAGCACGAAAGCGAATTCGCCGCCTTGCGACAGAGCAAAAGCCAACCGGCGCGACGGCCCCGCCTCAAGCCCCTGCCAGCGCCCCAACAGGAACAGAATGATCGACTTCACGACGATCAGCGACAATGTCAGCGATATGATCAGCGCCGGCTCGGCGATCAGTAGTCCGAGGTTCAGCGACATGCCGATGGCAGTGAAAAAGATTCCGAGCAGCAATCCTTCGAAAGGAGCGATGTCCGCCTCGAGCTCGTGGCGGTAGCTGCTTTCAGCGAGAAGAGCACCCGCGATGAATGCTCCAAGCGACGCCGACAACCCGACGGCTTCCATGATGAGTGTAATGCCGACGACCGTTAGAAGTCCCGCCGCCGTCATGGCTTCCTTCACGCGCGACAGCGCCACGAGACGCAGAAACGCATCGAGCACATAGCGCCCGACGACGACGACGAGAACGATCGTCCCGAGCCCCTTGGCGAACGCAAAGTAGTCGATCACCGGCGCCGCCTTGGCAGCCGTCACCGCGAAATAGGGCGCGAGCGCAATGAGCGGAATGGCGGCGAGGTCCTGAAACAACAGCACCGAGAACGCGAGCCTGCCGTGCCGGCTTGAAAGTTCCTTGTTCTCTTCGAGAACCTGTAGAGCAAAGGCTGTCGAAGAAAGCGCTAGAGCCGCGCCTGCGAATAGCGACGGCTGCCACTGGGTTCCGAAAAACAGAATACCAACGAACGCGAGCGCAAGCGAGGTAATCGCCACCTGCAATGTACCGATGCCGAAAATTGCCTGCCGCATCGACCAGAGCCGCTTCGGTCGAAGCTCCAATCCGATCAAAAACAGCAGCAGAACGACGCCGAATTCCGCGAAGTGCAGAACTTGTTGCGCATCGTGCTCCGAAAACAGGCGCCCGACGCCGTAAGGTCCGAGCACGACGCCAGCAATGAGGTAGCCAAGAACAGCCGCGATGCCGAGCCAACGCGCGAGCGGCGCTGCAAGCGCCAAGGCCGCGAGGAGGATGGCAAGTTCGTGGAGTGTCACTCTGTCTGTCCCCGCTGTTCTAGCTGTGCGGCGGCTGCCGCGAAGTTACACCGCGGTCCACAATACGCCACTCAGCCAATGTTGTATGACAACCCGAATCTGGTCGCAGGAAAAGGGGGTAACATCCGGCTCGCGCGAAAACCGTGGCACGCGCATGCGACACATTGCATTCAAATTTAAGCTTAGAGCGAATGAACCCGGCGTCTGAAATTCAAGGCAGCGGATGCGCCTCGACGACGAGCCCGCCGGCCTCCTGCCAGCCGTCGCTTCCATCGCGATACCACGCGACATTTTTGTAGCCGTAGCTCAAGGCGCGCTTTGCAGCGTTCCAGCTCATCCAGCAATTCCTGAGACAGAAAAAGACGAGCGTCTTCGACTTGTCGCCCTTGGTCAGCATGTCGAGGTTTCGCTGAAAATAATGGGATGCGTCGGCCGACAACACGCCATAACCGACATTCGCCAGCCACACCGCGTCTTCGATCGTCATATGCGATGAATCGCGCCAGATCGTGCCGGGAGGCAAACCTTCAGGTTTTGGAGGATGCGGATAGACGTCGATGAAGATCGCGGCCTTCTGAGACCATAGCTTCATCGCCGCCGCGTCCGAAAGAACCGTCGCTCCTTCGAGCGTCAGCGGCACGGGCTTTCGATAATTGTCCGTGCGGTAGGAGTGCGGTTCGGGCGGTGGCTCGCCGGAGGGAGCGGGGCCTGAAACATCTTCCTCGGCATGGCCGGAGACGGCGGACGCGAGCGGCATCCAAAGCGCGACGCCAAGGCTCAGCGCGACGACCATGAATAGACGCGGCAGACCCATCTCAGACACGTCTCTTGCCGATTGCCCCGCTTGAAAAATGAAGGAGTGAGAAGCGACGAACGAAGCCCGCCGCTTCCAAAGTGATGCCTCGCATCTTACGGAGTCGCCGAAGCAGGCGCCGGCGACGGTGCCGCCGCATTCCCAGTGGGCGCAGGCTCCGCGGAAGCGGACGTGCGCGGCTTGGTAATTCTCTCCGTCGACGTATCGTCATCGACGAGCAGCGGCACGCCGTAATCGAGCAGCACCTTGTCGATATCGCCCTGTCGTTTGCGAATGACGTCGTTGAGCTGGCGCTTCCAGGCATCGTCACCGTTGCGGACGCCCATCGTGATGCGGAATGCGATCTTCGACGCGCCCGTTTCCTTGACGAGAGGAACGACGACGAGCGGTTCGCCGTCGCGCGCGGCCCAATAGGCAGCGATCGGGCCCCACAGAATACCGGCGTCGACATCACCCTTGCGGATATCGTTGACCATATCCTTGGCCGGGTTCTCGTAGCGGCGGTCGACCATCATCGGATAGCCGTGCACGTTGCTCATCAGGCCATAACGCGCGGCCAGCGTTCCGCCTGCCGAACCCTGCTGGACTCCGATCTTCTTCCCCTGAAGGCGAGGATCGGCGAGCGTGTCGACTCCGTCGAGGCCAGTTCCCTTCTTGTAGATGAGCGCCGACGTCGAACGATAAATCGCGTTCGTATTCAGCACGAGGTCGTCACCCTGGCCCCAGCCGATGACGAGATCGCAACGCTTGGCGCCGAGCGTCATGCGCACGAAACCCGTTGCCTTGGGAAACCATGTATAGACGACCGGCAGCTTCAGCTCATCGCCAATGATGTTGGCGATCTTGTTTTCGAAACCTTCTTCCTTCTGATCGGAAAACGGAAGATCTGCGGGATCGGCGCAAACGCGCAGCTGCTGCCTGTTGACGAGATCCGCCTTGGGTGCGTCGGCGGCGCTGGAAGGAAGTGCGAAAGCAAATATCGAAATGACTGCGCCAACTCCCAGCGCCAATGCAGGCACTGAAAGGGATGAAATCTTGAGCGCTTGTTTCCTCACGTTGGTAACCTTTTTGTTATGGCGGCGTGAACGTCGCGGCTCCTGATATGGAGTGGGGGCACGTCGCAAATGCGACCCGCCCCCTCTAAGCCTTTGCTAGCGATATATTGGCGGTCTAGCGCGACACCGACGCGCCAGACCATCAATCAAGTCTGCCAATCATATGATGAGAACTGGAGAAAGTTCCAGACCCTCAACCCGTGCACTCGTCGGCGGCCTTTTTGGCTTCCGGCGAAATATCTTCGCGGCCATTCGGACGACCCGGAGGCATTCCTGTCTTGCTGTCGGTCGCGTTCTGGGAACGTGCCTTAATGTACGTGTAGATATCATCGATGTAGCACATGATGTTCTTGTCTTCGCCGAACGCCGGCATGACGTACTCCGTTCCGGCGCGGTTCACGACGCGGCCGCTCGAAACCGTCGCGATGAACGTATTGTAATCCATCGTCTTCAAGCTTTCCGCCAACGCGGGAGCGAAGGTGCTGCCGAGAGCGTTCGGACCGTGGCAGACGTGGCAAGCGTCGTGATAACGGCGGAAACCGTTCCAGGTGCCCCAGTCAACCATGTAATCCTTCGTGACGACCGGCACAGGGTCGCCGTCCTTGTTGCGATAACGGCCATCTTCGAATTTGATGCCCTCGCTCTTGGCGAGTTCGCTGACCGGGTTCGTATAGACGGCAGTGCCATCCTTATTGCGCGATCCTAGCGGCGGCGCATTCGGATCATCAGGATTGGGAGCAGCCGATGATGCAGCTGGAGCTGCAGGTGCTGCGGGCGCGGTAGCTTCAGCGACCTGCTGATGCGGCGCTTCGGCTGCAGGCGCCGGAGCCGCTTCAGCCTTCTTCTCAGGCTCGGCGGCCGGGGCCGGAGCGGATGCTGCGGCCTCTGCCGGCTTCGCGGGCTCGGCAGCAGGAGTCGCGGCAGCCTCAGACTTCGCTTCCGGAGCTGGAGCGGATGTCGATGCTGCGTGCTTCTCTTCCGGCTTGTTCTGTTCTTGGCAAGCGGCAGCGCCGGCCGCGGCACAGGCCATCAGCGCGACGGCCATTCTCTTACTAAACTTGTTCACGAGGTTCCTCTTCATCCTGTCAATTATTTCCACGAGTCCGCTCCGCACTGACCATTTCCCGATCCTTTTTTTATTGTCGCGGATCGTGGATGGTGAGCCGCCGTTCGCCGAGCATGCGCTTGTAGCGTCGCATTTATGAGCGAAAGAAGATCGCCACTTGTCGCGCCGTCGTTTGTATGCGGCCGTTAGTTTCTTAGGACAAGGACTGATTACGGACGGCAAAGAGCCGGCGCAGGTTTCCCTGCACCGGCTCCCCTATTTCTAAGCTCGCGCCTTATGGGAGAGCGAACACGGTGAGCGAGCCACCGAGGTTCGTGTACTCCGAAAGACCAGCATAGCCACCGACAGCACCGAGACCATCGGTCGGGTTCGTCAAGCCAGCAGCAAGACCGATACCGGCCCAACCACCAACGCCCGAGAAGATGCCAACGTACTGCTTACCGCCGTGGCTGTAAGTCATAGCGTTGCCGATGATGCCCGACGGCGTCTTGAACTTGAAGAGCTCCTTGCCATCCTTCTGGTCGACGGCTTTGAAGTAGCCTTCGAGCGTGCCGTAGAAGGCAACGCCGCCAGCGGTGGTCAGAGCGCCCGACCAGACCGAGAACTGCTCAGGCTTCGACCAGACGATCTTGCCCTTTGCACCGTCCCAAGCGATGAAGTTACCCATACGCTTCGGTTCATCCGGACCCGGGAACATGGACAGCGTGGCGCCAACGTAGGGCTGACCAGCCGTGTACGAAACCTTGAAGGGTTCGTAGTCCATGCAAACGTGGTTCGTCGGAACATAGAACAAGCCGGTCAGCTTCGAGTACGAAGCCGGCTGCTGGTCCTTAGAACCGAGAGCCGCAGGGCAAACGCCCTTCGTGTTGACGTCCGCGCCGTTCTTGAACGTCGAGTACTTCGCAACGCGGATCGGACGGCCATAGTCCTTAGAGGACTTGTCCATGTCGATGCCGGTTGCCCAGTTCACGACCGGATCATACTTCTCAGCGACGAGAAGCTCACCCGTTGCACGATCCCAGGTGTAGCCGAAGCCGTTACGGTCAAAGTGAGTTGCCGTTTTGCGCTTCGTTCCATCGAAATCGAGCTCAGCGAGGATCGGCTCGTTGATGCCGTCATAGTCCCACTCGTCGAACGGCGTCATCTGGTATGCCCACTTGGCAACACCGGTGTCGACGTCACGAGCGAACATGGTCATCGACCACTTCTGGTCGATCGGCTTGCCATCCGGTCCCGCACGCTGTGCAGGGTTCCAGGTCGAGGGGTTGCCGGTCCCGTAGTAGATCAGGTTGAGTTCCGGATCGAAGGCCATGTAGCCCCAGGTCGAACCGCCACCGATCTTCCACTGATCGCCGTTCCAGGTCTTGAGCGAAGAGTCCTTGCCGACCGGCTTGCCGAGCGACATGGTCTTCTCGCCATCAACGAGGATGTCAGAATCCGGGCCCATCGAGTAGGCGCGCCAGACCTTCTTACCGCTGTTGATGTCGTAGGCGGTGACGTGGCAACGAACGCCGAACTCAGCGCCCGAGATACCGATGATCACCTTGTCCTTCGTGACAAGCGGAGCACCCGTGCCCGTCTCGCCCTTCTTCGGATCGCCGTCGACGACCTTCCACAGTTCCTTACCCGTCTTCGCGTCGAGAGCGACGAGAGCGGTGTCGGCCTGATGGAGGAAGATCTTGCCTTCGGCGTACTGCACGCCACGGTTAACCGTGTCGCAGCACATCACGGGGATGACCGAGGGGTCCTGCTTCGGCGTATACTTCCAGATGATCTTCTGTTCGTCAGCGAGGTTCAGAGCGAACACGATGTTCGGGAACGCCGAGTGGAGATACATCGTATCACCGATCACGAGCGGGCTGCCTTCGTGACCACGAAGAACGCCCGTCGAGAACGTCCATGCCACTTTCAGCTGACCGACGTTTTCAGTGTTGATCTGGTCCAGCGTCGAGTACCGGGTGCCGGCATAGTCGCCCGACTGCTGTGCCCAGTTATTCGGATCGCTCGACAACTTGCTTACGTCATCGTTCGCCCAGACGGGCGCCGAGAACGCGGCAGTTGCGAGCAAACCGTAGGCGAATGCACTTTTGCGCATCGCGCTTCCTCCATTTTGAGAAAAGTCTTGCCACGCTTGCAAGTCGAACCCGAGAACTCCCGATATCTCCTTCTCCGATCTTGGGAATTGCGGGATTTTTTCCCGTCTTTGCCCCATCGGAGGAGAAGCTCTTCACGAAACCGTGTAGAAACCGATAGTCCTCGTGAACGGGGGGCATGTAGACACTTTTTTTTTAAGCCCGCAACACGAAGTGCGACACTCATTCGCCTGCGGCAAATTAGGACAACACAACTGACCCAAAATATCCCTGTATTTACGGGGAAAATTTGCGCTGCACCAAAAATGCTGCGGCGCACGTCTAATTGTTTCCGGATGTTAAAAATTAGGCTCTGTGGCGAGGAATTCTCGTGCGTTCGTGAAAAGTTGCGAACGAAAGTGCTATTTCCGCCCATACATATTTGGTGACTTACGTGAGCAATGCCTGCATGCCGCAAATTCCTCCTTTCGAAGCAAAACCTTCCCGCAAGGACTTCCTTCGCGGCGCGACCCTTGCGGCGCTTCTGCCGCTTCTGCCTCGAATTTCCCGTGCTGAGGCGGAAAGAATCGGCGTGATCGAGATCGCACCCGGAATCTTCGTGCACGTCGGTAAGTATGAATTGGTTAATAGTGAAAATCGCGGAGATATCTCTAACGCGATCTGCATCGTCGGCACCTCGGCTGCCGCTGTCATCGACACGAGCGGCTCCTACGCAGCCGGTAAGGATCTTCGTGAGACTATCGGCAAGATCACGGACAAACCCGTTCGCTACGTGATCAACACGCACATGCATCCCGACCATGTGATGGGAAACGCCGCCTTCAAATCGCCGGGCATCGAGTTTGTCGGCCATCATAAGCTTCCAGCGGCGCTTTACGCGCGCAAGGACAGCTATCTGACGAACGCGCGACAGCGCGTCGGCGACGCGGCCTTCGCCGGCACTGAAATCATTCCGCCGTCCGTGCTCGTCCATGACGCGCTCGACCTCGATCTCGGCGGCCGGACATTGACTCTCAAGGCACGCCCAACGGCGCACACCGACAACGACCTGACGATTTTCGATTCCGCGACGGGCACATTTTTTCTGGGCGACCTTCTCTTCTCCGATCACATTCCAACGCTCGACGGGTCGATCGTCGGCTGGCTCAATCTCATTCCGGTGCTGAAGCAGGAAAAAGCCGATCGCTCTGTGCCGGGACACGGACCGAAGACGATGTCTTGGCCGGATGCGATCGCGCCCGTGGAGCGCTATCTGAATGTTCTGGCCGGCGACGTTCGCAGGATGATCAAAGACGGCAAGACGATCGAAGAAGCCGTCGCCACGGCCGGACAATCGGAGCGCGGCAAGTGGGCTCTGTTCGACGAGCATCACCCGCGCAACGTCACGGCGGCCTTCACCGAGCTGGAATGGGAATGACGTCTATCGGGCCGCAAAAAATTGCGCCCGGCGGGAGATCGCCCCGAAGGGCCGCGCCGGGCGTTGAACGTTAGACGCTGAAGATTAAAAGCAGCGAAGCTCACCCTCGACTTGCGCGCGTCTCAGGTTTTTCACCTTCTCCTGAAACTCCGGCGCATGCGTCCAGGCGACGTTTTCGCCGCCGCGCAGGCCGACCGACACGAGCGTCTCGGCCTCTTCATATTGGCTGTACGGCAAGATGTTCGCGATCTCGTCGATCGAGCACGAGCACTTCTCGAGCATTGCGCGATTCTGGCCATTCACGGCCATGCACGCATAAACATAGTCGGCGCGCGCTGTCGTCGGGTAGTCGTTCGGCGGCAGCTCCTGTGCCGCGACGCGTACGGCGGAAACTGAGAGCAGAACTGCCGTCGCTGCGAAAAGTCCGCCACAACCGCGGACCGCGAAGCGTTTTGTCATTTCACGTCTCCTACACCCTCGAGCGTTGTCGTCTCTTCAAGCGTCGGCGAGTTCTTGTCCGTATTTGTGTATTCCGAGGTCATCTTCGCGAAGTATCCCGGAATTTTATCCGACAACGCTATCGTAAACGTTGCGCCCTCGAAACCGTTCATCTTCCCTTTAGCCGGATCGTTGACGTAGGGCGTCGCGGTCACCTTGTAGCCCTCGACCGGCTGACCTTTGTAGACGATCGTTGCCGGAACCATCGTCGCACCGTCGCCGAGATACTTGCTGAAGGTCCCCTTGAGATAGGCGCTGTCGCCGCCGGCCAGCATGCGGAAATGCGCGACCGCGTTATCCAGGAAGACGATGAGCATCGGATTGCCGTCCATATCGGTGATCCGCTGCGGCTCGCGGGCCCTGTCCCCCGAATACATCTTGATCAGCACGTTTTTCTTGCCGGGCGCGCCATCGCTTTCGATCTTCACGATGATATCGTCCGTGAAGCCTTCGCCAAGAGCCTTCGGATTGGAAGGCTTGCGCTCGAATTTGTAGACAAGGTCGGTCCCCGGGGCGATCGCGGCGATATGCGGACGATCGAACAGGATCTCCGTCAGCTTCGGCGTCTCCGCGGCAGTGGCACCAATGGCACCCAGGCAACTAACCACGAACGCCGCAATACCGGCCCTGCGGAAGGAAATTTTCGACATGTGGGGCGATCCTCCAGATCGTCTATTCGGGATTTTTTGTCCGGCTGTGTAGCGGGACCGGGAAGGCTTGACCAGATGACTTGCCAATTTCAGTCAACGACCGTGCCAATGGTCCCGTTTCCGGAATGCAAGATTGCCATAGGATGCCGGAAGATCGGAAAGTCTCAACTTACAAGGCAGTAACACGAGGGCCCGGGTGGCCCGGGCACCGGAACGGATCGTTACCGGATGAATTTACCGAAGGCCCTGGGCCCGTTCCCGACGGGCGCCTTTCCGGTCACCTTGAGGCTTAGCGGATCGATCCGCAGCAGGACGTCGTCGCCCCAGCAGGCGACGTAAACATTCGTCTCGCCGGCGTCGGCCTCGATCCCCTCGGGGTGGTCACAGGCATCGATCCGCTTGATCGGCGCCAACGTCCCCTGATCGAATACGGTGATCGTCCCTCCATATTGATCGGTGACGAACCCCCTCCCCTGGGCCAAGGCGACCGCGTAGGGCCGCCGGCCTGTCGGCACCTTCCCGACCACCGTTCTTGCAGCGATGTCGATCACGGTGACGTCGTCACTTTTGACGTTGGCAGTAAAAGCCCGCGCCCCGGCCTTATCGATGGTGATGCCGAAGGGGCGGCTGCCCGTCGCGACCGTTCCCAAACGCGTCCGCGTCGCGACATCGATGATGGAAATGGCGTCGCTGTCCCGATCCGCTGATAACAGCAAACGGCCATCCGGCGTCAGCGCGACCCCTGACGGAGACAGCCCAACGGCGATCTCCCCTGCAACGGCGAACTTGACCGTGTCGACGACGATCAGCTTATGCGCATACCAATCGGCGACATAAACTTCGGCAAGCGTCGGATGCGTGGCAATCCCGAGCGGTGCGCCGCCGAGAACCAGACGCCGCTTCACGGTATGCGAAACGGCGTCGATCTCGATGAGCTCTTTGCTGTCCGGGGCCGTGACATAGGCAGTTGCCTTGTCGGGCGAGAGAGCGACACCGGCGGGTTTGCCGCCGACGCCAATACGGCCGGTTTCTTTCATCGTGTCGAGATCGACGAACGAGACGCTGTCGCTCGGCTGATCCGTTACGACCGCCTCGTTCGCGATGGCAGGCTTTCCCCACGAACAAAGCAGCGCGAGCAGGCAAAAGCCCAGCTCGCGCCGAAAGCTCGCAACCCGCGGGTGTGAAATCAGCTTCCGCCCTCGATCTTCTTCTTCAACGCCGCGAGCGTCGAGGTGTAGAGATCTTTAATAGCCTTGAACGCGACTTCGTCCGAAAGCTCCGGCGGCGGATCGTTAAGCATGTAGCCGCGGTAGAACGCGCCCTTCCATTCGACCGTCGACTTGTCGCCGTTCGCCGTCACCGTGACGTGGGACGAATAATCGTTGATCGGCAGGACCTTCACATCGACCTTGGTGATTTCGTACCCGAAGGAGTGCCCCTCGGCGTCGTACTTGTCGAGTTGCTCCTCGATCGTACCGCCGCTCTTGAGCGTCAGGGTGCGCGTTGCGTTGGGCTCGTTGCCGCCCTTGCCCTCGGTCTTGGCGACGGCCGGGATCCAGCTCGCGTCCTGGAAATTGCCGATCACGGCCCAGACCTTGTCGGCGGGGGCGTTGATCTCGATGGACTCAACGACTTTCTGACGCGACGGGCCGTGCGCCCATGCCGGGGCGGTCAAAGACAGCGGCGCCAGGCCGAAGATCGCTGCGGCGATCAACAAGCGTTTGAGCATACATTTCCTCCGGAGATATTATGATGCGATGGGCGGGTCGGTGACCCGGGATCGAGCGGGGGGACATTAGGCAGGTTTCATTACCAACGGAAAGACGGCAAAATGTGTCGCATTCGAAGTGATCGTTCGCAACGCTTGACCGGCTGGGTAACGTTGTTTTACCTGCGGCCGCGTGCTTTGGTCGAATCCCGCCGGTTGTGAGACCAGGGGCCATGAGGAGCAGGATTTGGAACCTGAAAAGTCGAGTAACGGCGCCAACCACTATCAAAACGTCGCCTGTCCTTTTTGCGGCATTCTTTGCGACGATCTGGAAATCGGACCGTCCGGTAGCGGACTGAAGGTTTTGAAGAACGGCTGCGTGAAATCGGTAGCCGGCTTCGAACGGCCGCTGACCGAACCCAAACCGCAAGTCGACGGCAAAGACGTGTCGTTGGACGAGGCCATAGCGGCCGCGGCCCGTCTGATCAGAGAGAGCCGCTTGCCGGCCTTTGGCGGTCTCGGCACCGACGTCGATGGCGTTCGCGCAACCATCGCCCTCGCCGAAAAGAGCGGCGGCGTCGTCGACCATGCGCTGAGCGACGCTCAGTACCGCAACTTCAGAGTGTTGCAGTCCTCCGGCTGGGTAATGACGACGCTCACCGAGGCGCGCAACCGCGCCGATCTGTTCATCATCGCCGGAAGCGACGTTCACAAACTGCATCCGCGCTTCTTCGAACGCATCGTCTGCAACGAAGCCTCGATGTTCTCCGATAACCCGCCGAAGCGAACGGTTGTGTTCCTCGGCGAAGGCCTCGATCAGTCCGCCGTCGCCGGGAAAGAGCGCATCGGCGAGGTCGTGACACTGCCGGTAAAGGCCGAGCGGATCGCCGAGGTTCTCGACGCCATGCGCGCGCTGAACAAAGACGCGACGATCCCGGGCGACGACATCGGTGGTTTGCCGCGCGCAGCCGTCGACGATCTTCTCGCCCGCTGCAAGGCCGCGAGCTACGGCGTCGTCGTATGGGCGCCGCCGAGCCTCGGCTTCCCGAGCGCCGATCTGACCGTCCAGGCTATCTCCGAGTTCGTGAAAGACATCAACCTGACGTCGCGCTTCGCGGGCCTCGCCCTCGGCGGCAACGAGGGTGCCGTCTCCGCGGGCGCTGTTTGCGGCTGGCAGTCGGGCTTCCCGCTGCGTGTCTCCTTCGCGAGCGGCAAGCCGGATTACGATGCGGAACGCTATGCGATCAGCCGGATGCTCTTTGCTAAGGAAACCGATCTGCTGCTGTGGCTCGCATCCTTCTCGCCCGATCTGACGCCGCCGGATACCGATGTTCCGATGATCCTGCTCGGTACGCCGTCGGTCAAACCGGCACGCACGCCGAAGGTCTATATCCCCGTCGGCACACCCGGTGTGGACCACGCCGGAGTGATGGTCCGCGTCGACAACGTCGTATCGCTGCCCCTGCGCAAGTTGCGGCAGTCGAACTTGCCGAGCGCCGCCAGTGTGCTCGAAAAAATTGAAGCTGCCCTCTAGCCCCCATATCGAGATCGATAATGTTGATTAAGCTCACCGGCGGCAAAGTCTACGACCCCGCAAATGGCGTTGACGGCGAGGTTCGCGATATCTTCATCGAGAACGGCCGCATTGTCTCTCCCGAGCCGACCGCCAAGGTCGATCACGAGTACGCGTTGCACGGCCGTGTCATCATGGCTGGCGGCATCGATCCGCACTCGCACATCGGCGGCGGCAAGATGACGATCGCCCGCATGATGCTCCCCGAGGATCACATCGGCAATGAAGTCGCGCGCACGGAATTGACTCGTGCTGGCGTGGGCCACGCCGTCCCCTCGACGATGACGACGGGCTACCGTTACGCCGAGATGGGCTACACCGCGGCCTTCGAACCCGCGATGCTGCCCGCGAACGCCCGTCAGGCGCACATGGAGATGGCCGACACGTCGATCATCGACAAGGGCGCCTTCGTGATGCTCGGCTCTGACGACTTCTTCTTGCGTCAGCTCGCAGCCAAAGCCGACTTCTCTGCCATTAAGGACTATATCGCCTGGACGATGCACGCCGCGCAGGCGATCGCCGTGAAGGTGGTGAATCCCGGTGGCATCAGCGCCTTCAAGTTCAATCAGCGGAAGCTCGATCTCAACGAGAAACACACCTATTACGGTGTGACGCCGCGCGATATCATCGTAACGCTGGCGCGCGGCCTGAACGAGTTGGGCGTAGTCCATCCCCTGCATATTCATGGCTGCAACCTCGGCGTCCCCGGCGGTTACGAGACGACGCTCGAGACGATCAGGGGAGCGGAAGGCCTGCCGATCCACCTCACCCACATCCAGTTCCACAGCTACGGCACTGAAGGCGACAGGAAGTTCTCTTCCGCGGCCGCGCAGATTGCCGAAGCGGTGAACGCCAACAAGAACGTCTCGTGCGACGTCGGCCAGGTCATGTTCGGACAGACCTGCACGGCATCGGGCGACTCGATGCGCCAGTTCGTCAACACACGCTCCGCCGATCCGAAGAAGTGGGTCGTGATGGATATCGAGTGCGACGCAGGCTGCGGCGTCGTCCCCTTCAAGTATCGCGACAAGAGCTTCGTCAACGCGCTGCAGTGGGCGATCGGCCTCGAGTTGTTCCTGCTCGTCAACGATCCCTGGCGCCTGTTCCTGACGACCGACCATCCGAACGGCGGTCCGTTCACATGGTACCCGCATCTCATCCGGCTCCTGATGGATAAGAATTTCCGCCAGGACATGATGCAGAAGATCAACCAGGACGCGTTGCAGTATTCGACGCTTGGCTCGCTCGACCGCGAATATTCGCTCTACGAAATCGCGATCATGACGCGCGCCGGTCCGGCGAAGAGCCTCGGTCTCGTGGATCGCGGTCACCTGGGCGTCGGCGCCTGGGCGGACATCACCGTCTACGACGACAACCCCGACCGCGAGGCCATGTTCACGACGCCCGAGCTTCTCTTCAAGAATGGTGAGCTGATCGTGCGCAACGGCAAGATCGTCAAGGTCGTCAACGGCGGAACGCACGTTGCGCGGCCGAACTACGATCGAAGCATCGAAAGGTCTTTGAAGCACTATTTCGAAGATTTTCACACGGTCCGCATGGATAACTTCCGTCTCTCAGACGATGAGATCATCAACGGCGGCCGCGGTTCGCTGATCATTCAACCGACCAGGGCGCGCGCAGCATGAGCAAGACGGTCAACGGCGTCGTCATCGACGATACCTTCGCCGAAGCTTTCGGCATGAGCGGAACCGGCATCATCATCACCGCCGATACGCTGAAATGGGCGCGCATCGCTGCAACCGTCGCGACGGGCTTCGGCACGTCCGTCATCGGCTGCGGTGCCGAATGCGGCATCGACAAGGAATTGTCGCCGGATGAAACGCCGGACGGCCGCCCGGGCGTCCGCATCCTCATCTTCGGATTTTCGCCCGACTCGCTCGTTCCGCAAATCCGCAACCGCATCGGCCAGTGCGTGCTGACGAGCCCCGGCTCCGCCTGCTACGCCGGCTTCAAGGCGGATAAGTCGATCGGCCTCGGTAAGGGCCCGCGGTTGTTCGGCGACGGTTTTCAAACGGCGAAAAAACTCGGCGGCACCCGTTACTGGCGCGTTCCCGTCATGGACGGCGAGTTCGTGGTCGAAGAGGAAACCGGCCTGACGACCGACGCTGTCGGCGGCGGCAACATGCTCATCCTCGGCACCGATCGCGCGGGGCTTCTCGAAACGGCTGAAGCCGCAGTCGATGCGATCGCCAAAGTCGATGACGTCATTACCCCCTTCCCTGGCGGCATCGTACGCTCGGGCTCGAAGGTCGGCGCCAAGTACGCCGGCATGTTTGCTTCGACGAACGACGCCTTCTGCCCGACGCTTCGCGGCACCGTCAAAAAGTCTGAGCTGGCGCCCGACACGCTCGCCGTCCTCGAAATCGTCATCGACGGCCTGACGTCGAAAGCGGTTGCCGACGCCATGCGCGCCGGTCTCAAAGCCGTCACCGACACCGGCGCCAAGCGCGGCGTCACGCGGATCACTGCCGGCAACTACGGCGGCAAGCTCGGACAGCATCACTATCATCTGAAGGATCTCATCTGATGAGCGGCTTCACGCTGCGCCTCAAGGCGCCCGCGACCGAGCGGATGACGCTCACCGGCATAACGCCCGCAAAACTCTCGGCCCTGTCCACGCACGAAATTGCGCGCCTCGACGTTGGCATCGAGAAGGGCGGCCTGGCGCTCGGCGACGCCTTCGACATTTCGGGCAGCGCTGGCGAAACCCTCACCATCGAAGGCGCAACGCCCGAGCTCGATTTCATCGGCGCAGGTCTCGACAGCGGCACAATCCGCGTCGTCGGCGATGCCGGCTCCTATGCTGGCCGCAAGATGGCCGGCGGCAAGCTCGAAATTCACGGCAACGCCGCGCATTTTCTCGCCTCCGGATCGACCGGCGGCATGATCCACGTCCGGGGCAATGCCGGCGATAATCTCGGTGGCATGATCCCCGGCGACCGCTTCGGCATGCTCGGCGGCATCACTGTCGTTGAAGGCAACATCGGCTCGCGCGCGGGTGACAAGATGCGGCGCGGCGTGATCGTCGTTCGTGGCAAGACCGGTCCGCACACCGGCTCACGAATGATCGGCGGTACCATCTGGGCCGAGGGCGGCATTGGGCCCGAACCGGGTCTTATGATGCGCCGGGGTACCTTGATCGGTCCGAGCGTCGAGAAGCTGCTGCCGACCTTCGTCGATACCGGCAAACACGATCTCGTGATCACGCGTGTCATCTCGCGCTATTTGAAGTCGGCGCTCGGCGACCTGGCTCCGAAACCTATGCCCTTGTTTGTCCAGAAGATTGGCGGCGACCTGGCAACCATTGGACGAGGCGAAATCCTGCTTCCGGCGGTCTGACGCGTTTAATTTGACAGCTTTTTTCCGATTGGGCTCACCTGAAACAAATCCCCGAGCCCTAACGTCATCGTATGCTGAAGTACCGCTGACGCCCAATCCGGAAAATCGCCATGCTCGCAATCGTTCTTTCCGCCTGCCTCACGAACGATCCGAATGTTTGCCGCGACTATAAGATTCCGATCGATGCCAACATCGACGCCATGACGTGCATGGCCGAAGCTCCTCCGCACTTCGCGAAATGGGCCGAAGAGCATCCGGGCTGGCAGGTGACGCGTTGGCGTTGCGCCTCCACCTCCGAAAACGACATCTGACTTTAGGCCCGTCAGCTATGGGGCAAAGTTCGTCTTCGAATAGATGGGCGCTTCCAAGCCGCTCACCTCGATGACGAATTTTTGCCGGATCGCCCGCTCGAAATCGCCGTAGCCTTGCGCGGGAAGCACGAAGCTTCCCGGGCCCGCCATGACGTGCTCACGATACCATTGCTCGAGGGGATGCTTGCCACCGGGAACCGCCTTCGGCAGAAGCGCCGAGTCCTCAGGCGTATCGAGCAGGATCGGCAGACCGTTGATCGTGACGCCGTTGCTGACGAGTTCGTTGCGAACGGTATCGATCGATTCTTCCGCGTTGCAGTTGTCCGGTCCATCCCCCGAGACATCGATGAGAATGCGGGCGGCCTTGGCCGGGACCTGCGGAACGATCTTATCATTCGCCGACCGCAGCATACGGGTCATGCACGTGAACTCACCGCCCTGTTGCGGCAACGTCCGAATCCGCTTCGCAGCCGCAAACGCATCGGCCTTGTTGGCGATCCTGATCCACGGAATGACGAAGGACGGCGTGTCTGCCCACGTCACCATAGAGAACAGAATGCCGCCGGACGATCCGCCTGTAATCGCATCGATGACGCCGGGGTCCTCGAGCGCCTTGGCAATCCCTTCCATCTGCAGCCGGTAACGTGCTTCGTCGACCGAGTTCGAGACATCGACGGAGACGACCAGCGCCGTGTCGACGGGCGCCCCCTCCTGCGCCCATAGGGCGAAAGCGCCAGCCAAGAACGCACCGGCAGCCATGACAGCGGAAATCGCCGCCCGCCGCTGTTTAAAAAAGCTGAAAATGGAGAAAACTCCCGCGGGCATCGCGCGGCACCAGATGCCGCACCTATATGCCATACCTATCAAACAGATTTTTTCCCGCCAAGCGCTCCCTGATGCCTCCGCCGGAACCCCTAGACCGTTTGGCTAGGCTTCGCCATCGCGGCCGATGAAGCCGTTGTGTCGGAGCATCGAATTCAATGCCGATACGCAGATGTCGGCCTGCAGTGTGAACAGCTTGTAGAGGATCGGCATCACACGATCTTCGGCGCACGCCGGCACCGTGACAAGGATCAAGTCGCAGCATCGCACCAGAAGTCTGTGAGCGGTCCGGATGTGCCGAGCCGGGTAATGCCGTCGTTGCTCTGCCGGGCCATACCTGTAACCGACGCCGCTGAATGGCGCAGCCGCCCTCAGCATTATTTTGCCGTCCCGCGCTGTTCCCGGCGGAACAGAAGTCACCGGCCTCTCGCGTGTTACAATGTGGTTAACGGCGGCGATGCCCCGTTCTTCCGGTCCGCAAAAAACGCCCGACCGCCCGTGATCCCATGATTTTGATCACGACACTGATCGAGCACGCATTTCCCGTCCCCATGCGGCAGTCCAGCCGGATGCCTTCGCTCACAAAGGAGAGCACCAATGTCGAGAAAGCTTCTTCTCATATGTGCCGGCGGAGCCATGGCGCTCGCGACGGCCGCCTGTGGCGCCGTGGCGGCACCACTGAACCTCGGCCCGGCACACCCACCGGGCGGCACCAACAGCCTCCAGACCCTCGTCCGGTCCGGCGGCATGCACGGTGGAATGGGAGGCATGCATAGCGGCCACACCATGGGCGGACCCCGCTCCTACGGGCGCCCGTATTTCAATCGCGGATTGGCTCGAACCCAGTTCGCCGGACGAAGACACCACCACAACCGCTTCTTCTTCGTCGGTTACCCCTATTATTACGATGACTATTACTACGGCTACGACTCCTGCTGGTGGAGTCGCCCACGCCACCGGTGGGTCTGCGATTACTACTGATTGATATAATCAAATAATGGATAATCGCCCTCAACGGCAACGTGCGTTGAGGGCGTTTTGCTCTTTTTGCGCGCACGCATGCGGATCGGGCTTTAGCGGACTCGTAAAGACGGGAAACATCGACGATGATGCATTCCTCGGACACACGCTAATTAATGCTCAATCATCTTCAGGCTACGCTGCGTTTCCACCTTGCCTGCCAGCATACTCAAGGTCTCAAAAATGTCCCGTCTGCACCGAAAGCGGCAGTACCCCTCCTTGGGCCTTGCTTCGTTGGCAATCGTTGCATTTGCATTCGTCTCGACCTTCGATAGCGCCGAAGCCGCCAGCCGCCGCTCCGCTCGTCTTAATGATGTTGTGCAGGACACCCTGACCGGTCCGCCCGTGATGGCGATCGTCTCTATCAGGGATCAGAGCGTCACCATTTACGATGCCGCTGGTGGCACGATGCGGTCGCGCGTTTCGAGCGGACGAACGGACTACGAAACGCCGGTCGGAATCTACAGCGTCCTGCAAAAGGAAGAGGAACACTATTCGAACGTCTACGACGACGCGTCGATGCCCTTCATGCAGCGCATCACCTGGTCCGGCGTCGCGCTCCATGGCGGCGCACTTCCCGGCTATCCGGCTTCCCACGGATGCGTTCGCCTCCCCGAGAGCTTCGCCCAGCGCCTCTATCCGCTGACAAAAGTCGGCATGCGCGTGATTGTTGCCTACGACGACGTGGCGCCGGTCGAAATCTCCCACCCGTTGCTGCTGAAGGCAACGCCCGCGCCGGCCGTCGAGTCCGCCGTCGCCATTCCGATGTCGTACCAGGATCAGGAGGGCGACGATAACGCCAGCCCATTCGAGCCTAACGTAAAGCGTTGGCCGGCACGGGTAGCTCAGCTCGAAGCCTTGAAGTCGATCGCCGCAGGCAAAAGGATTGAAGCCGATGCCGCGAACGATCAGGCCGATCAGATGACGCAGATTGTCACCGAAAAGAAGGAGCCGCGCGATAAGGCGGCAAAGGCCTTGCGCAAGGCCGAAGCGGCGAAGAAATCCGCCGACGATAAACTCGCAAAGGCCGAGAAGGGACTGAACTCGGCGAAATCTCCCAAAGCCGCAAAGAACTGGGAAGAGGTGAAGGCAAAAGCCCTCAAGATCGCGGAAGACGCAACGGCTAAGGTCGCTCAATTGACCGAGACGCTCAAAGCGGCCGAAGCCGAGTTGCAGACAGCCACGGAAAAGGCTGCCCCCTTTGTAGCGGCACGAGACGCAGCCGTCGCCCAGGCCGACGCAGCGAAACACAAAACACAACCCGTTTCGATCTTCATCAGCCTCAAGACGCAACGCCTTTACGTACGCCAGGGCTACGAGCCGGTATTCGAAGCCCCCGTCACGATCAGCGAGCCCGACAGGCCGATCGGCACGCACATCTACACCGCCGTCGATTATACGAACGACGGCAAGAATTTGCGCTGGACCGCAGTGACGATGGAACACAAGGGAGCGGATTACGCTTCCTACGACGACGATCGTCTCGATCAGAGGAACAGCGCCTCCGATGCGCCCCAGACGGATGTTGCCAAAGCCACTGCAGCGCTCGATCGCATCACCATTTCGCCGGACGTTCTCGCGCGCGTCACCGAAGCGGCATGGCCGGGTTCATCGCTGATAATTTCAGACGAAGCAGCGAGCAAGGAAACCGCCAAGGCGACGGACTTCATCGTTCTCATCAGCACCGAACCGCAAGGCGGCATCAAAAAGCGTCCGAAGCAGTTCTTCCCCTCTGACAACTTCTATCGCGATAGCTCGTACGACTTTTACTACAACTACGACCGCTATGGCCGGCGAGGCTATTATCCGCGCCAGAAATCGCTGTTCTGGTGGTGACTTGAGAAACCGTCGAAGCTTGGCCGTCCTTCCTTGTCCGCAAGAATAATCGGACCGGGCGCCGCCTCTCCTTGAAAATGCCGCGAGGACGTTATTGCCTCCGAAGAAACACATTCGGAGGATCCGTCATGAATGCCCAACCGCGGCTCGCAAGCGATATTTCGACACTCGGCGTCATTGAGCAGCTTCGCGATGCGTTGAAATATGCCGACAGCGAACTGCAGCGCCGCTGCGTCATCTCGAGCAAAATTCGCGAAGCACTTGGCGTCGCGGAACGCTTTCTCGCCAACGCCGGTCCCTGACGGCCAAGGTCCCTGACGGCCAAGATTGTTGACGGGTTGGGCCGCTGACGCGCTTCGGGCGAAGCTTCAAACCGAAGGGATATCCGTCAGCGGACGGCATGACTTGGCCAATTCAGCCGATGATCGCGGGTTCGACTTTGAACTCGGCGTCATTTCGCGCGGCGCAACCGGCGACAGCAGTCCGCCGGCGCGGATCATAGCGATATCAAATCGTAGACTGCGGTCGCGATGCTCTTTCGGCTGAAGAAGTTAACGAGCCCAAGTGTTGTCTCCACACCGATAATCGCAATCCCGCAATACGTTGAAGAGATCCGCAAAAAAGCCCGAGACTGACGCAACGCCTACGCCGCATTGCGAACCCGGAGTTCAGACGTTAAGGCATCCGAGCGAATTCGGCCGAGCCCTAAGCGCACCCTGAGCTGACCAGAATATTTTCTATCGCCCGTAATCGATGCTGCAAGTATACAGCCCGGCAAGCAGCCGAGAGCTGTGTGGAGCCTCGATGGCAACTTTAAGGGATCACGAAAGTTGCAGCCTACGAACAAGCGGAAAAAATCCATGCAGGAGCGATTGCCCGAAAAGAAGCCGGTGGCTGTCCAAAGTGTCGGCCCTGCGTCCGCGCGCGCACCGCTTCTTTCGAAGCAAGCCCTGTCGGTTCTCGGCGTTCTTGCACTCATCGCTCTCATCGCGGCGGGCTATTTCTACTGGCAACACGCGAGCCTCTATCCTTCGACCGAAAATGCGCAGGTCCAAGCCAATATTGTTCAGATAACTCCCCTCGTGACCGGGGCTGTCACGGAGGTCAAGGTCCATGACTTCACGGCCGTCAAATCCGGCGATGTTCTCGTTCAGCTCGACCGCGCACCTTTTGAAGCCGCTCTGAAACTCGCGGAATCGCGTCTCAGCGTTGCCCAGCAGGCGGCGACCGGAACCGGACCACAGGCAATCGCTGCCAAGGCAAACGTCGAGCAAGCGCAAGTTGCCGTTGATCAGGCCCGCACCGATCTCGATCGCACGACCATCAAGGCGCCCGCCGACGGAACGGTCGGAAAGGTACGCATTCAGCCCGGCGAAATCGCGAAGGCAGGCATGGGCATATTCCCGCTCGTCGATACGGCGCATTGGTGGGTCGACGCCAATTTCAAGGAAACCGACCTCGCGCGCATCAAGCCCGGACAAACCGCCACGATCACCATCGACGCGTTTCCGTCGCAGAAATTCACCGGCAATGTCGAGGCGGTCAGCCGCGCCAGCAATGCCGCGTTTTCTTTGATGCCGGCCGAGAACGCGACCGGCAGTTGGGTGAAGGTCGTCCAGCGGTTTCCGGTTCGCATCGGCCTGACGCTCAAGCCAGAAGATCCCGCGATTGGCGTCGGCGCCTCCGCATACGTGATCGTCGACACCGCCGAAGAGGCGACCAGTGGCGCTAAGTGATCAAGTTGCCGATCAGACGAGCGCGCCGCTTCCCGAAAGACTTCTGAGTTCGCTTGCGGTCCTGATCGCCGTGCTCATGGTCATCCTCGACATGACCGTGGTCAACGTCGCGCTGCCCGACATGATGGGAGCGCTCGGCGCGACGCCGGACCAGATCACATGGGTGCTGACGTCATACATCGTCGCTGAAGCCATCGTCATTCCGATGAGCGGCTTTCTCGCAGAACGGTTCGGCCGCAAGAACGTTCTCGTCGTCAGCGTTGCTGGTTTCGTAGTGGCTTCCATGCTCTGCGGTCAGTCCACCACGCTGTTCCAGATGGTGCTGTTCCGCCTCCTTCAAGGCGCGTTCGGTGCAAGCGTCGTTCCGCTCTCGCAGGCGACGATGGTCGATACTTACGATGCGCAGAGCCGTGGCAAGGCAATGGCAGTTTGGGGAATAGGCGTTCTCCTCGGACCGATCATGGGCCCGACAGTCGGCGGCTTCATCACCGATCATCTCGGCTGGCAATGGGTGTTTTACATCAACCTGCCGATCGGCATCGTCAACCTGGTGCTTCTCGCCGCCTACATCCGGCCGACAAAGGCGATGCGCGTGCCGATCGACTGGCTCGGCGCCGCTCTTCTGGCCATCGGCGTCGGCAGCCTTCAGATGCTGCTCGATCGCGGCAATGTCGAGGACTGGCTGCAATCGCCTCTGATCGTATTTTTAGGCATCGTATCGTTCGTCTGCCTCGCTGTCTTCGTCATCAGAAGCTTCAACCGGCCAGATGCAATCCTGAGGCTCAACCTCTTGAAGGATCGGAACCTCGCGACGGCGACATTTCTCATCATGGCGTTCGGCGTCGGAATGCTGAGCACGATCGCGCTGCAGCCGCTCTTTCTCGAGCACCTTCTCGGTTATCCCGCGAGCACGGCCGGACTCGTCATGGCGCCACGCGGTGTCGCCGTCATGATTGGCATGGTCGTCGTCGCAGCGCTGATCTCGCACGTCGATTCACGGTGGCTCGTTTTTTTCGGTCTCACCTTGGCGACTGTCGGCACGTTCGTGACGACGAGAACGTACAATCTCGAAATCGATAACTTCTGGATTATTCTGCCGACCATCGTACAGGGAATCGGCATGGGCATGATTTTCGTGCCCCTTTCGACGCTTGCCTACCAGACCCTGCCGAAGGACGCCTCGGACCAGGCAGCCGGCATCTTCAACATCGCCCGGACGATCGGCGGATCTCTCGGCATCGCGATCGCCGCGACGATCCTGACGCGCGCCTCGCAGCAGAATTGGCAAACCCTCGGCGGCGCACTGGATCCTTACAATCCCGCGCTCCATGCATGGTTCAACGCGGCCGGGTTATCGGCCTCCGATCCGCGTGCACAGCAGCTCCTCGGCGCGGAACTCATGCGCCAGTCGATGATGATCGGCTTCATCGAAGCCTTCGGCTTCATCACGCTGAGTTTTCTCGTGTTGATCCCGTTCGTGCTGCTGCTGAAGGATACCGGCGCGGGCTCGCCCTACGCTCCGGGCAGCACGAAATAGCGTCCCGCCAAATCTGCTTGGAAGGACTTTGCAAGGTTAAAGCATGGCCACTTTCTGGATATGCGAAACGACTTCGCTGACCCGAAAGCGGGTCAGGTCCTTATCTATTTCGGCAACGATCTTTTCGCGCGTATTGGAAGGCAGAACCTTACGCAATTGACCGAGCATCGTCGGCGGCGCGACCACGACAAGGCGATCGAATGAGTTGCGTGCCGCATATCCGCCGAGCAATTCTCCGAGCTGGCTTGCGAAGAGAACCTCGAGCGCGCGGTGCAAATCCTGCTTCGGCTCGATCGAATGGCGCGTGTAACCGAGAGATTCATGCACCCGGCCGAGCTTATCCCTGACTTTCAGATGGCTCGGGGTATTGTTCAGGTTGGCTTCCGAAAAGACGTGAACGTTTTTACCCCGGCCCAAAGCTTCCAATATCCGTGCATGGCCGCCATCCGTGACAAGGATCCATGTGCGCGTAGGCTTCATCGAATTTTCCTTGAACTACGCCAGTTTACGCCTCCGCTTCGCTATGGCTCTGGAGGGATAGCGAGACGCCGCTCGATGCGTTTGCAAACGCGCGACCGGGTCTGTCGTTGCTCAAGCTGTTGGAATGACCGTAGCGTGGCTAATGCCGGATCAAAGTGCGGTCCGAACTGCAATCGCCGGAGCCAATCCCCGTCAGTCTGAGCCTCCCCAGCAAGAAAATCGAATGTGAAACGTCGGCCTATTCCCTGCTCAAAGCCTCTGCGCAAGATTGAAGGTCTCCGATGGAATGCTCCGATGAAATGAAGAATCTCAGCCGGCTCGTATTGATGCGAACGGCAGGATAAATGATCGGCGATGGGTTGAAACCGCGCTCGATCATCCTTTCCAGAAGCCTGCCGGTCTTCTGTACGGAACCGGCGATGACAGGGATCATGCCAAGTCCAATGCTCGTCCCCGTATCGAGACCGCGTTGCCGGCATTCACGGAAAAACAGTTTGCAATTTTTCTGGAGACGATGGACCCGCTCCGGATCACTTCTGAGCAGTCGTAGGCTCGCGAGTGCCGCGGCCGTCACGGCCGGTGGGAGTCCAACCGAGTAGACGAAACCGGGTGCGGAATATTTGAGAATTTCGATCAGCTCTGCATTGCCCGCAATAAAGCCGCCACAAGAGGCGAGCGTCTTGCTCAGCGTACCCATGAAAATATCGATCTTCTTTGGGTCCACGTTTGCGTACTCGGCAAGTCCACGGCCGTTCGCACCCAGAACGCCAATGGCGTGCGCATCATCGACCATGAGCCAGCAGCCGAAACGCTCTTTGATCGCAACGAGATCGGAAAGATTTGGGCAATCGCCCTCGGTTGAATAAAGTCCTTCGACGACGATCATCACATTCTTGAAATGATCGCGACGTTGAAGAAGGATGCGAACGAGCGATGCCAAATTATTGTGTTTGAAAGGCTTGATTTCCGCACCGGATAATCGCGCCCCGACTATCGCACTGTTATGCACCAGATCATCGTGGACGATGAGATCGCCTTTGCCGACGAGCGTGCCAATTGTCGACACATTGGCGGCGTGCCCACTCACAAACAAAAGCGCATTCTCAAAGCCGAAAAATTCCGCCAGCTCCGTTTCGAGCTGACGATGCATTTCGAGGCTGCCGGAAACCATGGGGCTTGCCGATATGCAAGAGCCAAATGTGTCGATAGCATTCCTCGCCGCCCGTAAAACTTCGGGGTGATCGCTGAAACCCAGATAATCGGTCCAGGCGAAGTTGACGAGGCGTTGTCCTTCGATCGTTACGGAGCAGTTCAAGCGGCTTTCCAGAATCTTGAAGAAAGGCTCTTTCACGCCCCAAGCTCGAGCCAGCATTCGGTACTGCCGTATCGACCGAAACCTCGATGTATTGGAAAATGCGGTAGCCTCGCGATAGCCAAATCTTTCGGCTTGTCTCGAACCAAGCAACGGTTTGATGGAGCGAATAGAAATTGATGCCATGGGCTGGACCTTTACGCTTTGCAAGAAATGATGCGCCCTGGATGACTCCAATCGAAGACCGTTACCGATGCAGCCCTGGGTCCTCTCATGGGCCGAACTCTGATCACGAGATCCATGATGAAACGTACAATCGCTACGGTACGCGCAATGATCCAAGCCTTGCTGAACAATTCCGTTTCGCCAGTCGGGCTAGCTGACCGGCCTAGTTACTTTGATCGGTGCCGGAAAATTATCTCGCCCATCGACAAAGATTCCTTCGTTTCCAAGCGAAACGTAAGCGCGGATTCGCAGAACATCCGCACGCAAACGATACAATGGAAACTCGAAGTTCAGTTTTTGCTTCGCTACAAATTTTTGTAGCTGCTCATAACGGTTCGTAGTCGGTCTTTGCCCGTTCGAGACGCGCGCCTTTCTGATCCAGTCCCCAACGATGATCGAAAAAGAACTCGAGCGCTTTCCGCGTCTCTACACGCAGGAGTTCGCCATCAAATCCATATTCCCGCCGAACGACGTGCGCCTGTTGCGCGGAAAGACCTGATTTCGGCCGCAGCCAGATGATCGCCTTGGTGTTCCACTCCTCGTCCTCCGGCAGCAACCCCGCTGCTGGTTTTTCTTCGAACGTGCTGTCGGGTTCGATCCGGACCGGAAGGTAATTCCGAAATTCCTTATGTTTGAAGCTGAAGGCCCGAAGGTGCACGATTTCGCCGTCCGACGTGAAGCGCGTTGGGGCAATCCACTGCCCTTTGTCCGCGCCGGATGTCATCGACGTATAGCGCAGGTAAAGTGCTTTCTCTGACCGAATCGCTTGATAGAGACGCGCGACTATTTTCGGATCAGCCCGCCGTTCCGGCTGCGGAAGCGCGGGGGCAGGCCCTCTTTCGGCCTCCTCTGCCAGTATGCCAAAAGCCTCCGTAAGGCTGGACGGCACCAGCGGTTCGTGCCGGTCTGAGGCGAAGTACGTCTTGCGAACCGGATCATAGGAAGGGGGCTTGACGCGCGCCAACTTGAGATAGGTTCTGAAATCCAGCGCGGCCTGCGCCGTCGAGATCCCGAAGCGATCGACCAGATCCCGGCGGTTCGCGATGCCCCGCCAGGTGAGGCATCTGTCGAGGAAGATCACCCGCTCTCTCTGGGCGTGCTTGAGGTCATCGAGGGTCATGCCAGGATCACTAACTTGACATGCCATCGCATGTCCATATAAAAACTGTACGTGTAAAATTTATACGGATAAAACTATGAGGATTTTGCACACGGCGGATCTGCATCTCGGGCGCCAATTCAATGGCATCCCGCTCGATGAGGATCATCAGGCAATCCTCGATCAGATCGTTCGCGCCGTCATCGACCAACGTGCCGACGTCCTCATAATCGCCGGCGATATCTTCGATCGCGCGGCCCCACCGGCGACTGCAGTCCGTCAGTTCAACGCGTTCCTGTCGCGCATCGCAGCCGAAACGCCTGCCGCTGTCGTGTTGATCGCAGGTAATCACGATTCCGGTGACCGTCTCGCATCTATGTCGATCATGACCGACGCACGCCGGGCGCTCATCCGCGGCGTCGTCAGTGCCGACGAAAAACCTCTCCTTCTCACCGATGCGCATGGAGTCGTCGCCTTTTCCGGCCTCCCCTTCTCATACGAATTCGCGGCGCGCGAGTGCTTCTCCGATGAGGCGATGCAAACACCCGAAGATGTCATCGCGGCGCAGGTTGCATCGGCTCGGCGCAATGTTCCGGAAGGCGCCCGCTGGGTCATCGTCGCCCACGCCTTCGTGGCGGGCGCTGACGGAAGCGACAGCGAGCGCCCGCTTGCCCGCGTCGGAGGCGTCGAGACGGTCCGGCCGGACGTCTTCAACGGCGCACATTACGTGGCCTTGGGGCATCTGCATCGCCCGCAGTTCGTCGGCGTGCCGCACCTCCGGTATTCGGGATCGCCGCTGGTCTTCGGATTCGACGAGGCGGACGCACCCAAATCCATGAGCCTCGTCGAAATCGACGCCGCAGGCAAAACGACGATCGAGAACATACCATTCAAGCCGCTCCACGGCATCCGCATCCTCAAGGGCCTGCACGCCGAGCTTCTGCGAGCCGAGCCTTCGCGGGATTTCGTGAAGGTTGTTCTGACTGATGAAACCCCTGTCATCGACGCCATGAAGCGCCTGCGCGCAGTGTTCCCGAATGCCTGCGATCTGACCTACCAGCGCGAAGAGCGCGCGCCGGAAATCAAGTCCCTTGCACGAACGGGTGCGCGAGTTGCAGATCCGATCGAGGTAATCGGCGATTTCCTGAACTTCATCAGAAACGAGCCGATGACCGACAGTGAGAGGGCGATCATCGCCCCTGCCCTGCACCTCGCCCAGAACGGTGGGGAAGCGGCATGAGGCCCGTGAGACTGACGATGCAGGCCTTCGGGCCCTATCCGGGACGCGTGGCCGTTGATTTTCGCGATGCAGTCGACGCCGGGCTTTTCGGTATTTACGGCCAGACCGGCTCGGGCAAGTCGACCATTTTCAGCGCGATGACGTTCGCGCTGTTCGGCGAACCTGCGAAATCGGAACAAGACGCGCCGTCGTTGCGATCCGATCATGCCGACGCCGGCATGCTGACGGAAGTCGAGTTCGTCTTCGACATCGGCCCGCGCCGCTTCGTGATCGTGCGGCACCCTGAACAGATGCGTCCGAAGCAGAAGGGAACTGGCGAAACCAAGGTTCCGCATGAAGGCTTCCTCTTTGACGCGACAGGGCTGGCGCTCGATGAGATCACGGCGGCTCATCGAGGCAAGATCATCGCCGAGAAGAAGGTCGGGTTGGTCGATGACGCCATCGCGGAAATGCTCGGCTACGGCGCGGACCAGTTCAGACAAATCGTTCTGCTGCCGCAAGGCCGGTTCGAGACATTTCTCGCGGCAAAGACAAAAGACCGGCTAGAAATCTTGCGCGATCTCTTCGATGTATCGCTCTATCGAGATCTTGCGGCCAGGTTGAAGGCGGACGCTGCAAACGCTGAAAATCATGTACGCGGAGAGCGCGACGTCTGCGCTCGCCGTCTCACCGCTGAGGGCTTCGAAAGCACCGACGCGCTAGCGGCAGGGATCGTCGAAGCCAACACACGCCACACGGAACATCTTGAAATCGAGAACGCCGCTCATCAGGCGTTGGAAGTTGCACAGATCGCACTGCGCGACGCTGAAGCAATCGAAGTAAAATTCAAAGCCGCCGAAACAACCGCGAGCGCACTAGCCGCGCTTGAGGCGGGTAAATCCGCGGCGGACGCGCTGGCCGAGCGCGTCGCCAAGGCGGAACGGGCGCGTTCCCTGCTCGATGCAGAAGCCCGTGTCACGGAAGCCGCGAGCGAAATCTCGAAACTTGAAGAGGAACTGCGCAGCGCTCAAGGTAACGCCGAGAAAGCCGCCAACGCAGCTAAGCTGGCAAACGAAGCGCTACAGCACGAAACCGGCCGCGCGGGAGAAATCCAAGACCTGCGCCGGCGGGTCGAAGAACTCGACCGTCACAAACAGACTCTGGAAAAAGCCTCGGACACGACGGACGCCGTTGAAAAAGCGCAGGCCGCCGAACGCAAGGCGCGCGCGGACTCGGATAACGCTCAACAGAGCTTGACTAGCCTTGAGAAGACACGGCGCGAAAAGTCCGAGGCCCTCAAAGCTTCCCGCGCCACCGAAACACGTCGCAATGAAATTGGCGTTCGACTGGCCGCTTTACAGACATCATTCACCGCAGCCGAGGCGTTCGAAAAAGCAGCCAAAGAAATTATTTCCGCAAATGCCGATGCTGAGCAGCTCCGCTCAGCACACGAAGCAGCTCAACACCGCGCTGAGGAAGCACAAGCCAAATTCGATGACGCCGAGCAGCGGCTTTCTGCATCTCAGGCCTTGCATCTCGCCGCAAAACTTGAATCCGGCGCGCCGTGTCCGGTCTGCGGCGCGACCGAACATCCGGCACCCGCAACGCGCGCCCTCGAGAACGTCGAAAGCGATCAGACATTCCGCGATACCAAGGCCGCTTGGCAGCAGGCGGACAAGACGGCACGCGATGTTGCCGAGAAGCTTGCGGCGGCGCGGAGCATCCTGACGGACCGTGAGACTCGACAGGCCAGCATGCAACGACCCAGCGACAGTGCTGCTGTGCTGAGCGGCAAAGTTCGTAACGAGCAACAGGCTCTCGACGGTCTCGGCCCGCAAATCGACCTCGTGCGAGCTGAGTCCGAAATTGAAGGCCTGGATGGCGAGTTCATGGGACGCGTGATGAAGCGCGACGCACTGCGCGATGCCTATTCCGAGTGCCAAAAAGAGACGTCCGTCGCACGCGCGCGGTTGGAAGAAATGCTATCGGCCGTGCCGGTGCCCCTGCGCGATCAAGCAGCTCTCGCCACCACCAGAGAGACCGCATCGCAAGCGTTGACAAAGCGCGAGGCGGCGAAAACAGCAGCCGAAAAGCAAGCATCGGAAACACGCGACGCAGCCTTGACCGCGCAAAAAGATCAGCAGGCGGCCGACAATGCACTCAACAGCTGCCGCGAGCGTCAGCAGAAAGCCGTCGGCGCCTTCAAATCCCGCCTTGTGGAGACCGAACTATCGGAAGACGACTTTTGCTCCTTGAAACCTGCCATCGCCACCATCGACATAGATCGGGCAACCATCGAACAACACAACCACAAGCTCGCAATCGCCGAGGACGCCGCTGAAAAAGCAGCCGCGGCCATTCGAGAACAGGTCCGTCCTGATCTCGAAAGCCACACAGCGAAACAGCGCGAAGCCGAGAAAGATCTGACCGCGGCCACAGACCAGCGATCAAGCACCAGATCTAAGCTGGAACAGCTCACGAAACTCCGCGACGAACTCGCCGACACGTTACGCAGGCTCGACGAAGCCGAGGCGGCATCCGGCCCTCTCCGCAATCTCGCCGAGCTTCTGAACGGAGAAAACGCTCAGAAACTCGACCTCGAAACCTTCGCCATCGGCGCGATGTTCGATCAGGTGCTCGAGGCTGCCAACCTGCGCATCGGCCCCATGACAAACAATCGCTATCGGCTGGAGCGCGATCTGGAAGGTGGTCGCGGGCGGCGCGGCCTAGGCATTCAGGTGTTCGACACGCATACGGGCAAGGCTCGACCGACAAGCACACTGTCCGGGGGCGAAACATTCATCGCTGCGCTGGCTCTCGCGTTGGGCCTCGCCGACGTCGTCGAAAGTGCCAGCGGCAAGATCAGGCTCGACACCATTTTCATCGACGAGGGTTTCGGCAGTCTTGACACCGAGAACGGAGCGGGCACCCTCGATCAAGTCCTCCAAGTTCTGAGCAAGTTGGTCAGTCAAAACCGCTCAGTGGGGATCATCTCGCATGTCCCGCTCGTGCAGGAAGCCATCCCGAACGGTTTCTATGTCCGAAAGGACATCACCGGCAGTACCGTCGAATCCCGAGGCGTGATTTGAATATGGCTTCACCGGTTTCGTGAGCTTGATTCTGCCTCTTGTCTTACCGCCCATTTGCGGGTACATACCCCGTTCATGGCAACCAAATGCTACTGCATCGCGCTTCGTAAGGCCGAGCGGAGGGTGACATCGGTCTACGATGAAGCCCTGAAGCCGACTGGCGTCAATATTGCGCAATTCAGCCTCATGCGGACGATCGAACGGGAAGCGCCAGTCTCGCTGAGTAAAATTGCCCGGTTGGCCGAGCTCGATCGCTCGACTGTTGGCCGCAATGTCAAAGTTCTTGAGCGCATGGGCCTTGTGAAGACGCTTCATGGCGAGGACCAGCGTGAGGCAGCTGTGGTGCTCACGGCTCGAGGACGAACTGTGCTTTCCGACGGTGCAAAGCTATGGGACGAAGCCCAGACTATGATCGAGAGAAGGTTGGGCGTCGTCGCTACCAGGAACTTGAGATCGCTTCTTCAGACACTTTAATCGTTTGGCCATATGTGGGCATATACCCATATTGTCCAAGGAACAGGACTTGCGATGATCTCCACGCGGCTTGCTTCATGGCTCGACACAAAGCACATCCACTACGGATGGGTCGTCGCCGGGACAACGTTCCTGACCATGCTCGCGACTGCCGGGGCCTTGGGCTCTCCCGGCGTTATGCTGGAGCCGCTCCAACGCGATTTCGGCTGGCAGAATGCTGATATCTCATTCGCACTCGCCGTTCGCTTGGTTCTGTTCGGTTTGATGGGCCCGTTCGCCGCCGCACTCATGAACCGTTTTGGCGTTCGCAACGTCGTCATCGCGGCACTCTCACTGATTTCCACTGGCCTCCTCGGATCCATGACGATGATGTCGGTGTGGCAGCTCGTCGTGTTCTGGGGCGTTCTCGTAGGATTAGGCACCGGCATGACGGCGCTCGTCCTCGGCGCGACGGTCGCCACCCGTTGGTTCTCACGACGGCGCGGACTTGTCGTCGGCATGATGACGGCGAGCACGGCCACCGGCCAGCTCGTCTTCCTGCCTCTTCTGGCCGAGCTGACGCAGCGTATCGGATGGCGTGCCGCTCTACTCTTCGTCGTGGCGATCCTGCTTCTGGCCCTGCTCGCCGTCGTGCTCTTTATGCGCGACTACCCCTCCAATGTCGGCTTGGCGCCGTTCGGCGAGAAGGACGTCGTCGAGCCGCCGAAGCGTGATCACCGTCTTTTGTCGCTCTTGTCTTCTCCGTTGATCGCACTGCGCGAGGCATCGCGGTCATCGACGTTCTGGGTTCTGTTCCTGACCTTCTTTGTGTGCGGCCTCAGCACCAACGGGCTCATCCAAACGCATTGGATATCGCTGTGCGGAGATTTTGGAATCGCGCCGGTCGGCGCAGCGGGCATGCTCGCGATGATCGGCGTCTTGGATTTCATAGGCACGATCTTCGCGGGCTGGCTATCGGACCGCTACGACAATCGCTGGCTACTCTTCTGGTTTTACGGGTTGCGCGGATTGTCGCTCCTCTACCTGCCGTTCAGTGAGTTCACGGTGCTCGGGCTGTCGATCTTCGGACTTTTCTACGGCCTTGACTGGGTGGCGACGGTGCCGCCGACCGTCAAGCTAACCGCTGAACGCTTTGGATCAGAGCGAGCCACACTTACCTTTGGCTGGATTTTCGCCGGCCATCAGCTCGGAGCCGCAACCGCAGCGTTCGGTGCGGGTGCGACGCGCACCATCTTCGGCACATATCTTCCGGCGCTCTATGTCGCCGGCGTTATGTGCATCGTCGCCGCATTGCTCATTATTTCTCTCAAGCCAAGGGAGAAACTCGAGCCTCAGCTCAAGTTGGCGTAAGGGATCAATCGTTCAGCTTATGGTCGCGTGAGCATCGTTGCGTATGTGAGGCGCCGCATATGCACTCGAATACACCTGTCCGATCCCAAGGATCAGCGGCTCGCGGCGATCGAAGCCGTTAAGTGCGTCGTTGAGTTCTGCGAGCGTACAACGGACGATCCTTTCATTGCTTCGGCTGAGCGCCGATGCGATCCCGACCGGCGTATCGCCGGACATTCCGATTGCCATAAGCCGCGTCGCAATCTCACCAGCAAAGGGCGCACCCATATAGAAAACCGTCGTCGTCGATGGGTCAGCGATTTTTTGCCAGTCGATATCCTCGGGCAGCCCGCCATTTTTGGAATGGCCTGTGACGAAGCGCACGGACTTGGCATGATCGCGATGCGTGAGTGAAATTCCAAAGGCTGCGGCCATTGCGGATCCCGCGGTGATACCCGGCACGATTTGTGCCTCGAGACCCGAGGATGCGAGATACGACATCTCTTCGCCCGCTCTTCCAAAGACCGCGGGGTCTCCAGATTTCAGACGAACGACGTGTTTGCCGGCACCGGCGTGTTCGACCATCAATTTATTGATGACGTCTTGGCGGCAACTTGGGCGCCCACCTCGCTTACCCACGCAAATGAGTTCTGCGTGTGCCGGCGCCAGTTCGAGAACGGCGTCAGAAACAAGTGCATCGAATAAAATGACGTCGGCGCTTTCAATGGCACGCACCGCCTTGACCGTCAAAAGCTCCGGGTCTCCTGGCCCGGCGCCGACCAGCGTCACGCGGCCGCGTCGCCGGACGCGATCACTTTCGCTTTTGAAACGATCTGTCGATTTCGAGGCCATTCTGCTCAGATGAGCGAATGTCATCGATGCCGCTCTCAGAGCGTACCGAATGCCGCCGAGCAAGGAGGACCCCGGACCTAAAGCGCGTTGCGGCAGTGATGTCGCGTCAGTGTGCATTGGAAATACCTCCGCCATTTCAGCCCAAACACACATCTTAGAAATTGATCAGCCCACCGACGCTCACGAGGCCGAGCCCCTGGAGATCGGTCAAAGCAGCGGTTCCCGACACGTCGGCATCATAATGTTGAAATTTGAGGTAGAGGGTCATAGCTGCGGCATCGATTTCCTGCGAAATGCCGCCGCCATATCGCGAGAATTTGCTTCCCGTCGCACCTAACGCAAGTGCTGTTGGACCAAGTTGATCGTCGTACTCGGCGTAATCTCCGTAGACGATGGTGGCACCCAGCGGCATCCATCGCCGCCGGATACCTGACTTGACGTACCACTGATGACTGGTGGGCGCCGCATGCCCATTCGTCAGAAGCGCATTGTTATTATCTTCACGACCGTAGGCCGCATGCACGAAGAGACCTGTCGGTTGGTGCTCGATATAGCCGCCTACCTGGAAGAATTGTGAATCCTTCGACAACATAACGGCCGTTCCGCTGATGCGCTCGTCGGTGTTCTCGGAATAGCCGGCACCAAGCTGAACCTTGAACGCATTCCATTGTCCGGAGAAGCGCGCCGCGACTTCCCAATCGTCATCTTCTCCCCAGCTTGCCGATACCGAAAAGCCGCCGAAGACGGGAGAGTCGTATCGCACGGAATTCATAACGAGGCCGTCGCAGTCGCCGCCGAGCGGAACGTTCTGGGAATAACAATACGCGAGCTGTCCCCAAGTAAGCCCCGGGACAAGTGAACCGTTTCTCCGGATACCGAACTGCGGAAAGCCAGCGAGAAACGTATAGTTGTCGATGATCTGCGTGCCAGATTGATCGGTGAACATCGCAACGCTCTTCGACGCGTCCGCTTGCCGTCCAATGCTCACCTTGCCGAGATCCTTGCTCTGCAAATACCAATACGACATCTGAACATTGAGGCCTTGATCGAAGTTCGATGAAGATTGATTCATCGCTGCGCCCGTCGTGGCGTTGCGCCCAAACGGGTTGTCGGAAAGATTCTGAATCCTGAGCGTGTATCCCGCCTTCCATCCCGGCATGAACTGCGCTTCGCCGGTGAACTTGACGTGCGTCGCCTGCGTCGGTCCCAGCCCGTGGAGATAAGCGTTGCTTTCCGCGCCATCATCCCACCATGTCAGCTCCTGGGCGACGTAACCGGATATCGAAAGCGAGACCTTGCGATTGCCTTTGCGTGCCGTCGTTGCTTCAAGTTCGGCGACGCGCTCTTCGAGATCGCTGCAGCACTCGCCGCCTAGATCGGCAGCACGGGACATGCTGGAGAAACTCACAATCGCACCCAACGCCAACGTTAGACGCAAATATTCGCTTACTCGCTTCAATGGTTCACTCCGCTGCTTCGAGTTTCTGCGCGTCGATAATGGTTCGAATTTCGGCGCGGCAGGAGCCGCAGTTCGTGCCGGCCTGCAATGTCTCCCCAATCGCCGCGACGGTGCGGCAGCCACGCCGTGCGGCGGCCGCGATCTCATTGGCGCCGACACCAAAGCACGAGCAGACGGTCGCGCCCTTGTCGGTGGCGCCTGCACCGGGACGTCCGGCAATCAATCTGAAGCGCGCGGCCGCCCGGGGATGCGGCACCGTGAGTTGCCCCACAGCCCAATCTCGTGAAACGGCTACGGGCTCCGGCGCGAGAAAGAGCGCGCCCAACAACGCTTCATCGCGATAACAGGCGAAGCGATAGCGAGCGCTCTGGCGATCGTGGAACGCGATGATTTCAGCACTTTGCGGCTCACCGAAAAGTTCAGCGGCGAGGGTTGCCCAATTCTCGCGCGACGCGGCGAAGCCAAGCTCGACGCGCCAGCCTCCGTTACACTTTGCGATTGCCCAATACTCGGCGTCGATGCTCTTGGGCTTCTGAGCAAGAACGGCAAAGCCGTACGCGCCAGCCACGAAGCGTTCGATGCGAACGGCGATATTTTTAGAAGCAGGTTGACCCGAAACAGGATCCACAACGGGTGGCACAAGTGTATCGACTCTCGCCTTCGATGCGAACTGATCGGTCCAGTGCATCGGCACAAAAATCGAGCCAAGTTGCTGGCGCATCGAGATAAGCGCCCGCACGAGAATGAAAGCAGATCCGGTCGAAACCCGAACGAGTTCGGCGTCCTTGATGTTATGATGCGCGGCATCCTCCGGGTGGATTTCTGCAAACGGTTCACCGTAATGCTGAGAAAGCCGCTGGCTCTTTCCAGTGCGCGTCAACGTATGCCAGTGATCGCGAATGCGCCCGGTATTGAGCGTCACCGGGAAGGCATGGGAAGTCTGCGGAACGTCCTGAACGCCAATTGGGAGGAAGCGAGCCCTTTTGTCGGACGTGAAGAATCTGCCGTCGCCGAACATCCGCGGAGGTGAAATAGAGCCTGCACGACGGGGCCATTGAAACGGCTCGAGCCGATCGAAATCATCTTCCGAGATGTTTTCGAATTCGCCGATATCGAAATCGCGCGTTCCATTGTTCTCGAACGCAGAAAGCTCTGCGTGTTCAGCAAATATCTCCGCGGGCGACAGAAAATTGAAAGCGGCACCGAAGCCCATGCGCTTCGCCACGTTGCAAATGATCGACCAATCCGGCCGTGCCTCACCAGGAAGGGGAAGGAAGCTCCGCTGCCGGGATATCCTCCGCTCAGAATTGGTCACCGTACCGCTTTTCTCGCCCCACGCTGCCGCCGGCAATCGAACGTGCGCGTGGCGTATGGTGTCGGTGTTCCCGCTGACGTCAGAGACGACGACGAACGGGCAATTGCGCAGAGCCTCCTCGACATTGCCCGCGTCGGGCATTGAGACCACCGGATTTGTCGCGACGATCCAAAGCGCCTTGATGCGGCCGTCGGCGACGGCACGAAACATATCGACTGCCTTGAGGCCAGGCGTCGCGGCAACCGTAGGCGATTGCCAGAAGCGTTGGACACGCTCGCGATCCGCCGGATTTCCGATTTCCATGTGCGCAGCAAGCATGTTTGCGAGCCCGCCGACTTCCCGGCCACCCATCGCATTCGGTTGACCGGTGACGGAAAACGGCGAAGCTCCAGGCTTGCCAATCCGCCCTGTCGCGAGATGACAATTGATGATGGCGTTGACCTTGTCGCTTCCGTGTGAGGACTGGTTGACGCCTTGGCTGAACACCGTGACCGTCTTCTCAGTCTGCGAAAAGAGATCGAAGAAGCTTTGAACCATCGCGTGGCTGAGGCCTGTTCGTTCGACGATCGTCAGGGGATCCAGCGTTGCCGCGGCACTTAGCGCTTCTGCGCATCCCGAAGTGTGAGCGGCGACAAAATCGCGATCGATGGAATCCGTCTCAAAGAGATGCTTGAGGAGCCCGACGAAAAGCGTGACATCGCCATCAGGTTTGATCGGCAGGTGCAGGTCGGCGATATCAGCTGTCACCGTGCGGCGCGGATCGATCAGCACGATCTTCATGTGCGGCCGCTTTTCTTTCGCGGCGACGATGCGCTGATAAATGACCGGATGGCACCATGCTAGATTGGAGCCGACAAGGACGATGAGGTCGGCGATTTCCAGATCTTCGTAGCACCCCGGCACCGTATCTGAGCCGAACGCACGTTTGTGTCCTGCGACCGACGATGCCATGCAGAGCCGCGAATTGGTGTCGATATTCGCGGAGCCGATGAAGCCCTTCATCAGCTTGTTGGCGACGTAATAATCTTCGGTCAGCAGCTGACCCGAAACATAAAGCGCGACCGCATCCGGGCCATGTTCAGCGATTGTCTTCGAAAAGCGCGACGCGACGAGATCAAGCGCCGCGTCCCAAGTCGTGCGTCGTCCTCCGACCTCCGGGTAGAGCAACCGGCCATCGAGATCGACCGTTTCGCCGAGCGCCGATCCTTTTGAGCAAAGCCGGCCGAAGTTCGCCGGATGATCCGTGTCCCCGCGCACAGTCACCTCACCGTTGGCGGCAACCTCCGCCACGACGCCACAACCGACGCCGCAGTATGGGCAGGTGGTTTTGGTGGGCTGCTGCGCCGTCATGTCTGTTTCTGCCTCAGGCCGCCCGATCGGCCGTGACGGCCAAACCGATGAAGAGCATTTCGCCTTCGACTTTGATAGGGATCGTGCGCACACTGCCTTCGTCGGCGCCGAGGGCCTTTCCGGTTTCGAGCGAGATGACCCAGTTGTGCAGCGGACACGTAACAGCGGCGCCGTGGACGATGCCCTGGCTCAGCGGTCCGCCTTTATGCGGACAGTAGTCATCGATTGCGAAGACGCGATCCTCCGCCGTGCGGAACACCGCGATTTTGCCTAGTGGTGTTTCGACACAACGCGCGCCACGCCGCGGAATATCTGTAATGCTGCCGATCGATACCCAGCTCATGTCGTCACTCCGCCGCGTCAGCCATGCCGATCGTCGCCATCGGCTTGAATTCATGCTTGTGAAGGCCGGAAACGCGCTCGGACCAGGGATCAACCTGCGCGAATTTCTGCGAATGGACGAAGCGGTCGTAGTAACCGTGGCGCTTGTCGAGATCGTCGAGAATCTGGCGGCGGACTTCTGCGATCGTCACGCGCTTCGCCCATTTGTAGATGCGTTCTAGATAGCGCGCCTGCTCGCGATACATCTGGACGAGCGCGACGATGACCTCCAGCGCTTCATCCTCTGTCTTGACGAGACCGAGCACTTCGGTGCCCTTGATGTCGAGTCCTGCGGCACCGGCGAAATGAATCTCATAGCCGGAGTCGACACAGATGACGCCGACGTCCTTGCAGGTCGCTTCGGCACAATTTCGCGGACATCCTGAGACCGCCATCTTGACCTTGGCGGGTGTCCACGAGCCCCACATGAATTTCTCGATGCGGATTCCGAGGCCGGTCGAGTCCTGCGTGCCGAAGCGGCACCAGTCGGTGCCGACGCACGTTTTCACGGTGCGCAGACCCTTGGCGTAAGCATGACCGGAGACGAAGCCGGCTTTGCCGAGATCGGCCCAGACGGCCGGCAAGTCTTCCTTTTTGACGCCGAGCATGTCGATGCGCTGGCCGCCCGTCACCTTCACGGTCGGAATCTCAAATTTGTCGACCACGTCGGCTATTGCGCGCAGCTCTTTTGCGCTCGTCACGCCGCCCCACATGCGCGGTACGACCGAATAGGTGCCGTCCTTCTGGATGTTGGCGTGAACGCGCTCGTTGATGAAGCGCGATTGATAGTCGTCGGCATATTCGCCAGGCCAATCGCAGACGAGATAGTAATTCAATGCGGGACGGCACTTCGCGCACCCGCACGAGGTGGTCCATTCAAGCTCCTGCATGACGGCATAGATGTTCTTGAGGCCTTTGGCTTTGATCAAGCGACGCACGTCATCATGCCCGAGCGTCGTGCATCCGCACATCGGCTGAACGGCCGCCGGGTTGTAGGCGTCGCCGAGCGTTACCGACATCAGCTGCTCGACGAGGCCCGTGCACGATCCGCAAGACGCGGAGGCCTTCGTGTGTGCACGAACGTCGTCAAGCGACGTCAGGTTTTTCTCTTGGATCGCGCCGACGATCTTCCCCTTGCAAACGCCGTTGCAGCCGCAGATCTCTGCGTCATCGGGCAAGGCTGCAACGGCCGCCATAGGGTCGAGGGGGGCACCTCCCTGATAGGCTTGGCCGAAGATCAAGGTGTCGCGCATGTCGGTGATATCGACCTGCTTTTTCTTCAGGTCATTGAACCACGCGCCATCGGCCGTCTCGCCATAAAGGACGGTACCGATGATGCGGTTATCCTTCAGAACAACGCGCTTGTAGACGCCCGCCGAAGCGTCGCGAAGAACGATCTCGTGTCGATCCTCGCCATCGGCAAAATCGCCGAGTGAGAAGAGTTCGATGCCGGTGACCTTCAGCTTCGTCGGCGTATCGCTGTGCACGAAAGCTGCCGTGCTCGCCTCATCGACAAGATGCGCGGCCGCGACGCGCGCCATTTCGTAGAGCGGCGCGACGAGACCGTAGACATGCCCACCGACTTCCGCGCACTCGCCAAGCGCGTAAATATCCGGGTCCGACGTCCGCATCCCGTCATCCACGACGATGCCCCGGTTCGTTGCGAGACCCGCATCTTTCGCGAGGCCTGCATTCGGCTTTATGCCTGCTGCCATGACAACGAGCGTCGCCGGAATGATGCGGCCATCGGCAAGCTCGACACCTTCGACTTTCTTGTCACCGATAATGGCTTTCGTGTTGGCCTTACAGATGACTTTGATGCCGCGATCTTCGATGGCCCGTTGCAGCAGATATCCCGCCGCTGGATCGAGTTGCCGCTCCATCAGCGTGGGCATCAAATGCAGGACCGTGACGTCCATACCCTGGGATTCGAGACCGGCCGCGGCTTCGAGACCGAGCAGGCCACCACCGATAACAACGGCTTTCGCGCGAGATTGCGCCGCAAGCAGCATCGCGTTGACGTCGTCCAGATCACGGTAGCTCAACACCCCTGCGAGCGTGTTGCCCGGTACCGGAAGTATGAAGGGAACCGAGCCGGTCGCGATGACGAGCTTGTCGTAAGTTTCGACGACGCCGTGATCGGACGTCACGGTCTTGGCCTCGCGATCGATCGCTACGATCTTATGGCCCTTGTAGAGCGTGATGCCGTTCTTGATGTACCAGCCGTCGCCGTGGATGATGATCTGCTCGTAGTTTTTCTCCCCAGAGAGAACGGGAGAGAGCATGATCCGATCGTAATTGACGCGCGGTTCGGCGTTGAAGATCGTGACGTAGTAGAGGCCTGGGGAGCTCTCGAGTAAATGTTCGAGCATGCGGCCCGGTGCCATGCCGTTGCCGATGATGACAAGTTTCATGCCTGTCCTCCCACCGGGATGAGAGATTCACGAGCGCGGGACGACTTCGCAGCGTTTTTTTCCATGCGCCGGATGGAAACGTGCATCCAGACGAAGAGCGTCATGACGATGGCGAACAGCAGCATGAAGCAGCTCGTCCAAAGTCCGGTCACCTGATTGAGGAAGCCGAACGCGATCGGCAGGACAAAGCCGCCAAGGCCGCCAATCATGCCGACGAGACCGCCGACCGAGCCGACGTTGTCTGGGTAATACGTCGCGACGTGCTTATAGACGGCGGCTTTCCCGATGCTCATGAAAAAGCCGAGCACAAATGCTATGCCGACGAACACCAGCGGATTGATCTCGAAATGCCTGGCGATCGGGCCGTTCGTTCCGTGCATCACGTAGTCGGTTGGTGGCAACGACAGGGCGAGCGTCGCGGCGGCCGAGACGGCGAAGCACCAGTACATGACGGTGCGTGCGCCGATGCGATCTGACAACACGCCACCGTAGGCGCGGAAGATGCTAGCGGGGATAGAGTACGCGGCCGCGATCATGCCAGCCGTTTCGATGTCGAAACCGTAGACGCCGATCAGATATCGCGGCAGCCACAGCGCGAGCGCGACGAAGGCGCCGAACGTGAAGAAATAATAGAGAGAAAAGCGCCAGACGCGAATGTCCTTCAGCGGCGCAAGTTCCATTGCGTAAGCCTTAGGCGCGTCGCCCGTGCGGCGTCGCTCGGCGGTGATCGGATCGTCGGTCGTCGTGAACCAGAAAATGATCGCCATGACAGCCAATACCGCGGCCCAGATCAGCGCGACGGCATGCCATCCCCATGCGACGAGCGCAAACGGCGCGAGAAATTTCGTGACGGCCGCACCGACGTTCCCTGCTCCGAAGATGCCGAGTACCGTGCCTTGCTGTCCTTTCTGATAGAACCGCGAGACATAGGCGATGCCGACAGCAAATGAGCCGCCTGCCAAGCCGACGCCGAGCGCCGCCAGCAGCATTTCAGGATAGGTCTGAGCAAAGACGAGAAGCGCCGTTGCAACGCTCGCCGCCAGCATGTTCAGCGTAAAAATGAGCCGGCCGCCGTAGCGATCCGTCCAGATGCCGAGGAAAACGCGGGCAAGAGAGCCTGTTAAAATCGGCGTTCCCGCAAGCAGACCGAACTCGGTTTCGCTCAATCCCAGCTCAGCCTTGATGCGAATCCCGATGATCGCGAAGATCGTCCAGACCGCGAAGCAGACTGTGAAAGCGATGGTCGACACCCAAAGGGCACGACCTTCGACCGTGGACACTGTGAAAACGGACTTTTCCTGTGTGCGCATGGATTGCTCCCGATCGTAGCGCGGAAAACAAAAAAGCTGCCGGCCAAGCGCTCGCACCCGTCGAAACTGGGTAAGAAGGCTTGATCGGCAGCTTTGCCTGGAGCGCCCGCCATTGGACGCCAATGAATTCCTAAGAGCGGAAATCGCGCAGCTTAGGCGAGTTGAAATTCAAACCTTCAACTCGGTTCATGAAATCAGGAATAATGGCGTCGGGAGATGCTTCGCAAGTCCAAACATTCAGCACTTTAGCGAAGCGTCAGTGCAAATTTTGTGCAGTGCACGGTTTGACGCAGATCGCGCGGCTCACTGCTTCTGGCTCGCGATATAGGCGTCGAGCTTGTCGGGATCGAACAGGCCACCATCGAAGAATCCGTCGGGTCCGAGCACAAGGCTTGCGCCGGATGAGCCGACCGGAGTTGCAGCGGTCAACGCACCTTCGACCTTGGCATTCGCAACAGGAAGCGCGATGCCCAAGGGCTTCAACGCCGCACGATAGAGATCCGGCCGATATGTTTCGCGCGCGATTTGCGCGTTTTCGGCTGTGTGCTGAACCTGCCCCCAACGGACCATCTGCGAATAGAACCAGAGGGCGTGGCTCTTCCACGGGAAGGTCGCACCTTTCGCGAAGGGCACGAAGAAATCAGAAACAGCGACGGTGCGCTCTCCGCCGATTGGCAACTGGCCGCGAAGCGCTGGCAACATCCATCCAACCGGCTGAGCGACATACAGCTTTTCGGCCAGGATCCGCGCGAGGTCGTCGTGATTGACCGCATCTCCACACCATTTGGCGGCGTTGCTCAGCGCTCGCAACAATGCGGATAGTGCTTCTCGATTTTCCTGCGCCCAGAGCGCACCCACACCGAGAACCTTCTCGGGACTCGATCGCCATATCGCGGCCTTCACGGTCGCGATGTGCCCGCGGCCAAGAAGAGCGGCAGCGGTGTTCCAAGGCTCACCAACGCAATAGCCATCAATGGTTCCACTTGCCAATGCGTCGACCATCAGCGGCGGCGGAACGATGACGATCTCGATATCGCGCGAGGGATCAATCCCGCAGGCCGCCAGCCAATAGCGAAGTTCATAGTTGTGGCCCGAGAACGGATGGACCACAGCGAAGCGCAGCGGCGGCTTCCGCTGCGAGACGCGTTCGAGAACGACCTTTTTCAAAGCGTGCCCCGTCGTCGCGGGGTCGAAGTTCTCCTCGGCTCCGTGCGCCGACATCGCGGCCCAAACCGCAGTCGAGACGGTGACCGCATTTCCGCCTTGGCCAAGCGCCATCGGAACGATTGTCGGAACAGCAAGTGGCGTCAGGCCAAGATTGCAGGCAATCGGCATGGGCCCCAGTATGTGCGCAACCTGGAAATGTCCAACGGCCAAGCGATCACGGATATTGGCCCATGACATCTCGCGTACCAGCGTGAGGTCGATGCCCTCAGCCTCGGCGAACCCCATCTCTTTCGCTGTGACGAGCACCGCGCTGTCCAGGAGCGGCATGAAGCCCGCGGTGATCTGGTGCGTCTCAGCCATTTTCACTCCTCCTCGTCGGGTGGTGCGAGGAGCCCCGCTGCCGTGATCAGGCTTTCAGCAATTTCCGAAATCTTTCGGTTCTGGCTCATGGCCGTCTTGCGCAATAGCACGTAGGCCTGCTGCTCCGACAAACCTCGCGTCGACATCAGGATGCCTTTGGCGCGTTCGACGAGTTTGCGCTTTTCGAGCTCGGAGCGCGCCTCGTCAAGCTCCCGTGACATGCGCGAGAATGCATTGAAACGGCTGATTGCCATGTCGAGGACGGGCTTGACGCGCTCGCGTTTGAGGCCGTCGACGACATAGGCCGATACGCCGGCTTCCACGGCCGCCTCGATCGAAGCGCTGTCCGAACGATCGACGAACATTGCAATCGGGCGCTTAACGGCGCGCGAAAGCTGGAACATGTTCTCGAGCATGTCGCGGTTCGGGTTTTCGAGATTGATCATGATGACGTCCGGCTGAATCTCCTCGATGCGCCGCGCGATAGCGACGACATCGTGGACGATCGTCAGGTCGTCGTAGCCAGCTTCGCGCAGCCCCGCTTCAATGACGGAAGCACGGAGATGGTTCTCGTCGATGACCAGAATGGAAAGTTGCTTCTGCCCCACTGGCATATCTTTATCCATGTGCGAGACTAATCCGCCTACATGATTTATTCGGCCGGTCAACTATGCAAAGGAGCATCGGCTGAGTGGAACCGTATGGGCAGAGCGGTGCGGCGGTTCCGGCCAAGTCCGCTTGAGAAGGTCGTGCTGTCGAACGGCCCGTCGATCCGTTCCTGCTATTTCGAACCTATTTCGGGAAAATAGAGCCCTTGCTGTCGGCGGATCCACCATTGGCCGGTCGCGGCGTGTGTTGCCGGATCTGCAAAGCGATAGTCGAAAAGAAGCGCACGCACACGTTTGGGCGGATGATCGGGGAACGGGTTAGGGCCGAGCAACGCAAGCACGGGTGAGCTGCCTTCGAGCAGTCGTCGAAGAAGACGTTCGAACCATGGATTTTGCGCAAAGCTGCCGTACGCCGCAAACCACATTTGCCAATCGAGCCGCGGCTGATGCGGGATATTCCACGATGGGCGACGATCGATCGGCCCCGGCTTATAGCGGAAGTCGTACTCCCGCCAGCTCTGACCGTCGTCCGAACCCTCAACAATGATCTCCGGTCGGCTCTTCGTTGTCGTTGCAAACGGTCCATAGGCATTGACGATCAGCCATGGCGAAATCGCTTGAGTCATAGCATTCACAATGGGTGGATTTGGCACTCCGAGTGCCTGCACGATGCGATCGACACCTACCGGAACGACCAACAGCGTCAGCGCGAGCGCGCAGGCCGTCGCGGCTCTGCCCGGCTGCGGCGCGCGATTTTGGATCCATTGGCTCAGCTTTTCCGGAATAACGTGTCGGATCGCGGCGTCATCGAACAGAAAAACGCAAAGCGCAATCGTCAACAAATTGAAAAAGCCGTAGTTGCCCGTGAGTATGATCAGGGCCTGGAATATCAGGATGCAGAAAGCTGCCAATGCACGCAGCCTACGGGGTAGAAAGATCAGAAACACGAGAATGAGCTCAATGACGAGCGTCGCCGCGGTCCCGACCGCGAGAATCCAGGGCGGCAGCTGCGCGGCATACCACGCCAGAGGCGTTGGGAGAGGCTGCGACATGAAATGGTACTTGAGCGCCGTGAGATCATGCCACATCGGCTGCGCGGAGACGGCCTTCACGATTCCGGACATGAAAAGATATCGGAAGATGAGCCAGCGGTAGAGCCAAACGACGATGCGCGAGCCCGTTGTCAGGAAAATTGCAAGGAAGCCAGATTCGAGCAACAGCAAGTCCCACTGGTAGCTCATGAAGACTTGGCCGGCGTAGACGCACGACAGGTAAAGAACGAATAGCCCGACCAGTGCAGCGCGGGTCCATATTCCGAAAACGACCAGAAGACCCAGAAAAATGCCGAGACTGGTCGCCGTGAAAAGCGCGGCATCGTTGGCGTTCAGCCAAAAGAGCGTCGGCATTCGCCAATAGGCCGATATCCCCCATGCCTGACGTGCTGCATTCAGATATTCGCCCGCGGGAAGAATACCACTCTCCCCGACCAACCCCAGGATTTGCACCGCCAAAGAAGCGAATGCGATGACGTAAATGCCGCCGAGCAACCGCAGGAACAGCCACGAGACGAGCTCATAGCGTTCGGGCTCCAGGTGTGCACCCCACAAGATGTAAGAAAGCCGGCTAAGCAGACCTCTGCGCCTTGCGAAGAACGCGTAGGCCCGTTCGCTGATGGCGGCAAATCCCGGAATGCGTTCGTACATCCACCACCAGGCGGCACGCCCAGGCGCATGACGTAGGGTCCTATAGGTTGCTGCCGCGCCCGCGTAGATCGTGCCGTCGGGCTCAATGAGTTGAATGGCGCGTGCGAAGCGTTCCCGAGGAATGGTGGGAAAATCCTCGGCCGCCTCTTGGTAAGGCCGGTAGACGACGCGGTCGCCCGTTTGCTGCTTCCAGTAGTCTATCCAATAGCGACAGATCCCGCAGTCGCCATCGTAAACCAATGTCGCACGTGGTTCTGCGGCCATGATCGAAAGTCCAGCAGGAGCGGACAGACAAACGCGTTAGGGGGTGCATTGAACGCCGGTCCGGAAACGGGCAACCTCGCCATGAGCGACGGCGGAACTCTATTTAACGACAAATTCAATAGGTCGTTAATTGAAGTAGATACAAATTGCACGAATTGGGAATAATCTGCTCTCACCGAATGTTTTTTTAAGAAGGGATACACCAACTTCATAATACGCCTTTTGAGCGTTTGTTGGGTCGAGAAAAAGCCGGACACGATGCGTGAAGTGTATCCCATGTCGCAGAGTTCCGGGCCCAGACGCTTATTCTTCCCATTGGATCTTGGCGCTATCAATCTTCGCGGGGACGAGCTTCGTAAAATAATTGGCACAGCGGTAATATTTGGCGTCATTGCGTACTTATCGATGGCGTTCCCGCCGAGTGGCGGCGCGGCGATGGTTTCGCCTTCCAACGGTATCGTTCTTGCCGCACTGCTACTCGCTCGACGCACGTCCAGCCGCATTGCAATTATCGCATTCTCGATGCTTGCAGATGCTCTTGCGACCGCTGCAATCCATCACACGCTGTTGACCAGTATCGGGCTTTCGTTGGTCGACAGCCTCGAAATTTTTCTTGCGTTTTTCATCCTCAAATCTCGTGAGCGTCTGCCATTCCAATTCAAAGGCATCCCCTCGCTATTGTCATTCAGCGTGGCGGCCTTTGCGGCCAGCGCCGCTGCCGCAATTCTCGCGGGAATTGTCTACTCATTCTCGCAAACGGCAGTCGATGCGCACACTTTGTTTTCTCTGTTTGCCGCGCACCTACTAGGCTTTTTCACCGTTACACCGGCGCTCATTCGCTTTCTGGGAAGCTCGAAAGCGGTGCACCCAACGCCGTCGTTCTATGAAAGATTTGGCCTTCTCGGGCTGTTGGTCTTTCTGCCGGTGATAATGATCGTCTCCTCTCAGTCACCTTTTGGTTTCGTGATCCTTCCAATCCTGGTCACGATTGCCTATCGGCTCGGACCAAAAGATACATCTGCGGCGGTCCTACTGCTGTCCGTGACGGTTCTGATCTGCTCCGCGCTTGGCTTCGATCCCAGTGCCAATATTGCACCTACCTCGCTCCTGAGCGGGCCGCTGATCCTTCAGCTTCGCATTCTCACGACGGTTTTCACGGTCATGCTGTTGGCCGAGACGATTGCGTCACAAGCACGCCTGCGAGCGCGACTGTCGGCCGAATTGGCTCGCCGCTCGAAATTGAATTCTCACCTCAAGTCACATGAAGAAGCACTCAAGCTGCAGAAGGCTGAACTCGAAAAAGCTCACAACAGATTAAAGGAAGCCATCGATATCTTGCCGGAAGGCATGGTCATTCTCGATGCTGATAATCGCTATGTCGCCTGGAACAGGCGGTACGCCGAGATCTATAGCCAGACAGCCGATTTGCTATCGGTCGGCGGAAACTTCATTCTTGAAAATGGTCTCCATCCGGAAGATGCAGGCCGTGAGGATGCTTCGCTCGCGGATAAGTCGAATTTGCCGGTATCTGCGGACCCGCGCGAGCAATCCCTCGATGGCCGCTACTATCTTGTCGAGGAGAAGCGGACCAGCGAAGGTGGACGCATAAGTCTGCAAATCGATATCACGGATATAAAGAAGCGCGAGAGTGCCGCCGTCTATATGGCGCGACACGATGCGCTGACATCGTTGCCAAATCGCCATGTGCTGACCGAGCGCATGCACGCAGCAACGACCAGCGAGCATCGAGGAGAGGGCATGGCCCTACTGCTTCTGGACCTCGATAATTTCAAGACAGTCAATGATACGCTCGGGCACGCTGCAGGGGATGAATTACTGCAGGCGGTGGCTGATCGGCTCAGAAACGCACTCCGAGAAAGCGACACCGTAGCCAGACTTGGCGGCGACGAGTTTGCTGTGCTGGTAAAGGTTTCGGAGCCGGAAGCGGCGGGAGCCACTGCCGCTCGGATTCTCGATGTATTGAGAAATCCGGTTCGTATTGGCGGCAAGGATGTGGTGTGCAGCGCAAGCATCGGCATTGCAATCACTCCCAACCATAGCAGCGAAGCTATCGAACTCTTCCGGCTGGCCGATCTTGCACTCTATGCCGCCAAAGAGACGGGACGCGGCACCTACCGGATATTCGAGCCTGAATTGGACATCAAGTTCAAGGCCAAGGCACAGCTTGAGGCTGAGGTGCGCGAGGCAATTCTCGGCAAGAGATTCGAAGTTCACTACCAGCTGATTACCTCCCTTTCGACACTGAAGCCCCTTGGGGCTGAAGCGCTAGTAAGATGGAGCCACCCACAGCAGGGCTCCGCATCGGCCGCGGACTTTATAATGATTGCCGAGGAGATTGGATTGATCTCCGAACTCGGAGCCGAAATACTTCGGCGAGCCTGTTTTGAGGCAGTGACCTGGCCGGACGAAATGAGTGTCTCGGTAAACGTCACCGCTACGGAATTGGAGGCCGATAATTTCATCGATACGGTCAAGTCCGCTCTGGCTGATTCAGGCCTTGCCGGCGATCGGCTCATTATTGAGGTCACAGAATCGACGGTGATGAAGGATGTCGAGCGCTCAGCGCGCATCCTGCGAAATATAAGGGAATTGGGTGTTGAAGTGGCCATGGACGATTTTGGAACTGGCTACTCGTCCCTGGGATCGCTGGCGAAGGTGCCCTTTCAGAAAATCAAGATCGATCGGTCGTTCGTGCGCGACCTCGCAGCCTCTCCCGAAGCTCGTGCGATCCTTGCCACGATTGTTGATCTCGCCAAAACACTTGGCATGACCACCACGGCTGAGGGCATCGAGACTGCCGAACAGCTCAGCATCGTCAAAGATTACGGTTGCACGTTGGTGCAGGGATATTTGTTCCATCGGCCACAACCGGCGGAGCAGGTACGAGCGCTTCTGTGGAATGCCTGCGATACTGAGCAAAATGCAGCATAGCCCCACAACAACTACTTGGGAGGTGGCTCAAGCATTGCTCATTCATTTGTGGAAATCGCAGATCGAGCAGTGAAGCGGAGAGCAACCCACACGGAAAAATTACATTGCCGAACAGCGATGGGGCGAATAACGCCTCCATGATTTCCGCGGTGCCACTGACTTCAGTCTAACTTTTCCATCGTATCGCTAGCGCTTCCTCTCTTGCTCAAAAGCGCGCCTGCCTTTTTTCCGGAGACAGCTCGGCACCCAGCTGCTTCAGCGCGTCGGACGTGTCGAACCTATCGAGCATAATTTCAATCAACACGGGTCCGTCGTTTGTCGCCCGGGCGTGCGCGAGTGCATCCTCAAGTTCGTCTTCGGTCGTCACGCGCCGACCCCAGCCTCCGCCGAAGACCTCCGGGAGCTTGTGATAGGCCCACGGTTGAATGTCGTTATAAGGCCCCTCGTGGATGACCCGTTCAGTTGTGTAGCCGTCGTTATTCAGGAGAAGCACGATGGCATTGCTCTTTCGTCGACACAGCGACGAGAGCTCCTGGGCCGTCATCTGAAAGGCACCATCACCAATGAAGGTCACCGGCCGTCGCAACGGGTCGGCGAGCGCTGCGCCGAGCGTCGCGGGAAGCGCATAGCCAATCGAGAGGTAAAAGGCCTGGCCGATAAAGCCGACATCGTGATGCATCACGAGATCCGCAGCCAAGAAAATCGAGTCCCCGGTTTCCGCAATGACCGTCGTGGATTCTCCGATGAAGGCGTTGATCCGCTTTGCGACGCGGCTGACCGTCAGGGCGCGGCCGGGCTCGGCAGTGAAGCCAGTGTCCAATAAGCGCGAAACGCTCGTGAAGGGAGGATGAGATAGGCCGCCCTTCGGCATGCGGTCAGCCAACCCCGCGACCACATCGCCGATCCACACTTGTTCGTATACATGTTGGCTGATCTTCAAGCGCCCAGAGTTCGCGAGGATCATGTGACGGCCCTCGAGCCGGCCAGTGTGCACACCGAAGTTGATATCGCTGATCCAGGCCCCAAGGCACAGCAGAACATCACTGTTCTCAACGATGTCGCGGATCGTCGGACGCGAGGTTCCGCCCTCATAGACACCGATCGCCTGCGGATGAAGCTCGGAAATTACCGTCTTTCCGAGGAGCGTCGTCGCAACTGGCAGAGCGCTCGCCTCAACAAGCCGGCGGAATTCTTGCATCAAGCCGTAACGATGCAGTTCGACGCCACCCAGAATAACGGGCCGGCTCGCCGTTGAGAGAAGCGCCATCACCTCATCGAGCGCCTCCCCCAGCGCATCAGGATCGGATGGCGGCCGGGCAGGCGGAGCGAAGGTCCCCGGCGCTTGGCACGACCGATCGACCATATCGACGGGAATCTCGATCATGATCGGCCGCTTTTCGGAGATGCAGAGGGCAAGCGCACGATCGATGTGCTGTGGTGCATCAACGGCATCGTCCAGCAATACCGAGGCCACGGTGATGTGGGAATAGGCCTGCTGCATTGTTGCGACATCCCCCACGCCGTGGTGCAACAGCATGGGGGAACGCCGCTGCATGGTGCGCGGCCCGCCGACCAGGACGACAAGCGGCACTTGCTCCGCGTAGGCGCCTGCTACAGCGTTCATGGCACTGAAGCCACCTACGCCCCAAGTGACACAGATGCAGCCGACGCCGTTGATGCGCGCATAGGCGTCTGCGGCGTACCCAGCGTTGAGTTCATTACAGGTGCCGACGAATTCGATACCAGACTCGATGAGACGGTCCATGAACGTCAACACATAATCGCCTGGCACGCCGAATGCATGCTTGAGACCGATCTGCTTCAAGCGGTCAATGAGATATGTGGCGACCGTCGCTTGCATCATATTCCTAGTTAGGTGGCGAGCCCAAAAGCATCACACAATCTTAGAGCCAGTGAAATCAATTTTGGACGATCGGCATCATCCGACAGCATATGTTTCGAAAAACACTGCACGCTACACTATAATGAGAACTCCAGCGCGGCAGTCGCGATTGTAGTTCGTTGGAGCGATGGAACTTCAATTATGCAGGAAAGTAGCGGCAGCTCGTCTCAAATCTCCGGTGTTCTCCTCGATCTAGGGGGCGTAATTTATGTGGGCGATACTCCCATCAAGGGAGCACTTGCGGCGGTCGAGCGGCTTCGCCATGCCGGTCTACCGCTCCGCTTCATCACAAATACGACCAGGCGCTCAAGGCGTCAGGTGCTGAGTGATTTGTGTCGAATGGGTTTGCATGTCTCAAACGACGAGCTGTTGACCCCGGCAACTCTCGTGCGGGCATACTTGGAAAAGCACATCCTATCGCCATTCCTGGTCGTCCATCGCGAATTGGAAGAGGACTTTGCTGATCTCCCTTCTGACCGCACAGTGGCTGTCGTCGTCGGAGACGCAGGAGAGTACTTCACCTACGACCGGCTCAATTGCGCTTACCGGAAGATCACGGAAGGCGCACCACTTTTGGCGCTCGCAAAGAACCGAAACTTCAAGGACGCAGATGGCGAATTGAGCCTCGACGCCGGCCCCTTTGTTACCGCGCTCGAATTTGCGGCCAACATTCGGGCCGTACTTTTTGGCAAGCCGTCACCAGATTTCTTCGGCGCCGCCGTCGAAGACCTTGGATATCCCGCTAGCAAGATCGTCATGATCGGCGATGATGCAGAAGCCGATGTTGAAGGCGCAATCTCCGCAGGCTTGATGGGCATTCTCGTTCGAACCGGCAAGTATCGTCCTGGAGATGAATCCAAATTGCCCGCTGCGCCCGACCTTGTCGCCGAAAATCTCGAGGAGGCAGCTCAATGGATTTTGGCGCACATCTAACGTGATGCCGACAGCTGGTTAGCTCCCCTCGCCCAAGCGTTTGCCAAGATGACCGAGGAGGTCCATCGGCAGTGGAAAGACGACGGTCGAGGAGCGTTCGCCGGCGACGTCGTGGAGCGCCGCAAAATAGCGCAGCTGCATCGCCTGCGGCTCCTGCGCCAGGATGCGACCAGCCTCGACGAGCTTTTCCGCCGCCTGTTGCTCGCCCTCGGCGTTGATCACCTTGGCGCGGCGCAGGCGCTCGGCCTCGGCCTGCTTAGCGATGGCGCGCACCATATTCTCGGCGAGGTCGATATCCTTGATCTCGATGTTTGCCACCTTGATGCCCCAGGCGTCAGTCTGCTGATCGAGGATCTCCTGGATATCGGCGTTGAGCCGGTCGCGCTCGGCCAGCATCTCGTCGAGCTCATGCTTGCCGAGAACGGAGCGCAGCGTCGTTTGCGCGAGCTGGCTGGTCGCAGCCATGAAGTCCTCGACCTTGATAATCGCCCGTTCGGGATCGATGATCCGGAAGTAGAGCACGGCGTTGACCTTGACCGAGACGTTGTCGCGCGAGATCACGTCCTGCGGCGGCACGTTGTGCACGATGACCCGAAGGTCGACCTTCACCATCTGCTGCACGAAAGGCACGAGGATGATCAGGCCGGGGCCCTTGACCCCGGTGAAGCGGCCGAGCGTGAAAATCACGCCACGCTGATATTCGCGCAGGATGCGGATCGCCGCGGACAGGAAGATAACGGCAATCACGGCGACGAGCAGATAGGGCAGATAATCGAGCATCATGGGGGCTCTCCTTCGGCGGCCGCCGTGTACGGCCGGCGCCGCACCATCAGAGTGAGGCCGCTGACGGTCGCCACCTCGACCGTCTCGCCGGGAGTGAAGGTTTCGTCACCGCGGGCCAGCCAGCGCTCACCATTGGCGCGCACGTGGCCCTCCCCCGCCCGCCAGTCGAGGATCTTCGCCGGCAGGCCCTGCATCGCCTCGCCGCCGACGCGCGGCTGGCGGCGGCGCGCCCGCCAGACCGCTCGACCGACGAAGACAACCAACGCGAAGACCAGCATGGCGGCGAGCCCGACAACGGCCGGCGACAGGTGGAAGCCGGGAGCCTCGACCTTGAACAGCATCGCCGCGCCGAGCAGGAAGGCAGCGAGACCACCGAGGCCGAGGATGACAGTGGGGTTGAAGGCCTCGACGATTAGGAAGGTGAGCCCGAGCAGCATCAACGCGAGACCCGCATAGTCGATCGGCAGCAGATTGAGCGAATAAAGGCCAAGCAGGAGCGCGATGGTGCCGACGACGCCGGGAGCCACCGCGCCGGGGCTGGTGAACTCGAAGATCAAGCCGTAGACGCCGACAAGCATCAGGATAACGGCGACATTCGGATCGGTAATCACCGAAAGCAGACGGATGAGCCAGTCCGGTTGCAGCGTCTCGACGGCGAGGCCGCGCGTTACCAGATGCTCCGAGGCACCACCGGTCATGGCGACGGTACGGCCGTCGATCTTCGCCAATAGCTCGGTCGTGTCTGGGGCGACGAGATCGATCACGCCAGCCTGCAACGCTGCGTTGGCCGAGAGACTTGCAGCCTGACGCACCGCCTTCTCCGCCCAGTCGGCATTGCGGCCACGCAGCTCAGCCAGGCTCCGGATGAAGGCGACGGCGTCATTGGTCATCTTCGCCGTCATGGCGTCTTGTGAGAGCGTCGGCGTCCCGCCCTTGTCGCTGCCGCCCTGATCACCCTTGTCAGGCTGGCCGGGAAGGCCCGGCATGGGGGCGCCGATCTCGACCGGCGTCGCGGCACCGAGATTGGTTCCGGGCGCCATGGCTGCAACATGCGTCGCATAAAGGATGTAAGTGCCGGCACTCGCCGCATGGGCGCCGGACGGTGCCACAAAGCCGACGACTGGGACCGGCGATGCGAGCACGTCGGCGATGATCTCGCGCATGCTTGTGACAAGGCCGCCGGGCGTGTTGAGGCGCAGGATGACAATTTCCGCGCGGCGCTCATCTGCGTACGCCAGCCCCTCCTTCACTTGCCGGGCGGTGGCAGGGCCGATCGCGCCGTCGATGTCGATCTCAAGAGCAAGTTTAGCGGAACCCGCCTTGTCGGCCGCAAAGGGCGGCGAGAAGGTCGCCACGGCAGCGGCGAAAGCCGCCGCAACAAAAAGGGGCGCGCGCACCAGTTTCACGCTCATAGCTCCCTGTGAAACCGATCGCGTCATGCGAGAAGCTCACACGAAACCAATCAACGCCGCAGTGGATCTATTGTCCAAGCGAGCGGCGGCCTAAATCCCGCAAACCTCCGCGCACATCACCGGCCCCAGCAGGGCAACGAACGGGGTCAACGCTAGCTTGACCCATGCGCCTGCCGCTCGGCGTCATCGGCAGCCCGACGAAAGTCGTCGGCTTCCTTCTGCCAGGCTGGCTCATTGCCGAACTGGGACGGAGAGATGACGAGGACCGCGAAAAACGACATATGCTCAAGCATCTCCAACGATGGCACTTCGCGCTCAACACTCCGCGCGTCGGCCGTCTCGTAGATGATGCTTTGCGGAAGAGTGGTCCCCATCGGAACACCCTCCAGGCAACACCGGCTCCAAACGCCGGTATTCCAAGAAAAACATGGGCAACTCCTGCCGGGGTTTCAATGCCCCAGTCGTTCGCTGCCAAAGATATTCATATCGCAATGGATTATGCAGCCGACGCCATCAGGCGCTCAACCGTCGCCGCGAAGTGACCGCACCAATCTTTCTTCTCCACCGTAGGCCACACTCCATGGCCATTGGAGGCTGATTGAGCCATAGGCGGATTATAGCGGCACAGGCCGGCGTCTTTTTCCTTATGCTTCATGGCAGTCTTGCTTTGATTATCGAAGAATTGGCAATTGCCGCAGGCACAGGTGGTCATTGGATGCCTCCTCGTCCTAGTTGGCTGTTCTCGCGCGAAACCGCGTCTCAAAAAGCACTCCATTTCTCCAGCTCTGGCTTGAACCGTCGCAAGGGGGTCGCCCATGGCCCAAACCGGACCTCCTGTCAGGGTCCACTCATCGCCAGCGCACTTTTCGCATCGTTCCGGACGGCTTCCAGAGCCAAAATCGCTTCGTCGACAAAACGATCAATCTCGGCTGCCGTTCCCATATGCGGAGAAATGGGTAGATCAGCCACCCGGCTCATGGCGCTGGATTTCACATAGATTTGGACGAAAGCCGCTGTCGGGCGGGCGTCGTCATCGCCCGCTGAAAAGTGAAATCCAAACCGGCCCTTTGTTTCTTCGATTTGCATCTCGGGTCTCCCACACGCGCCGGCACTTTCAGATGAACCAGCCGGTATGCCTTCAGCCCCCCTTTTCACCCGCTCGCGATTCAGCGGTCGCCTTTGATGTAATGTTCGAGCTGCTCGATAATGAACTTTTGATCTGCAATCACGCTTTTGACCAGATCGCCGATCGAAACCAATCCGATAACCGTCGTGTGCTCGAGGACAGGGAGATGGCGAACGGCCTTCGCGGTCATGATCGCCATGCACTCCTCGACGGTTTGATCCAGTCGGGTGCAGATGACGGTCGTCGACATGATCTCCCGTACGAGCGTCCGAGGTGAGGTCCGTCCCTTCAACACGATCTTTCGAGCGTAGTCTCGTTCGGTGATGATCCCGGTAAGACTGCCACCGTCGATAACGACTAACGCCCCAATCTGATGTTCCGCCATCAGCTCGAGTGCTGCCAGCACGGAAGCATCTGGATGAATATGATAGACTCCGCGCCCTTTCTGATCGAGCACATCTCGAACGGTTGCCATCTTGCATCACCTCTCGACATCATGCGGCAACCATCAACGGGTATCTCAAAAACTGCAGCCGTTACGGCGGCTCATATGCCCCATCCCGTGACTGCCAGGACTTGCCCCGTCACTCCAGCGGATGCATCGCTTGCCAGAAACGCAACGGCTTGAGCGACATCATCGCGTCTCGCCCAATGCTTCAGGTCTTTGGGCTTCATGACGGCGATATTGGATTCCGTATCTACGAGTCCAGGCGCCACAGCATTGACCCGGATACCCACGTCACGACCTTCGAGTGCGAGCGTTCTTGTAAGCGCCTCGACGCCCGCTTTGGCGCAATTGTAGGCGACCATATTGGCCTGAGGCAGTCCGGCACGGGCAAAATTGATGATGGTTCCGCCCCCGCTGTCTCGCATGCGGAAAAAGGCGGCGCGCGAGCACAAGAATGACGACAAAAGATTGTTGCTCATTTCATGCTGCCAGTCGTCCAAGGAGTACTCCACAGCCGGCTTGTAACGCGTGAGCCCGCCCGCCAAGTTCACCAGAATATCGATGCGGCCGTACTCCCGAATCATCTGATCGATCGCCTCGTTCACTTCTTGCTCGTTGGCCAGATCGGCGGCCAGAGCCAGAACGCGAGCACCACCTGAGCGTAGCTCGGCCGCCCGTGCCTCGACATTGGCCCGATTGCGAGCCGAAATTGCGAGACTCGCGCCAAGGTCAGCGAGCGCTTGAGCCACCACAACCCCAATCTGTCCGCTTCCACTGACCCCGGTGACAAGAGCAAACTTGCCGTGCAGCCCGCTCGCCATGGCAATCCCCTTTTACGTGATGTTTCTAGCTCGGCCAGCAAGCTGGCTGTCAGTCCGCATGCGGAACGAAGGCAACATGGGCGACCTTGCTCTCGACCGTTGTCACACCTTCAACGCCTTGAAGCAAACGCACAGCATCGACGATCATTTGTTCATCTGTCGTTGCTCCCGTGAGCAGCACCTTGCCGCTGATAACATGCACATCAAAGCAATTTTGAATGGACTTAGCGCCGAACCGGCGATCCATGGCAGCCCGCGCACGAAACAGGATGACTTGGTCCATTAGGACGTTGCGGGACCGCGCGGTCTCCTGAAATGTAGAGCTCTCCGCCAAGCGAACGATATGTTCGACGCAGTCTTCGACTGGGACCCGCGCGGTATTGAGCACGATCGCATAGGGCGACGGATCCTCCCGGTCGATGCCAAAAAGCCTTTGTATCGTTCCGTTGTGAGCGGCGTCGCTGCGCTCTATTTCCCGCCGTGCGTTTGCGGCGATGCCAACGCCGAGCCGCTCCATCAAGACTCTTTCGCGAAATAACATCGGCGCGCAGATGCGCACGCAGATGACGTGCGGTACGGACTTCAGGAGATGGGTGGCGCCCCAGCCCCTGATCAGCACGTTTCCTTGTACCGCCAGCTCCAAAATCTCTTGAGCTGTATACCGAAACATTCGCTTGCGATCGAGCATCCACCGCTCCAGCATCGACGTCTCGCCTTCGAGAAATCGATGCACTTCGCTTTCCGGCATGCCGGCTCGTTCGGCGATATCGTGCTCGACGATCTCATGGTGAACTATCGCAAGGCCCAATCGAGTTGCGAGCCCTCTCGCTACTTCGCTTCCGCGCGTCGCCATTTCGCGCGTCATGGCAATGACAGCCATTGTATCCTCCTTTGCGGCATCGCGTGCCGGAGGATGCGCCTGTAGACCCGACGGCCTGCCAAGCAGCATTACGGGCACTTGGAGCTCGCGCTCGCCGCCCAATGTATCCATTGGGAAAATTTTAGGCCGTTGTCTCCGCCCTCGCAACACGGACGGAGTGCGTTGGCAAGGTTTGGCGTCACTCCCGCCCGGCACACAGCGAGCGTATTGCATTGCGGTAACGCGGGCGCGATTGATCAAATTTTCCGATTCCGGCCGCCGCGTCCTTGAACGCGCTAGACGGTCAATTACTTCAAATAGACACATGCGAATTCCCCTTATGGGACTCGCGATGTCAACCGGAGGAGGTTGGCAATGGATGCAAGGCAAAACATTACTAGCGACTGGCAGGACTCGGCCAACGTGTTGCTCGGGATTGCACTGTTCATCTCACCTTGGGCGCTAAACTATGTAGCGGAAACCAACGCTGCACTGAATGCGCACATCGTCGGGGCAGTCATCACGTTGCTAGCTCTAGCGGCTTTGTTCGCCTTCCGCGTCTGGGAGGAATGGATCAGTGCCGTCTTGGGCGCTTGGTTGATCGTGGCGCCATGGGTGTTGAACTTCAGTGGCAATAGTGCTGCGACGCGTACGAGCGTGGCGATCGGCATCGCCGCAATCGTGCTCTCGCTGTGGTCGGTGAACGAGCACACCTCAGGGCATCTGAGTGCATGAGGTCAAAGGAAGAGGGAGCGGCCGACTGGCACGTCACTGATGATCGGATCGCGTGGCCCTTGACCCAGCGCGTGAGGTCATGGGCGATGCGGATTGGCTTGATCTCCACGCTGTCCCACGAACCAAGCCCGGCGTTTTCGACGCGAATTTAAAGATTGCCAAGGCTCACGACCGCTTTTGACCTAAAGCAGACAGCATGTCCGCTTGGGGCCAGCGGACATAGGGCGCGTGTGCATGCTGACGAGCTGAATGCGGATGGATGACGTCTGTTTTCCGTTGGAACGGACGTCCGGAACGTCGCTCCTGGAAATAGCTCTCGCGTGCGGCTTCGCGGATCAAAGCCGCTTCATCCGCGCGACAGGGCTGAGCCCAGCAGCGTGGCGGCGCCAACGGTTGTAGTGACGCTCTCCCCAATTCCGCTATCGGTAACGCGATGTCCATAAGCCGCAACTCGTCACGCTCTTGAGTCACCGGCGGCAGTGCTGCCCAGCGTCCCTCGTTGGCTGCATAGCTCGTAAGCAAATATTGCCTATGATTACTGTCAAATTTCTCTCATATACCCCAGCCTATATCATCGAGAAAAATCAAATTGGTGCAGGGGAACGTTAAAGGAACCCTAGCGGGGCCAATGTTGATGCGCGTGGAGAGATGCTCTTGCGAGATGGGGCTATTTTACCTACGGACAACAAAGATCAGCTGTCCTCAGAGCGCCGGATTGATCAGACGGCGCTCGCCAACCTTGGGCATCTTACGTCTGGGCTCTCGCCGATCGCACTCACCTTAGCTGTTATGGATTGGGGCCTGCATCTTGCGGCCGCTCCAGGAAAACGTCTTGCGCTTGCTGAAGAGTACGGTCGGCTTGTTGCAGACGCGATGCAGCGCACTGCGGTCGGCCCGCATGAGCCGCTATCCGAGAAGAAAGATTCGCCACGAGGCGATCCTCGCTTTTCCGGCGACGCCTGGAACCAGTTCCCGTTTCAGGTCTGGGCGAACACCTTCTGCGCCGTCGAGGATTGGTGGACCAGTGCGACGCGAGGTGTGCCCGGGGTATCCCCCCACCATGAAGCCGTCGTCTCATTCGCCGTGCGCCAATGGCTCGACATATGGTCGCCGTCCAATTCTCCTTTGGCAAATCCGGCTGTTGCGCAGCAGACGCTGCGAGAAGGCGGTATGAACCTCATCAGAGGCGCACAGATCTGGCTTGAAGACGCCGAGCGCCTTGCGGCGCGGAAACCGCCGGCAGGCGTCGAGGCGTTCAAGGTTGGCGAGACCGTCGCGGCAACGCCGGGGCAGGTCGTCTTTCGCAATCATCTGATCGAGCTGATCCAGTACTCTCCTGCAGGAGAGACCGTACATGCGGAGCCTGTTCTGATTGTTCCTGCATGGATCATGAAATATTATATTCTCGATCTCTCGCCTCACAATTCGCTAATCAAATATCTGGTCGATCAGGGCTTTACTGTCTTCTGCATCTCCTGGCGCAATGTCACGGAAGAGGACCGCAATCTATCGCTAGAGGACTACCGCCGGCTTGGCGTTATGGCGGCGCTCGACACGATTTCAGCCATCGTGCCGGACCGCCAGATTCATGCAGCCGGGTATTGCCTCGGCGGGACGCTTCTTTCCATTGCCGCAGCGGCGATGGCCGAAACAGGCGATCATCGACTTAAAAGCATGACGCTGTTTGCCGCCCAGACTGATTTTACGGAGCCCGGCGAACTTCAGCTGTTCATCGACGATAGCCAAGTGGCGCTTCTGGAAGCGCTGATGTGGCAGAGCGGCACGCTCGATTCATCGCAAATGGCCGGCGCCTTCCAACTTCTAAAATCCAATGACCTGATCTGGTCGCACATGATCCATGACTACCTCATGGGTCAGCGCACGCCGATGATTGATTTGATGGCCTGGAACGCGGATGCCACGCGTATGCCATTCCAGATGCACTCGGACTATCTGCGCAAACTGTTCTTGCGCAATGATCTTGCCAGCGGCCGTTACGTTGTCGACGGCAATCCCATCGCGATCCAGAACATCCGTGCTCCGATTTTTTCTGTCGGAACCGAACGCGATCATATCGCGCCCTGGCATTCGGTCTATAAGATCCACTACCTCACCGATACCGACGTGACTTTCGTACTAACGAATGGCGGCCACAACGCGGGGATCGTCAATGAGCCGGGGCATTCAAATCGGCATTTCCGTCTGCTGACCAAAGCTGCGAATGATATTTGTTTGAGCGCTGATGAGTGGTTCTCCGCAGCTCCTGTCCAAGAAGGCTCGTGGTGGCCAATTTGGACGGCTTGGCTCGCGACCCATTCGTCGTCCGAGAGAATTGCGCCGCCGAGTATGGGGTCCGAGGCCAAGGGCTTTGCGCCATTGGGTGCGGCACCCGGAACCTATGTGCTGCAACAATGACCGCTGTAATCCCACAAATCCGTCTGACCAATCGGACTTTCGACGAACTCGAAATCGGCGAGAGCGCATCGCTCATCCGTCTGGTCAGCGAGGACGACATTAAGCTGTTCGCGGCCACGTCCGGCGACGTCAATCCCGCGCATCTCGACCCCGCGTATGCAGCGACCGATATTTTCGGCCACGTCGTCATCCATGGCATGTGGACTGCGGCTCTGTTGTCCACGCTTCTCGGCACGCAATTGCCGGGACCGGGGACGATCTACCTCGGCCAGGACTTGCGCTTTCGCCGCCCGGTCGCGCCGGGCGATACCGTCACGGCGACGGTCACGGTGCGCGAGAAGAAACCGGAAAAACGTATCGTCGTTCTCGAGACGCTATGCGTCAATCAGGACGGCAAGGAAGTATTGTCGGGTCAGGCAACCGTCATCGCACCAGCTGAAAAGCTAAGCTTGCCGCGCATCCCTGTGCCCGAGGTTGCGCTCCGCCGCCACAGTCGTTTTGACCAGCTCCTAGAACAGGCGAAAGCGCTTCCGGCATTGCCGACAGCGATTGTCCATCCTTGCAGCCCGGAGGCGATCGCTGCGGCGATCGAAGCCAGGACCGAAGGTCTGATCGAGCCCATTCTCGTGGGGCCGCCTCACAAAATTGCGGCTGCGGCGGAGAAGGCTGGCGTTTCGATCGACGGCCTGCGCGTCGAGGCGACCGAACATAGCCACGCCGCAGCAGCCCGAGCTGTCGAGCTTGCCGCGGCAGGGACCGTTCGTGGATTGATGAAGGGCAGCCTGCACACCGACGAATTGCTTGGCGCGGTCATCGGCGCGCAATCAGGTCTACGGACGGAACGGCGCATCAGCCATGTCTACGTGCTTGATGTGCCTGCATATCCCAAGCCCCTGATCGTGACGGACGCGGCGATCAACATTACGCCGACGCTCGATCAGAAGCGCGATATCTGTCAGAACGCCATCGATCTCATGCATGTGCTTGGGGTCGCCGTGCCCCTGGTCGCAATTCTCGCCGCCGTTGAAACGGTCAACCCGGCGATGCCCGCGACGCTCGAAGCGGCCGCGCTGACTGTGATGGCGGCGCGCGGTCAGATCACCGGTGCTAGACTCGACGGGCCACTGGCCTTCGACAATGCTATCAACCTCGACTCCGCGCGCATCAAGGAAATCGTGTCGCCCGTCGCGGGTCGGGCCGATATCCTCGTCGTTCCTAACCTGGAAGCCGGCAACATGCTCGCCAAGCAGCTCATCTATCTCGCCGGCGCCGACGCTGCCGGCCTGGTGCTTGGCGCACGGGTACCGATCATCCTCACCAGCCGGGCCGATACGCTGCGCGTGCGGCTGGTGTCGGCCGCGTTGGCCAAGCTCGTTGCCGAACGCCGGACCGGCGCGTCGGCATGAGCGAGATTCTGATTACCTTCAATCCCGGCTCCTCGACCATCAAGCTGGGCCTTTACCGGATGGGCGATGCTGCGCCCGTGCGGCTGGGCATGGGCGTAGTCGATCTCAGGCAGAGACCGTTGCGATTGCATGTCGTCGAAGGGCCGAGCGTTGCGGATATCCCTTTGCGGGCCGAGGTGACCGACGATCTGCACGAACTCATTGATGAAACGCTCGGTTGGCTGACGGATCATTTTGCGTTGGAAGGGATCGCTGCGGTCGGTCATCGCGTGGTGCATGGCGGCGACGCTTTCTCCAGCGCGGTTCTGATTTCCGATGCGACGCTCGCGACAATCGAACGGTTCGTCGATCTCGCACCGCTACATCAGCCCCAGAGCCTGCGGCTGATCCGGGCGATCCGTCATCTGCGCCCGGATTTGCCGCAGACCGCGTCGTTCGACACGGCATTCCATCACTCGCAAGCCGATATTGTGCGCCGCTTCGCGCTGCCGCGGGCAATGTTCGACGCTGGCATCAAGCGTTACGGCTTTCATGGCCTGTCCTATAAATTCGTTGCCGGCAGGCTGCTTGAACTCGCGCCCGATCTGGCGGCGGGGCGTGTCGTCGCCGCTCATCTCGGCAGCGGCGCAAGCCTCTGCGCGCTGGAAAACGGCCAAAGCCGCGACACAAGCATGGGCTTCTCGACGCTTGATGGGATTCCGATGGCGACGCGCTGCGGCGCTCTCGATCCGGGCGTGGTCATTCACCTGCTGAAGCAGCAGGGCCTTCCGTTGGAGAAAGTCGAAGACATCCTCTATCACCGGTCGGGCCTTCTCGGCGTCTCCGGAATCAGTGCGGACAGCCGCGATCTCATCGCGAACAATCTGCCGGCTGCGCGCGAAGCAATCGATCTGTTCACCCATCGGATCGCGCGCGAGATCGCTGCGCTCGCAACGACGCTCAGAGGTCTCGATGCCGTGATTTTCACGGCTGGCATCGGTGAGCACCAACCAACAATTCGCACCGCCGTATGTGAGCGGCTGTCCTGGCTCGGCGTGTCGCTGAATGAGGATGCTAATGCCAGCAACGCGACACGCATCGACGCGCAAGACAGCAAAGTCGGCGTGTTCGTCGTTCCGACCAACGAAGAGCAGGTGATCGCCACCGAAGCTTGCACGCTTTTGAAAATCAGCAGGGGGGCCTGATGAGGCCGATCGTCGATCTTACCGGAAAGCGGGCGCTTGTCGTCGGCATCGCCAATAAGAACAGCATTGCGTATGGCTGCGCCGAGGCGTTGCGTTCCGCGGGCGCCGAGCTGGCCGTGACCTACCTCAACGCCAAGGCCGAACCGTATGTGCGGCCCTTGGCTGAGGAACTCGGGGCGTCGATCATCGTACCGTGCGACGTGCGCGTTCCTGGCGAGCTCGAGATGGTTTTCGAGACCATTCGCACGTCCTGGGAGCGTCTCGACGCGATCGTGCATTCGATCGCTTTCGCGCCCCGCGAGGATCTGCACAACAGCCTCGTCCACTGCTCGGCGGAAGGCTTCGCCATGGCGATGGACGTCTCATGCCATTCGTTCATCCGGATGGCGAAATTGGCACTCCCGCTGATGACCGATGGCGGCAGCCTGCAAACGGTTAGTTTCTTCGGCGCCAACCGGGTGGTCGAGCACTATAATCTCATGGGTCCGGTCAAGGCGGCGCTGGAAGCAACGGTGCGAACTCTGGCAGCCGATCTCGCGCCACGCCGCATCCATGTTCACGCGCTGTCATCAGGTCCGGTGGCGACCCGCGCGGCCTCGGGCATCGACCGTTTTGATGATCTCCTCGAAAAGACGCGCGAACGCACGCCCGACCATCAGCTCGTCACGATCGAACAGATCGGACGCATCTCAGCCTTCCTCGCAAGCGACACGGGAAGCGCCATGACGGGCTCGACGTCCTATGCCGACAACGGCTTCCACATCGTCGCGTGATGCGCAGCTGATACCTCGCCTTCAGGCGGAGCTCCGCAGCCGTTCGAGCCTCGCCAGCAGATCCGTTGGAACGTCTTTGGTAACAATGGCCGCGCCGGAATAGATGTTGCCGCTGTTGCCGTCGAGCGTGAGCATTGCGCCTTCGGGATAGCTGACGCCGCCAACAACCAGGCATCTCGCGACTTCATCGACTGCCATGGCCTCGCAACCGACCAGACATACTTTACCAAGCTGGCGCGCGACGACGGCAGCGTGTGAGGTTCTTGCCCCGTGTTGCGTCAGGAGCCCGTCGGCGAGATCGAGCGCCGCAATATCGCGGGTTTCGGCGTCGCGTCGCACGAGAATGACCTGGGCGCCTTTCTGTTTGCGCTGACGCGCGGATTCTTCGTCGAAAGTGATTTCTCCGCTCACAACGCCGGTGGCGGCCGAGGCCGCGGTGGCGATCGGCGTCAGCGCCGCTCCATTTTCTGCAGAGATCGTGTGGAGCGAAAGCTGCTCCGCGTCGAGTGCGTGCGTGCGCTCGCGGGCGGTGCCAACGTTGATCAGACCTTCCTCGAGCATGTCCAGCGCAATCTGCGCCGTGGCGCGCAGCGTGCGCTTGCCGTTGCGGGTTTGAAGCAGGAACAAGACGCCGTCCTCGATCGTGAATTCGAAGTCCTGCATGTCGCCAAAATGCTTCTCGAGAGTTTGCGTGGCCTCGACCAGCTCGGCCCATAGCGCCGGTGCGACGGCTGCGAGTTCATCATGCCCTTGCGCGCTGCGCCGGCCGCTCACGACATCTTCACCTTGCGCGTTGAACAGAAAATCGACCCACGGGCTCGGCGCACCCGTGCTGGGATTGCGCGTAAAACCGACGCCGGCGCCGGATAGGCCGCCGGCATTGCCGAACACCATGCGTTGCACGGTGACGGCGGTGCCCATGTCGTGGCTCAGGCCGTGAAGGTTGCGATAAGTAACGGCCTTGTCGCTGGACCAGGACCGGAAGACCGCGCCGATCGCCTCGACCAATTGCTGTTCAGCGTCCTGAGGAAACGGCCGCTTGGCCTCCCGCGCGAAGGTTTGCAGATGGCGCGTCGCCACCTCGCGCAGGGCGACAAAATCCAGGCTGCGCTCGTCTTCGCCGGCTCGCACGGAATCGAGATCGGCTTCGAAATGCCGTGCATCGACTCCCGCCACAACCTCACCGAAACCGGCTATGAGACGCCTGTATGCATCCCAAGCCAGTCGGGGGCTTCCGGTCTGGCGAACGAAGCCGGGCAATGTCGCTGCGGTCAGACCGATATTGAGCAGGGTTTCCATCATCCCGGGCATCGATACGGGCGCGCCCGAGCGGACGGACAGCAGGAGCGGACGTCTAGGTTCGCCGAGCTTCAGGGTCGCAACGTCTTCCAGCTTGATCAGCGCGTCGCGCCAGTACGACGGCGTCACATCTTCGGGGTGAGCGCAAAAGCCGGTGCCCAGCACGAAGGCGGGCGGGACGTTGAGGCCTAGCGCAGCCATTCGCGCGAGGTTGTAGGCCTTGAATCCGAGGATGGCGGATGTGATCGTGTCTTCGAGCGGTACAGCCCCGCCGATCGAATAGACGATTTTCGTATCCACCGATTTCCACCGTGCCGCGGTCCGCGTGCTCATCGATCTGCTCCGATGCGATCGAGCGCCAGTTCTCGGATGCCAAAGCTCGCCACCATCAGGGCATCGGTCGCAAGTTCGATGGATTTCGCGAAATCGGTTGCCAGCGTCAGTGTGACAGGATCGTCCACATGGCGCACCAGCGCACGCCGGACATCACGCAACAGCTCGTCGCACTGGCGTTCCGCGTCTACCGCGCGCCAACTAACGGCCAGAAACGCCTCGTGATCCTCGGCAGTCCCCCCCTCGCGCAGGACACCAGCAATCGTCAACGCCTTGACATGATCGCGAACCGCCTCATGCGTGCGCCCCGCCAGGCGCGAAAGCTTATCGCGCACCTCGCCATGCCAGCCCTTATGATGCCCTTCAGCGATCAGCGAGAGCAGGAATATCGCTTCCTCCAGGGCGTCGGCGATATTGTCGGCCTTTTCGATGAGCCGCGTGAAAGGCAACCAACGCGCATTGCGCTCCGCACGCTTACGCGAACGCATCACAAGAAGATCGGCCTCGTGCTCCCAGCCCTTCGCCCGCTTGGCCAGTTTCGCCGCGGCCTTGCTGTCGTGTTCAAGACTGTGTGTCAGCGCATCCTGAATGCCTTCCGCGAGCTCGTGGCAGAAGGCCGCGTGTTCGTTGAGAAGCTCGAACACGTCGCGCTGATGTCCGAGATGGCGAAGAAGCAGCAGACGGATGGAGTCGGCAATCCGCGGAAGCGGCTGGTGCTCCTGCATAGCCTGCGAGGTGGCTGCCATTACTTCGAGCATGAATGCACGTGCCGGTTCATCGCCGAGCACCGTGTCGAGGCGATCACCGATGCGAAAGAACTCGCCGCCGACCGCTTCCATCGCGTCGAACAGCAGCCGCTCTCCGCCGGCTTCCAGCCAGCCCATGTGTCCAATGTCTCGGCGCGCGCTTTCGGCGAGGACCGAAATTGCGTTGGATTTGCCGACGACAAGCCGCAAACGTTTGCGCGCCCGGTTCCAGTCGATCAGAAAGACAATGCGGGATCCAAGCGCTTCAAGCGTCGCGTTCAGCGCCGTCTCATCCGCACTGTCGAATGTAGCAGTCCCCACGAAGTAGCTTTCGCCCGCATTCAGTCCCTCCGTCGTGCGCGAGGCCACTGCGGACCATTGTGCGCCGATCTCGCTGAGGAGATTTTGGAAAAAGGCGAAGCGCTGCCGGTGCAGGTCCGAATAGGTTAGGGACAGCCGCAATCCCTCGACCTGGATAACCAGCACATGTGCATCGTTGGTTCCGATGTCGTTCTGGATTAGGAGTCTCGTGCCGTCGCGCGTCGCTGCCGTGTCGAGTCCGGGATGGCTGAGCTTGAGCGGGCGGGTGCGATTGAGGCCCCGCATGAATGCGGCGACGCGAGGCCGGTCCTCCGCCGGCAATTGCCAGATATGCGCGCCATCGATCGTTTCGTCCGAGAGGTCGGCCGCCAGACGATTGATGGCCTTGTGCAGATCCATAACCAGGATATGAAAACTGTCGTCATCGCCGCGCTTGCCGCTGGTCAATTGCTTCAACTGATCGGCATTGAGGCTGCCAGGAGCGAGTTGACCGAGCCAATCGCACCACGTGTCGATCCTGCCGAGCAACTCATGATGGGCGCCGTTATCTTCGCCTTCCAGTGGGCGCCCCATCAGCCGCAAGTCGGTTGCAAGTTTCTCAAAGAGCTTGGGCAGGTCGTCTGCGTGCAGCACGGACGACTTAATGTGGCTGGACGCCGGAAGCGTCAGAAGCCAGGGCGCATCAACCTTTGCGGCCGCATATTCCCGGTGCAGGTCGAGCGACGCGACGTCAGGCTGTGAGGCATGACTGTATGCTGTTTGCAGGACTGTCAGATAGAACTTGAGGCGATCGTTGGCGGCAAGCGCGGATTTGAGATAGGCGGGGCGAAGAAGCAGCGACTGCCCAAGTGAAGCAACGACCTCGGTCTTCTCCATGCACGTCTATCCCATGTCTCTCAGATTCATTGCCGCGTGAGCACCGCTACCGCGTCGAAAAGAGCTACAGAGTTTGCATGACTTTAGGATGATGACGCGCCCGGGCACGCGGAACCGTGCCTGGCCATGTCAGATTTCTGTAATATTGCGGTTTTACCGTATTACGTGAGGCAGTCTATTCGGCATGGGGACGTTGTATGAATGATTGGCGCATTGCCACGCGGTCAGGCCTGAAACTAAGTGTCCGCGCGGTAACCCAGGACGACGATGCCGTCTTGTCGGATTTCTTTCATCATATCCGCGCCGAAGATTTGCGTTTCCGTTTCCTCTCAAGTGCCAAGGAGGTCGGAGCGGAACAAATCAGGCGCATGACGCATATCGATCACAAAGCCAACGAGACTTATGTCGCGTTTAACGAAGAAGATGGCGTGGTTGTTGCCGTGGCGGCGCTCGCCAGCGACGCGGCAAAGGAAAAGGGCGAAGTCGCGATTTCAGTTCATGCGGACCATCGCAACCAAGGAATCGGATGGGAGATGTTGGCCTTGGTCGCCGATCAGGCCGCTGCTCGGGGATTGAAATCGATCGAATCGATCGAAAGCAGAGCCAATTACGACGCGATCGAACTTGAGCGAAACATGGGCTTTTCCGTCGCGCCCATTCCGGGGGATAACACAGTTGTACTTGTTTCCAAGCAACTGTCTTGATCTGGATCAGAATAGACCGCCTGCGCCGGTTCAACAGGCCCTTCAGATTTGGATCGTGCCGAAGTAAGACTTAGGCTCATCAGTTTGCGTGGCTGCCAATCCGTATTTGAATTCTCATTTTACGGGGCCTGATGCATGCGGCGCGCAATCACCAATACGGGCGTCGTCAAGATTGAATACTGAGGAAAAGGCGACGAAACCGTTCTGGAGCGAGGCGCCAGATATCGTAGCTGCCAAGCTCCGATGTGGCACGGAAGGTCTGACTTCCGCAGAGGCAGCTCGTCGCCTCGAGGCAGATGGTCCAAACGCGGACGCTCCTTCCAAAAACGAGAGCTATTGGTGGTCGATCGTACGGCGCCTGCTCGAGCCCTTGTCGTTGATTCTGCTCGGCGCCGGTATCGTGTCCATTGCGACGGGAGATATGATCGGTGGTTCGATCATTGTTGCCATTCTTGTTCTTTCCATCGGCCTGGATACGATCCAGGAGGGACACGCGATCAAGGCGGCCGACGAGCTTCGTCGATCCGTCGCACTAAAAGCCGAGGTGAAGCGGGACGGTACCTTTCGACAGATCAACGTTGCCGACATTGTGCGCGGCGACATCATCCGTGTTCGAGCGGGCGATATCGTACCGGCTGATGCACTTATTCTGGCGAGCGATGCCTGTACGTCGGGCGAAGCGGCGCTGACGGGCGAGCCCTATCCGGTTGAAAAGCGTCCCGGCGCGGTAAACGCGACGACAGCCGCCGAAGCGGCCAACGCCCTGTTTCGAGGCGCAGTGGTCCAGACTGGTGAGGCGACGGCGCTCGTTGTCGCGACCGGGCGCGCCACGATTTTTGGGACAGCCGCCGCAGCGCTGGCCCAAGCGTCGACGTTGTCTCCTTTCCAGCGCGATCTCCATGCCTTCGGTTTGATGATCGCGCGGCTGACGCTCGCCCTTGTTGTCCTTGTTCTGGCGTTCAGGGTTTCGCTTGGCCGGCCCGTGCTGGACTCGCTTCTGTTTTCGGTCGCACTCGCAGTCGGGCTGACGCCCGAGCTGCTGCCGATGATTACAACCGTTACACTTTCGCGCGGTGCGCTCCGTATGGCTCGGCGCAAGGTCATCGTGAAGCGACTTGCCGCAATTCACGATCTTGGCGCGATGACAATCCTGTGCACGGACAAAACGGGCACCTTGACGTCGGCCGAAATCACTCTCGCACGAAGCCTGAATGCGGAAAGCAAAGACGATCCCTGCGCCGCGCTGCTTGGCGCAGTGGCAGCTGATCTCGGAGGAGATCGCGGCACTCTCGATGCCGCATTGCTGCAAAGCTTGCCGAACGCAGCGAACGGCTGGACGCTCCGCGCCCGCCGCACTTTCGATTATACACGGCGATCGGGTGCGATCTTGGGAGAGAGCCCGGATGGCTGTCTTCTGATCGTCAAAGGCGCACCCGAAGCTATTCTAGCGCGCTGCACCCACAAAAAACTCGGCGACACCGATGTGGTGCTGGACGAAGCCGGACGAAATCATATCGTCGAGACGATCGGGTCTCTCGCAGCGCAAGGCATGCGAACGATTGCCGTCGCGAGCCGACGCTTCGCAGCGGACAAGTCAGACTTGCAAACCGAGGACGAGACGGCGCTTTCATTCGTCGGACTGTGCGGTTTTGACGATCCGCCCAAGCCGACGGCGGCCAGCGCCGTTTCGCGGCTTCACGCGAATGGCGTTCGTCTTAAAATTCTCTCCGGTGATGATCCCGTCATTGTGAAGAGGCTGGCGGCCCTTGTCGGCGTCAATGCGGACCGTGTGCTGAGCGGAACCGATATTGCCGGTTTGAGCGATGACGCACTCGCAGTCCAGGTGCGTGACGTCGACGCGTTCGGCCGTTTGGCGCCCGATCAGAAGGCTCGCGTTGTCGCCGCTCTACAGAAAAGCAATGCGGTCGTCGGATTTCTCGGCGATGGCATCAACGATGCGCCGGGTCTTAAAGCGGCTGATATCGGTCTTTCCGTCGAAGGCGCCAGCGGCGTGGCCCAGTCGGCGGCAGACATGATTCTGCTTGCCTCTGATCTCGAAGTCGTCGCCGACGGAGTCGAGGAAGGAAGACGCACCTTCGCGAATATCCTGAAATACATCCGCATGGGCGCCAGCTCCAATTTCGGCAATATGCTCTCGATGGCGATCGCATCGGTGGCTCTGCCGTTCCTCCCGATGCTGCCGATGCAGATCCTGCTGAACAACCTGCTCTACGATCTGTCTGAGCTTGGCATTCCCTTCGACGGCGTGCGGCCGGAAGCCGTTTCCAAACCCCAGCATTGGGAGATGGCCGGTCTGATGCGCTTTGCGGCGGTCATGGGCCCGCTATCGTCGGTTTTCGATTTGCTGACTTTTGCGATTCTGCTTTTTGGCCTCCAGGCTTCCGCCGAAGAATTTCGAACTGCGTGGTTCATCGAATCCATGGCGACGCAAATTCTCGTTATTTTCGTCATCCGCACCAACGGCAGGCCTTGGCGTGATTTGCCCCGCGCGCCCCTGACGGCATCGTCGCTCAGCGCCCTCGCAATCGCGCTCGTTCTGCCGTTCTCGCCGATCGGATACTGGTTTGGCTTTGTGCCGCCGTCGGCCGCGACCGTGGGGATCATCACGCTAATCGTTGTCGGTTATCTCGGCGCAGCAGAACTGCTGAAGCCGCTCGCCGTCCGATCGGGCGTACGGCATCGCACCGACTTCCAATTCCCGACGACAACCGCCTCGCGCGATGTGATAGCGTCCTAAGATCGACGGCGTGCTCCAAACGCTTCCTCAGCACTTGCGCTGCGGCGCTACGTGGCTTCTGGACATGCCGACCGAGACGTTCATCCGATCGGAACGCCGCGACGGCGATCAACGTAGAAATCGGCGGAAGCGCCTAAGCGAGAAGAAAAACAGAACGACGCCGATCGCGATCAGTGCAACGAATTGCGGCCAGACGACATCAAGGCCGGCGCCCCGGAACAGCGTGGCCTGAGCCAGTATGACGAAATGAGTGTTCGGAGCGGCGAGCATGATGGTTTGAATAATCTCGGGCATGCTTTCGCGCGGCGTCTGTGCGCCTGACAAGGCCTGGAACGGCAATAGCACCATGATCAGTAGCAGACCGAATTGCGGCATGGAGCCGGCCACGGTCGCCAGGAAAATTCCGAGGCAGGTCATCGCGAATAAGTGCAAGGCCGCTCCGGTCAGAAACAGGGCCAGAGATCCCTGTATTGGCACTCCCAAGAGGCCCTGCACGATAAACGTAAGAGAGACTGCCGACGCGATCAAAACAACCAGGACCATCGGCCAGATCTTACTCATCATGATTTCCATCGGCGTGACGGGCATGACGAGCAAATGCTCGATTGTTCCATGTTCGCGCTCGCGGATCAGCGCGGCCCCCGTCAAGACGATCGACAGCATGGTGATGGCGGAAATGACGTTCGTAACGGCGCCGAACCAAGCTTTGTTGAGTTCCGGATTGAAGCGTGCCCTCAACGTTAGCTCTACGGGGAGGTTTGTTGCTCCGCGATAGCGCTCTAGGAATTCGCTGATCTCACTAGTCACGATGGTCCGGATGTATCCACTTCCGGTAAAGGCCTGAGACATGCGCGTTGCGTCGACGTTGAGTTGGATCGTCGGCGATTTGGCGGCGAGAAGATCGCGCTCAAAATTCGGCGGAATATCGAGGGCAAATGTATCGAGGCCGGCGTCCATCCGGCTGTCCATCGCCGGCTGCGAGATAAGGCGTGGGACCGTGAAATACGGGGGATAGAATGCTGTGGTGATGCGGGATGAAACCGGCGATTGATCTTCATCCACGATCGCAATCGCCGCACGGTTGAGCGTTTCAGGCACCGCCCGTGAACCGGTATAGATCGACAGCGTGAACGAATAAACGATCAGAACCAGCAACGTCTTATCCCGGGCGAGCCCCCGCAATTCCTTGATGCCGAGTTGGAGAACGTTGGAAAACCGCATGATCAACTGGCTTGTTTCTTGAGGAAGAGCGCGCCGAGGCTAAGCAGGACTGGAATGGCGATCAGTATTGGCAGAATGGATCCCGCAAGATCGCCAAAGTCGAGCGCCTTGGAGAAGGTGCCGCGGGAAATCGTAACGAAATGAGTGGTCGGATAGATGCGCCCGATCCAAGCGCCGACTCCTTGAAGCGAAGATACCGGATCGACCAATCCGGAATATTGCATCGCCGGTATAAGCGTCAGGAGCGTCGTTCCGAAAATAGCTGCGATCTGACTCGTGATGAAGGCAGAGATGACAAGTCCCATTCCGGTCGTAACGATGACATAGAGAAAAGTCGCGACGGCGAATGTCGGAAAGCTGCCCGTGAATGGAACGCGAAAAATAAAGACTGCAAAGGCCATTAGAAAAAGGAAATTCAGCATCGCAAGCACGATGTAGGGAATCTGCTTACCGAGCAAAAATTCAAGGCGCGTCACAGGCGTAACGTAGAAATTGATGATGGAGCCGAGTTCTTTTTCCCGAACCACGCTGAGCGAAGCCAACATAGCGGGAATCATAAGTAGGAGGAGTGCGATGACCGCTGGCACCATCGCCACGAGGCTCTGAATGCCGGGATTGTAGCGGTAGCGGATCTCGAGTTGGAAATCACCCGCCGTCGCCACGTCGCCGTAGAGTTCGCGGGCTCTTTGCGCCAACCAGCCAGCATGCATGCCCTCCACGTAACCCCGAACCGTCTCCGCACGCATCGGCATGGCACCGTCGATCCAGGCGCCGATTTCCACCTTATGACCGCGCATGACGTCCCGGGCAAATCCTGGAGGAATTTCGATCGCAAGAGTCAACTCGCCATTTCGCAGCCGCCGATCGAGATCGGCATAATCGGTGATCGGCGGCTTTTCCGTGAAATAGCGCGATCCAGCGATCTGGAGCACGTAATCGCGACTGATCGTCGTGTCGTCACGGTCGAGAACCGCGAAAGAGAGATTCTCGACGTCCATATTGATGCCGTAACCGAGCACGAACATCAGGATGACGCTCCCGATGGTCGCAAGTGTGCCGCGGATCGGATCGCGTCGCAGTTCGAGCGCCTCACGCTGCGTATAGGCAAACATCCGGCGAAAGTCGAAAAAACGGCGGATGAACGCATGCGCGGAAGACGTCGATGAGCCTTCTACGATTTCACTGCGGGCTTGGTTGGCTGGTGCAGGCCGCTGCGAGTCGCCGATCGCCTCTTCGAGATAGCCGATGAACGCTTCTTCCAGATCCTTGGCAGACCGCTTTTCAACGATGGCCTTTGGGGTGTCGCTGATCAGCACTTTCCCGGCGTGCATCAGCGAAATGCGGTCGCAAAGTTCCGCCTCATTCATGAAATGGGTCGAGACGAAGATCGTGACGTTATCCTTGCGAGAGAGATCGGACAGAATCTGCCAGAAGTTATCGCGCGCGACCGGATCGACGCCGGATGTCGGTTCGTCAAGGATTAGAATATCAGGCGAGTGAATCATCGCCACCGCGAGCGATAGGCGCTGGCGAATTCCGAGCGGGAGCGCATCGGGCAGGGAATTCATGACCTCGCGCAGGTCGAAACGGCGAGCGACCTCATCGATACGGCCAGCAATGGCGTCGGGAGATAAGCCGAACAGACGCGCATGCAGATCGAGATTTTGCTGCACCGTCAGCTCAGTATAAAGTGAGAAGGATTGGGACATATAGCCGACGCGACGCCGGATATTCATGTCGTTCGGATCCACCTCTTGCCCAAACAGCCTGGCGACGCCGTCGCTGGCTGGCTGCAATCCGGTCAGCATTTTCATGGTCGTGGTCTTGCCGCAGCCGTTCGAGCCGAGAAATCCGAAAATTTCTCCGCGCGGGATCTTGAAGCTCACGCGATCGACGGCGGTGAAGTTTCCGAAGCGGACCGTAAGGTGCTCAGCCTCGATGGCGATCTCGGTCCCGGTTCCAGCGGGCCGCGGCGGAATGACGACGTTCTGATGTCCTCGTCGCTTGTTCTCGGGAAGCAACGCGATAAAGGCGGCGTCAAGCGTCGATGCATTCGTTCTCTTGAGCAGGTCGGCGGGCGTGCCTTTTGCGAGAATGCGCCCGCCATCCATGGCAACGAGCCAATCAAAGCGCGCGGCTTCTGCCATGTAGGCGGTGGCGACGATGACGCTCATGCCGGGCCGGGTGCGGCGAATGCCGTCGATCAGTTCCCAGAATTGGCGGCGCGACAGCGGATCGACGCCCGTCGTGGGCTCATCCAGGATCAGGAGATCCGGGTCGTGGATCAGAGCGCAACACAAGCCGAGCTTCTGCTTCATACCGCCGGAGAGCTTGCCAGCCGGACGGTCAGAAAAGGGGGCAAGGCCAGTCCGTTCCAGAAGTTCGGCGATACGGCGTTCCCGCTCCCGCTCGCCCTGCCCGAACAAGCGGCCAAAGAAGTCAACATTTTCTAAGACCGAAAGTGTCGGGTAGAGGTTCTTGCCAAGGCCTTGCGGCATATAGGCGACGCGAGGATAGGTTGCCTGACGATTCTTGACATTGGCGATATCGCCGCCGAGCACTTCGATATGGCCTTGCTGGATCATGCGCGCGCCCGCGATCAGTGAAAGCAGGCTGGATTTTCCGACGCCGTCCGGCCCGATCAGGCCAACCATGCAGCCAGAGGGCACATCGAGCGTGATGGCATCGAGCGCACGGGTGCTGCCATAGGACAGGCCAACGTCCTTCAAACGGGCGACCGTCGCGACACCTGCCTCGCTCATTGCGCGAGCGGTCGGTTTAGGTTGGCGGGCCATTCCATCTTTTGATCGAGTTTGACAAATGCCATACCCGGGAGGCCAGTTTTGACCTGTTGAATATACTTGCGCAGCAGCTCCGGAGAAATCTGCGCCTTGATCCGAAACATGAGTTTCTGACGCTCTTCCTCTGTCTCCACCGTCTTGGGTGTGAATTGCGCGACGGCTGAAACGAAGCTCACTTTAGCCGGAATCAAATAGTCGGGCGCTGCATCGAGCACGAGGCGCACATCCGTACCGAGCGGAATCTGCCCAGCTTGAGCGGCTGGAAGGAAGAAGGTCATGTACACATCCCCGAGATCGACGAGGTTAAGGATTCGTCCTCCGGCACCCAGCACTTCTCCTGGCTCTGCGACACGATACTGGATCCGTCCGTCACGAGGAGATTTCAGCACGCTATCGTTGATGTCGGCTGCGATGCTTTCGATCGCCGCGCGCGCTGCATCGATCGCCGCCCCGGCATCGATCACCTGCGCCTTTGCTGCACTGATCGCAGCCTCCGTCGCGGCAAGCTGAGCCTGTGCGGCGCCGACGGCCGCTTTGGCGCCCTGTGCGGCTGCGCGATCATCGTCAAGCACCTGTTGAGAGGTCGCATTTGTCTTGACCAATTGTTCCGACCTCGCAAGCTTGCGGTCGGCGGCATCAAGTTGGGCTTCTCGCTGTGCGACGACGGCAAGAGCTGCTCGCTGTTCCGCCTCGCGCTGCGCCACAAGACTTTTAGCTGTGTCGACGCCGATTATTGCGCGTTGCAATTGAGCCTGTGCCTGGCGACGTTGCGCTTCGAGCTGCTCCGTATCCATCCGGGCAAGGATCTGTCCGACTTTGACGAAATCGCCTTCCTGGGCCAAGATCTCCACGACACGGCCCGGCACCTTGGTCGAAATATCGATATCGACAGCCTCGATGCGGCCATTGCCGCTGGCAATCCATGCGGGCAAACCGCTGCCCAAATAGGTCTTCCAAGCGTAGTAAGCGACTCCCACCGCCACGATAGACAACGCGACGACAAACCAGCGTGTGTTGAATTTCATCCCCACCTAACCCGCACTCAGAGTTTCCCTGACGTCCATCGACAGTTCTCGTTGATCCCCGATGGTCGTGGCATCAATCAACCTGACCACAAACCTGAAGAATCAAACCTGTTCGCTTCGAATCGACCACCGATATACCCGCCTTTTATTCCTGATCGACGACGTACCGCCAATCGCTAAGCGTTGGGAGCGCGGAGTTGTGGGCCCCGTCAATGTCTCGCGCTCGAAATGTCTCTTTCAATATATTCACCCGATATCTTTGGAAAATGCGCAGATGCACGCACATATAGGACGGCACTCTGCAATAGCGACGTTGTTTCTTGGTCCCTTGATATAAATCAACAGTTGTTGACTCGATGTCGCTTAGACAGTCCCAGGGCAATAGCGACCAAGCATTATGCTCGCCCCTATGAGGCCGCAAACGTGCGCTGCGGCCGGAAGTCGCGAGACGTGACCGCATTTTGAACGCCGCCATACTCCGCTTCGCCGAACAATCTTAAGAAGAGACCGGTCCGGAGCAAGATTATCCGTTCCGCAGCGCGATTCAGAAACATCGCAATATTTTTCTTCCGTCAGCTGCGGCCGGAGTTTTGCGAAGACCGAAGGCAGAACGCCGCGAACCTCCGCCTGCGTGAATAAAATATCCGCAATCTCCGGCGACGGCACTTGAATATCCGCTGTGGAAGTTTGGGAGCAAGGGCGCAGGGCGTTACTCTGGGTAAGACTTTTCGTTATAGGGCTCCACGCCACTTTGCGAGGGCGAACCCGGCTGGCTGAATAGGACGAACGCCAAGATATTTCCGGGATCTGACGAAGCGTCGGTGCGATAGGCAGCCAATTTGCCATCCACCGCTGTGGTATATTCTGCGACCACCTCGCCAAACATATTCCGCTGCACGGCAATCGTCTGACCAGCTTTGACTTCATCGTCGAGCTTTGCATGAAATTCAACCAAGCCGCCGTGCGTCGCGATGATGGGAAACGCGGCGTTGCCGATGAGCATGCTCGCGTCCGCCGCAGTCCGGCCAATAGGCCCGCTGACGACCCCGTAGTGTTTGAGCACGTTCAACGTCCCTTCAACAAACAGGCCGATCATATCCCTATCAAGGATACGCGCAGCGCCAACTTCGGGCGTGAAGCACGGGATGCCGACGTCAACAAACGCATTGTGCAAAACCCCCGGATAAGCCGGATCATCCCACATCAACCCGACGGGATAGAGATCGGCCATCGTCTTCACGTCGGGAAGGCGGCGATCGCCGATGAGGAAGGCGGCGACCTCCAGCCCGGTCGTGCCGGTGTGAAAGTCGATCGCGAAGTCAGAGTTCGGTTTCAAGAGGCGGTTGAACAAAAGGCCAGCGTGACGGCTCGTAGCGCTCGCGCCGTTCTCGTCTCCCGGCCACTCCCGATTCATGTCGATGAGATCGGCACCGCGCCCCGAATTGGGCCACCGACGCTGCATGCTTTCTACTGCCGGGCGTGCAATGTCTAGAACTGCCATGACAGTCCCGGACATCTGCGTCGGATCGAGCCGATCGATCACCGTCTGGACCGTCTGGATCGAACTCATCTCATCGCCGTGAACACCGCTGGTCAGGGTGAATCGCTTGCCGGGTCGGATACCCTTGATAACAACGACAGAAACATACCAGTGCTGACCTCCGGGCGACTGCACGCCCTGAAAATAGAGAAAGTGCTTTCGCCCTGGATCAAGATCGTCGACGTTTAGTCGACTGACCACCTTCTTTCCCTGGATAGACTCGCCCGTGTAGACGGTTCCTGAGCCTGAACCGCGTGGGTCCGTATCCTCTTGTAGAGCCGCTGCCCGGGATTCACCGGCAAGGGTGGCGGTCGTGCCGACGGCTGCAATCGAACTGGCCATGAAATCGCGACGATCAATCTTGTTTGGCGACATAGCAGCGGCCTTTCGTTGATGGCTGCGATAGCCCTAATGGCAGACCATTTTCGTGTGGTGGCGGCAGAGCAATTATAAATAACAGGCGTCAAACAATTTTGCGGGATCGCCATCGTCAAGATTAATCGGTTGTGAACTGGGTGGTCCGTGAAAACCCATACTGACATCACTTGCCCTTAGGAGAGATGCCGGACGATACAAGCCGCACGAATTACCGGCGCTGCGGATCGGAGAGCCTCACTGAGTGACCTAAGTTGGAAGTCGGGCGATGGCACCCTGTCTTTATTGGAAAGGATTCTGGGAACGTAGGGTGGTGAGCGAATGCAGTAGACCACTTAGGAGACTACGTATGGCCTATGTCGTTGGTTACAATCCGCGACAACGCTCTGCCGTTGCGCATTGATCGCCGGCTAACTTTGAGAATCCGTAATAAGCGGGACGCGTTTTAGCCAAGTTCCTACACCTAAGTCCGCGTGGACCCGGGTAGGGAGAATGGCAATGAGTCCTAGATCGATATTGAGCGGGCTCGCGCTTTTTGTTGCTGTGCTGGGGTCGGCTTCCTCCATGGCGCGCGCAGATCAGGAAGCGAGGGAAGCGGAAATCCTCGGATTGCATCAACTTTGCGATAAAGGCGATCGCCGCGCCTGTGTTCACTTCGGCATTCTTCTCGGCGAAAACCGCGAGCGTCATGAGGAGTGGCGCAAGAGGCATCCCGAATGGTGGTGGTGGGAGCGATAAGTAGTAAGGAGCAATTCCGCTCGAACAGATGTTTAGTCTTCTTTCAGCGCGGTGCTCGCCTTCTGCGTTCAATAACTGGCCGTCATCAGTTCAAGTTCGCGATGCGATGATTTGCGGTGGTTCGCGAGGTTTCCCATGCGCCTTTTAAAGGCTGCCTTTGCCCTCGTTCTCGTGCTTGCCGTGGTAGACGCCGTTGAGGTGTCAGCCGGCACTGCCGAGCAGATGAACCCGGCTCCAACCGCGCGGGATATTGCCCTGATTGACGCAGTCACCTGGGGTGTTACCGGTTCGACCGTCAAGGCTTTCCAGGCAATGGGGGCCGAAGCCTGGCTGCAAGCCCAATTGCGCCCCTCGGCGGATGCGCGCCTCCCCGCGGCGGCGCAGAAGCAGATCAATGCTCTGCCATCTGCGCAAAAATCTGCGTTGGATCTAGCCGCAGAGTTCGACGCGCAAGGGCACGCGGCCAACCAAATCAAGGATCCTGATCAGAAGGCGGCGGCTCAGCACACATTTCAACAGGCCATGACCGATATCGCGCATCAAGCCGCAACCCGCACGATATTGCGGGCGCTCTACGCACCGGACCAATTGCGCGAACGCATGACGTGGTTCTGGTTCAACCACTTCAACGTCCATCAATATAAGGCCAATGTCCGTGTTCTGGTGGGCGACTACGAGGATAGGGCAATCCGCGCTCATGCGCTTGGGCGGTTTCGCGATTTACTCGAAGCCACGGTCCGGCATCCGGCGATGCTTCGCTATCTCGACAACGCCGACAACGCAGCCGGACACATCAATGAGAACTATGCCCGTGAGATCATGGAACTCCACACCATGGGAGTAGGTTCGGGCTACACCCAAAAGGACGTCGAGGAACTTGCCCGCATACTCACGGGCGTCGGCGTTGATATCAAACCGGAAAATCCGAAGCTCAAACCGGAACTGCAGGGCAAGTTCATCCGTGTAGGCCTCTTCGAATTCAATCCCGCCCGCCACGACTTCGGCGACAAAATGTTCCTTGGGCACGTGATCAAAGGCCGGGGTTTCGTCGAGGTCGAGGAGGTGCTCGATATCCTCAGTCGCGAGCCAGCGACCGCGCGCCATATCTCGCGCGAGATCGCAACCTACTTCACATGCGATGATCCACCCTCAACGTTGGTCGACCGGATGGCCCAGACATTCACCAATACGGACGGTGACATCGCGAGTGTATTAGAGACGCTGTTTCGCGCGCCCGAGTTCACCGCATCTCTCGGGAAACGTTTCAAGGACCCGACGCGGTACGTCTTGTCCGCGGTGCGTTTGGCCTATGACGACAAGGTCATTCTCAACAGCGCTCCCATTCAGAACTGGCTGAACCGGCTTGCTGAAGGTCTCTACAATCACCAGACGCCGGACGGCTATCCGATGACGTCATCCGCCTGGAACGGCTCCGGGCAGATGATGACGCGCTTTGAAATCGCCCGCCAGATTGGCTCGAATTCGGCTGGCCTGTTCAAGTCGGCGGAGCAGGACGCAGTGGACAAACCGGCTTTTCCCCTTCTCGAGAATGCACTGTATTTCGGCAGTTTGAATCGAATGCTCGGTTCGCCAACGCGAGCCGCTCTTGACGAAGCGGTTTCGCCGCAAGACTGGAACACGCTGTTCCTGTCGTCCCCCGAGTTCATGAATTAACAGGATCGCACCGTAGGATAGGCACCATGCTTTTCCATCGCCGTCAGATGATCCAGGGCCTGGCCACTCTTGGTTCCATGACCATAGCAGGCCGTCTATGGGCAGCTCCGAAGACCGACGCTCGTCTCCTCGTCGTGTTCTTGCGCGGAGCCTATGATGCCGCCAACGTGGTGATCCCGGTCAGCAGCGATTTCTACTATGCCTCCCGACCGACACTTGCCATTGCGAAACCGAATTCCGCCGTACCCAACGCAGCTTCGACGCTTGACAGTAACTGGGGCCTTCATCCCGCGTTGCGAGAAACAATCCTTCCACTTTTCGCCAAGGGACAGGTTGCCTTCGTGCCTTTCGCCGGCACCGATGACCTCTCGCGTAGCCATTTCGAGACGCAAGATACGATTGAACTTGGACAGAATATCGAAGGCGAGCGGGATTTCCGCTCGGGGTTCATGGCCCGCCTCGCCTCCACGCTGACCCGCGTGCGCCCGATCTCCTTCACCGACCAGATGCCGCTGACATTTCAAGGTGGCGAACCCATACCGAACATCGCCATCAACAATGTCGGCAAGGCTGGTATCGACGATCGGCAAGCGAATCTGATCGCGTCCATGTATGAGGGCCAACCCTTGTCCCCGGCCGTGCGAGAGGGCTTTCGCGTGCGAGATGATGTGTACCACGCGATTACCGACCACATGATGGAAGCAAGTCGGGGCGCGGTGTCGCCGAAGGGCTTCGAGCTATCTGCTCGCCGCATCGGCCGGCTGATGCGCGATCAATTCAATCTCGGCTTTGTCGATGTCGGCGGCTGGGACACGCACGTCAACCAGGGCGCCGCCACCGGCTATCTTGCCGATCGTCTTGCCGAACTCGGCCGTGGCCTCGCAGGGTTCGCCGAGGAAGTCGGCCCAAATTGGAAGGACACGGTTGTCGTCGTCATATCCGAGTTCGGCCGTACGTTCCGTGAAAACGGCAATCGTGGCACGGATCACGGCCATGGTAGCGTCTATTGGGTGATGGGCGGCAGCATTAAGGGCGGCCGGATAGCGGGCGAACAAGTGACGGTCGACCAAGCTCACCTCTTTCAGAACCGCGATTATCCTGTGCTTACGGACTATCGCCGCCTTCTGAGTGGCCTCTTTCAACGCATGTATGGACTCGATCAGAGCGGGCTTCAGCGCGTCTTCGCTTCCGTAGAACCTCGAGACCTCAAATTACTCTGATGACAGTAGACAGGGTGCGTTTCTGCCAGCGCGTCAAGCTGGACCAGGACTGCGTCCGTTGCCCGGTGAATGTCGATCGGGTTTGCTTAATGGTCCGAAACCCGCCACCAGCATGTTGGCGTTTAGGGCCAGGAGCGGACTTCTCTCACATCTGCGGCGGTAGGTTCCTGCCGACGAGGTATTTGCTGGATCGGTCAATGGCGCCAACGATCCGATGATCCTCAAGCGCAATGTTGCCGCAATCTCCGGGCCGTAGAGGGGAATTCGAGCGTACGGCAGCGGAAGGTTGGTTCATGCGTGTCCTACTTGTGGAGGACGAACAAGAAATGGCGGTGGCACTTAGGGCCGCCCTGAAGAAATACGACATCGTCGTCGACCATGTTCCGACGCTTGCTGAGGCGGAGGAAGCGGTCGCGGGAAACGTTCCCGTGGCCATACTCCTCGATCGTCAACTGCCGGACGGGGATGGATTGAAACTCATCCCGAAGCTTCGTGCCAAAGAAGCCGGCATCCCAATCATCGTCTTGACCGCGCGCGGGGATCTACCCGACCGGGTCGCGGGTCTTGATAGTGGAGCTGACGATTATATCGCCAAGCCATTTGCCGTTGAAGAATTGCTCGCGCGATTACGCGCAGTACTTCGCCGGCCTACACACTTGGCATCAAACCTCGTACGCGCCGGCCGCCTTTCGTTCGACTTCAGCCATCGCGAGGCCTGCATCGACGGAACGCCCCTGGACCTACCGAGGCGCGAGCTTCTTGTGCTGGAGGCCCTGTTGCGGCGCGCCGGACGTACCGTTCAACGCTCGTCGCTGGAGGAGGCCGTATACAGCATCGACGACGAGATCCAGTCGAATGCTTTGGACACTCACGTGTCGCGTCTTCGCCGCAAGCTTGCTGATGTCGACGCTTGCATCGAGATCCATAGCATCCGAGGTGTCGGGTATCTCCTGAAGCCCGCGCCGTGATCAAACCCCGCCTGATATCTCTTAAATGGCGCGGCCTCGGCTATGTACTGCGGGAGACCCCGTGAGCATGCTGCGACCGCGCTCCCTGACCTGGCGCCTGGTCGGGCGCCTTGCAGGCTTGCAGGCGATCATGCTGACGCTCCTGATCCTCCTGATTGGGCTCGCGGCGATCGTGCTACTGCGCGCGGGTCTCATGCCGCAGGATTATGAAGGCAGCACGATCGACACCTTGAAGGACGCGATCGTACGCGGCGCTGACGGACTTGCGCTGCGCAAGACGGCCGATTTGTCGACCCTTCGATCCGAGCACGCCGACCTGTGGTTCGTGATCCGCGATACGCAAGGCAACCAGCTCTCTGAAGGCACGATCCCGCAAGAATTCGCGCCGATCGCGGCCGCGCTCGATCATGTGAACGAAGCACGGCTGCGATGGAATGCAGCAGAGATGTCGCCGCCGTCGGGGCTCGTCAAATGGGTAGACACCGCCGCCGGGCGGGTCCAGATCCTGACCGGGACGTACGGTCAGCTCTCCATCTGGCGGGCAATGGCAACCACGCCACTCCTGTTCTTCAACGTGATCCTGCCGATCATCGTGCTGATGACGCTAGCCACATTGGTCGCGACCCCGTTCGTGGTGCGCCGGACCATGAGGGGACTTGGGCAGGCCGCGGCGCAAGCCGAGCGGATCGACATCGACCAGCGCGGCGTGCAGTTGCCGCTCGACGAGGTGCCGATCGAGATCACTCCACTGGTCAGGGCGATCAACGACGCGCTCGGCCGTCTCGACAAGGGCTATGAGCGTCATAAGCGCTTCCTCGGGGACGCGGCACACGAGCTTCGCACGCCGATCGCAATTCTGCAGACGAGATTGGAATCGCTCCCGCAGGGGGCCGACAAGACCCGCCTCCTGGAGGACGTCGCACGTTTGTCGATCCTCGCAGAACAACTCCTCGATATTCAACGATTGGATCAGCATTCTGGCGAGTTCGTTTGCGTCGATCTTGTCGTGCTCGGGCAGCGCGTTGCTGCCGATCTCGCTCCGTTGGCGATCGCGGCCGGCTATGAGATGTCGTTCGAGCCGGAGGTCGAGCATCTCACCGTTATGGGAGATCCAGTTTCACTGGAGCGCGCGTTGACAAACCTCGTGCAGAACGCGATCCAGCATGGCGGACGGCGGGGGACGATCACCATCCGCGTCGAAAATCCCAGCACATTCGCCGTCATGGATGAAGGACCAGGAATTCCGATCGAACATCGTGAACGGATCTTCGAACCGTTCCATCGATTGCAACAGCACGATCGAGGGGCGGGGTTAGGTCTCAATCTCGTGCAGGAGATCGCGCGACGGCATAACGGCCACGTTGCAGTTGTCGACCGGACGGGCGGAGGCGCGTATTTCAGGATGAGCTTGTCCGCGTAGTTTCCCAGCGAACGATGAAGGCAAGCAGCCTCTCCGCACAACGATCGCTCGGATTCACAGTGACCGTCGGGATGTGCGGTCGTACGTCTGCTGTTCGACGAATCCAAAAGTTTCTTCCTAACAGCCGTTCGTAATGTTCACGCAATTTCGGCCCGCAACATTGCCCGGGTGCCGATGGCTGTCGGTAACTGAAGAATTCCAGAATTAGAGTCGCAGCATGTTTTCCCAGTGCGCAGTCCTGACCAAGTCCCGACGACACGATGCCCGGCTTGGGAACCACGTAATGCTGTTGCGACGCACCGGCCTTCTCGTTCCAGGCATCTCTTTCGCGTCTAGGCATGTCCAAATCTTGGGGGACCGCCATGTGGGCGTCTGACGGGCTGTCGTTCTTTCGCTCTTGGACCGCCAATCCAGGTCGCATAGGTGCGATCGCCCCCTCGGGGGCGGCGCTGACCGCCCTCATGACCAGCGAAATCACGCCTGCGTCAGGCCCCGTGATCGAACTCGGACCTGGCACCGGCGTCTTCACTTGCGGTCTACTCGAGCGCGGCGTGAAAGAACAAGATCTCATACTCATCGAGTGTTGCCCAAACTTTGCGAGGCTCTTGCAAAGGCGTTTCCCGAAAGCACAGGTGCTTTGTATGGATGCGTCGCAACTCGCGAATAGCGGCCTGTTAGAGAACGCGTCTATCGGCGCAGTCGTCAGCGGTCTCCCGCTTCTCAACCTCTCTCCGAAGAAGGCTATCACCATTCTCACTGGAGCATTCGGCTACCTTCGCCCGGGGGGTGCGTTCTATCAGTTTACCTATGGTCCACGCTGTCCCGTGCCGAGGCGGATTCTTGACCGATTGGGTCTGAAGGCATCGGTGGTCGGACGTACCCTTCGCAACGTTCCACCGGCGGCCGTCTATAGGATCACCAGGCGTAAGCCATTGAACTGTGCTTCCGCCTGATGCCCCCGATTGAAGTGCCCGGCGTGGTCGCTGCGCTGTTGACCTTGGGTCTCATCGGAATCGCACTTCTCGCGCTCGTCGAGAAGCTGCTTCCGATCCTCCCATCGCATGTCGTGTTCCTCTTTCTCGGTATGTCGGCTGTATCGGACGGCGAAGATCTCGTTCTGACGATCTTGGCGGCCACCGGCGGGTCCACCATCGGCGCGCTTTGCTGGTACGCGCTCGGCCGGACGCTCGGCGCAAAGCGGAGTGAAAGGCTTGTTGTGCGTTTCGGTCGGTACGTTTTTCTCAACACCTCTCGCTACAAACGACTGACAGACGCCTACCGGCGCAATCATTTCAAGGTGACTCTCGTTGGACAGATCATACCGGGTGTGCGGCTCTATCTGCCTCTTCCAGCAGGAGTCCTAAGGCTTTCGCCGTCAAGCTTTCTGGGCGCCACCCTGCTCGGCACCTTGATGTGGAACTCGCCGCTGCTGGCTCTTGGCTATATCCTGCGCGGTACGTGTCGCGATCCCGCTTCGGTCGGTCTCTTGCTGATCGCGGTTATTGTCGCAGCGGAAGTCGCCATGTTTATCGCCCTGCGGTTCGGCACCCGCCGCGCGTTCAACTCACCCGACAGCTCTGCTTAGGGTCAAAAACGGAAGATCACCTGGAAACGGACACCGCGGTATCAAGACGCTTGCAAGGGCTGCGAGAACCTTGGCCAACTCTTCTGCTGAAGGAGTGGCCACATATTTTCATGGTGCGCTAGAAACCACGAGATGGTCTTCTCATCAGAGAGGCACGAATAGAATTCCGCCACTGGCACTTTGACTTCTGGCCAGGGCGTCCGGGATGTCGCGCAATTTTGTCGGTCGACAAAACCTGCCATCCAAGGGCCTCGCCGCGAGCGCCGATTTTCCTACATTGGACGTCCCGAAGATTAACAATGCTGATGGGGTGACTGTCATCGAGCGTCCCTCATCCAATAGAATTGGCGCTATAGGGCGGCGCTCAACGCCAGGACCGCGAAAGACTTCCGTCTCGCCGCTCCGCTCGTCCCGTGAATGATCCACAACGTCCGAAGCATTCAGGACAACCAAGCCGAGAAGGTCGGCATCCCGATCTGGAAATTCAGCGACGAATGAACGCCGCCGTAAATTCCGAGGACGAGGTGCCCTCGGGCTCGTTCAATGCCGCATGCCTCTCCGAGTCCCGTCACTGGCGGATGCCCGAATGTCTGCGCGGCACCACGGGCTATCCGGTAGCTACCCATAGCATGCGGTATTTCTGTTGTGATTTCAGAAACTTCCGACCATCTTAATGGTGGAGAGGGCTTCCTCCTACAGTCGCTGATTTTATTAGCTTATTTTCAATTTACGGTGTCCAGTCCACAAACGACGGTGTGAGTTACGCCCGCCAACGAAACGTCAGCGACGACCGGCTGCATCACGCGATGATCGATTTTGTTTCGAGATACTCCTCTAATCCATACTCGCCAAACTCACGGCCATTCCCAGATTCCTTATAACCGCCAAAGGGCGCGTCCAGGTCGTAGCTGGCATAGTTGACGTAGACTGATCCGGCGCTAATTTTTTCGGCGACACGCGCAGCGTGATCCAGATCGCTGCTCTGTACATATGCAGCCAATCCGAAATTCGTGTCGTTGGCGATACGGATCGCATCGTCCTCATCCGCATATGGAATGATCGAAAGAACGGGCCCGAAAATTTCTTCCCTCGAAATTGTCATCTCCGCGGAGACACCTGAAAAGACGGTTGGCTTCACGTAATTGCCACGATCAAGTCCTTCGGGGCGGCCCAGTCCGCCAGCTATTAGTCGAGCCCCCTCCTCTATGCCGGCGGAAATGAATGCCTGTACCTTGTTGAATTGATTTTCGGTGACGAGTGGACCGAGCTTGGTCTTTATCTCCGACGGCGCACCAACGAGATAAGCATGGGCTACTGTCCGCGCGATCTCTTCGGCCTCTTGAATGCGGTCGGAAGGAACGAGCATGCGCGTCGGAGCATCACAAGTCTGCCCATTGTTATCGAAGCAAGTCGAAACACCGAGCTTCACGGCTTTTTCAAAATCCGCGTCCGAAAGAATGATGTTCGGCGACTTCCCTCCGAGCTCTTGAGTTACGCGTTTCACGTTATCGGCCGCAAGCTTCGCAACGGTAATGCCTGCCCGCGTCGAACCTGTGAACGAGACCATCTGGACACGAGGATGACGCGCTATCGCCTCACCGACAGGCTGACCGTAGCCATTGACCAAATTGAAGACGCCGGGTGGAACGCCTGCTTCGTGAACAGCTTCCGCAAAGACTATACCACTGAGGGGCGCCAACTCACTTGGCTTTAGGACCATCGTGCATCCAGCCGACAGCGCCGGCGCGACTTTGCAAACAATTTGCATAAGTGGCCAGTTCCAAGGGGTAATCATGCCCACTACCCCGATAGGCTCCTTCCGAATCCGCGTTGAACCTCGGATCTTGTCGAAGGAATAGCCTTGCAGCGTTTTTATCGCGTTTTCGAGTTGCGCAATCGCAAAAGGGATTTGAGCTTCGCGTGCGTACGTTATGGGAATGCCAACTTCCAAAGTTAGGATTTCCGCAAGCTCGTCAGACCGCTTGCGACACGCCGCGAGAAGTGACGAAAGCAGTTCGATCCTCTGATTTTTGGTCGAGTTGGCGAAGCCGATACGTGCGTGTTCCGCTGCAGCCACCGCGCGATCGACGTCTTCTGCACTTCCGCCAGCAATTGTCGTCAACGGCTGTCCGGTCGCCGGATTGATCACGGTGATGGAGGACGACGTCACAGGCCGCACCCATTCCCCGTCGATATAAAATCGCTCGCGATAGTTCGAAATTCCCATGGGATCACTCACAATTTTCACCAACGCCGCGCATCACTCATCCGAGCGCAGCTTTCAAATCAGGCAGAAGTGACGAAGCGGGTCGTCAAGTAGCCTTCGATGGCTTCCGATCCGCCTTCGGTCCCGTAACCCGAATCCTTCATTCCCCCAAACGGCACTTCCGGAAGGCTCAACCCAATGTGGTTGATCGTGAGCATACCCGCTTCAATACGTGTCGAGAGTTCCTGAGCCGTCTCGAGCGAGCGCGTGAAAGCATACGATGCGAGTCCGAAAGGCAATCTGTTCGCCTCCCCTATTGCCTCATCGAGTTTGTCGAACCGATTGATCAACGCCACCGGGCCAAACGGCTCTTCGTTCATGATTCTGGCTTGCATAGGCACGTTCGCAAGAACGGTCGGCTCATAGTAAAAGCCTTTGTTATCGATACGGCGTCCGCCGGTCGCAAGCCTCGCACCGTTTGCTACCGCATCTGCTGTCAGCCGCTCGAGCGCCTCCACCCGTCGCGCGTTGGCGAGTGGACCCATGATCGTGCCTGGGGTCAGTCCATCGCCAACCGCAATGCCTCTCGCATAATCCACGAATCCCTCGAGGAAGCGATCGTACAGGCTTTCATGTACTAGGAAGCGAGTCGGAGAGATACACGTCTGGCCCGCGTTGCGAAACTTGGCGAAGCCGAGCGTGCTCACCGCTTTCGAGAGATCCGCGTCAGCCGCAATAATGACAGGCGCATGTCCGCCAAGCTCCATTGTAACGCGCTTCATCTCACGTCCCGCCAACGCGGCAAGCTGTTTGCCGACGGAGGTAGAACCCGTGAAAGAAATCTTCCTTATGGCAGGATGCGAGATCAGATACGTCGAGATCTCGGCGGGCTCACCAAAGACGAGATTGGCGACGCCGGCTGGCAAGCCTGCATCCGCGAACGCACGGATGAGTTCGGCAGGAGATGCGGGAGTTTCTTCGGGTCCTTTGACGATAATGGAGCACCCAGCCGCGAGTGCCGCCGACAATTTACGAACGATTTGATTGATGGGAAAATTCCATGGCGTAAAGGCCGCAACCACGCCGACCGGCTCTTTGATGGTAATTTGCCGAACATTCGTTGCGCGCGCCGGAATGACTTGCCCATACGTCCTTTTAGCCTCTTCGGAAAACCATTCGATGATATCCGCGGCCAGGCCAATTTCTGCGGTTGACTCTGGCAGAGGCTTGCCCTGCTCGCGGGTCATGAGCCCAGCAATGTCATCTTTTCTTTCTCGCAGAATAGACGCCGCCCGCCGCATAAGCCGAGACCGATCGAGTGGAGAAGTTTGGGACCAAATTGCGAGTCCCTGTTGGGCCGCTGCGACGGCCGCATCGAGATCGTGCCTCACGGCTTTCGCCACTGTGCCAATGACCTCTTCGGTCGCCGGATTTAGGACCTTGATAGTCTCGTCTGAGCTTCCGGCCCGCCATTGGCCATTGATGAACAGGCTCGTCACCGACTGACCGGTATTCGCGCTCATCGCTGAACTCCGTTTGCAGGTTGCGGGCAAGTCGGCCACTTTTGCCTCAGTCTGAGGCTCGAGAAAGCGCGCGAGAGCATCGGCGACTTCCTGCGGTGCCTCCAGCGTGATGGCGTGCTTCAGTCCTGGAAGAATCTGAAGCTTTGCATTGGGAAGCGCCCGGGCGATCTGCTCGTTGAGACGCGGAGCGCAACCCCCATCCAACTCGCCGGTCAACACTAAGGAAGGCGCCGAAACTTCGGAAAGCCAGGGGCTCATCTCCGTTTCGGCATAGATATCGAACACATTTAGGAATACGGCGGCGTCGGTTTCCGACACTTGTCGCATTCGCCGCTCGACCACTTCAGGGTGAGCCGCCGCGAATGCATCTGTGAACCATCTCGCGTGCATGGTTGGAAGAGTCTCGGCGATTCCATTTGTGCGCATTGCCTCCACCACCGCCTTAACTTTTCGGGTGTCATCTTCGGTGCGAAACGCAGCGGTTGAAAGCAGCCCCAAAGTCCGCACGCGGTGCGGGAAACGCCGGGCATAAGCGGGCCCAATCATGCCGCCCAAAGAGTGCCCCACGAAATGCGCCGCTTCGATCTCCAACTTCTTTCGAAGGGCTTCGAGGTCGTCGACAAGATCTTCGAGAGAAGAACTTCCCTTCGGAAGCGGCGAGTCGCCATGCCCCCGAAGATCGTAGGAAACGCATGTGTAGCGGTCGCGCAGAGCTTCGACGACTTTTGCCCAGCCCGAACGCCGCGCACCAATCCCGTGAATAAAGAAGATTGGGGGGCCCGCGCCGACAATCTCGTGCACGCAATCAATCGCCATAGGACGCACCTCAATCCGTCTTCGTGGCCGCCGCCTTTCGCTCCGAGCAGAGCTCTCCCGCGACGGCCCATTCGCTGGCAGGGACGTCTGTAAAGACGACGTGAACGGATTGCGGCGTCCCACCGCAAATCTCTACAAAGCTATCCGTGACGACCTTTGCAAACTTGCGCTTCTGGTCGAGCGTACGGCCTGGGAACATCTCGATTTTGATCATAGGCATTTCGTCTCTCCATATTTGTGCTTGAGTGTCTTGATCAGATCAGGAACCGGATGCAACTCCTGGCCGGTTCGGATTCCATTCCTTCCAGTGCAGGGAATTGCCGCCGAAAGGCGCGACGCGACCTCCATCGTCCGTATCGTAGTAGAGCCCGAAACAACCGACGGCTTGCTCCCGGAAGAACCGCTCGAGCATGCCCTGCACCATCGCGCCTTTGACGAGCTTCCAAGGTTCTTGTTCTGCGCTGAAGAGTGCAACTTCCGCTCTTCCACCGGCACTCGGCGAGATCGGGCCATCGCCCTCCATGTTGAAAATCATCGTAGTGTGAAGTTGGCCGTGATCCTGAAATACGGAATAAGGAAAGGTCGGGACCGCCGAGATATTCAGGCGTGCGAAGAGTTTTCTCAGAACGTCACTATGCCTTTCGCCGGGATTGAGCGGTGTCGTCGGAACTTCGTACTCACTGCTTCCCGGGCGGCGGCAGAGAACAATTCGGCCGCCGGTTGCGAGCAGTCCCCCGACAAGAAGCGGAGCAGCTAAGCGCTCAAGCGATTGGAGCGCGAGGCCGAATGCCACATAGCTACCTCGGTAGTAGCCGAGCGGCTCACCGAGGGATGCTTTGAATTGTTGTACCCGCCCTATGAGGATGATGTGGTCACCGGCATCGATCACCTGCTCACGCGCACAAAGAAGAACGGCGAGGCTCGCCTCTATAATTGGGGGATATCCCCGTTCAAGCCCTGCTAAGGCTGAACTTTTCTCTGCTCCTCGCGATGCGAAGATATTCGCCTCGCTACGTTGCCAGTCACCCAGAATGTTCACGCTAAAAGTCGTTGTATTGCAGAACGCGTCAAAGCTCGCTGCGCTCTTTGCGATGCAAACGAGTATGAGTGGTGGACTTAGCGAAACAGAGGTGAAGGAATTGGCCGTAAAGGCAAATGCCTCGCCTGCCTCATTCCTCGTCGCGACGACAGTAACGCCGGTCATGAAACTTCCCAGGATGTCGCGAAATTCGCGCCGATCACAGGTTTCGGCATCCGTCCACGTGGATTGAGGCATGGTTCTTATCCTTGAAGATGGATTACCCGGCCGCGTGCCTGATGAATCGGTCGGAAAGCATGGCGAGTATTGCGATGCTCAATCCGGCGAGCAGTCCGAAACCGGGATCGGCCTTGCTCAGTGCGACATAGACGTCTTGTCCTAACCCTCTCGAGCCGACGAGCGCGGCGACGGCGAGCATCGCAAGTGCCGACATGACGGTTTGATTGAGCCCCAAGAGCAATTCCTTATGTGCTGCTGGCAGCTTGACGAAAGCGAGAAGTTGCAAGCGCGTGCATCCCGCGAACTCGCCAGCTTCGATCTGCGTTGCCGGGACGCCTCGCAACCCTAATTCCGTGTAACGGATCATAGGCACGATCGCATAAGCGACGATGGCGAGGTAACTCGAGAAATCGCCCACCTGAAAAAACATGATGAGCGGAATGAGGATCACAAACGGTGGAATTGTTTGCAGGAAATCGTTCAATGGCCGAATTGCCCGAGATACGGGTGCGAATTCCGCGGCCGCAATTCCGAGGCCGCCGCCTACTATGATCGATGTCGCGATCGCCGCCGCCATGAGATATGCGGAAAACATGGCCGATTGCCATAGCCCGCCGGCCGCAATAAGACCGAGGCCCGCTAGCGTCATGACCCCAAGCTGAATTCCGCCGAGGCGCCACCCAATAAGGGTTACCCCCGCAATGAGCGGCAGCCACGGAAGTCCGATAAATCCGGTGTAGAGCAGTATTCCGGCGAACAGCACGGCGAACGCGCCGCCGAAGTGTGAGCGAAAAGCGAGTATGCTTGCGATGATCGTTACCGCCGCCGCGTAGGCGCCCGTCGCGAAAGGACTAAGCTCAAATCCCCAAATGCCGGCGGTTGCCGTATTCACAATACCGATGCGTAACGGAAGAAGGAAATAAATCGTAGCGATACGCTTCAGTCCGTCGGTTGCGCTCGTCAGATACAGGCTGAGCGAAGTCACGGCCTGATCGATTTCGGGGGCAACGCTCCGGCGAAGCGACAGATCAGTCAGCGATGGAAGCAGCGGACTGATCAGAATTGCCGTGGCGATGCTCAGCAAAATTGCTGCTGCCCAGTAGATGTGAGAGGGCACGCTCGCAACATGACGTTCTCGCCGGACAAAGGCCGCTTCGCTCGTTCGATCCAAGAGAATGGCAATGAGCGTCACAACGATGCCCGCGAGGATACCATTGCCAAATTCGGCCTTCCGCGCCGCGCGGAGGACCTCCCAGCCAATATCTTCGAACCCACCGATGACGGCAGCGAAGATGACCATGCTGAGCGTCGCCATGATCGTTTGATTGATGCCCATAAGGATCTGGCGGGTGGCGGCGCCCCACCGAACCATTCCGAAGATCTGCAAGCGGCTACAGCCAGCCATCTCGGCAGCCTCGACGGATTCGTTCGGGGTATTGTCGAGCCCGATTTTGACGTTTCGCGCCATCGGAGGCAGGGAAAACAATACGCTTGCGATCAACCCGGCGACTGGTCCGAACCCGAACAGCACGATAAGCGGCGTCAGGTAGGCAAACGCTGGGACCGTTTGCATGACATCGAGCGCAATTTCGACGATTGGAGCCATCCGTCGGCTCGCGTGCGCTAACACGCCCAACAATCCGCCGAGAACACACGCTATCGGAAGACCGAGCGAAACAAGCGTGAGGGTAGCGATACTTTCCTTCCAGTAACCCGCGGCGACGATGTAAAAGCAGGTGAAGGTGGTTAAAACTGCAATTCTCGGTCCGGCGATCCTGAGTGTCGCAAGAGTGAGAAACACCAGCATGGCGCTCCACGGCACCCCGAGGAAAACGGATTGAAGCCCTCTCATTTGCCAGTCGAGAGCTGACGAAATGAGCCTGAAGAACGGGCGCAACCAGACTTCCGAAGTGCTAACGATCGCATTGACCCAGTCGGAAATCGGCAACCGAAGAGACTCCGGAACCGACACAAGCCACGGGACGCCATCTTTGAAGATGATTGCCAAAATCGCCGCGACAATCGTTATCAGGCAACCCGCAGCAGCGATCGACTGGCGGTCAATCGACCAGTCACGCATTTGATGTGCTCTTCAAATTGAGGAACCGTTCGACGGATTTTCGCCCGATTAAACCTACGACTTCCCCGTTTGCTCCTTTTACGCAGATCTGCTGAGCGCCGCCAAGCAAACAGCCCAATGTCGCCTCGATAGTTTCCATCGCATCGATCTGAGGAAGAGAAGTCTCGACCGGACCGGCGATCGCTTCAGCAATTTGGCCCGCGCGGATAACGCGAAGCACAGGCACATCTGCCACGAAGCTGCGCACATAATCGTCGGCGGGGCGAAGGATCAGTTCGGGCACCGATCCTATTTGCACGATCTCACCATCACGCATGATCGCAATGCGATCTCCAAGACGCGCCGCTTCGAGGAAATCGTGTGTAACGAAGATGATCGTCTTATGAAGTTTCGCTTGCAGCCGCAAAAACTCGTCCTGCATCTGTTTGCGAATGAGCGGGTCCAGCGCGCTAAAAGGTTCATCGAGGAACCACAAGTCCGGATTGGTGATAAGCGATCGCGCGATCCCAACCCGCTGCTGCTGTCCGCCTGAAAGCTCTCGTGGGAACGAGGATTCGCGCCCTGCTAGTCCGACCAGATCCAGCATCTCGCAGGCCCTTTGGTGTCGGAGAGCCAGCGGCACGCCCTGAACCCGCAACGGGAACGCAACGTTATCAAGAGCGCTTAGATGGCCCATCAAACCGAAGTTCTGAAAGACCATCCCGATCTTTCGGCGCCGGATCGCTATGAGATCCGCTTTCGGCGCACGCTTCAGATTTGCGCCTTCGAATTCGATTTCCCCGAAGTCTGGCTCGACAAGTCGAGACAGGCATCTGATGATCGTAGATTTGCCGGAACCCGACAGCCCCATGATCATAAGAATTTCGCCGCGCATTACGTTCAGGCTGACGTCAGCTACGGACGGAACCAGGCCGGCTTCACGCAGCCCCGCGACTTTTTCAGAGGTCGTTCCGCAGCCCGAGAGCAGCTTTTGTTTAAACCTGCTATCGCCGCCGTAGACTTTCCACAAACTTCGGCACGTCAGGATGGATGCGGCCGCCGGCGCTTCTGACGGCGTCACCCCGCGGCCAGGCGAATGCCGCGGGCTTTCCGCATCGCGTGAGACTATTGAATCATCGCCGCTCATGGTGCGACCTCCAAGAGCGAAGCGGGCATTGGCCGGCTCAGCTGCGTCCGCAGATAATTTTGACGCTACCATTGGTAACAGCACAAGCCGGACCCCCTTCAATCATTTCTGTGCGTCGGAGACCCACGACTTCCACTTGCTCTCGTTGGCCTTGAGCCAATCGGCTGCGACACTATCAAGCGAGGCTCCGTCGTCGTCGATTTTCGCGATCATCGGAATTTGCTCTTCATTCGTCAGCTGAACTGCGGCAAGTAGCTTCGCAGCTGCGGGCCACTTCTTCGCCATTCCGACCCAAGCGACTTTTCGGACGTCGCCGCGCACGAAGTCGCAGTCGTAGGTGGCCTTCGGATTAATTCCGACTTCGGGCTTGTCGAAGCATCCCGGCTCGTAGGGTGGCAACGCCACTTCACGAAGATCGTACTTGCCGAACAGCCAATGCGGCTTGAAGAACATAACGAGCAGCGGAGTCTTTTTCGCGAACGCCGATTTGATTTCGGCAACGAGGGCGCCTTCGCTACCGGCCGGGATCGATACAAAGGGAAGGTCGAGAGCCTTCAGTCGATCTTTGTTCGTGGTGCCCCAGTCCGCGGGATAGTCGAGCAGCCGGCCATCAGGAGCCGTGTCGGCGGTTGAAAAGACGGAAGCGCACTTCTTGAGGGCTTTCCAGTCGGGCAGGCCAGGACACTTCTCTTCCATGTAGGCGGGATAGAACCAGGTCTCGACTGGCTTCAATCCGAGGCCGCCAATATCGACAACGTTCTTCGTTTCGATGGCCTTATCGTAAGCGTCGCCGATGTTTGTCGTCCAAATCTCAAGGGCTGCGGTTACGCTGCCGTCTTGCAGAGCGGTCATTTGCGGGAAGTAGCCCGCGACAACGTAATCGACGTTGTAGCCCATGCCTTTCAGGATCTGACCGGCAATATGCGTTGTGATCGTCTGACCGGTCCACTCGTTGATGGTCAGCTTGATCGGGTCGGAAGACTCGGGCTTCCACGCGTCTCCGGCGTGAGCACCGCCCAGACATGAAGATAACAGCAGTAGGGCAGAGGCATAAAAAGACTTTCCTAGCATGTCCGCTCCTTCGGATTAGCGTTGAGTTGTCTTGTAGTCTTCGGCGAAGAACGTTTTGGCGCTTTGCGCGGGAAGCGGTGCGCGGCCCCGAATGCGGTCGGCTATTTTCTCAGCCATCATGATGGTGGGCGCGTTGATGTTGGAGCTAACGACATTGGGCATGATCGATGCGTCGACGACGCGAAGCCCGTCGATACCGCGCACGCGTCCCTCGCCATCAACGACAGCCATGCTGTCGGTGCCCATTCGGCACGTGCAGGACGGATGATGCGATGTCTCTGCTTTTGCGCGGCCATAGGCGTCGAGCGCTTCGTCGCTTGTAGCCTCCGGGCCTGGAGCGATTTCCTTGCCGCGAAATTTGTCGAACGCCTGCTGAGCGACGATCTCGCGGGTCAGGCGAACTCCATCGCGGATCTCTTCGCGATCTTGAGCATCTTGCAGGTGATTGAAGAGAATTCTTGGTGGCTCGAGCGGATCAGTAGAAGACAGTTTTATCCAGCCTCTGCTTCGCGGCCGCATTTGACTGAGATGAACTTGGAAGCCATGTCCGTTGATGCGTTCCAATCCATCGTAGCTAATCGCGACGGGCGCAAAATGGTGCTGAAGGTTCGGGTACGGTATCCCCGGCCGGCTTCTGAAAAAGCTTCCCGTCTCCCAAATGTTCGAAGCTCCGACCCCACTATGGAAGAGAAGCCAATGCAGGCCGACCATCGTTTGCCCTAACGGTCTGGTTGCAGGATAAAGAGAGACCGGCTGCGTACATTCGTATTGAATGAGGTAGTCGAGGTGGTCTTGGAGATTTTGGCCAACCCCGGGCAACTCGGCGACAACCGGAATTTTGCGGTGGCGGAGTTCGTCGGCGGGGCCAATACCTGAGAGCATAAGGAGCTTCGGAGAATTTACCGCTCCAGCACTCAGGATAATGTGGTCTGCATAAACCTTCCTAGGAATGCCGCGCTCTGAGAATTCAACGCCGACCGCTCGTCTGCCTTGAAACAGAATGCGCAGGACATCAATTCTTGTCTTGAGTTCGATATTGCCGCGCCTGCGCGCCGGATGAAGATAAGAGCGCGAAGCACTCGATCTGACACCCCGGCAAGTCGAGTTTTCCATCAGGAAGAAACCTTCCTGTCGGTAACCGTTCACGTCGTCAGTGAAGTGGTAACCGGCTTGCTGCCCGGCAGCGAGAAACGCCTGATGGAGAGGATTTTCGGCAGCAGGAATGCTGACTCTGATGGGCCCATCGCCGCCTCGGAATTCGCTTGGACCGAGGACGCTCGTTTCCATCTTCTTGAAATACGGAAGACAGTGCGCAAAATCCCAATCCGCGAGACCAAACTCACTTGCCCATCGGTTATAGTCCTCGGGATTGCCCCTAAGGTAGACCATGCCGTTGATCGACGATGATCCTCCAACCACCCGTCCGCGCGGATAAGAAAGACGGCGGCCATCCAGGAACGGCTCAGGTTCCGATCTATAATCCCAGTTGTACTTCGTTGATTCCAGCGGCTTCGCGAGCGCTGCCGGCATTCGCAGCATGTAGAGGCTGCGATCGAGCGGGCCAGACTCGAGAAGCAGGATGCGCGAGGCGCTGTCCTCCGAGAGTCGTGCCGTAACGACGCAACCAGCAGACCCCGCGCCGATGACGATATGGCTATAGGTTCGAGATGTCGTCATTTAATTGAGGAACTCAGAGCTGGACGTAGAGCGGCCTTCGCCGGTGCGTATGCGCGAAAATGCGGAATGATCTCGCTTGCGAAGCGGTTCATCATGTCGAGCATGTCCTCCTGCTTTTGACCAAAACCGCAACTCATAATGATTTCATCAATTCCCGCCTCGGCGTAGGAGCCCAACACATCCAGCATGCGCGACTTCGTGCAGATCAGCACGTTGTCCATCATTTCTTCGAAGCTCTGCTTGCGAGGTAATGGATCGATCATGCCCTTGGTGACTTGACCCGGTCCTGAAAATACGTTGTCGAAAAGCTTGTAGTACTCATAGACCATGCGTCCTGTTCGCTCCGCATCTGCGTCATCGCGCGCGAGATAAACGACACGCTGAAGAGCAAGCCGCTGTTCAGGACTTCTCTTCGGTGCTTCTGCCTTGCCGCGACGGAAGGCGTTAACCTGCTCAAGCAGAACGTCGTGCGAAGCTTGCAGCGGCGTTGTCTGGACGTCGTAACCTTTGCGCGCGCTGCTATAGATCGCCTCAGGGGCCATCGCCGCCACCATGATCGGGATCTTCCGGATCGGACGCGGCATAACCGTGATTTCGTCGAACTTGTAGTAAGTACCGTCCCACGCCACGCTCTCTGATGAAAGCAGAGCTTCGAGCACGGCAAGCGACTCATCGAACTTCTCGCGGGTCTGCGCGATCGGAGTGCCGAGCCGGGCGAGTTCGTAGCCAAATGCGCCCCGGCCCACGCCGAGCGTCAAACGGCCATCGCAGAGTATGTCTGCTTGAATAACTTCGCCCGCGAAGATGCGCATATCGCGCACCGGCAGAACCGCGATCGATGTAACGATATCGACCTCGCGGGTAAGGCAGGCGAGCTTGGCTGCCATCTGGAGGGGAGACGGCACCAGAAGGATGTTAACCAGGTGATGTTCCGGGATCGAGATGGAATCGTAACCCAGCTCATCGGCCTTCACCGCCTGCTCGATCAATTCCTGGTAGAGCCTGTCGCCGCCATAGTCTTTGCGGGGCAGGTAGGTCGTGAGGAAGTAATTAAAACGCATTCGCGCGACACCGCCCCTTCATATCGATTTCCAAAAAAAAGCTATGCGCGGCTGAAAAATTGATAAAGTGATTTTATTCGCACGTTTGGTTCGACTTTATTGGATTGTCGATGGTCAAACCGTCGGCAGTAAGAGGTGCTACTGTGCAGATCGAAGCTCTCGACACGTTCGTCAGGATCGCTGAAATCGGCAATTTTCATCGCGCAGCCGAAGCGCTTTACGTGACGCCTTCGACAGTCAGCGCGCGCATTCAGATGCTGGAAGACAGCCTCGGCCAAAGGCTTTTCAGGAGATCAAGAACAAGCGTTACACTCACCCCGGCGGGCGCAGTATTCTTGCCTTACGCCCAGTCAGTTGTTCGCAACTGGCAGAAAGCAAAGAAAGAGATCGCCCTTCCCAAAGGGTTCAGCGGAATTCTCAGCGTCGCGGCTCCGCCCGTAATGTGGCGCGAACTTATGTTCGACTTTCTCGCAGCGTTTCAACAATCGGAGCCCAAAATCGCGATCAATGCGGTTGTGGCAGATCCTGCTACCGTTGCTGCTCGTTTGAATGCCGGAGAAGTCGACCTTGCAATCTTCTACGAGCCCTCGCTCAAGGCCGGCTGGTCCGCAATAAAGCTTTTTGCCGACGAACTCGTTCTCGTATCCACCACGAAGCGCGAACTCGTGCGCTGGCATCCGGAATATGTATTCGTCGATTGGGGCCGGAAGTTCAGTGATGAACATTATCGAGCCTATCCGGTCGACGACACGCCGATCGTCGTATTCAACGATGGAGAAGCGGCCGCCAACTATATCGAACGCTTCGGCGGCTCAGCATATCTGCCGAAACGCTGGCTCAAATCGATCGGCCGTCGTCTCCACATTGTCCCGCGCGCTCCCGTATTTGAGATAGACGCTTACGCTGTGTTCGACGAGGAACTACTCGGGGTCAGTGATCGCCGGGCCATGATCGACGCGTTTGTGCGTGCGGTACACTCCATGCAGCCTGGCCAAAAGCGCCAGCGCCAATCACGGGCGAAGCGTTAACATTCGACCCAATTGACGGCCAGTCCGCCGAGACTGGTCTCCTTATAGTGGGAACGCATATCATTGCCTGTCTGCCGCATCGTCTCGATAACGGCGTCTAGTGAAACGACATGCGAGCCGTCGCCATGCATGGCGAGGTATGCGGCGTTGATGGCTTTGATCGCGCCCATCGTATTCCGTTCGATGCAGGGTATCTGCACGAGGCCGCCTATCGGATCGCACGTCAAACCGAGATTGTGTTCCATGCCGATTTCAGCGGCGTTTTCAATCTGACGATTTGAGCCGCCCAGCGCGGCAACAAGACCTGCTGCAGCCATCGAGCATGCGACGCCGACTTCGCCTTGGCATCCGACCTCGGCAGCAGATATGGAGGCTCGCTTCTTATACAAAAACCCGATGGCGCTCGCAGCGAGCAGGAAATCTTCCGATCCTTTCTCGCTAGGGGCCTCAGTGTATGTCTCATAGTACTTGAGAACCGCAGGAATAACGCCGGCCGCGCCGTTTGTTGGAGCTGTAACGACACGCCCGCCGGCCGCATTCTCTTCGTTGACCGCAAGGGCCCACAGGCTCACGTATTGCATAAACTCGGCAGGATCGCGGAGCGAATTGGATTTTGCCAGTCGCTCATTCATCCCTTTGGCTCGGCGCTTCACATTAAGACCGCCAGGAAGCGTTCCGTCCGTCCGGCAGCCGCGCTCGATGCATTGAAGCATGGCCATTCGAACACGGCGAAGAAAGTCTCCCGTCTCGTCTGCACTGCGTAAGATCAGTTCGTTGGCCCGGACGACATCGGGGATCGATAGCGATAACTGATCGCAGAGCTGTAGAAGCTCAACAGCGGACTCAAAATTGTAACGCGATGTCGGGCCCATCTGTGCGGTCTCGGACGCATGGTCGTCGCCAATGATTGCGCCGCCGCCGACCGAGTAGAAGGTGCGCGATAGGGTCGAACCGTCTTCAAAAGCCCCACGGAACTGCATGCCGTTGGGATGCTTCGGCAAGTACGAAGCCTTATTCCAAACGAAGTGGCGGCTGGCTTCGAATGGAATTTCCTGCTCGCCAAATAGATTGAGAGTCTTTCTGTGCTCAAGCGCGGCGATCATCTCCGGAACCAGTTCCGGATCTACTTTCTCCGGAAGCCACCCCATCAGACCGAGGATGACTGCCCTATCCGTCGCATGACCTACGCCTGTCAGAGCGAGCGAACCATAGAGCGCGCATTGCACCTCTCTGACGTTTCGGCCTGCGCCGATAAGCTCTTCCGCGAAACGATAAGCCGCCCGCATCGGCCCGACCGTATGTGAGCTCGATGGCCCAATTCCGATCGTAAAGAGGTCGACCACGCTAAGCTGCTGCCCGGCGCGCGGTCTGTCTGCAACCACAGTCGCGCCATCTGCTCTTGTCACTCGAACCTCGTTTCAAGAAGTCATTCGGGGAGAGCGCGACGCGCTCACGCATCACAAATCTCGCGACTTTTGAAGATTTTGGCGAAGACTATAGTTGAAGTCGCAAGATTAAAGCGAATATGTTTGGACAAGCTGTTCACTTTTTTCGATCCATGGATCGGCAGACACACACGCTTCCATTCCGCATCATTTTCCGCGATGCGCGCGACCCTTAGGCGGCGTTTTTCTCGCTCAATCGCGCACCGGCCTCAGCATCGAACACGGATATGCTCGAGGCGGGCGCCAACAGCGATATGACATTCCCCGGCTCCGGCATCGGCTCCCGCCATGCCGTGACAGCGACCAAGCGAACATTTCCTCCGACCGTTTCCAAATCGACGAGGAGCGATGCGCCGAGAGGCTGAAGGGCGACAACGGTTGCCGGAAAACGAATGCCCTCGCCACCCAAAGCGTCCAGTTTGATATCTTCCGGACGGCAGCCCAGAATAAAATTTGGATCATTCGGGAAAACGCAGCCGGCGCTGACGTCTGCCAGCGCGCCGCCAACGGTTATGCCAGCGCCACCACGTTTCAAATCCAGGAGGTTCATACCCGGACTGCCAATGAAACGGGCGACGAAGGTGTTTGCGGGCGTCTTATAAACTTCGCGCGCAGTGCCTATCTGCTGAATCACGCCCTTGCGCATAATGACGATGCGTTGGGCCATCGTCATGGCCTCGACCTGATCATGGGTCACATAGATCACGGTCTTTTTCTGCTGTTCGTGGAAACGGATCAGCTCGGACCGCATTTCCTCGCGCATGCTCGCGTCGAGGTTCGACAACGGCTCGTCAAACAGAAATACGTCCGGTTCGCGCACCATCGCCCGGCCCAGCGCAACACGCTGGCGCTGTCCGCCGGAGAGTTGTCGCGGCTTGCGATCGAGGAGTTCCGCGAGCCCGAGCAAACCGCTCACCCGGGCGACCTGCCGCTCGCGCTCAGCCTTGGGCATTCCTTTGACCCGCAAAGGAAAGCCCAGATTTTCTCCGACCGTCAAATGCGGGTAAAGCGCGTAGCTCTGGAAGACCATCGCAATGTCGCGTTCGCTGGGACGCAAGCGTGTCACCGCACGATCGCCGATGAAGATTTCGCCGTGGCTTGGGTCCTCCAGTCCGGCGACCATGCGCAACAGCGTGGTCTTGCCGCAACCGGAGGGACCAAGAAGTACAGTGAATTCGCCGCTGCGAATTACAAGATCCAGCTCTGGAATGACATCAGTCGCACCAAAGCTTTTCGATACACGGCGGAGGGAAACGTCGGCCATTAAAGTCTCACTGATGGTGGAGCAGGCCGGCATAAAGCCGGCCCTTCCGTCATTTCTGATAACCGAGCGACTTCATCAGCTGGTCGAGGTTTTGGTTTGCAGTGGAAATGGCATTGCCGGACGTCGACTTTCCGACCCAGGCCGCGAACACCTGATCGTAGACCGTGCGCTGCATCTCCACATATTCCGCGAGGCCGGACGTTAGCGGTACGAGCACTTCCGTATCTTTGACCGGCTTCAGGAAGGGAAACTTCTTCAGCCATTTATCGGTGTTGTAGATGTCGGCGCGATAGGCGCCCGAAGCACCGGCTTCGAGCATGATGTTTTGCCCTTCGGCACTCGTAACGAACGCTATGAACTGATACGCCGCATCCGGCTTCGGTGCGTTAGCTGCAATCGCGATCTGGTAGCCGCCGATATAATCGGTCCGTTTTCCGTTCAGCGTCTCACGCGGCGGCAGCGCATACGCGACCTTGCCAAGAACCTTGCTGGTTTCTGGATTTTCGATGTCGGGAAAGAATCCGAACCAATTGATGTACATTGCGGCGTTGCCCTGCATGTACGCATTGGTGGCTTCGGCGTAGCCCATCTCGTTTGCGCCCGGCGCAGTGAAAGGCTTGATCTCGAGCCAGCGATCGAGCGCCTTTTTGCCGTTGCCGTCGTTCTCCAGCATCGGCTTGAAATTCTTATCCCAGACGAACTGAGTAGAGTTCGGTGGCATCGGAAGGCTTGCGAGACGCACGGTCCACTCCGAATACCCGCCATCCTGCTCGCCCGGCATGCTCACGACGCCGTAGACGTTGTTGGCGGGATCGTTCAGCTTCTCCGCATAGGACCTGAATTCATCCCAAGTCTTCGGCGGTTCCTTGAGGCCCGCTTTCTCGAAAAGGTCGGTGCGATAACCCATTACTTCGATGAAGAAATCGACAGGCGCAGCCCAACGCTTGCCGTCGATGACGTCGTAGGCGTCCGCGATACCCGGCAAGAACGCGTTCCACTCGATCTTCTCTTTTGCTTTTTCCTCGAGAGGCTCGAACGGCTGAACCCATTTGTTCTTGACGAAAATCGGCAGCCAGATGCAGTCCAGCACCATCATGTCGTATTCGTCGGACCCGGCGGTGCCGAGCAGAACTTCCTTGTTGTAGGCATCCGAGTAAGGAAACTGATCGACCGTGACCTTGATCCCGGTCTTCGTTTCGAAAACCTTCGCCGCCGCCTTGAGGCCCAGGCCATAGGGCTCGCCAGTGGCGATGATCCTAAGCTCTTCCGCTTTCGCGACCGAAAGCGTTCCGCCAAGGGCTGCGGTCAGAACCGAGCAACCCAACAGCACCGCACCAGCATGCTTCGCCAAATTCCTGGAACTCATCCCCGTCACCCCTTTTCAGGCCTGCACTTTCGTGACAGTAAAAGGAAATGATCACAAAACGCAAACACTATGATCGATAGTGATTGTTTTGTGCGCAACTGATCGATTATAATGCGGCAATGCAAAAATCGAAGCGAGCCCCCGGCGTGCGCCGGGCCGAAATCCGTCGCATCCTCCGCACCCAGCAGTCTGCGACGGTGGAAGAACTGTGCGCGCTTTTGAATGCCTCGCCTGCCACCATCCGGCGCGATCTGGCTGCTCTCGCCGACAATGACGAGCTCGAACGAAGCCACGGCGGCGCGGCCGTCCCGCTACTTCGCGAAGCCGAACAAAATTTCGCGCAGCGCGAAGCCATCGACGCCGGAGAGAAGCACGCGATCGCGGAGGCGATCCTTCCCCTCCTCACTCCGGGAAGCACATTGTTCATGAACGATGGCTCGACTGTGATGGCGATCGCGAAACTGATCGTCGAGAACGGGATCGAGTTGTTCGTCGCGACTCCCGCCGTCAACGTTGCGGCCAAACTTTCTGAAAGCCGATCGATTACGGCATGTTTGCTTGGCGGTTTTGTGCGGCAATCGTCGCTGGCAACGTCCGGTCCATTTGCTGAAGCCATGGCCGCCCAGATCAACGCCGACCTCGCAATCATTTCGCCCGATGGCCTGCATCCCGAACAGGGAGTGACATTCCTCAATGCAGAGGATGCCGCTTTGGCGCGAAGAATGGCGTCTCAATCGAAAAGTGTCGCAGCGGTTACCACAAGAGCAAAGCTCATGTCGGTCAAACGAGTCATCGGCGTCGCCATGTATGCGGTCGATCACTTAGTGTGCGGCTGCTCGCGCGCAGAAATCCCGTCGGCGCTCGCGGAGAGCGGCGTGAATATCTTATCGCGATCGAAGGAAAAAACATGAAGGGGCCCAATGCGCGGGCGGCTCGTCAGGGCCTTTGGTTTTTTCTTCCTGCTGGCGTGTTTCTAACCGTCATTCTGATCTATCCGATGCTGTACTCGCTTTATGCGAGTCTGACGAACATGCGGCTGACGAGCCCAATCACGCGTTTTGTCGGGCTCGATACGTATTGGAGCGTCCTGACGAACAGCGCATTCGGCAGTTCTCTGGCTTTGACGTTGATTTTTCTCGTAGCAGCGATCTCACTCGAATTCCTGATCGGCTTCGCCCTCGCGCTTTCCTTCAAATCGATGCGGCATACCCATCCGATCCTGCGGGCTCTACTGATGTTGCCGCTCATGGCAACACCGGTCAGCGTCGGCCTGGTTTGGAAGCTGATGCTCAACAGTGATTTCGGGATCGTCCCCTATGTTGGTCAACAGCTGGGCTTCGGTACGCTTCTCTGGCTCGCGAATCCCATTCTCTCGATGGTGTCAGTCATCATTATGGACGTCTGGCAATGGACACCCTTCATGTTTCTCATCCTGCTCGCCGGGCTTGAGGGCCTGCCGGAAGAGGTCTTCGAGGCGGCTGAAGTTGACGGATCGCGATCATTCGACTTGCTGATCCACATCACGCTGCCGCTGATGTCCCGGATCATCGCGGTCGCACTGGCATTCCGCGTGATGTTTGCAATCGCGACATTCGACACGGTCTTCGTTCTGACGAAGGGTGGCCCGGCGCGCGCAACAGATCTCATCACGCTCCTCATTCAACGCGAAGGATTAGTGAACCTCAACGTGGCTTTGGCATCTGCGATGTCGTTCCTCGTGTTGCTGATGGTCACGGCATTCAGCGCCTTCACATTCAAGCGAGTGCTGACAAATGGCTGAGTACCGTCGCAAGCGTTGGCTCGAAGCCGTACATCTCGCCGCCAACATCATGATCGTCGCCCTGTTCCTGTTTCCACTGGCGTGGATGATCCTCGGCGCCTTCAAGGCACAAGCGGATCTCCTGTCTCCAACCCCCGTATGGTTTTTCACGCCGACGCTCGATCATTGGTATTTCATTTTCGACAATTGGAATGTCGAACGGCATCTGGTGAACAGCATCATCGTCAGCGTTGCGACGACGGTCCTCACTTTGCTGTTGGCTTTGCCTGCGGCTTATGGGCTTGCGCGGTTTCCGATTAAAGGCAAAGACGCGATCACGTTTGAGATCCTGAGCCTCAAGATGATCCCGCCGATCGCGGCAGTCGTGCCGCTGTTCATCCTGATGCGACAGGTCGGGCTCTACAATACGCTGACGGTGCTCATCCTTCTCAACACGGCATTCCAGCTGCCATTCGCCATTCTCGTGCTCAAATCCTTCGTCGAGGAAATCCCGCGCGAGATTGACGAGGCCGCGACGGTCGACGGCTGCCGTCCGTTCGGTGTGCTTTGGCGCGCCATCCTTCCGTTGTCTGTGCCCGGATTGATTTGCTGCGCCGTGTTCGTATTCATCTTTAGCTGGAACGAATTCATGATCGCGAACACACTAGTGGGCGGGGACTTGCGGCCACTGCCCCCAATCGTCGGTTTGGCACTCACACATCGCGGCATCCTGTGGGGACCGGCGCTTGCGCTTGGCGTCGTCGTCCTGCTTCCGGTCTTCGCTCTGACGTTCTCGCTCTCGCGCTACATGGCGCGCGGGCTGACATTTGGAGCCGTGAAAGGATGACCGAGGAGGAAGCCATCGCTGCGTTGCCGATCTGGCGCAGTACGCCGAGCCTAGTGCCTTTGGAGAAAGGACGAACCAACCGTAATTTCATCATTCGCCATGGCAACGACCGCTATTTCGGCCGCATGGGGGTGGACTTACCGCATCACGACGTGAAGCGCGCCAATGAGCAGGCGTGCGCGAAGTTCGCGGCCGGCTTAGGCGTCTCACCGGGCGTCCACTACGCCGACAGCGGCATCCTGATTACCGCCTTCGTCGACGGCGCCACCTTGTGCGCTGCCGACATGCATAACGACGAGACGATTGACGCGATCGCGGCAGTTCTTCGCCGCCTTCATTCGCGCCCAGCGCCCCACACGATCACGGCGCGCTGCGGTGTTGCGATCTGCCGTAGCTATCTCGAAACGACGCCGGACGACGAGTTGCCCATACCGTGCGAGACCATCATCCGTCTGCTGGGCGAACCAAATCTCGATGGCGACTGTCTCGTCCATACCGATATCATCCCTGAAAACTTGATGCGCACCACAAACAGTTTGCTGCTGATCGATTGGGAATATTCCGGGCGCGGCGCTCCGGAAATCGATCTCGCATCAGTCATCTCAAATGGCGATCTTACTCCCTCCGAAACACAGAGGCTGCTTGCCGCTTATGGGCCTCATCGCGCCGACGTGTTGGAACAGCAGCGCGTGGCTCTCGTCGTACGCGAAGCCTTGTGGTGCCTCGCCCAACTTCGCCACGGCGGACCACAGGGCGACATGATTTCGTACACGAAGCTCTGCATCGACCGAATGCTGAGACTATTTTCATGAGTGCGCATTTCGATATCGCGGTCATTGGCGCGGGAGTCGTCGGCTCGGCGATTGCGCGCGATCTATCCCGCTACGACTTGAAAGTCGTTCTGCTCGAAGCCAATACCGATCTTGGCGACGAGTCGAGCAAAGGCAACTCTGCGCTGATGACCGAAGGGCACGACACGCCGCCCGGCTCGCTAGAGCGCAACCTCGTCGTGCGCGGCTACCAACGCTATATGACGGAGGCTCCACAGCTTGGTCTGCCGATGCGCAAAACTGGCGCCATCATGCTTGCCTGGACTGACGAGCAACGCGCGACAGTCGAGAAGCTTGTCGAGGAAGCGCACGGCGAAGGGTTTCACAACGTCCACTTGCTCGAGGGCGATGAAGTGGCAAGGCGTTGGCCTCAGTTCCGCCCTGGCGTTCTTTGTGCGCAATGGATGCCCGATGAAATCATCGCCGATCCGTTCTCGACGCCATACGCCTACGTACTCGACGCGGTCACCAATGGTGTGACGTTCTGGCGGCCTTGGCGCGTCTCGCACGCCGAACGAAATGCTCGCGGCTGGCGTTTGAGTAATAACCGCAGCGACGTTCTCGATGCAGGTCTTGTCATCAACGCGGGCGGCATCCGTGCCGATATCGTCGAGAGCTTGGTTGGCCATACCGACTTTGTGATGCGCCCTCGGCGCGGTCAATACATTTTGCTCGACAAGCCAGCGCGCGCGATCCACGACATCATCGCATATCCAACGCCCACGCCGGCATCGCGCGGCATTCTGATATCGCCGACGATATTCGGAAACGTGCTCGTCGGTCCAACAGCAGAAGAAGTGGAAGATCGCGACGACCGCGGCGTCACCGAAGCGGGTCTCCGCGCGCTACGGCAGGCAATCGACGACATGGTCCCTGCCCTGCGTGGCATGCCGGTAAATACGATCTACGCCGGCATGCGGCCCGCAACGAACCACAGCGACTACCAAATCATCCCGCGCTTCGATGAGCGCTGGCTAACGGTTGCGGGCATTCGCTCGACAGGGTTTTCAGGTGCCCTGGGTATCGCCGAGTACGTGATATCTCTCGTGTTTCCAAACGTCTTCGATAGGCAGCCGATCAAGCCAGTACGCGACGTGCGCGTGCCGGATCTATCGGAAACCAGCGTTCGACCCTGGGCGGATCCGGAGAAAATCGCCGCCGACCCGGCGTATACGGATATGCTCTGCCATTGCGAACGGATCAGCGTTGGAGAAGTGCGGGACGCTCTCAACTCGCCGGTCCCACCGGCGTCGATCAAAGCTCTGAAGCGACGTACGCGCGCAATGTTTGGCCGTTGCCAGGGCTTCTATTGCGGCGCGCGTGTGCAGGCGATGTTCGACGAGGCCGAGGTCAAGCGCGATGCGTGATCCAGCGGTGCTCATCGTCGGCGCCGGACCCGCCGGTTTGGCAGCGGCCGCCGAACTGACAAGACGTGGCGTGAATGACATCCTCGTCATCGATCGCGATGATGCGCCTGGCGGTCTGCCGCGTTTCTGTGCGCATCCGGGTTTTGGCATCGGCTACTCTGCAATTCCCCGATTTGGTCCTGAATTCTCCGCGCGTCTCGTCCGCGCTGTCGAAAATAAAAACGTGCGCATCCTCTGCAGCACCACCATGACCGCCCTCGATCATGGACCCACTATTTCAATCACCGGACCCGAATGCGGTTATCGGATCATCAAGCCTCGCACCGTCATTCTCGCGACAGGCATTCGCGAGGCAAACCGGGGCAACAGGATGGTGCCAGGGGACCGGCCGGAAGCTGGAGTTTTGACGACAGGGTTGCTTCAGCAGATGGTCGCACGGAACGTCCATTTCCCCGCCGCGATGAAATCGATCGTCGTTGTCGGCACCGAGCACGTATCTTTCTCGGCTATATGGACCGCACGACATGCCGGGCTGAAAGTGCGGATGATGGTGGACGACCGCCCGCGGATCAGCTCATTCCGTCCCGTGGGATGGCTCGCCAAAGCGATCGGCATTGATATTCGCCTTCGCACGCGTGTCGCAGCCATCAAAGCGCGTGATAATCGCGTTTCAGGCGTCGTTGTCGATGGCCCTCATGGAACCGAAGCGATCGCCTGCGATGGCGTCGTATTCACTGCCGGTTGGATACCTGAAGTCGCGGCGGTCGCGACCGGCCCTATCAAAGTTGACGGGCAAACCGGCGGTCTCGCAGTCAACGGCGCTGGACTGACGAGCGTCCCCGGCGTCTTCGCAGCGGGGAACGTTCTTTATCCGCTCAAGGCAAGCGGCTCATGCGCGATACAGGGCCGGCGCGTTGGATCATCCGTCGCACAATATCTAGAATCTCAGACGACATAATCCGCAGGCTCGCTTGATAGCGCTCGCTTAACAGCAAAAGCACCCGCCGACGTCAATCGACACTGGCAGATGGGGTCCTGGTGGAGAGGGCTTCCTCCGAACAACGCATCGTACCTATATGAAATCGAACAACTTTGCTCTTCAATCGACTGCGCCAGTCCCCTTCCCGTCCCTGTTACGGATTAGTGCATGTTCATGCACTACAGCTTAGAGCCTTTTGGACATTCACGGCAGTCTTTTCAGCGGCGATCGTGGGTTTTTTTGTGCTTCGCTAGTAACGCACGATATCCGGCCGCTGAAGATGCGACCTTGCCTCGTTTAGCCCCCCTGCCCGTGCTTCTCTGCGAAAACGCGTTGATTGGCCCTGTGGCTGCTCCATGCTCGCATCCTCAGGCATGTTGCCGAATGGTAGCAAGATCCCAGAAGCAGATGTCAGCGACATCGTGAGAGCGAGCGCCCGAACCTGCTGGTGTCGCGTCTGCTTAGAGGTGGAGCGGACCTTCGGGCTAGGCTGTTGTCGACGGCAATTGACCCTAAGCGGACATGTATTTCAAAGCCTCGCCTTACGTATCTGGGGCAAATCGTGGTTTGCTGCTGTCTGCTCGTCCAGTGGGGTAGCGAACTCCTTGCAACGGACCTGCGCTTTTGTGGGTGGCGCCGCGCCGTCTCGATGCAGCGCCACGGCGCGTCGACTATGGGGCGATGGATCAACCGTGCCAGCGCGAGCAGCGGATGACGTTGCAGAAATTACCGCGATGGAAGTGCGGCTCCTTGTCCGCAATGACGTCGGCCTTGACATTGCCGAACGTGGTGTCGGGCTTGTGCTTGATGCCGTCGTAGAAGGCTTGGATGATATCCTCCTTGAACTTCGGCGTGCGTGGGAAAGCGGTGACGACGGCTTCGCGCTCGGCATCGGAATACTGATCGTAGGTGAGGCCAAGCACGTCCGTCTCGACGCCGGCGGTCACTAGCGCGACGACAGGATGCATGTGGACTGGGACGCCGGGTGTGGTGTGGAGCGCGATCGCAGTCCAAACCGTATATGCGTCCGCCTCAGGAATGTCGTGGCTCAGCAGGAAATCGCGCGCGGCGTGGGCACCATCGACCTCAAAACGCTCGTCCTTGCTGCTGTGGCTTGGCATGAGGCCGATGTCGTGGAACATCGCGCCGGCATAGAGAAGCTCGCGATCGAACTTTAGGCCGCGGTGGACGCCCGCCAGCGCCCCGAAATGATAGACCCGGCTCGAATGGTTGAAGAGCAGTTCGGTCTCGGTATCGCGGATAAACTCCATGATGGCGCGCACCAGCTTGGTATCGGGGATGGTGGCCGCTTTGGCGATGAATGACATCTTCTTTCTCCAGCAGTTTCCGTTCGCCAAGAAAGTAAAGCTCGGCTAGAGATGTCTGCAATCGACTGACTACGTCAAAAACGGACATTACCGGGCCGGGACGGACTCGATGCGCGCCAAAGCCAAAACGATCGTGATGTTAGCGCTGCCCGGCGTGCAGCTTCTCGACGTCTCCGGTCCCTTGGACGTCTTCGCTGAGGCGAATTCCCAGGCCGGACAAAAGGTCTACCGACTCGTCATCGCGGCCGGCGAGTCAGGACCGATCCTCAGCTCTTCCGGCGCACGGGTGATGCCAGACTGGATCATCGACCGTCACAGCGACGAGCACATCGACACGCTTCTCGTCGCCGGATGCCCAAATGCGGCCGAGGTGCCGGCGGATCGTGTTGTCATTGACTGGTTACGGCGCCGAGCGCCGGCGGCCCGACGTTTTGGCTCGGTGTGCAGCGGCGCTTTCTTCCTCGCGGCGGCGGACCTGCTCGACGGGCGGCGCGTGACCACGCATTGGGCGGTTGCCAAGCAGCTCGCAAAACGGTTTCCGCGGGTCTCGGTGGACGAGGACGCGATCCACGTTAGAGACGGACGGGTGCGCACTGCAGCAGGCGTCACGGCGGGACTCGATCTGGCGCTTGCGCTCGTCGAGGAGGATCTTGGCCGTGAGATCGCGATGCGCGTAGCGAGTCAGCTCGTGATGTTCTTCAAGCGGCCCGGCGGGCAGATTCAGTTCAGCCGTAAGGGCGAGGCAGCGCCTGCCGGTCGGGCCGCTCTTCAGGAACTTCAGCGCTGGATTGCGGCCAACCCCGCACTCGACCATGGCGTGGCGAATCTCGCCAAGCGCATGGATCTCAGCCCGCGTCACTTCTCGCGGCTGTTTCGCAGCGAGGTCGGCATCACGCCCGCAACCTGGGTCGAGGAGGCGCGTGTGAACGCGGCGCGGCGCCTTCTGGAGCATGGGAACGAGGCGCCGAAGCAGGTCGCCGCTCATTGCGGGTTCGCCGACGCCGACACGCTGCGGCGCGCCTTTGCGCGGCATGTCGGGGTGACACCCGCCGAGTATCGCAAGCGCTTCGCAGTGCCGCGTCGAGTTCACTCTGGATAGGGTTTGAGACCGACTTCACGGTGAGTCGCCGGATCACCGCATACCCTCATGCTGAGGTCGGAGTGTATGCTCGCTCGAGGAAAGCGAACTTGCAACGGGTTCGCGGCCGTTGTTGGCCTTCGCCGGACTTCAATTAGCGGTCGGGTCCGCTTCCGCTGGCGACGAAGTCGTGGACAGCTGCTTCCGCCAGCAGACAGCTGCGGCATACAAGCTTCTCGATCACGTGCGATTTTTCGTTGGCGGCCGCGACGCTGGTTCACTGGCTGTTTTATCAGATGCATCGGACCGCACCTCGACCTTACTTCCTTGAGCCAAGTCGACCGACGGATTGAGCACCACTAAGTCGCCCTTCTTAAGGCCGTCGTGCACCTCGACTTCGGTCCCCAAGTCCCGTGCTACCGAAACTTTTTGCAGATTGACAATTCCGCCTTCGACCACGGCCACGTGAAGGCCGTTCCGATCAAACACGATCGCTTCTGCCGGCACCAGGAGGGAAGGCTCCTTGCGCGGAATATGAAGCTCGACGGTGCAGTAGACGCCAGCAGACATTGCTCCGTCCGGATTGGGAACGTCAATTTCCGTCAACAACGTCCGGGTGATGGGGTTCAACGCGTCGGCAATGCGCGTGACCTTTCCAGGAAATGTGCGATCCGGAATTTCCGGAATGCGCACGACGGCTTCAACGCCAGGCCGAACCCCGAACGCCTGGTCCTGCGGAACGTAAACCTGGGTTCTTATGATGTCGGTCTGAATGAGATTGAACATAAAGGTGCCGCTCGTCGCGTCGGCCTGCACCAGGCTTCCGACATCGATGTTCCGTTGAGTAACGACTCCATCAAACGGAGCGACGACACTCTGATAGTCCTTTTGCTGCTGAAGAACCTTGATCGTAGCTTCCTGCGCAGAGATGCTTTGCTCCGCGACGCCGACGGCTGCGATCTGCGCCTTCAGATTCTGCTCATCGATTGAGCCTTGCTGTTGCGTCACCCAGCCTTGGGCGACCACGGGCTTGTCTCGATCCCAGGTGATCTTGGCGAGGTCCCGGTTCGCCACGTTCTGGCGCAGCGTAGCTTTGTCCTGTTCGAGCGTGGCCTGAGCTTGCGCAATCTGATGGTCGAGCTCGGGGGCGACGATTTCCGCCAGCAGCTCTCCTTTCTTGACGCGATCGCCGATATCGACGTTGCGTTTGCCGATGTAACCACTGGCGCGGGCAAAGATGTTCGCCGTTGTGAATGCCAACGTCGTCGCCGGCAACGACACGGTATCGATGTCGCTGCTGGCTTTCACCGGCGCCACCCGGACTTTCGGCACAAAATTGCGGTGCCGCTCGGACGTTGCCAAAGTCTGTTGTCTCAGCGCACGGGAATTGATGCCGCCAACGACCAGCGCGCCGGTCAAAAGCAGTAGAACTCCTAGTCCGAGCCATAGACCGCCGCGGCCTTTCGGTGCCGGCGTCACAACATCGGGCTGGGCTCTATTCTCGCGCCTCTCATTCGTTGGCTGGATCGATAGCGTGTCGTTTGAATCGGTCACGTCAGACCTGCCTTTCAAACACGCCCTTGGCGGGCTTTCCGTCATTACGCTTCCGCAGCTTGGCAAACAGGTACGGAACAACGAGTAGAGTTGTGGGCGTCGCAAACAAGAGCCCGCCGATCACGGCGCGGGCCAGCACCGAATTCTGCTCGTCGCCGGCGCCGCCGATCGCCATCGGGATCATGCCGACGATCATGGCCGCCGCAGTCATGAGCACTGGGCGAATACGGGTACGCCCGGCATCGACCGCGGCTTCGCTCGCGGGCTTTCCTGCAAGCTGCTGCTCGCGGGCGAACGTGACAAGTAGAATTGAGTTCGCCGAGGCCACACCGACGGCCATGATTGCGCCCATCAGCGACGGAACGTTAAGCGTCGTTCCAGTAATGAACAGCATCGTGAGTATGCCGCAGAACGTTATTGGCAGCGCCAAGATCACGACGAAGGGATCGCCGAAGTTCTGATAATTGACGACCATCAGTAGATAGACGAACACCGCCGCGAACAGGAGGCCGATGCCGAGATTACGGAACGAGTCCTTCATGCTTTGGATCTGTCCCACCACTTGGATCGTATTCCCTGGTGACAACTGACTCTGAAGGTCCGTGACGATCTTGCTGATGTCGGCTGCGACACCACCGAGATCCCGGCCCTCGATACTGGCGTAAACCTCGTAAACGGGTTGGATATTGGTCTGGTTGCTGTTGGTCGGCACCGTGTCGCGCTTGAACGTCGCGACGTTGCTTAGCAGCCCCGGAATCAGGGCACCCGCAGCCGTTACCGCGGAGGACACCGGCGTGTTGGCCAAGTCATTCAATGACGCGACCCGCGGCTCCGGTGTCTGCACCGCAAGGTAGTATGGGATGCCGGATTTCGGATCGGTCCAGAAATTCGGAGTAACCTGCTCGGACGAACTCAAACTGATATTGACGTTGGTCGCGACGGTGTTCGCGTTGAGGCCGAGCTGTTGAGCCCGCGCCCGATCGATCGTCGCGTAGAATGCCGGCGCGTAGACCTCTTGCTGCAGATGCGCGTCAACGATACCGGGAATGTCCGCCATTCGCTTGCGCAATTCCTCCGCGACGCGAAGGTTTGTCGTCCGATCGTAGCCGACCGTTCGCACGTCAATCTGCGCCGGAAGACCGAAATTGAGAATCTGCGTGACGATGTCGGCAGACTGAAAATAGAACACGTCCTCGGGAAACGCGGCGGGCAGGACCTCGCGAAGCTGGCGAACGTAATTGGCAGTCGGCGCGTGGCCTTCTTTGAGTGCCACCAGGATGACACCGTCGTTGATGCCGATCGTCGATCCATCTGTAAACGCCAAGTTGTACGCGCGTGCGGGCAGTCCAATATTGTCGACGATCAGCTCGCGGTCGTTTTCTGGGATGACTTCACGAATCTTGTTTTCGACCGCCTGGAAAATTCGCTCGGTCGTTTCAATTCGCGTTCCGGCGGGTGCTCTGACATGCAGCTGAATTTGTCCGCCGTCGATAATTGGAAAGAAGTCACGTCCCACCAGTTGGAACATCACGACTCCAAGACTGAGTATCAGAACGGACACAATCGGAACGATAAATCTCCTCTTCAGAAGCGTCGTGAGCAACGCGACATAGCCGTTACGCATGCGCTCGAAATTGCGATCGAAGGCTGCCTGAAAGCGGCGCGCCCAACTTCTCCGGTCACCATCCGTTCCACGATGCTCGCTCTGCAAGAGCAGCCCGATCGTGATGGGCGTCAACGTACGAGAGAGCACATACGAGGCGAGCATCGCGAACACAACCGCGCGCCCGAGTGGGGTGAACAAATATTTCGCGGGCCCGTCGAGGAAGACGACGGACGTGAACACACAGCTTATGGCGAGTGTCGAAACGAGCGTCGGGATGGCGATGCCGGCGGCCCCGTGAAGTGTCGCCTCCGGCAGCGGCATGCGTTCTTCATTCAGTAGCCGATGCGTATTCTCGATCGTCACTGTAGAGTCGTCGACAAGAATACCGACCGCGAGCGCGAGCCCGCCAAGGGTCATCGTATTGAGAGTCTCTCCGAGGAAATACAAAACGACCAGCGACGAGAGAATGGCGAGCGGAATTGAGATCATCACCACAAGTGTCGAACGCCAAGAGCCGAGAAATAGCAGGATCATCAGGGCGGTGAGGCCGGCCGCAATCGCACCTTCGCGAATAACCCCCTGCACAGCCGAAGTGACAAATTGAGATTGATCGAACAGCTCGCTGAATTTCATGCCCGGCGGCGCTGAAAGCCGCATGGTCACTAACGCGGCTTTGACCCGATTGACCACGTCAAGCGTCGAGGCATTGCCATTCTTGATGATGCTGAGGAGCACCGAGCGTTTGCCATCGTCCCGCACGATATTCTGCTGGACCAGCCATCCGTCGTGAACCTGGGCGACATCCTTGATAAAGACGGTGGCGTTGTTCGTAAACTTTATCGGAATATTATTGAGATCATCGATGCTCAGCGGCATCGCATTCGTCCGGACAGTGTATTGCGTGTCGCCGATCTTTGCCGTTCCGGACGGCAACGTTAACGCTTGCGTATTGACCGCGTTGACGACATCGAGCGGTGTCAAACCGCGCGACTGCAACTTATCAGGATCGATATCGACCATGATCTGCCGATACTTTCCGCCTGCCGGAGTCGGCAGCGTGAGGCCTGGAATGGGCGCCAACTGCTGCCGCACACGGTAGATACCGTAATCGTAAAGCTGTTGTTCGTTCAGCGTGTCCGAGCTGAGACTGATTTGAAGAACAGGAACGCTCGAAGCATTGAACTGCACGACAATTGGCGGCTCAATTCCAACAGGCAGCAGCGCCCGGATGGCGTTCGTCGCCGAGACGATCTGGGCGATCGCGAGGTCGAGGTTCACATCCGGCTGAAAATACAGCTTTTGCACAGACAGCCCATTCAGTGTCTGTGCCTCCATATTCTTGATGCCGTTGACGTTCGCGCTAATCGCGTACTGGCTGTAGGTCGTGACGCGCTGTTCCATTTCCGGCGTGCTGAGACCAGTGAATTGCCAGATCACGGTGACGACCGGGATATTGATCTCCGGGAAGATATCGGTCGGCATCGTGCGGATAGCAGTGACGCCGATGAAGACGATGAAGGCGGCGAGGACGTAAAAAGTATACGGAAACCTCAGCGCGAAGCGGACGATGCCCAACCTCTACCTCCGGTTACGAAAGGGTCGTGGGACCCGCAGCAAGGCCTAGACTAAACGCGCGCTCCCTACATAAGGCTGCCAACAGAAAGCGGAGCCACTGGGTGCGCGGGCAATACTTCCATAATCCGTACTTTGTGGTGCCTGCAGCTGCGCTTCCGGCCACGGCCTCACTGCGCCTGTCGCTAGTACGACGGCAAAAAAGATCGATCTTAAATACTCTGATCAAATGTTTCTTCATTCGGGGGTTTCAAGAACCGGCCCTGCTTGCTTGGGCATGTATCATTCCGAACCATGAAGCAATCACGCGCGGAAATTCCAACGATCCGCTCGCTCGAGGCAAAGAATTGTTTTTCTTCGGCGCCATATTGATAATCAACGATGCGGGGCCAGAAGCGCGTCTAGACTGTTCAATCCAGGTGAATGTCCTGCTTTTACGGCCAGAAGCCATCCTGAAAGCACGGCGTTAGAGACGCCATTGAATGACTGCCCAACTCCGCTGATCAAATTCATTTCAAAAGATGCCCATAACGACATCGACTCAAAGTCGCTGGCGCGGGAGTCGTTCGGCCGCTTTATCCGGAGCGATGTCAGCTCCTGGCCCATGGCGGAAGAAGCCAATATGTCTGCTTAAAAGTGTACTGCGGACCTGCCCCATCCCTCGTAATCTACGCTCGGCGATCTTCAGCCGATGTCCGCTTTCTCGGCAAAGCACCAGTCGTGCCGCTCCGATCGGACAGGGCGCCTCGCATAACCACTAGGGACGGTGCGCATAAACGCTAGGAAGAACCGCTAGGGCATTCCACGCATAATCACTCCCCAACCGCGCATAAGCACTAGGGCCTATATATAGAACAGAACAGCAGAACATCCCCGATAGTTTCTCTTCAGAACATCTTCCAGAATTCCAGAAAGAGGAATTCGATTGTTGAAGGCTTGAAGGGAAGGGGGGTCAGCAGGCCTTCTCCGCGCCTCCATACGTTGCCATGCACGTTACCCCTGACGAGATCTCGAAGCTCGCCGTCAAACTGATCGAGGTGTTCTCACGTTCGGGCCCAGAGGATCATAACTTCGGTCGGTACTGGCGCGTTGTGCCGCCCCTGCAGACGTTTTTGGAGTCGGCGGTGGGTCCATTTGAGGAGGCGGTGGCAAAAAGCCTTTTGGCGGCCTTTGAAGGGCATCTCAAACGAAATGCCCGGTACTCAGTGCACGAGGATGCGGAAGCGGTTGGGTTGTTTCTTGGGGCGACGCCGCGCCGACCGCGACGACGCTGAGTGCTACTCCTTCGGCCAAAGCCTTCCGCAAGCCTCCCCGCAACACCTCACCGACCACATCACGCCCTGGCTTGAGTTCCCTTATCTGCTTTCCCTTTTGCGCTCCGCAGAAGAAGCGCCAGACCGAACAAACTCGTAGAGATGTTGTTCAAATGATCAGCCTCCGGCTGGCTTTCAGGCCAACCAAAATCGGACGAGATTTCGTCTGCCATATCATCGACTTCCGATGGAAGCCCGTTTTTCGGCGGCGAGACCTGAAACCTGCTCATCCGTTAGCGCACCCACTCCCAGAACTTGGTAGGGACTGTTTGTGTTGTACGCCCTCTGGCCCTGGCTTCTACGACTCCGCTCCTCCTCGCTCGGCATGCTTTCCCCATCCCCGCCACCGAAGCCGATGACCTCGACGATGATCACTGACGGTTGCTCCGACGCTCCTGACTGGGCCGGGTTGGCTGCTTGCTTGGACGCCGCCCCCGACGCGTTCGAAGCCTCCGTCAGGCCGCCAATGTTCGGCGCCTGGATCTGCGGCACACCGGTGGTATTGCCCTGAACCTGGATGTTGGCTGCGTTGACGACGTGCAGCGCCGCGAGGTTGACGTTGCCCGACACCCGGATGCCCGCTTCACCCGCGTCGATGGTGCCGAGCGGTGCGATCAGGTCGACGTTGCTCGCCCGCGTACCCGCGATGGTGTTGATCGTTGCGATGCCGGCGCCGCTCGCCGGCGCGGCCGGCGCGACCGTGATGTTGCCGTACCGATCATAGCTGCGCTGCGGTGGCGTGAAGATCGTCGTCGTCTTGGAGCCGCGGCCGGCATTGATGTCACCTTCCGCCGACCAGACCAGAATGTCGCCGCCGAAAGTCGTCATGATGCGGCTCTGGCCGAGCAGGACGCTGCCGAGCGAATAGACGTCGATATTGCTGTTCTGCCCCTGCGTCAGAAGACCGGCATAAGCGCCGGGCGTCACGCCCTCCACACCGATGAGCGTCTGGCCGCCCGGATTGAGGATCTGAATATCGCCGCCGAACTGTGTGCGCACGCCCGCATCGGACGTCACCGGCACATCGACGCCGTTGACGGTTCTGGAGCCGGTGACGCTACTGAACATCGTGATCTTGCCGACATAACGCGCCGGATCGGCCTCCTGATCCGGGAACAAAGCTGCGATCGCCTGGCGCCCGCGCAGATAGCTCTGATAACGCGGACTTTCCGCATTATTGTATTCCTGGCCGCCCAGAGTCAGTTCTTTATAATAGACCTCGCGCACGAAGACGCCTTGCTGCTCTTTGGGCAGCGCCAGGAAGAAGCCGAGCGCGTCGGCCGCCGTGCCGGCGTAGCCGAAACGGTTCCGCAACCAGTCCAGCAGTTCCTGATCGTAGGTGTGAACCACCTTGCCACTATCGGCGAGTGGCGTGTGTTCAGCGAGTTGATTGGCTGGATCGAAATAGAGCTTCGCCAACGCGGCATAATCCGGGCCGTTCGCACCGACACCCGCCAGCACCGTGATGCCGGCACCGCCTTTGTTGTTCTCCGGATTGATCACATCGCCCGCGCTCACGAGCGCGCCGTAGTAGCCTTGATATAAGTTGCGGCCGGCCTGCACCTGCAGCAAGCCCGGGCCGAGGATATCAGCCGACTGATAGAAGATGTCGCGGCCGGCCTGCATGAATGTGATGTCGTTCGCATTCACGTTGAGGAACACACTTGGCGTTGCACCGGTGCCGGCAATATCGCGGCCAGCGATCACTTCAAACGGCTTCGCCGCGAGATACCAAGTCGTGGGCGACGGCAGGAAACCCAACGAGAACGTCGGCGTCATGTTCTGAGCCTGGCCAAGCGTCAGATCGACGATATCGACACCGGCATAGACCAGCGCAGGCATGATGTCGCCGGCGTGAAGATTGTGCTGCGGCGTGTCTGGACCGAACGCGATCGGATTGTACGCGTCGAGACGGAACGCGGCATTCGCCCAAGCATTGCTGTCATTGTTGACGTAGAACACAGGACGGAACGGCGTCGCTAGCGTGCTCATATCGGCGCCGGACATGCCGATCACCTGACTCGTGCCATAGATCGAGCCCGCCGCCAGAAGCGCAAGCTCTCCGATCGGCGACGGCAGCAACTCGATCGGCGCAAACGTCAACGAACCTATTCCAGGTTCTGCGAATCGGATGTCGCCATTGGCGGCCGCAACCATCAACGTGCCCGGATATGCACGGTTAGCACCAGACGTGCCAACGGTATTTCCGTCGAGCACCGCGGCATCGCCACCCGCTGCGTAAAGACCGATGGTCGTGGTCGGCGTCCACAGCATAAAGCTCGATTGCCCGCCGCTCTTGACGAGCGTGGTTGTGCTGTCCGCGTTGCGTACCGTGTAGGGCATGCCGTTTTGATCGACCACCTGCCCCATGCCGGCATCGCTCGCGCCGCCGAACACGAGATCACCGCGCGTGCTGATGCTGACGATACCGTCTCCCGGCGTGAAGATCGGCCCCGGCGTTTTGAGCGAACGCGCGAAGGCCGTCGGATCAACGGCGCGAGGATCGTACGAAGTCCAGGATTTCCCGTACGTGTTCTGATCCAGGGTGCCGACCGAACCGGCGCTGACGACGATGTCGCCACGCAAATCAGTGACCGAGCCGAAATAGTCGGGCGGGAAACTCGTCGCGCCCGCTGCCGGAAGTGAGTTGAGTGCGCCGCCAACTTTTAAGACGAGATCGCCGCCGCCGGTCTGTACCAGCGTGCCATTGGACAGGACACGACCTGTCGAGGCGACCGCCAGATCGAGGCCGGTCGAAGTCGAACCGCGGCCGCTCACGCCCGCATTGCCGCCCGCGATCACGGTCAGGTTGCCGCCGCCAAGGGTGCCGATCCCCTGGAAACCGACGAGTTGCTGGTTAGTGCTCCACGCACCGGTCTTCGCATAGGAGCCGAAATTGATCCACCACGCCGCCGGATCGGCGGACGCACCGCCACCCTGGCGGCCAAACCAGTTGCCAGTGAGATCGGAGTCCACATAACGCGTGTTGTTGTCGGCAATCTGGATGTTGCCGGTGACGTCCTGCTGCGCCATCAGCAGCACGTCGCCGCCATGCTCGGGATACCAGGCATGTGAGTTGCCGCCGCTCGTGACACCGACGAGGTCGTAAGGATTGCTGCCATCAGCCGCCAAGACCGCCGCCGCCTGCGTACCCGCAGTGTACACGCCGTAGGGCGTCGCCTCACTGAAGCTGCCGCCCGCCAGAAGATCGAGATTGCCGGTGCCGGTGCGCAGCACGCTGAAGAACGTGCCGTTGCGCGATGAGTCATAGGCCGGATCGCGGAGCGTGAGATTGCCGCTTCCAGCGAGCGCCTGCACGCTCTTCAGCGTGCGCTGGTCGGCTGCGACGATGTCGGCGCCGGACACAAGACGGATCGAGGCAGAGAGCGAGCCAGGTGCAAGCATTGACGCCGCCGGCATTGTAGCTGCCGCGCCCGGAATGGCCGGGCTCGCCACGACTGCAAGGGTCGGCATGTTCGAAGGCTCAAACCCGAAGCCGTAGCTGTTACTGATGCTAAGAACCGTGCCCGCCGGGATGGTATCGCCAGGATTATACTGATTGCCATTGTTGGCGACGTAAGGACCCCACCACCAACTGGTCCACCAAATATAAAAATCATCATTTGGAATGGTCCAAGCATTGACGACCGTCACATCCTTTGCGTCGTCAAAGTAGTAAGTGTAAGGGCCACCAGGATTGGTGGTGGTCAGACGGAAGAACGAGCTGTTCGTGACATCGACGAAGTCATAAACGGCCGGTATCCCCGGCGTCGATTTGAACCCATCCGAGATGCTTCCGTTGACGGTCACGTTGCCGGCGGCGCGGACCACGAGAGCCATCGGTTCGCCGGCGCCGTAAGTCGCCGAGTTGGGGTCGCGATCGGCACCGGCGCCGTAACGGTACTTCGCAAGGTCGATGTCGCCCGAGGTCGACAGGTCGCCGCTCGAGGTGATCTGGACGCCCGGCCGCAAATGATAAGCGCTGCCGTGAGCAGACAGGCCGGCAACGCGCGCCGCCAATCCGGCATTGCCGAGCGCAGCGTCGATGAAGGCCGTGCTCGCGACATCGTAGCCGTCGAGCGTCGCCTGGGTGATGGTGCTGCCGCCCGGCAGGTCATAGGTCCAGAATGCATTGAGCGCGATACTGTAGGCGCCCTTGATGTTGAGCGGACCGGACGCATTGATGGCGATGTCGCCCGACGTCTCGCCGGTGCGTTGCGCATTCAGTTGGACGTCGCCGTAGCCAACGCCGTTCGGCGCGGTGAGGTCCATGGTGGCACCGGGCGACAGTGTCAGCGTGCCACCCGCGGCGGTGAGCTCGATGTGACCGCGGTTCTTGGCCTCGATCGGCTGGCCGTAGCTGTCGACCTGAAGCAACGTGCCGTGCGCGTCGAGCACGGCGCTCGAAGCCAGCGTCAGGCCGTTGCCGGCGGAGAGCCGGATCGTGCCGGGCGCAGCACCGGAGGCATCGATGGTGCCGTTGACGGTCAGGCTGCCGCCATCCACAGAGACCGTGACGCTGCGCGCTTTGACGCCGTCGCCAATGGTGAGATCGCCGGTCCTGATGTCGAAGCTGCGGGCATCGTAGAAGCCGCCCTGGGTCAGAAGCGCGTTGAGGCCGGCGAAGTCGCCGAGCGTGCCCGCAGCGACACTGAAGTCGCCGCTGACGAAGCCATCATTGGCCGTGCCCTTGACGGTGCCACCGATCGCGACAGCGCCGTTGCGGGCATCGATCGCGACAGACCCAGCCTCAGCATTGGTGGCGGAGACGTCGATGACGGACCCCGCCGCTTGCGTCAGGCCGCCTTGCGCGCTGTTGAAGATCGCGGTGCCCCCGAAGCCGTAGACCGTCGCCTTCTGGATCGTCGACGGTCGGCCGCTGAGATCGATACGGCTTCCGTTGTTGAGGGCGATGTCGTTGATGGCATTGACCACGAACTTGCCGCTCGGCAGCAGGACGGTGCTGGCGATGGCGACGCTGTCACCGGTGAGATTGATCTCCGCACCGGCGACCGTCGACGTAGCCGTACTCGGCGCGACGCCGGCAGGCGCGGCGATGTTGAGCGCACCTCCCGCCGTATAAGCCATGATCGATTTCTGCACGCCAGTGAGCAGCGGCGTCGTCAGCGTCAGGTTGCCGCCCGTGCCGCTCTGGCCGAACACAGCCGCCGGATCAGTGCTCGGCGCCTGATAAACGAACAGCTTGCTGTTGCCCGCCGACACGATCTGCGAACGGCCGGTGATGTTGACATTGCCGAAACCGTAGATGACTCGGCTCGCCAAGGTCGTATCGAGCGAGACGAACTGGCCGAAGTCGATCTCGTCGGCGACGAGGCTGAGCGTGCCGGCGCCGGTGCCCGGGCCGCCCGCGATGGCCGGCGGCGTCGCACCGGGAATGCCGTTCCAGGTAATCTTGCCGGCGGCGATGGTGGACTGATCGCCGGACGAGCCGTAGCCGTAGATCGCCGAGGTATTCAGCACCAGGTTGACGCCCGTGCCGGTCGCATCGAGCCCGCTGTTGCCGAAGACATTGATGGCGTTCGCCGCGCTCAAGGCGATGGCCTTTAGCGCCGGCGCGCCATGCAGCGGATCGCCGCTGACGAGAAGATCGAACAGCGTCTGGTTGAACAGGAAACCGGCCGGTGCACCGGTTGCGGCGATGGTCGCGGCATCGCCGATGTTCAACGTGCCAACCGCCAGCGCGATGTTGCGGGCCCCGAAATGCGCCGAGGTGTCGAGCGAGGATATGCCGTTGGTGGCGAAGGCAAGAGTCCCTTCGGCGTAAAGCTGGGAGTTTGCACCGATGGTGATGGCGCCGCTCCCTTGCGAGCCGAGAAAATTGAGCTCGCCATTGGAGAGCGCCAGCACGGAGACGCCGTAGGACGTGGTGTAACCCATACCGGTCGAGGCTGAATCGAAGGGACCGATCCCCTGTCCGATGGTCGTTAGCGTCACATTATCGCCGACGCTGATATTGCCGCCGACCAGGAAGATTTCGCCGGCCTTCAGCGTCACGCCATCGCGAACCGCGATATCGCGGCCGCCCTGAAAAATGATGGCCCCATTGTTGAAGCTATTGCTGCCGTTGACGAACAGCCGCGGCGCCTTGACGGCATTGATGTCGGCCGCGTCGATCGCGACGCCCGTGAACGCTGCCGTGGATGGATCGGCATAGATCTCATCGACCTTCGCCAGCGAGACCTGTCCTGCCCCGCCGCCCTGCGCGCTTTGGAACAGCACGGTGCCGTCGAAGGTGAGCGCGGAGTCGGTTGTCGGCGATGTCGGCGCCTCGAATGTCAGCACCAGCGCCTTGCCGTCAGCCGGCAACAGTGGACGCACGCCGCCGAACTGCGCCCTGTTGGCAATCAGGAAGTCGCTGTAGCTCTGCTCGTTGTATTGCGAGTAGCTGCGAACCGACGTGCCAGACGTAATCAGCGCCGTCACCGGCAGGCTGCTGCTGATCGCGGTGTTGGCGATGCCGGTGTAGACGGATGTCGCATAAGTGCCGTTGCCGATCGTATTGGCGCCGGCAACCGGCAGCATCGTCGTGCCGCCCAGCTCAACGCGGTAGGCGCCGGGCAGCAGCGCGTAATTCGACGGCAGCAATGTGTAGGTGCCGGCCTGCAGGCCCGGCACGCCGGGCGGAACGGTGATCTGCTGGCCGATCAAGGGATCGCCCGCGCCGTTCTCGGGCGCGACCGGCGCATAGCCGGAGCGATAGCCAGGCACGATGGCGTAGACTTTGTCGCTCGCCTTGCTGAGCGGGGTCATCGGATTCGCGTTGACGAGCGGCGTGTTGAGCACATTGACCGAGCCGCCGCGGCCAGAGACGAAGCCAGCGCCGCTGAGCGTGCCGCCGCCGGACAGGTCCAGCACCGCGCCGCTCGCGACATTCACCGACTGGCCGTCCAGGGTGATGCCGGATAGCGCCCCGTAAGTGCCGGCGTTGGTCAAATCCAGCGGCTTCACGGCGGCGCCCTTGTAGTTGTAGGCAACGCCGTCGATTGTACCGCCATAGGGAATAACGAGCCCATCCATCGACACCGAAGTCAGGCTGCCGCCCAACAGCTCAACGCGCTGAGTTGTTAACCCGAAGCTGCTGCCCAGCATGACGAGGCCGAACGGCGCGCGGACGACACCGCCCTGTTCGACGATCGGCGCGGTCAAACTCAGGGTGCCGAACAGCGAGGACGGCGCGTCGGGAATCATATCCGTGGTGCGGCCGATGATCAGCTTCGGCGGCGAAGCCGTCGTGTTGTTGGGGTTGCTCTGCCCAGCGATCACGGTGGCGAAGGTATTGGTGGCCGGATAAATCTGCGCCGCCAGAAGTTCGAGATTCCAGTCGGTGGCGAGCTGCGTCCCCATCGGCGCAGGCGCAGTCGGCTCGTTCAAGAAGCGGATGTCGCCCCGGCTCTTGAGTCGGGTCGTCACGAAGCCCGGATAGTTCGTTGCGATACGCCAACCGATCGCGGGATCGTAGACGTCGGCGCGGGCCCCGAACTGAACCAGCCCTTGAATATCGATTTGATCGGCGTCCGCTTCGAAAATCGCCGCGGTCGGCGCGCCCGAAGCCCTGGGATTGCGGACACTGCCGCTGTTGAAACCGTCCGGGATGATGGCCTGCGGCTCGACGAACTGGATATAGGGCGCGGAGAGCTTCACGCTGTTGGCTGCGATCGATGGGGCAGCCGTAATGTCCCCGGTGAAAGGATTGCCCGCGGCAAAAGCCGCTGCTGTCAGAGTGAGGCTACGGCCGAGCGAGAGCGAGACATCGCCCGAGAACTGCATGAAGTCGCCCGACTTCAAGGTTAGGCTGTCGAACCCACCGGTCTTGATCTTATCCACGCCGATCGCGGCGTGCCCGAATTGAAGCGACGACGCATCGGTGCCCGGCGCGATGTCCGCTGGCAACGATGACGGCTGATACGCCTGCGTCACGACCATGGTGCTGGGAACCAGCACGTTGTCCGGCAACGGAGGGACGAAATACGGCGTGATCAGCGAGATCGACAGGCTGCCGCCGGAGGCATTGGTGCCGCCGGCAACGGCGTGCATGTCGCCATCGAGATAAAGCCCGCTGTTGGACGACAGCGAGATGGAGCCGCCATTGGTGGCCCATGCGAGCGGCTGGCTCGGTGCACGCACGATACCGCCCGTGGCGAGATCGATCGCGATCTGCGCGCCGTCAGCGTCGACTTCGGCGCCGGGACGGATCAAAACGAACGCAGCGCCACCGTTAATGGCAATCGAACCGCCGTCGGTTGCTTGCCCGTAAGGCCGGCCGGCGACATCCGACGCCTGGTACGCAAGACCCGACACGTCGAGCTTGGCATTGGCGCCGATCCACACCGACACCCCACGGCCGTTGCCCTGCGCGTCGAAGTTACGGCCAGGATCGACTTTCGAGCCGTCGGCGACGTTGGCGAGCGTGATGCTGCCGCCACGCGCGGTGAGATCGCCCAACACGGTAAGCTGACCGAAGGCATTCAGCGTGATGCTCTGGCCCGGATCGACGCCAATCGAGGCGCCCTCGCCGACCACGATCGAGCCGCCGCCGATGTTCGCGCCATTGAACACGGTGGACTGCGACCGCAGCGTCAGGCTGGCACCGCCGCGCCGAGTGAGCGTGTCACTTGCCGCATTCTCGATGAACAGCGGCGGCGTCCACAACGACATCGCCGACGATGGATCGCCCCCGGATCGCACGGCATAGCTATTGGCGGAGAACTGATACACCGGCATGGTCGGCGTAACGACGGAATTGTTCGCAACGAGAACACCCTGCCCGCCATTGATGTCGTAATTGGCGAAACCCGCGGTGAAGAAGGAGGAATTGAGCGCCGGCGCCGGGACGACAGCAATCGCCTGCGACAGCACCGTGCCGGCCGGAATCACCGCGCCAACCGCATAGGTCTTGGACGTCGCCAGTACCGACCCGGCGGCATAAATGACCTGGTAAGGCTGGACGGGAATGCCGCTTGGGAAAACGCTCGACGGGATCACGGCTCCCGCCGGAATACGGCCCGTCCCGCTCCAACCGGTGATGATGGTCCCGGCCGGGATCACGCTGCCCGAGCCCCAGTATTGCGTCGAGCCGTTACCGTCCCGGCTCTGGAGAGGGTCCATGCCCTGCGGCACAGTCCAATCCGCGCCGGTTGGTCCGTTCGGCACTCTATCAATGGTGACGTCGACCGGGATGGGCACGTCGTATGCCACCGCGGTGTAATTCTCGATCAGTGTGAACGGCAGCGGCGTTCCCGCCGGAATCGTCAGCGTCTGCTTGAGCGTGAGCGCAACCGGCGCCGGCGTCCCCGCAGCGAGCATGCCGCCGGCGAGTTCGGCATTATCGCCAATCACGATATTGCCCGGTGCGGAGATGGTCAGCGCGCCGCCGCCCGTAACGCCATAGGCGCGAATATGGCCGTCGAGAATGAGGGTACCGTCACCGGTGCCGCCGTTCTGCTGGCCATCGCCTGCCTTGATGGTGACATTGCCCCCCTTGCCGCCCTGCGTCTTGCCGCTCACGAGGATGGCGCCACCGGAGGAGACATCGATGACGCTGCCTTCCGTCAGCGTCACGTTCTGCGTGGAGTCGAAGGTGATATTGCCGCCGTTGAGGAAAGCGAGGCCGGACATCGTCTTCGGATCCGCGAGCGCATTGACCCACAGGCCGCGCGTGTCGATGGTGACACCCGATTCCAGCGTCATCTGCGCGCCGCCGTCCGGCGTCGTGAACGCGACGGTGCCCGTGGCCGTTTTAAGGATGTTGCTGATCGTGACGCTGCCCGAACGCGCGGTAATGTCGGCCTTGATGTCAACGATGGGGGCCGTGAGGTCGAGGCTGCCGCCGTCGGCGAGGGCAAGGTCGCTGTCGATGGCGATCGCGCCGCGCGTGGCGACGTCGAGACCGCCGAGCTTCTGCTCGTTGAGGCGGCCGGTATCGAGCCACACGGTGTTGGCGGCGCGGCCGGTTGCAGCGCCTGCCGTCAGGCCGGCCGTGATATCGGCAATGTCCGCAATACGCACGTCGCTGTTATAGGCACCTATGCGTCCGAGAGCGCCGTACTGCCCGATCGCGAGCGTGCCGGCTTTGGCCGCCTGCGTCTGCGCGGCCTTGTAGCCGTCGGTGAGGTTTGCGGGACGCGCGCTCGTCTGCCTGCTGCCCTGCACAACATCGGCGAGGATTTTGCCTTCGAAGATGGATGTCGGCGTCGACAGGATCAGCTGGCCGGCGTCGCGGCCGACGGTGTAGCCGTCCTCCCACCGCGTCGACACCCGGCCCTTGCCGAACGGGTTGCTCCAGACCTGCGTCACCCCCCAGCGGTCGCTCGACCGCACGAAGCCTTCGCCCACCCCGTAGAACGTCATGTCGCCACGGGCGTCGTTGACGTTGTAGAGCCGGCCGTCCTTGCCGAGGAAGTTCGTCGTCTGGATGGTGCCGCCCGCATACGCCAGCGAGCCGCCCGAGATGTCGAAGATCGAACCTTGCTGCGCGATCACTTCGGGGGCGGATAGCGTGATGGTGCCGCCGACAGCACTCCATTCCCCGATCGTGTGCTTGGTGTTGGCCAGATAGCCGCCGACTTCGAGCAGCCCGCCCGGCGTGTAGTAGCGGTCGCTTTCGTAGCCGCCGGTGCCCGCCGGCACGTAGATCAGGTCGCGCAGGTCGACCCAGACGTCGGCGTTCTTCAGGTAGGTGTTGTCGCGGTTCTGCGGGGAATCGCGCAGCTCGTTGCCCTGGATGTTGATCTTGAGATTGTTGGCGCTCATCGCCAGCTGCACGTCGCGCACGCCAGAGACGTCGATCACCGCGCCGTCCGCCGTGAACACGCGCCGGCCCGCCGACACCGCCACTTGACCGCCCTGCGCCAGCGTGATCGAGCCATCCGCGCCGCCCGCAAATACCACGTCGCCGCCGGTCACGATCTCGATCCGCGACTGGTCGAGGCGATCGGCCAGCGTCGACAGGTTGTTGAACGCACCCGTCGCGAGCCGTTGCACATTGGCCGCGGCCGAAGCCTTGATCAGCGCATCGCGCTGGCTGTCGAGCGCCGTCTCCGTGCTGTCGAGCTCGGGGATCACCGTCGTCAGGCTGCCCGCGCCGAGCGTGATGCTGCCGGCTGTGTCGGTGACCGAGTTCAAAAGATGGATCGTGCCGCGCGTATTGACGGAGGTTGAAGCAACGAGCACCCCGTCCTGCAGGATCGTGCGGCCCGCCAGCGTAATGTCGCCCTGCTGCGCGAAGATCAGCCCCGTGTTCCCGACCGCCGCCAGCGCATCCCGGACAACCGGCGAGATCTCGTTGCCCCGCGTCGTCGAGAAGCTGTTCTCGTCCGTGCCGTAGCCGCGCCGCAGGATGAAGTCGTTGCCGGCCGCCAGCTGCGTCTGACCGAGCGGCGTCGTGATCGTGCCGGCGTTGGACACCTCCCGGCCCATCAAGAGCACAAAGCCGCCGCCCGCCGTCACCGAGGTTGGCGCGTTGGTGGTGATCGCCGCTCCCGCCTCCACCCGCACCCCGCCGCCCGCGTTGGTGAAGCTCGGCACGTAGCTCGTGCCCGACTGCGCCGAATAGATGCCGCTGTTGAGGAACTGCTCGTTGCTGATGTTCGCGGTCGAGGCGATGAGCGCGCCGACGTTCACCTGGCTCGCGCCACCGAAGATGATGCCGTTCTGGTTGATCACATAGACCGACCCGTCGGCCTTGATGTTGCCGAGGATCTGGCTCGGCTTCCCGTCCGTCCCCAGCACGCGGTTGAGCGCCACCCAATTGGCATTGCCCTGCTGGTCAAACGTCAGGTCGGTCTTGCCGCCGATGTTGAACGTGTCCCAGGTCAGGATCGCCTTCTGCTCGGTCTGCTTGATGCCGACCTTGCTGCGATCGCCGTCGGTGAATTGCGTCGGCAGATTGGCGCCTTGCCACAGATCACTGCCCGGGACGGCACCGGTTGCACGCAGAAGTCCGCCAACACCCAAGCCGTTTGCAATCGTGGAGGCGCTCAGCGCTGCTCGCGCCGCATCGCGGGCCGCCTGCTGGCTCGCCTGCTGCGCCTGGATCGCCAACGTCGCGCGCTTGAGCGAATTGCTCGCGGCCCGTGCTGCGCGGGCTGCCTCCTGCTGCCCCGACTGCGCCGCCGCGATCGCCGCCGCCGACGGCGTCGGCGTCCGCGCCGCCAGCGGATTGGCGCCGGCACCCGGTGACGCCAGCGCCAAGGCCGCGGCGCTGACGCCCGCTAGCAATGCGACATGGCGAGCGTTGCTGTTGGCAGAGATCGGCGAAACATGGATGGCGCGGCGGCGGGGCATGGCGGGCTCTTTCGGCAACAGGGCATCAGACTGGTGGCGCGCCACGAATGGGCGATCCTTACCCGTGAGATGAATGGCAGAGCCAACGACCGAACAGTTTTCTTGCCGCAGACGAAAGAAATTCACGCTGCCTTAATTCAATACGCCGCGGTGCCCCTTATCAGGTCAGAACGATGATCCCACCCGGAAGAGTACGGGCTTTGGCACCGAAAATGTGCACGATCTGTATGACGATCTTGTCGGTTTCCGTCGTCGGTAAACGCGCGGTCAGCAGGCGACGGCCGATGTCCTCGTTCATCAGCACGATCCGACCCGACCGGTAGCGGTTGATCTCCGCGACGACTTGCGCGACAGGCGTTCCTTCGAAGATCAGCTGTCCGTGCCGCCAGGCCGTCACATGATCAGGATCAGCCGCCGTCACCGTACCGATCCCCTGATCGCCGTAACTGACCTGCTGGTGAGCGTCGAGTCGCATGGTACCACCATCCCGCAGCACAGCCAGGCTACCACTGAGGCATGCGATCGAAACCTTGGAGCCATCGCACCGGAGATTGAAATCCGAACGGGTCGCGACAATGCGTCCCGATGCTGCGACCACAGTCAGTTTAGACGGAGCAGCGCCCGTCGAGAAAGCCGCTTCCCCGGAAATCAATTCGATCTCCGTCATGTCGGCTGTTTGCGACCGGACGGCGATGCTCGTCTTGGTGTTGAGATCGAGCGACACCGTATCGGCAAGCGTCACTTGTCGTTGCTCGCCAACCCCGGTGCGATAATCTGCCAACAGTTCCGAATACGACGGCCATAGATCCAGAGGTGGCTTCATCAAGGCATAGGCTGCGGACGCCGCCAATGCGCCACCGATCAACGCTCGGCGTCCAACGGGCGCAGCGAGTATTGCAGGCGGACGCCTCGCGACGCGGACAGCCTGCTCAGCGTCGCCGTTCCCACGCATCCGCGCATTTGCGACCGGACCGAGCGCGTTCCACACCCGACGGGCATCTGCATACGCTGCGACATGAGCCCGGCTCTGTCCGTACCAGGCCTTCATCGCTTCAATCTCCGCCGATGTCATGCCCCCACCCATGAACCGGGATATCCATTCAAAGGCTTCGCGCTGAACCGGATCGAGGCCGGCGAATGCCTCATCGTTTGAGTTTGCGGTCAGCGGGGTCATCGGGTCGGGTTCATCGCGTTTCGTCATCGCGCTCTTCATGCGCCGCAATTGCAGCCACTTGCCCTTTAGATGTTTGAGATGTCCCGGGACCGAACCGTTGAACGATTTCACGGTTCAAACGCGACCCGCATAGCATCAGGGCTATTTTTAATTCCTTCTCGACAAGACGTTGCGAGATTTTCAACTGCTCTGCAATATCAGATAGTCGCGTGCCTTCCACCCGCGCGGCAAAGACGATTTGCCGGCGTCGCGGCGTCAATTCGTCAAACGCCCGCTGCAACGCCTCGATCTCTTGACGGGCCTCAAGACTTTGCAGGGGACTCGGCGATTCATCAACAAAGCCGAGCACGACGTCGAGGTCGGGCAGATTCGCCGATCGCCGATCGCGGCGGAAGCTCATCCGGGCGATGTTGGTGGCAATCGTCAGAAGATACTGCTTCGGACTTGCGACGATCCCAATGCGTGCTGGCCGCTCAAGACGCAGATAAGTTTCCTGCAGCACTTCCCCTGCCAGATCTTCGGACCCGAGGCGTCGTGTCAGCACGCTCTTCAACTCGTCGTATTGGCCGACGAGCGCCTGACGTAGTGTTGCGGCAACGGTGGAGTCACTCATCGGCTGATGGCCGAACACGACTCGCGCCACCAAGCTGTGGACATTCCGCCGCTGTTCGTGACGTTCGCGGCAGCACCATCAGCGTCACTGGCTGCGGCATTGCCTTCGGCGGTGCCTGGCCGATCGCAAGCGCGCGGATGACCGCTGCGTAGGCCCGATCACGTCCTTCCGAACCCGTCGGCGACAGGAAATCGGCGCGCGCGACGGCACCTGACGGCGAGATCCAGAGACGGACGATAAGTTCCGCCGCGTCCGTCTGAATCGCAGGCACCTGACAGAATGCTGTGCGGAGACCTGCCTGAATGAGTGCGAAGTAAGGAGTGAATTCTGCAGCTTTGCTCTTGAGCGCCGCCAGATCCTGCCCCTTGGCTGGCTGCCGGGGTGCCAAAATAGTGATGGTCCCCAGTTGGAACGACGCAACAGAGAATCCGGTGCCGTCCAAAAGGCGTCGCAACGCGACGTTCGGCGAAAACGAGCCGTGAATGGACGGCGATCGATGACCGTCCATCAGACTGCTCTCGTAATAGAGTTCCAGATTGGTGATGGCGCTGTAGGCCTTGAGCGACGATACGAGCGGTTGCGCGGGAATGTCGAACTGACGTTCTGCGGTAAGTTCCAGCGTGGAAGCAGCCGTCTGAGCGTTTGCCGGAGCGTCAAAGTTGACGCTGACCTGAGCGAATGCCGCGTTGGCAAAGATCAAACCAAGAGCTAGCGCCAGCGCACGGCACAACCAAACGCTCCGGGTCTGCGCGGCAACTGGCGCATCCGGCTTCAATACCCGCCCCCATATTCACAAGACCGTCATAGTCTAAAAATCGGACCTTAAGCGGCACGTGTTACAGTCGCATGTCAGTCTGGATTCTATTCCCTGCGCCTTGGCCACCCGCCACAGCGGCGAAAGGACGATCCGCCACACATTCGCGGACGCTCAATTCGCGCCGGTTCATCGCCTTACTAAACAACGAGGTCGTCAAGACGGATGCCACCTGTCCCCCGTCAGGACCTACCGGACAGATTGAGCTGATTGCGTAAGAGAGAGTTTGCAGCTCATCGTAACCCCAGAGAGGGACGCGATGAGACAGAACGGCAAACCGCAGGCTCCGCAACGTGCGGAGGAGACGGTTAGGGACATCCGGCAAGCTCGCCGGCGGCACTTCTCAGCCGACGACAAGATCCGCATCACACTTGAAGGTCTGAGGGGGCGAGGACATCTGAGGAAATCAGGAACCTGCCTTTGAAATAGATGTTGGAATTACATGTCGAGCCCCATGCCCGCGCGTCGTGTGGCATCACCGGTGCTTGATCTGTTGTTCGACATTTCCAGCCACGCCGTCATGCGCTTGATGGCGTCTCTGATTTCATTTCGGAAAGTGCAAGAGGAATTGTTACGCCCCGCCCCTCATCTGGCAGGTCCACAAATGCCGTCAGAACCAAATTAACAAGCCGCTCTCCAAACTCCAGTCCAGTCCAGTCACCTGAATATCCTTGCCCGCCACCAACGAGCCCCGAATTATGGGAATGGCGGTCCCATTCGCACCGAAGTGGCAGGATAATGTCGCGCAAAATTCTCATACCTGCTTGTCTCGACTTAGCTAACGGGATGTCCATTTGATGGATCTACAAAAAGGGGAAACCCGCCCCCTACGCTCGTGATGAAAGCGGCGGGCCGGGTTCGGAAGGTGGTTCAGTCTTTGGACGACCTTTCTTCGAGGCGTCTACGCGAGGCTCGTTGAATTGTCACCGCCCGGGCCATGGCGTCTTGCTGTCCCACGCCGGAGTGCAGATCCGACAACTAATTCGATTGTATTTATTCTACAGGCAAACCACATCATTCCACGGCACGCCACAGTTGCGGAATTCGGTGCCAAATTAACCATTTTCCCTTCCCAATTCGCGATGACTTTCGCCGACGCCAATTGAAAACGATGGAGGTCATTATGGCGTTGCTACGCAAATCGAGTGGACGGCCCGGCCGGCCGCCCAAGCCTGTGCCGAGCAAAGTTGTTGAGGCAGTGGAAGCCAGGGATACAAGTCGCGACGAGTACCAATTCATAAGTATGCACGCGATTTGCGAACGGATTGATTTGAGCCGGTCGCAGGTGCTGAGGCTAGTAGCTACTGGAGCGTTTCCCCAACCGGTCGCGGTGTCACATAAACGACGGGCTTGGCTAAAAAGCGAAATTTATGACTGGATGGACGCAAAAGTGAGGGGCCGCGAAAGCGGCCCCCGCTGATTCAGGCGGCTTCTTTTTCGGTGATGTCACCGCTGTTGTCGGGTTCGGCGTTCTTTTGAGTTGGCGGCGTGAGGACGTAGCTTTCCCATCGCCGCATGAGCGCGGTGCGCTCCTCAAGATAAAGGGCGCGTTTATATGCTTCCCGTACTTTGTTCTTGTCGACATGAGCCAGAGCAACCTCGCTCACCTCGTCGCGCACTTTATCGACTTCGGCACACCAAGTCTTGAAGGTGGCACGGAATCCGTGGGACGTGACTTTTCCTGCGTTCCCCCAGTCCCGCATCATTTTTGTAAAGACCATGTCCGAATACGGACGCCCCTGCCCGTTCGGGAATAGAAGCGGTTCATGTTCCCCGGCGATCCTGCGTGCTTCCGCATAGATCTCCAACGCTCGCGGAGATAAGGGCACGACATGTTCTCGGCGCGCTTTCATTCTTGCCGCGGGAATTGTCCAGAGTGCCGTCTTGGGATCAATTTCGCGAGCGGGTGCCAAGCGGACTTCACCTGGTCGGGCAGCGGTGAGAATGAGGAATTCCAGGGCAAGCTTCGTCACGCGTTCAGAGCGAGACGCTCTCAGCTGAAGTACAAAGTTCGAGATTTCGGAGTATTTCAGAGACGGGTGGTGCTGAACATTTTTGTTGGCTGGCCCAAGTATGCGCGTGATGCCGGTGCACGGGTCCGCATTCTGGCGCCATCCCAACAGGATGGCGGTTTCGAAAACGGCGCGGATGCGCTGAAGGGTACGGCTCGCCGGTTTCGGGGATCTCGTGCCAGATGGGTTGAAGAACGGCGACGATTTCCTGGGCAGTGATGTCAGCGACGCTGCGGTCGCCGATTTTGGGAAACACATGGTTCTCCATCGTGCTCGTCCACTGCCAGATGTGTTTGCCGTTACTGAGTGTTTTCTTCTTGTGTTCCCAATAGCTGTAGAAGGCTTCGCGGAAGGTGGTTTGCCTTCCACGTTGGATGCACCGTTCCGCGAAGGGGTCTTTTCCCTCTCGCAATAGCCGCCGCATCTTCTCAGCAGTATCGCGGGCCTCCTGCAATCCGACGATTGGATAGGCTCCCAGCCCAATGTCCTTAGCTCGGCCCTGGAAGGTATATCGCAACACCCATTTGCAAGCGGTGGGCGAGCTGATGACGAGGCGCAAGCCGCCGCCATCGTTGAGGATGCAGGGAGCTGTGGCTTTGGTGATGGCACTCTGTGACAGGCGATGAAGTTTGGCGACGCGTGGCATGTTCGGTCCCTCCTTGGTCCCTGTTTCGTTGCGCGACATGCGGAACGATCTGGAGCATCGGTAACAGGAGGCGGGAACGGCAGATTGGCGGAAAATTGTTCGAATTCAATAGGTTGCGGTCACGCTGAAACCGTTTGAAATCACATGGGCAATACGGTCGGAAAGGATCGTTGGTGGAGAGGGCTGGATTCGAACCAGCGTAGGCGAAGCCAACGGATTTACAGTCCGTCCCCTTTAGCCACTCGGGCACCTCTCCCCAGGCCGCTGACGCGGCTGCAGAAACGAAAGCGCCCTGCCAACGAGGCAGGGCCTTCGCTCGGGTTATCTTCATGGGGGCCTTTCATGTCAATCGGAAAAGCGGCAATGTGGGCTTCGGCCTGACATCCCGTCGCGGGACAAAGACTTAAGGCGGGCCATAACGACTGATTTTCGAGGCAAACCCCTGCAAAAACCGCGATTCAACAAGCCGTGGCGCGATAAGAAGCGCTCGAGCGGCTTTTCCACCCGCCCGGCAAAAACGGCCTTTAACGCCAATGCGCGCGCCAGGGACGCCCGCAGCCCGGCCGAGGACGAGGACGGCCCCATCCGGTTGTTCGGCCTGCACGCGGTCGAGGCGGCGCTGCGGAACCCAGCGCGCCGGGTTCTGCGCGTCCTTCTGACCGAGAACGCCGAACGGCGCCTCGTGGAGGCACTCGGCACGATCGAGCTGCCGGTCGAGCGCGTGACGCCCCGCGACCTCGATAAGCTTCTAGGCGCCGATACCGTGCACCAGGGAGCGGCCCTCGACGTCGAACCCCTGCCCGAACCCGATTGGCATGATCTTGCCGCAGAGGCAGGCGGACGTCCGCTCATCGTTCTCGATCAGGTGACCGACCCGCATAACGTCGGCGCGATTTTGCGATCGTCTGCGGTTTTCGGCGCGAGCGGCCTCGTCATGACGCGCCGGCATAGCCCTCCCCTCAACGGCGTTCTCGCCAAATCCGCATCGGGAGCCCTCGAGCTTATCCCGGTCGCCCTCGTCGCCAATCTTGCGCGCGCGCTCGACGAACTGAAATCCGCGGGCTTCACTGTTGTCGGCCTCGACAGCGAAGGCGAACAGAGCATCGAAACCCTCGACTGGTCGCGACCGACGGCATTGGTGATGGGATCGGAAGGCAAGGGCCTGCGCGAACTGACGCGCAAGACGTGCGATAGCCTCGCGCACATCACGACCGACGACACGCTCGCCAGCCTCAACGTCTCGAACGCCGCCGCGATAGCGCTTCACACGGCTCTGCTCGCCAGAAAGAAATAAGGCAAAAAATGAAAACGGCCGGCGCGTTCCCGCGCCAGCCGCTAAATCTCAATCCGAGTGATCGCGCTTAGTCGCAGATCAGCGGACGCTCGCAGAAATACCGTCCGCCACGGCAAACGGTATCGCCGAATTCGTTTTCGAAGCAACGGCGCCCCGACCAACGGCACTCGCGAGGACCGCGATAGCAGCCGCCTTCGTCATAGCGCGAATAGTAGCGCGGGCGGTCGTAGTCACGCGCAGCAGCGGCTGCGCCGAGGATGCCGAGACCGATGATGCCGGCAGCGACACCTACGCCAACGCCACGCCCATACCCATGCCGGGCCTGTGCCTCGGGAGCGACGGCCAGCATCATTGAACTAGCTGCGGCAAGCGCCATCATCGCTTTGCCAAATCTTTTCATCATGGGTTGTATCCCCCTTAGCAGGTAAACTCGTACGCGTGCTCATACCGAGAGCTATGGCATATTCTCAGAAGACCTATGAACATGTCCTGAATGCGAGCGCATCGGCGACGAAATCATGAAAAAGAAGCGCCCGGCCAAGAAGGACTGGGCGCAACAAAATCTTTTTGACCGAATGACGTCAGATCACCAGTCGCCGCGGCGGTGGCCACGATAATGCAGACGGTGCCATTCGACGTGGTGGTAGCGGCGGTTCGGAGCACCCCAGGACGCATAGTAGGGCGGCAGCGGACCCTTGTAGCGCCTGACGATCGGCGGACCCCACTCGCCGGAGTTGTAGTAGGGATACCAACCGCGCGGATCGTAATAATAGGAATAGTACTGCTCGAGCGCCTCGTTGTGTCGGTACTGGCGATACCTGAGATCGGGACTATCGAGACCCCACGCAGAAGCCCCACCGCTCGGAGCTAGCGAAGCTGCCGCAAGCACGGCTAGCGCCATCAAGGACTTTAAGCGCATTCGTGAAACTCCCTGGTGGTTCTGTATCGGCTTCGCGCACGCAAGACGCGAAAGCAGCGAGAATCGTTGCCCAGACTATCTTAAGAACGCTTGAACGCCATCCCGCGATCGAAATCCGGCGCCGAATTCAACGCGGCCGTTACATCTCTGCCCATGCTGCCGAATAGCGCATCCCTCAACGGGCGTTGCGCCCCGCCTTGGACGAAATCAACGTCATCAAGATAATATACAGATCGAAACCGAGCGAACAGTTGTCGATGTAGTAGAGATCATGATCGACGCGTTGCCGCATCGCCTCCTCGGTGCGCGTCTCGCCCCGGAAGCCGTTCACCTGCGCCCATCCCGTGATGCCGGGCTTGACGTTCAGGCGACGCGGATAGTGTTCGATCCGCCGCTCGAAGAAGCGGTCATGCGCAACAGCATGCGGCCGCGGTCCGACGAGCGACATTTCGCCCTTGAGCACATTGATGAGCTGCGGAAGCTCGTCGAGGGACGTCCGCCGCAAGAAATCCCCGACGGCCGTAATGCGACGATCGTTTTCGGTCGCCTGCACGATGACATCTCCGTCGTCCAGCGACGTCATCGTACGGAATTTCCAGATGCGGAATTCCTCGCTGTTGTAGCCACGCCGGCGCTGCTTGAAAAAGACCGGCCCCGGGCTATCGAGCTTGATGAGAAGCGCGATCGCTCCAAACAGCGGGCTCAAAATGACGAGCGCCACGCCCGCGGCCACCATATCGAACGAACGCTTCGTGGCTGCCGCGAATGGACCGAGCGGCGGCCTCGTCAAAGACAGCGTCGCGGTCTGTCCGAACCGGGCGATGCGCGCATCTTTGAACCGTCTGACGAAGCTGCTTGTGCTGAGGTGCAATGCGACAGGCAAAACTTTGAACGCGTTGACCGCGCGCTCCAGAAACGCTCTGTTGCAAAGCCCATTCGATATGACGATGTCTTCGACGGCCAGCGCCCTGGCGTTGACGACCGCCGCATCGAGCACGGCGTCGATTTGATCCGGCTCCTGCGCCGTATTCGGAATCACGGTCCGTGCAATAACCCAAAAGCCGGTTGCCCCTTCGTTCATTTCCTTCTCAAGCGACGCGACCTCGCGGTCCGTCGCCACGATCATAACTTTCCGCCGGCGCACCCAGCCGCGCGCGATGACGCGAGCAACCGCGAGGCTCAGCATCGCGTTGAGGAAAAGCACGCCCGCAAGGCCCGACACGAAAAACACGACCAGCCATCCGCGCGAAAATTCGTGCGTGGTCTTCGTCAGAAAACCGATGATTGAAAGTCCGACAAAGACGAGGCTCCACGTCAGAAAGATACGTCCCGGGGTCCGTCCTTTCTCCAGCAGAACGCCAATGGCGTACGCGTCGCGAATGAGAAACGCGGCAGTGTAACCAAGCCCGGCAAGGACGCCGACCGCGGCATAGTTTTCGACGAAACCCTGTTCCCCATAGACGAGCCCATGGTAGGCCATGCCGGTAGCGATCGAGATCAGAACGATGCTACCAAGCTCAATCAGCAATGCGGCGGCGCCAAAACATGATTGGGCCAAAGCAAAGCGTGAGAACCCTACGAAGTTCGGCGACGCGAATTGTCGGACACTACCAAGCACGGCTACGTCTTCCTCGTCAGAACAGCAGGCACGCAAAACCCTGCCCGCCGCCCGCAATGCATTTGCCGGGCCGTGACGGTGCGGCATGACGAGCGTCGAAGGATTGGCCGCCTGTCAGATCGCAGGTTGCAACAACATCCGCACGCAGAAGCACCTTGAATAATTTGATCTTTTCGCAACTGCGCCGGGTTGGCCGCGCAAGACGCATCATCAATGGCCGGGAAAAACGAGTATCCTTCCGCCTCGTCTCGGCTAGCCCGCAGGCCGTTCCAAGTTGCCCGCGCTCACCGTGCAATATCGGGACGTTGCCCCGCAAAAATGGCACAGATCTTGACGGCGCGCCCGCGCCGCGGCTCCCGGCCCCCTCTCGATTGCGAGGCATGGGACTTGCTCCGTCGCAAGCCCTCAGGGACCCAATAGCCGGATCAGAGATCAAAAGTGCAACCGACGAATTCCTCCGCCCTCGCCTTTGCGGACCTGGAATTACCAGCCACCGCGAAAGAGCCGATCCCGCCCCTCGCCCATATCGACGGCTGGGCCATCAATACACCGGATATGGAAACGGCGATCTCCCGCATCATCGGCCGGGCCAAGACACGGGACACATTTACGGTCTTCACTTTGAACCTCGATCACCTCGTGAAGCTTCGAAGCAACGAGCGGTTCCGCCACGCCTACAGCAACGCTGACATCGTCACCGCCGACGGCGCGCCTGTAGCCTGGCTTGCACGCCTGCAGGACCCGAGCGTCGTCCGCGCGACTGGGTCCGACATGCTGCTCCCCTTGCTTGACGCCGCTGCCGTTGCCGCCCTCCCTGTTTTTCTTTTCGGATCCACGGAAGCGGTGCTGACGAAAGCCGCGCACGAAATTACCAACGCAACCGACGGTCTCTTGAAGATCGCGGGAATGCTGTCGCCGTCTCGCGCGTTCGATCCCGAAGGAGCCGAGGCCGACCGCGCCATCGAGACCATCAAGAGATCGGGAGCGCGCATCTGCATCGTCGCACTTGGCGCACCGAAGCAGGAAATTTTTTCCGAGCACGCCCGCGCACGAGGCCTGGCATGCGGCATGATCTGCTCGGGAGCGTCGCTCGATTTTCTCGCTGGAGCGCAGATACGGGCGCCGGGACTTTTTAGAAAGCTCGGCATCGAATGGATGTGGAGGCTGGCGACGAACCCGCGCCGCCTTGCGAAGCGATACGCCGAATGCGCAATCGTCCTTGCAGACCTCATCGCCGAATCGGCAAGACGGCACATCGGGCGACCGCGTTCATAGTAGCGTCTGCGAACCCCTCGCCGTTGCAGACATGCACGTCACGCTGATGCCAACGAAGAGCCGGGACCTAGTTCGGCCGGCAGGCCGCGAGCGCGGGATGGCGGGCGTCGCCGCGACGATTTTGCGGCCGCACGTACATGATCGTGGCCACCGGACGCTCGGCCTTCAACTTCAGGGCTGCCGCGAGCGCGTCTTCGCCGTCGACTGTGACGTGACCCACTTGCCCTCCAACTTTAAATCCAACGGTGAACTGCATCCGCATATCTCCGTCCAGAACTCGAGCCGAACGACCTTAGCACGACACGACCAGCGATTGCTCCCATACTCTTCTGCGTCGCCTTGCGCACCACACCGAACCTCCTGTATCAAGCGCGGGCGCTTGAGCCCGCCGAACTTGGCAAGCTCTGGGCAAAAAGCGTTAGACTCTCTTCGAGAGACAACGTAAGCCATTGATATCGTTTGGTCAGCCGGCTTAGCACAGTGGTAGTGCACCTGATTTGTAATCAGGGGGTCGTAGGTTCAAATCCTACAGCCGGCACCAATGAAATTAGATACTTAGCGCCTCCGTTCATGTTGCAGAAATTGGCTCGGTGCGATCCGGGTGCGATAAAATTTGCAATAGCGGCGAGATATTCACAATTCAATTGAGAAAGGACGATCGCCGACCCGACGGCAGATCAAACTTTGAACTAGGCTCGTCGATGGCCTGTCGCGACCACGCATATCCAACTGGCTGGGATGCGTCCTCGCCGACGGCGGATCGAAACGGAGCCCGGTCATGACCGACATTTTGAACCACATCAGCAGTGCATGGACCGAGCTGAACACGTTGTCTTGGCCGGTGGCTGTGATCATTCTCGCGATCATCTTCCGCAATACGGTAGTCGAGATGGGACGCGGGCTGGTCAAGCTCAGCCAACGAGTGACGAAGGTTGCAGGCGTCGAGCTTCAGCAGCAAGTGGTCGAAACCGCAGCCCAGGATGTTCCGCTCTCCGCGGTACTCGATGGCGACAACGATCTCGCGAACTGGACTGCTCCGCTCGATCGAGAGCTGGCAGCCCGGAATTTTCCTGCGCCTGAACTCAAGACCCGGCTTGTACGTGCGTTTGCATTTACAAATCGAGCCCGAGCGTTCGACGGGATTATGCATACGATTTACAACAGCCAGGTCGAGGCGCTCAAGAAGTTGTCCAGCGAGCCAATGACGAAAAAGGGCTTCCAGCGCTACTATCAAACTCACGTCGAACGCGCGACGGCCGCGGGTCTCGCTGAACAGCTTGGCGATATCGACAACTGGATCAGGTTCCTGCAAGGCGAGAACTTGATGGCGAAGGACAATCCCGGTTCTTACTTTCGGATCACTGATCGTGGTCGAGCATTTCTAACACACGTCGCAGCCACTCCGACGATCACCGTGTCCCCGTTTTAAACAGGGACACTTCATTGAAAAGGCCCGCCAGCTTGTGCCGACGGGCCCTTCCCTTCAGTGTCCGACTATCGCGATCATGAGGCCGCAGAGCCCCAGGACAGCGATGCTGGCATCGAGGAGGTGCGGGTACCGCGCTACGGCAGTCCGCGCCTTCCTCGGTCTCGCGACGTCCGGTTGAGGCGTAGGTCTCGACGGTTTTCGACGTCGTCGTTTCGTGCTACCAGTCATGCCGTTGATCTTTCCTGCAAGGGTGGATCTTCGGAGGCCTCCTCCCCGTCGCGTCAACGGCGGGAACCCTGGGAGGCCTTTCAATTTTGATGGGGTCTCATCAGCGCTGGCCTAACCAGCGGACCGGCGGCGTTCACCGCCGGTTTCGACCTTCATCGCCGCGCCATCAGCACTGGGCTGAGCGGGCATGATCCGTGCGGACGGACAGCCTCAGCGCCATTGGCGGCGATGAAAACTGGGAGTGTCTTCTCTACCCTGTCACGCCCCATCAGCGTTACGCTGTCCTTGGTTCGTGCCACGAGCCTGAAAAGAAAAATGCCGTCGTCGCCGAAGTCTGAAAGGCGGCACGAGTAGATGCGATGCACTTGGAATTTCGCTGACATGATTTCTACTCCTGAAACTGGTCTCATCAGCTACCGCTTGACGGTAGAACCGGGCCGGAGCCCGGTTTCGACCTTTAGGAAACCGCGATGTTGATCGGGCCATCCGTGTCCGCAATGATTCCTTGAACGACGGTCGGCTTCGGGAGCGGCAGGGTCAGCTTCAAATGGAAGACCCGTGATGCTTCCGGTCCGCTCTCCGCGATTTCGTCGCGATACCGGGTCATGACGTTGTCCGGGTCCGCGTCGAGCACGAATTCACCATGCTCGTCGATCATCACGAAAAACTCGATCTCCTTCGTCTCAGACATGAACATCTCCATTGGTTTGTCAGGAACGACTCAAGATCGTATATACGCGTATATACGTCAACAATTGAAACGGGTTTCTCGATCACATTGTCGTGAATATACGCGTATGTACGTGTATGTTATCCGCGTCGCCTATGGAAAAGCGCATACCGATCGGCATCAAGCTGCCACCGTCACTGATCGAGCGGGTCGATCGGATCAGAACGCAGATGGATTTTCCGCCAGATCGGACCGAGGTCATCGAGAAGGCGATCGTCGAGTGGTGCGATCGCGTTGAGCACGAGCGAGGAAAGAAGCGTCGGTGACATAAGCAGTGAACGAGAATGCCCCCCGGGGCGTGCCTATCAACTGCTCGCAAAATGCCTGCGTGGCGGAGGAGCTAGGTCAGTCTTTACGCTTTTAAAAGAATCTCTATCCATGATCGCCATGACAGCCTGGAACGTGGGGGGAAACATGTCACCGGCGCTGCGAGATGCTGATATTCGCCTCGCATTGCACGATTGGCTTGCGAGAAAGCACGCTGGATCAACGGACACTGCGTTGATTCACGAGTTGAAAATGCCGCGTCCTTCCGCGCGCATCGATCTAGCCGTCGTGAACGGGTCTATGATCGGCTACGAGATAAAAAGCGACTGTGACACGCTCGTGCGGCTGCCAAGACAGGTAGCCGCGTATAGCAAGGTTTTTGATGAGGTTTCCCTTGTCACTACGCAGACGCATCTGAAAAGTGTTCGCAAGCAGATCCCCTCTTGGTGGGGCATCATCACCCCACGTGTGATGGACGGCCGCATAGAGTTGGTTGCAAAACGCAAAATGAAAAAGAACCCGGCAGCCAGCAATGCTGCCCTTCTTCATATGTTATGCAAGAAAGAACTCCTGAATCTACTTGCGGCTCATTCTGACCAGAAAGGCGTGCGCGGAGTGCGCAAGGCCGACTTGATTGGAATTATTCTCGAAAATGTTGCCTCTTCGGTGCTTCGAGATAGCGCACGAGCACTGCTCCGAAAGCGCAGCAATGCCGTCGGGATGGTTTTGTCCTGAAGCTCACTCGTCGTCTTCGCCGCTACCGAAATGAGTAACCGCGTCCCCGGCGACGCGGATTTGCCGATGCAAATGAAGATTGACGGCGGCAGCGCGCCAGTTTTGGACTTGCTCCATTCCGTCGAGTTTGCCCCTTTTAGCTCTCTCGATAGCGTCAGAGCCCCAGATACCGGCTTCGGATGAATAGCCATCAGCTTTAGATATTTTTCCCGCGCCCTTAATCCAACCGCCGCTGTCTTGCGCGTTTTCGTCCCGATAAACGAGCCACGCCTCGTCGAACGGATAAATGGTAGTAGCTCGCCATTCAGAAGGAATGAACCAGTTGTTTTGATGACGCCGGATGCCCCCGTAATCGCCAAACAGCACCACCCCGGCTTCCCGCACCTTGCGCCAAAGACTCCAGTCGTAAGATTTTACCGTAGACAGATCATCCTTCAGCGCAGAAGGAAACGACGAACTCATTTGCACTATCCGCAGCAGATGTCTCTGCGTAACCGGAACTTCTTTGTGGAGCAGCGTCAATCGTCGAGCAGACTCTTCCGCTCTGTTTTTAAAACCTACTCTTCCCTGGCCCGCATCCAGGACGACAAGGAGCTGACCGGGATTATCCAGGATTGAGAATATCTGCCCAATGACGGTGAAGATCGTGTCGTCGACATCGAGGGTAACTCGAATTGCCAAGGCAGATCTGCTCTTTAAAAACAGAGCAGCCTGTCGCAGTATTTGTCGCGATTGAGCAGCTGCATCCTCGAACTGCAGAGTAGGTATTGCATTGGGAAACTGAGCGGCAAACGTTCGCCATTCACGAAACCCGTCGTCGGGATTTAGGAGCTTGGCAAGCAGCAGATTGTAGGCATCCGAGATGGCCTGCTGCTCTATTGACTCTTTGGTGGGACCGCTTTGAGGGATGAAGGCTGGCGGTGCAGGTTCTTTAGAAAGATCGAGAATAAATGACCTCTTTGCAGCCGATTCTTTGATCAATTCCACGGCCGGATTCAGGTCGGCTTTACCCCGCCGCCAATTGAGTTCGAAAATCGGCAATAGAAGATCTTTGTCTGTGTCTGGCAGCCTTTGATATCCCAGGTGTTCAGGTGGCGCGCTCTGCAGCGCCGGATAATAACGATAGAGGCCGAAATCGATTTCTGCGGTCATGTCAAATATCTCAAAGATTGGCTTCCAATTCTTCCATTAAAGCCCGCGCAATGATGCCGGCAGAAGAAGGCACTCGGCTCAATCCCCAGAATTCTTTTTTACCCGCAACCCTGCTCGCATTCAGAGGTAAGCAATTGAAAGCGCCTAGCAGATCTTGGCGAGCGCCGCGTGGAGCGCTTCGAGTTCACTGGCAAAGCGCCGGGTAAGGCCGCAATCGATCACTTCGGCCCCATCGACATGCGCGATCCAGAAGTCTCCGTGCTGCTGGATTCTGATCCGGGCATCGTTCGAGATCACCAGCGTGAAGTGCGCGTCGACCCGGTAGCTCTGGAACCGAACGCCGTCCACGATCTGCGAGTGATAGAGCGGATGTAGCTTCGGCCACTTCGCCATCACGGCCGCGGCGCCGGACGCGGGCGCGAGGGCACACATCGGCATTGGGGTCCGAATCACCTAAATCCCTTATGGTCAGAAGGGTAAGGTGAATGCCCATTTTCATCAGCTACAGCCACGAAGACAGCGCTTTTGTCGACACCCTGGCGCGCAATCTCGCGAGCAGACGCCATAACGTCTGGCTCGATCGTTGGGAGTTAGGCGTTGGCGACTCGCTCACGCAGACCATTCAAGCCGCGTTGACCTCGGCAAGCGCGATCCTGATCATCCTATCAAAGACCTCCGTCGCCTCCGATTGGTGCAAGCGCGAGCTGACGTCGGGGTTGGTGCGAGAGCTAGAAGAAAAGAAAACGATCGTCATGCCATGCGTGATCGATGACTGTGACATTCCTCTGTTTCTCAAGGACAAGCTCTATGCCGATTTCCGCAGCAGCCCTGACGCTGCGATTGCACTGCTCGATCGTTCGCTAGCGAGAATTTCCAACGCATTTCAAGGGCGCATCGATAAGCCCGAATTTCACACTGATTGGTCCGTCGATTGGTGCATCGACGATAGTCGTGGATGGCACTTCCGATGGACCTTCGTCGACCACGGACACGCGTGGCCATACGTGATCCTAAGCGAATGCGGCTTCTACGGCGACGAGGTGGCGAGAAAGAAGTTCGCCGCGGCCCATGCCGCTGGCGAGCAAGATCAATTCTTCCTATCTGTGTTGAAACCCCTCGTGGACGGGTTCGAAACCAAGCCCTTGACTGAAATCATCGACGATCAATTGGAAAGGTTCGTCGCTTGGTCGCTTAAGCTTCCGAATGGCACGTTCGACATCATATATACCTACCGTCGCCTCGGCGCGGACAATGGTATGTCCACAATGGTCTACCTCGACAACAACCTAAAGATGGCCCTCGAACATCTAGAGGCCGTGACCGCCAACCGGCCGACGCAATCGGTCAAGAAGGTTTGATACACCGAAGTCCGGCTGCGATCGGCTCTTTAATTCGGCGGCGGCCCCACCGGTGTCTGGGGAGGCTGGCATGGATACTGACGCTCAAGTGCCGTGTGCACGAGGACGTGAAATGGGTAGTGCCAATGCTCCGGATCTGCTTCGATCTTCTGCAGGACGATGGCGAAAATCTGATTGGTCGTCACGTCATCGGGGATGCAGAATGCCCGCTTCTCGCGAGGGTACATATAACTCTCAGCCAGCATCCCCACGACTAGGAAAAAGCAGCCCGAGTTCGCTGGGCTGTCGGGCGGCGCCTTACAAAGCTTGAGCCAGGCATTACCGGAATTTGCACTCCGGTCGAAATCGGCAGAGCTGGGGCAGGCGCCGAATAGCGTCGCAAGCAGCAAGCACAACGTGCGTCTCATCCAGCCCTCCTAATCGGCGACGATCAATCATGACGCTTTTCGGCGTACTGGTCGACACGTTCCGCACACCAAGATTCAACCAAGATCTCTCGCGCTTTGTGCGCGTCATGGGGTTTTATATTTCGCCAGAAGGAATCGCCAAATGGCACGAGACGTCTGGACAGAGTGCATGCGGCGCGAACTCGGTGGAAGCACCGAGGAAGAACGGGCGCGTGTCGAGGCCATCCTTCAGGAATGGAACTACCAGTACCACAAAGCCTTCACGCGGCAGATCCGGTGCGAGGCACGATGCCGTGATGGCCACGCGTGCCGCGCGCCCTCGATGCGCAACGGTCGCTGCAAACTGCATGGAGGGATGTCGAGCGGGCCGAAGACGCTGGAAGGAAGGGCGCGAATTGCCGAGGCGCAGCGGGCTAGGCATGCGAAACGCCGATTGGCGGGCCGCGCTACAACGTAGCGCGATTTACGCACAGGTGCCTGTCAAGGCAAGATTGACTTGCATACCGAAACGGTATGACTTCACGTCATGTGAATTCTAAAAAAATTAGAATTTGCAGCGGGGACCGAGATGGTTGCACATCCCGATCCCCTTGGGGTGTAGCCCTGCCATACGCGCACTCCGAAGCCGACTACTCGTCTGGGTCCATCCAGAGTCGGCCCGGCGCAACGCACGTGGTAACATATTCGCCACCAGAGCCTATAAGTTCTGGTGGCGTTGTCCCCGTTTTCATGCGGTATCAACACAGGCTAGCGCTGGTCTGGCTGTAAATACTTTAGATTTCCCGTGAGCGGTCGCAACGAACCTCACGGGGCTGGCCGCGTTTCTCCGACTATCATCCTCTTAACAGACGTCGGGCTGTAGCGGGCGCCGCGCTCGTTGAGGTGACCGGCCTTCTCCAGCTCCGCCGCGATCTCCCGCAAGCTTCGCCGCTCGCCTGTCTTAGGGTTCGCACGTCGGAGGCGTTTCGCCATCGCGACGGCATCTGCGAACTTCTGGGCGCCCTCGGCGTCAAGCCGTTCGACGCGGTGTTTGCGGCCTTCGGCTTTGCCCGTCTCGCGGCGCTTCCGATCGCGAGCGCCCTTTAGCTTTGCAACCAGCGCGGCCTTCTCGAACTGAGCTACGGCGCCGAGCACCTGCCTGATGAGGGCCGCGGTCGGCGTGTCGTCGACGAATGAATTCGGGCTGTCGGCGGCGATCAGCTCGATGCCTTGCTCGCGCAGCAGCCGGTAGCCGGTCTCGGCGACGATCAAGTCACGGGCGAAACGGTTCGCAGTTTCCACGACGATCGTCCTCACGCCGTTCGACGCGATCCGCTCAAGGGCGGCCGCAAAGCCGGGCCGACTGTTGATCGGATCGGCGCCGGAGACGGCCGCGTCGTAATACCAAGCGACGATCTCGATCCCGGCAGGAGCCGCAAAGCGCTCAATAGAGTCGCGCTGACGGATCTCGCTGTCCTTATCGACACCGACGTTGCTGGCGCTCGATGTGCGCAGATAGCCGATCGCGTGTTTTGCTTCTTTGACTGACTTTGCCATGTTTGGCGGCCTCCTCGGGCCCTTTCTGTATCACATTCTCAAGAATATGTAACAGCAGTCATCCAAATTTCCAGTGCGAGACTAGTATAAAAAGTCACGGACCTCCGCCCGCGGAATTACTCGCAGATAGGGTCCGCTTTCTCGAAGTGAATCCGGAATGTGCGCAGGCGGACACTTGAGCTATTCGGCGCGCACTGACGGCGTAGTCAATCTCGCGCATGACCGCTCAATCCCAAAAGCAGAAGTCGGGAGCCACATGATCGGTGACGCTTATGCCCTCGCCGACCACGTCTGCTTGCTGACCCATCTCGTCGATCCTCTCTCCAATTTCGATCGCATCGTCGACGCGGACAACAACAACGTCACAGCCCCAAAGCTTGCAGCGCGAAACTATACGCTGCTCAGATCGGCCAGGCACGTGCAAGGTGGGCGCGCGTCGGTTCAGGAACAAACGCGGATGATCGTCTTGCCTTTGCGTCGCTTGGGCGGATTGAAGGCAGCGACGGCGTCGTCGATGCTCGAGACGTCGCCGATGTGTGTTCGCAGCCGTCCATCCCTCACCCGCTGGACGATCTCAATCAGCTGGGCACTGGCAGAAGAACCTGCGTGTCATCGACGATCGGACCGGCGACAACATTGGCTTCGTCAAGGCGTTCGTCCGTTTCATTATCAAGAGCCTGCTCGGAATATTTTCGTCCATTGCCATGTTGGTGACGCGCCGTCGTCAATCATTCCATGATGTAGTGACTGGAACGACGGTTCAGATCCGCGATCTAGCAATCGCCGATCGCCATCATTATCACGAAGCCGATCCTGAAATTGGCCGCCCTGGCATGCCATCGGCATTTAGGCGGGTGCTGGTGATCTCCGAATACATGCTTCTCTCCTTCGTGGTGTTGCAGTTTATCAGCGCGATGCTGATAAAGAGCGATTTGATTTCAGTGACTTGCATTCACACAACGTCGCGCTGCAGTCTCGCCGAGCATGGCATGCTCACGACACTCGGCATCGGATTAGTTGCGATCTGGCTGGTCCTAATTGCAAAAGGCTGGCGGGGAAAATTGTTGGGTGCCCGCGCGAAGTCAGCTTCGTAGAACTCGTTAAAGCGCCCGGGGGAAACCCGCCGCGATATCAAGTTTGAGATGCAGCTAGCCGGTATCTTGGTATTCAACGCACCTGGTCGTCGGCCGTCGCACTACGGCCTTTCGTCCAGCGGGGCGCATATGCTAGCGACTAGGGCGGCGTTGAGCGTGCCGGGGGAACAACAATGGCAACTCAGGCAACATGTCCCACCTGTAGCGCAGAGGTGCCTGTTCAGCATGGGCTCAGAACTTGGTGCGAGCATTGTGATTGGAATGTCGGCGGCGACGCTCCACCAGCGGCCGACGGTTTCTTAGCACGGCAATATGCTCGTATGGGCGAGCGCTACGGTAGGGCGATGCTGGAATCGCTAAAGAAGACGCCCCTGGAGAAATTGCGGCCGCGTTGGACGCTACCCAAAATCCTTGCATTCGTCGTGTCGGCGAGCGTGCATCTCCTTTCGCTAGCGCTCTTTTTTTTGGGGCTTTTCCTAATTGCGTCTGGTTATCCCGAGGTTCCACCGGTCCTGTACGGTATGGCGGCCTGCGTCTTTGCCTGGTTCATGCGGCCCAAGCCGGGGAAGGTCCCGTCAGAGGATGTTGTCAGCCAGACCGAATTTCCGGCCCTCTACGCGCTAGTTAGCGATGTCGCCCGCGAACTTGGCGGCCAGCCCATACACTACATTGTCGTCAACGAGAATTTCAACGCAGCCTATGGCGTCCTCGGCTGGCGGCGGGTACCCGTTCTTTGGATCGGATTGCCTCTCTGGGTGTCGTTACGTCCGCAAGAGCGGCTCGCTCTTCTTGGCCACGAGATCGCGCACGGCATCAACGGCGATGGATCACGGAGTTTCGTGGTCTCGTCTGCGTTGGCTGCGCTGGATCAATGGATCGTTTATCTCCGCGCTCCTTTGGCTCATGCCGCAACATTACAGGCGATACTCGCGGGGTATCTGACGTGGATACTGTCAGTTCCATTTGCTGTTGTGCAGCGCGCGCTTGCCCAACTGCTTTGGTTCAACAAGCAGCAGGCGGAGTATTTCGCAGACCATCTTGGCTCGATGATCGCTGGAACGGATGCGACAATCTCCACTCTGCAACGGCTGGCGTGTAAGGAACATCTCGATGACGTGCTGCTCCGCAACGTGTATAGTAACTCGCAATCCGGAGCCCATATGCTGAGCCTTTTCCGCCAGCGAATTGAAAATCTTCCCCATCGCGAGTGGCTTCGGTTAGCGCGGGCGACTCGACGCGAAAAAGCACGGCTCGATGCAAGTCATCCACCAACAGCCCATCGGATCGAATTCCTGGAAGCGAAAAGGGTAGCGGAGCCGCGTATAATTGCCGAAGAGAATCAGATGAGTGCCGTCGATCGCGAACTCAGCAGCCTACAGGAGCGCTTGGGCGGCCGATTGATTGCCCGTCACGCGCGCGACTGAAGGCGGTCCGGCATGTCCTACTTTTTCGCTGTGGTCCGCGCTAATAATAATTCGCAGACGTCCTGTGCGGTCGCGGCCGAAAAAAACTACGTTTGCTTCTGGCCCAAAGTGGAAAATGCGGCTCGGTCCGCTTAGCGCTGATCTCCGGACATCGTCACCTGAAGGGCTAGCTAGCACCTGGGCGATCCGGCCCATGTCTGCTTTCTCTGCAAAGCGGACATTGCAGCAATATTGGTTTGCGCGAAGCACGCATAGTTGAAGCAGGTCCGCAGTTGCGCGCTAAGCAGATAAGACTGCTAAGTCCGCTATGGGCCAATAGGCGACAACACGCACTTGGCTTGATATGAAAGAAACTTAGGCGGTCATTGAGGCGGCCACAGTATGCTGGGGCAGGTGGTGACGACGTATATTCGTGCGCAGATCATTCGATGGATCAGTGACGATTTCCCAGGGGTTGTCGAATGCCGATTCGCCGATAGATTCGGCAGAGAATGGGCAGTAATTGAGAAACTGCCAGTTCTTACTGATACTGCCCTACGGTCAAATAGCCAATTCCCTCAGCCCGCTCTCATTGCGTGTGAGGTTGCAGCAAGGCGGCAAGATGATGATGGGCGCGAAATCGCTGACATCACCACTCTGACCCCTTCGGCTATAGAAGCTACGGATGGAACGACCAGTTTCCAACTATATGCTGAACAATTGCAAGTTCAGCCGAATGAAAAACCGAAATAGGTGGTGTCCGCTTCGGGCCATTCGCAGAAATCATTTTGTACGCGTATGCGCAAACGCCTGAGTTGAGTCTTTTGAGTCACAGTTTTGAGATTTTCGCTGGGATCGTTCGAAAGTTGCTCCCGGGCCCTTGTGGCAAATCCCTGTCACGGGTACCTCTAATTCTATATTCGCCGATTTCGGCCTAAACCCGAAGTGCTTCGCAGCACTGTCGGGTTTTTTGCCTTTTGGAGGCATCATCAAATGTCGAACATCGAACCTCTGATCCTGACCCGGAAAGAAGCTGCTGCGCTGCTCGGTATCGGTCCCGATACCTTTCGCAAGCTGCTGGCTGAAGGCGCTGTGCCTCCGGGTTTCATGATCGGGCGCCGCATGCGGTGGACCCGCGACGCGCTGATCGCGCATCTCCGCAACCGGGCCATTGAAGCTGCCTCGCACCACGCCGCCTAAAACCGACAATCATCATCGATCGCGCTGAGCCGCCCGTCTCTGAGACGCTGGCGGTTTTTTTGCGCCTTTGAATCCTGCCCACTCGGCCGTCTTGGGACGGACGGGCGATTCCCCGCGCTCGGTCGCCCGAGTGGGCAGGAGTTCGAAAGGACCCTTGCACAATGACCAAGACAGCAACGCCCCCGGCGCCGCCGGTGCCGGTCGATCCCGTATGCCCCGGCTGCCAGCAGGCATTGCCGGTGACGGCCTTCTTTGCGACGCCGCTCGAACCCACGGGACACACTCGCCGCTGCCGCTCGTGCATTTTTAAGGACTCGGCTCGGTTCAGTGCCGAGCGCGAGGCCCGCGCCGAGCGCGCCAAAGAGGGGTCTCGCCGCCGTGCCCGCTAAGAAGCCGCTCCCGGCAACGCGGGATTGCCGTCGTTGCGGAGCCGAGAAGCCGATCGAACTCTTCAAGCTCGTCGGCCGCCCCCTGGTGCCATCACGGGTTTGCAAGGCCTGCGATGCTGCCCGGGCTCGTGAGCGCTGGCACGCCGACCTTGAACGCAACCGAGCGCGTCGCCGCGACTATTATCGGAAGAATTCCGCGCGCATCTTGGCGAGGGCGCGAGGTCGCGCTCGGCCGCCGCTCACCGCCAGACAGCGCGCCGCTGCCCATCATGCCACGCGACGCTGGCGCGATGCACATCCCGACGCCATCGCAGCCCACAACGTGATCAAGGCAGCCATCAAGCGCAGCGAGGTCAAGAGACCGACTGATTGCGACGTGCTCAACTGCACTGCGACCCGCGACTTGCATCTCCATCATCCGAACTACGCCAAGCCACGCGAGGTCGTTTGCCTATGCAGGCAGCATCATGAGGACATCCACCACATCGCTCAGCTCCCGGCCAAACCGGGCCGGTCGCGAAAGATCATCCGCGCGCCGCGCGAATATTCACCCGCCGCCAAACGCAACCCGAGAACGAGGTGAACATGAAACTCCTTCCGGCCGCCGCTCGCGACCACGAGATGGGCGAGACGGCACTGAACAAGCTCGCCGAACAGATCGCAGCGTTGTCGAGCACCCGGCAGTTGCTCCTTATCGGGCCGCTCTTCCGGCATGAGAACCACTGGTGGCGGGTTCTCGCGTTTGCTTCCAGGAACGCCGCGATGACGACGACAGCGGTGATCTAGTTGCGGAGGCCCTGGCGCAATTTTATACGACAAGGTGCTCAACCAAAATTATAGTTACGAACCGATGCCGGTCCCACGGCCCCTGCCTATGCCAGCGCATCTTCGTTATTTCGACTAATACCTGCTATTCCTTAGAAGGACACTAAGTTAATGCCAGAACACCCGCTTCTAGGCGCCTTATCGAAATGGATAGGGAGAAATCCGACGCAGCGGGCATTGGAAAAAAAGGGATTTCTCGTCCACAAATCGTGGCAATTGAAGATGGCGCAATTCTGTGGAGAGGAAAAAACCGCATTGCTCAATCGATATTGGGACGAGGTCGCCATGGAAACAATAGGATCGGCTGGTCAGGGCGATCCCAATGCGCGGCGATTTACGATTCAACCCGAATATCATTCCCTGTTTCTAGATGAAATTGTAGAAAAAGTAGATTTTGCAGAACCAGCATTCCGCTACCCTCCACCGATTAGGTGTTTATTCGAGTACAGAAAAAAACTCAAAACCGATACCGGGTTTCGCTTTGATGAAACTGCCTTTTTTGAGAATCTAAAGAAATTGGAAGGCGAGCGCCTCGCGGTTCATGCGGACGGATGGACGGGCAAGAAGCGAGACGCCGTTCCGTACATGTCACAATTTGCGGGCATGCTTGGATTCGAGAACTATAATAAAGGATGGCAAAAACGAACTAAGAGCGGTCTTGTGTTTCGTGTTCGGACCGATCTTGGCGGCCGACCTGATTGTTTGAATCTTCCGTTGATATTCTCAATATTTCATGTGGAAGAACCAAATTACGCATTCGATATTGGGCTATTTGAAAGGATTGTGCCTGGTTTCGACAGATATGCGTATTGTGAAAGTCCCACTAGTTACGTGCTGGGAATGCGAGCCCACTTCGAACTATTCGCGATCATAGCAAGTTCATTTGATGGAAAGTAGAGAGTGCTTCCTATAGGTCTCTGCCTCATCCAAATGAACGGACGGGTCTACGATCCCGAGCTTGGCCGCTTCATGTCGCCCGACATCGCGGTCCGGGACATCTCCAGCCTGCAGGCGTTCAACGCACTACTCGTACGTCCAGAAGAAAAAACCCTTATCTTTCCCCGACCAGTCCGGCTACTTCCTCTCCGGGCTGTTCCACGCCATCGTCGGCATCTTCAGGGCCGTCCTCAACTCCCAAATAGGAAGGGCCCTCATCCAGATCGCGGCGTGCGCAATCTCGGCCCCGACCTGTATTGCAGCGGCGGGAGCTATGGCCCTGGCGGCGGGAGGATCCATCGTCGATGCCATAAGATCCATGGCATTCGCGTTCGTGTCGATGAACGTGTGGACAGGGGTCGGGGACTTCCTGCACCCCATCGTTCAGGCGGGCGGTCTTGCGGGCCAGGCGATCTCCACCGTCACCCATGCGGTCGTCGGCGGCGCCCTCTCGGTCGCGCAGGGCGGCAGCTTCCTGGAAGGCTTTGCATCCGGAGGTCTCGGTGACGTCGGTAGCTTTGCCGGTTTCGATATCATCGGAACTGGCCGCGACGTCTATGCGCGATGCGCGCCGGGCGGCATGATGGTGACGCTGAGATCCGATCGCTTGCCGAAACAACGGCGCACCTCGGTCGAAATTGACCGAGAAGCAACGCGCCTTCGCGGACCGCATAGCCTTCGGCGAGAGACCGGTCGATGCGTTTCGAGCCTGCTATCCGCACTCAAACAATGGAGAGGCCGCCGAGCTGCATCGGCTGCCCTGAAGCTCCGCGGTGATCCGCGTGTCGTCGAGCGGATTGAAGATTTGCGCAAACGCGCGCTTCAGAGCCACGCGGCGGTAGCGGCCCTCGCGGCTGACCTTAGCCACTGAACGAGATTCTTGAATTGTGGCAATCGGAGAAAAAGGATCGGATTTCTCAAAGAATTCAAAGTCCCCGCTCTAGACAAAATGTCTAAAATGACTGCGATTTCAAAAGCATAGCGCACAAGACATTCGATTTTTTGAAGCGAATCACCGAGTCTCCTCGAAGCGTTCGACCAGCCATGACCAGCGCCGAAACGCAAAGCGCCCCGGGCAAGCGGGGCGCTCAGTTGCATCGCGTAGATCGGCCTGGCAGCCGATCAGAAATGGCCCGAGGACGGGGCCGCGCGTGCCGAGATCATCAGTACGTGATCCGCACACACTCGGTCAATAATCGGGCCTCCGCAAGCCGGAGGTTCACGTGGATTTTCAGGCGATAAATTCGCCATCCAATAGAGACGACCGCGACGCGCGAACGTCGCGGCCGCTCGAAAAAAACCTTTCGGTTTCCTTCCTTGGCATACGAGACGCTCCGGCTGTCCGTCGCGCATCGCGCGGCGACGTTAAGCTGCGCCAGTTAGCGCCGCAAGACGCCCGAGCCGCGCAGAGGCATCAACATCATGAACGATATGTCCAACCCGCCCCAATCGGGCACGGACAGGCCGCGCGCGCGGCATCTTGCTCCCGTCGCGTCTGATCCGCTCAAGGATCACGCGCAGCTCGTGCTCTCCGCCGAAAAGCAACTCCTCGGAGCACTGCTATTCGATAGCAGCATGCTCAGCGACGTTGGGGATCGGCTGGTGGCTGCCGACTTCGTTGATGAGTTGCATGGACGGATTTTTGAAGTCGTCCATGATCTGGTCTCTGAAGGCAAGATTGCTGGACCCTTCCCTGTCGTACAGCGGATCGGCATCGACACGATGGTCGGCCCCGATAAGCTGCACGTCTATCTGGGAAGACTTGTTGCGCAGTATGAATCGCGCATCCGCCCGGAAGAGTGCGCCGCGCTGATCCGCGACTTCGCGAAGTCGCGTCAGCTCTCGGCTCTTTGCAGCGACCTCATGAAGCGTCTTCAGGCGCCATCATATTCAGCTGCAGAGATCGCAGCCGAGGCCTTGTCGATGTTCGAAGCGCTGTCGGAACAACATTCCGACAAACACATCGGAACGATGTCGGCCGCGACGTTTCACGAGACGCCGGTGCCCGCGCGCGAATGGCATGTGCCGGGCTGGATACCTCACCGAACGGTCACGAACCTCAGCGCTGATGGCGGCACAGGCAAATCGTTGCTCGCGCTCGATCTTGCCGTGGCTACCGCGACCGGAGCCGATTGGCTTGGCCTGCCGGTGCGTCGGGGTGCGGTGCTCTACGTCGGCGCCGAAGATGACACGGACGAGATCCATCGTCGTCTCTCCGATATCACGCAGGAGCGAGGGATTGAGTTCGCCGCTCTGGAAGACTTGCATTTGCATTGCCTCGCGGGAGAGGACGCTGTCCTGGCGCACTTCGATCGCGACAACCTCATTCACAAAACGGCGGTATGGTTGAGCCTCCTGCGTCACATCAAGAGGCTGAAACCCCGACTGCTCGTCATCGATCCGTTGGCCGATTTTTTCGGCGGCGACGAGATCAATCGCCCGCAGGCACGCCAGTTCATTCAAATGCTGGCCGGTGCAGCGCTTCAGTTTGACCTGACCGTCCTGCTGATCTCTCACCCAAGCGTCGCGGGCATGAAGTCCGGCGCGGGCACGTCAGGGTCGACAGCCTGGTCGAACTCGGTGCGCTCACGCCTCTACTTCGAGCGTATCAAGGACGCGACCAATCTCGACCTCGACCCCGACGCCCGGGTGCTGCGAACAAAAAAGGCGAACTACGGCCGCACTGGCGAGTCGATCGCGCTTCGCTGGCACAACGGCGTCTTTAAAGTCGACGGGGGCGATAACGTTTCCGAGGCCACATACGCGGCGCGTGTCAGAGCGGAGAGCGCGTTCCTAGCGCTGCTCAAGACGTTCGGCGAGCAGTCGCGCGCCGTAAGTGCGAACCTCGGGCCGACGTATGCCCCCGCCGTCTTCGCCCGAGAAGAGCTTGGCAAGACTTTCGGAGGCGACAAATTGCAGATCGCAATGACGAGCCTGTTAGAGGCGGGACGCATCCGCGAGGTGGAAACCGGCTCGCCGTCTCGCAGGCGGCGGCGTCTGGAGGTGGTGTCGTGAGCCCTTATTCATCAGACTTCCAACCCCCTTCCAATTGCTTTCCAACGGGTGCTCCAACGCCCCTTCCAACCCGCTTCCGACCCGGCTTCCAACGCCTTCCAACGGGTGTGCTTCCAACTCCCCCCCGTACCCCCCCTCCGCGCGGGCGCGCGAGAGGCGCCTTGACGGCGCCGCGCTTGCCCAGCGCGTCCAGCGATCAACTCTGGAGAAAAGCAACGTGGATAGTCGGATTTACTGAGCAGCCTCTCTTCATGCAGCCCATAATCGCACAGAGCGAATCCCTGGCGGCTTTTTTTGGTGTGCTCGCTACCTATGTAGCTTGAAGGCGAAACGCCGCCAGCAGCCTCCGGAGTTCCTCATGGCGAAAGACAGCAAGCCTTCGAAACCGCCGGTTGAGCGTTGGGCGATCCCGCCCAGTGAACGCAAGCGTGAACTCGATCCAAGAACCGACGTCGGCGAAGTTGATTTCTCCGGGCCGCCGAAGGGCAAGCCGAAGAAGGTGCTCCGCGTCGATCCGGACCGACCGCCTCGCCGCACGCTTTCCGAAGCTGAAAAGCGCCGCATCTTGGACGAGAGACCGATCACTGACGAAGTGGTCAAAAATATTGACGAAACGCGGGGGCGTTTCGCAAAGATGACGCCCGAGGAACGACACCGGCCGCCCATCAAAAAGCGGGGCAAGGAAAATTCCGATCCCACATAGGACTTCCAGTGATGGCGAAGGGCGGTGGCAATGGATGACGATTCCTGGTGGCTTGGTACTCGGAAGCGTGAAATTGCACCGCTGCCGGAAGGTTGCCCGCCGCCGTACTTCGTCGCGGCACCCTATGATCAGCCCCTCAAGGAAGCGATGAAGGCGCTCAACTGGCCGCGTTCCTCTGCGTACGGGCCATATGTTGCACCCGACGGGCGGCCGATCACGATCGCGACTGATCGAAAGGCTCTCCGATGTGCGGAGCAAGCGCGTGATCAGGCGGCCCCAGGCTCCGCGAACTCTAGCGCTCCATACGGCACACTATTCGTTTTGTGGGGCAACAACGCTTTCCACAAAGAGCGCCAGAAGATGCTCGACGATGCGATGCGGAACCCGCGCTGGATAGTGCGAGATCTACCGGAAGCGAAGAGGACGCTCGGAACGCGCCGCTAGCTTTTCCGGAGCCGGTAGTACGTCCCGCGCTCTCCCCTCACGGTTGACCGGCAGCGCGCCATGACTGCCCCTAGGGCGGTGCCCATGGCCGTCCAACTCAATGGTTGCCAACCATGGCTGGCAGCAATTTCGAAGTAATACCTCTCAAGATCCTCCCTTGGAATCCAACCCTGCCTGAGTGCCGGATGAACGTCACCGGCTTCGGTGAGCAGTTCAACCAACATCGCGGCATGAACTTCAGCTGTAGTCGGCTCCTTAGGCTGTTGCCGATAAAGCCGAGCGATCTTGAGAGGTTTGCGGCGACGACGTTTTGCGCCTTGGCTTTGAACCAGGGCAAGTGCTGCTGGCCCAAGGTCAGAGTGCAAAGCCTTAGTTTGAGGACCGGGTCCGGGATCATGGTCGACAGCCACTATTTCCGGACACGGTCCGGGGCCAGAGCTGACAGCCATGGCCAGCGGCCGGGGATCAGGTCTCCGGTTGAAGAATCCCATGGACTTCAGCCTTGCCGGGCGAGCCAGTCACGGATGTCGCGCCTCCACCACACCGTGCGCCGCCCGAGCTTCAGCGGCTGAGGGAATTCCCCGCGGCGGACAAGCTTGTGGATGTGAGCCCGGTGAAATGGCACGAAGTAGTATAGATCGTCGAGCCCGATTAAACCTTCATCGCCTAGCGTGCCGCCGCTCGCCGCATCTTTCCTTTCAGTGTTTCCTGCCATTGCCCCTCCGGCTCGTCGTGGCTCGCCAAATGACACGACGCAACCATGGCCGATTTGGCAGCCGTAGCGGGGGACTTTAATTCGGCCTCCTTCAATAACACGCGGGCTCGCCGCAAGAACTGGCGCTCAGAAATCAGGCGCGCGCTAGGATCGAGCTTGCGCCGGATCAACAGTAGGAATGCCTCAAACTCATTGGATCGAGGCCCAAGCGGCTCCGCGGTATTCCTGACCCGCACCGTGGCCCGATGCCCCGTCGACGCCTCGAAGATGACAGCTAAGCCCAGAATCGCCTCGGTGCTGACCCTTTTTATCCTGGGGCCTCGACCAGTTTGAGGAACATCATGTGCCCCTAGCAGACCCAGCGGATGTTCAAGAATGTCCGCAATTTGCGCTCGATGAGCGGGCCCGAGTGGCCGCCCTATCGCCGCATCAAGTGATGCCCAGAACTCCGCCGCTTCGGCGGCCCGCTCGCAGTCCGCACAGCCGGGCTCGCGCGAGATCCAGTGCTCGGCGCAACAGACGCTGAGCGGATGTCGCCTCATGCCGCGAGGATCTCCTGCACTTCCTCCGCAACGATCCCTCGGACCTTGGCAGCCCAGGCCTCCAAGGCTTCGCGCATTTGCGGTCGATATTTTGCATGGTTGTAATGCTTACCCGCGATTGTGCGCGGCTTGTGGTTCAGAATTCTTTCGATCGTCTTTTCGAAAACATTGAGATCGCCCGCATGCGTCGCAAGGCTCCGCCGGAGATCATGAGTGTTGAACGGCTCCTTGATCCCAAGTTTTTTCAGCTTTGGTCGCGCGCGGACGAGCGCACGAGAGGGAGCATGCGGGTCGAGGGCATCGGGAACGCGGCGAGTGCCCTTCACGGGCCTATTCACGCGACGTGGGTTCGCATTTTTGTGGCTTGGAAACAGCAACTCAGATCGGCGCGGCTCGATTTTGTAGCGTCCAGCACGCCGCTCGGCCTCGGCGTCTTCACGCGCGATGACGCCGCGAAGAATTTCAATTGCGAAGTCCGAAAGCGGTAGGTGATGCTCGCGCTTATTTTTCGTTCGAAACCAAGGCACGATCCAAAGCTTCATTTCGAAATCGATCTCGGAGATCGCCGCTTCGGCAACTTCGTTGACGCGTAATCCGGTCAACAGCTGCAGGCGAAGTACATCGCGAACCGTGGGAGTTATGCCAGCAAGGCAGTCCGTAGCGTTCCAAAAAATCCTGATCTCATCAACGCTCAGCACGCGTTCTTTCGCGCGGCTCGCGTTGCGCCGCTTTAGTCCAAGCGTCGGATTTGTGTCGATGCGGCCCGCGTCGACGGCCCAATTAAAAATCGCTCGGACGAGACCAAGGACGCGATCTGCGACGACGTAGGCGCCTCGGCCAGCGACAACCTCTACGACCTGCGCAACGTGCTGACGCCGGATCAGCTCGGCGCGAAGCTCGCCGAGGACCGGCAAAATGTCTTGCTTGAGGAGGCGTTGGGCTTCTTCAGTAGACCGGCTCCGAATGCCATTTCGGCTATTTCGGTCACCGTGCTCTCGCATGTATTCGTCGGAAAGCTCCTTGAACGTCCCCAGCGCTGCTGTACGGCGCTTGTCGATGATCGGATCAAATCCGTCTCGTATCTTGACCGAGAGTTTCTCGGCCCGCTGCTTGGCTTCCGCCATCGGCAAAGCCGGATATTCCCCGAAAACGAACTTCGCCCATTTGCCCGTTAGGTGACGCTTGTAAACGACGGCCCAGGATTTCGTACCGCGGTCGGTTACCCTGAGCTGAAGCGACGGAGCACCTTTGATCCGGAAATCGCGACGGCCGTTGAGCGGCGCCTTGGCAGCCTTCAGTTCCTTGTCGGTCGCGAGAACATTCGTCGAAGCCTTGGGCAACGTTGTCCCTCCAAGCCACCTCGGGTGCGATCCCGGTGCGATCCGGGTTCACGCTTTGTAGCATGAGAAGGCTTCGCGCTGCACGCCATTTTGAAGGAAATAAACAGAATAATCAGAGAGTTACTAAGCGAGCCTAGTGAAGCCTTATAAAGCCACAAGAGGCAAAAGGACCTGATTTGTAATCAGGGGGTCGTAGGTTCAAATCCTACAGCCGGCACCAATGAATACAGCGACTTAGCGCACTTCTTATTTTCATTCTGACTTAGCCGCAGCGGCACCATTCCATGGCAGACCGCATAAAGCTCCCGCCCGCGCATCGTGAATTCTTTTATCTTCATAGGCAGCTGCTACGCCTTACGAACGCGCTTTCCGCACCGGCTGCAATCAACAGGTGCCGAGAGTTGAGAGCCCCCGAGGTAGTCGAGATGGTTGCGAGGGTTTCAAACCCTGGCGTTTAGCACGAGGCGGTCCACAAACATCCATCGACGATGCCTCAAACCCTCTACTGCTTGCATCGGGGGCCGAATGCTCTGTCGGTGAGCCAGTTCGCAATGCTATCGGGACGGTCGCGCAATACTGATAGGATTCGCGCGGATTGCATATTCGACCCAAAGAGCCACTGCGCACTGCGCCTGCGGGAAGCCCTATCACTATAAAAGGGCGCCCGATGGCAATGTAATCATCGGCCCAGATGGCGATTTTATTCGTTACGATGATCCAAGTTACTATTGGGCCTGTGGATGGCTTCGGGCCGCCGCGGCCGAGTCTCGACAATCCATCTGTTCTGCAGTTGTCTGGCGGCAGGGCATGGAGGGAGACGAGCATGTGGCGTGACATGAAGCCGGACGAGACTATCACCGTGACCATTACAGGTGGTCATCGCATCAAGGCCTACAGTTTCGGTTCGGGAAGCGACGTGCTGTTCCTGGTGAACGGCGGGCCCGGCCTTCCCTGCGACTACCTGCGCGAGGCCCATTCCTGCTTCGTCGACCAGGGCTTCCGGGTCGTCGCCTTCGACCAGCTCGACTGCGGAGCATCGGACCGGCCGAACGACCCCTCGCTCTGGACGCTCGAACGCCATGTGCGGGAGACGGAGGAGGTGCGGAGCAAGCTGGGCCTGGACAAGGTGCATTTCCTCGGCCATTCATGGGGCGGCTGGCAGGCCATCGAATATGCCATGACCTTCCCGGAGAATCTCGCCAGCCTGATCCTCTCCAGCACCGTTGCGGACATGGCGCAGCTGCGCGCCGAGCTCGACCGGCTGAAGGCCGCACTCGGTCCCGAGACGGTTGCCATGATGCAGCGCCACGAGGCGCAGGGCAGCTTCACCCATTCCGAATACATGGGCGCCATCACCGTGCTGAACTATCGCCACGTCTGCAGGCTGCAGGACACGCCGGCCCCCGTCACGCGCTCGCTTTCTGACTGGAACATGGGTCCCTATTCCGCGGTGCAGGGGCCAAACGAGTTCACCTATATCGGCAACATCCGCAACTGGTCCCGCCTTGCGGATCTGGGACGCATCGACGTTCCCGTGCTCATCACCGTCGGCCAGTACGACGAGCAGACGCCGGCCTGCGCCCTGGAGATGAAGCTCCGGCTCCGCAATGCCGAGCTTGCCGTGTTCCCAAACAGCAGCCACCTGCCGTTCTACGAGGATCCACATCTCTACTATCCGGTTCTGCAGGACTTTCTCGCGCGCAACCGCCTGTCGTGCGCAACGGTGAACTATTCCAATTGCACGTCTGGTGTCCCAGACCTCATTCTGACAGAGCCGTAACTATTTGAAGCTTCATCACCGGAACGACGAGCGAACTGTCAGAACAGCTCCTGAAAATGCTGTGATCTCCCCGAATTTGTAATCAGGGGGTCGTAGGTTCAAATCCTACAGCCGGCACCAATGATCCAGCGACGTTTCGCTTCCTATCCGCATTCTCCATTTGCAGCGGCCGATGCCCACGGCATCGGAACGCTCGCCCGGGCGATGATCGCGATAGGTCCAGCGAGCACGTCCTCAGGGCGCTGCGCCGTCGGCTAGACATGTTGGATGACGACCCAAGCCGGAGCAAGGCAGGCGACAGCGAGCCTAGCGGTGCGCAATCGCTTCTCGGACCCTTCTATCAAGTACCGAAATGAAATGTGATCGTCTGGCGCTCCACACCTGCAGCGACGCCGAATGACCCTGTCGGTCCAATAAATACGGTATTTGCCATTCCGAATTCGCGTCTATTGCCCATCCGATATTGAAAAGCGGAGTATTTCTCGAACCCATTTTCGCCATTCCGCGAGAGAATTGTACAATTGGGGAAACTGGGCGAATGGGATTGTTCCCATCTCATATACGGAATTCGCCGCCAGAGATATTTGGGAAAATTGTGACGCGCCTTGAGCGCGGCACATTTAGGACGTGGCCAACTCCGTAAACGAGACACGGAAGATAGCGCAATGGCGACAACAATTTTTGATTTGAGCGTCGCGTTCCTATTCCCGCTCGTTTTATTGGCAGTCGCCTGGATCATTTTCAACGGCGCCACAGCCGGAAGAGACGGCATTTCAGAAGTCGTTGAAGCCCTAACTCGAACGAATGGCGTTGAAGACGGTGGAAAGCGTGGCACCGGCTTCTCCAAAAATATAAATGGCGAAAGGCAAAGTGATGAAAGGCAAACGTCTACGCGATGATACTCGACAGTATAACGCAGAAGCCGAGGGCCCAGGGTGCCGCCGAGAACTCTCTGAGCGTGCGTCGCCGGCCAAAGCGCCGGCATCTCTGCGAATGGCACTTGTCGCATTATTTGCTGCAGAACTGACAGTCACCAGCGCACCGGCCGCCTACGCCCGCCGCTTCGAATTTGATCAGCGCCGTACTGAGGTTCGCTTCGTCTATAAAATGGCTTTCGCGACGCAGCGCGGCCGTTTCACAAAGGTCAGCGGCACACTCGACTACGACGAAGCCGCCCCCGGAAAAAGCAAGATCAACGCTGCCATTGCTTCGGCGAGCCTCACGACCGGCGAAGCACTCATCGACAACGAGCTCAAGGGCGCGGATTTTTTCAACGTCGAGAATTCGCCCGCGATTGCCTTCAAGAGCCTCTCGGTCCGAACGGGCTCACCAACCACCGCAGAGGTCTCGGGTGAGATGACGGTCAATGGCATCACCAAACCCGTGACGCTCCAAGTCAGAATCGAGTCACACGACGACCCGGCCCTCAAGTACGACGCAGGCGCGCGCAGATTTTTTGCCACGACTCGCATTCAGCGCAGCGCATTCAACATGACGAGCTACCGGCAGATGGTCGACGATGACGTCGACATCGAGATCGACGCCATCGCCCGCCCCCGATAAGGCGAAGACGTTTTTCGCCAGTGCGGCAGCAATCCCTGATCATCTAGAACTTACTCCTGAGCTCGGTGCGGAAACCGAAATTATCATCCGCGCCGTCTTGGATCTGATAGGTCGCATCGGCGCGGAACAACCAGGATCGGGTGATGGGGATCTGATAGCGGACTCCGAAGCCGTACTGTGCGCCCTTGGCCCCGATATTGTCATTTTCAAAGGGCTGCACCGTCGCTACCTCGAAGACAAGTTGCTGATCCAGATTGAAGAGATATTCCACGCCAAGCGCGCCGCCGAACGTGCTGGACGCGGTGTCGTCGAGCTTCGGGTAGCCCGTCAGGGCGTCGGTCTCGAAGTTGATGCCGACGTTCTTTAGTATGCCCGCGTTATTGCCATCGACCAGCGGAGTCGGATTGCCGAAGCCGACGAAGAAATTGGCGTAAGGAAGAAGAGTACTCGGCAAGGGCGAGATCAGGCTGTTCTCCGAAATGATCGCCACGCCGTCGCCGTTTCCGTGTCCGTCGTCCCCAAAGTTCGCAAACACACGGGTCGAGTTCGAGATCGTATTGGCGTAGCGCCGGCTGTAAGCAGCCGTCAGGAAGTGCTGCTCGACGCCGGCCTCAGGGCCAGTGCCCTGCAGAAAGCCATATCCAGCTTCGATATAGCCGTTGAAGGCGTCAACGAACGTCGTCACGCCGAAAAGGTTGGCGTTGTTATTATCGACCTTGCCGTCTGCTTTGACGAAGCTGGCATTGTCGATGTTGTCAAATCCAGCAAAGAAGGTGATGTCAAAGTTCGAAAGTCCGAGCGCCGCCGAATTTTTTGCAGGGAAAGTGACCGCACCGCCTAGGATCGCGTCGTTCGCCCAGATTCCGTTCTGCAGAAACAGCGGGAAAAGACCGACGGTGAAGGGTAGGTCGAATCCAGCATACTGACCCGTGAGGCCAGAATAGATTGAACCGGCATCGCCCTCGAAAAACAAAGTCTGCGGATTGAGGTTGAGTTCGTCGTTGAACTTACCGTTGCCATCACCCCCGCCGAACTCGAAGCGAGTGAATTTCGTGCCGTCCTGAAGCGGCGTGAAGAAGGCATGTATGCGTTCCGTTGCCGTCAGCTTGAAATCGACATCGAGATTCAAACGCGTCGCGACCTGCGCGATGTCCTTGCCGTTGTTGCTATTGTAGGCCACCGCCGTCCTCCAATCGCCGTAGACGGAGAGGCCCGGCAGCAGCGGGTTCAATTTCCCGAAGAGCGTGCTGCTCTCGTCGTAGATCCCTGACGTGTATTGCTCCCGGCCTAACTCAAGCAGCGGGCGCGGTGGTTCGATAGCGGTTTTCCCACCGTAGATTTCGGATTGTCCTTCGGCATCATATTTCTTTTCGTATTGAGGATCTGAGCGAAAGGCACTCTTTGTCGAGTGGCTCTTCTTGCGCGGTTTCTCTCCGCTTTCTTCATCCGCAGTCGATTTGGGGACATCGCCGCCGAGGTATTGCTTTGGAACGATTGTCTCGTTTTCACGTTTCCCTTCGGACTGAGAATTGGCCGGTGTCGCGCTGGACAACGTCGTAATCCAACCATCGTCTTTGCCGCCCCCGGTGTCACTTTCCCGGGGTTCAGTTTTTGCGCTCGTGCCGGACATCGTCAGATAGCTTCCAGCCATCAGAACAATAACAATGGTCGTCGCACTCGTTCGATTTCGAAGGTTGCCCTTCGCGTCGCAAGTCATCTGGAAGCTCCCACTTCATGCCCCTGGCTCGTAAGCTCGCTCGAGTATCAGGTGGCTTCAGAGAGGCTTCGGACCCGCTATTTTGGACTCGTGGCGAGTCCAAATCCGAAACGCTCGGCTCTTCGGTGTTACCCGTTCACAAGGACATCAACTTCGAAGTCATGGAAGTTCATGATCCGCTCGTTCATGCTCTCCTCCATGGCCTTGGTGGCACCGACGAAGCGCATGAAATAGATCGGCTCGGCGCGGCTGCGCATGCGGAAGGCCAGCCGATATTTGCCAGGCTTTTTGATCAGGTTTCCCGGCACCGCATATCTGGCCTCCCTCACCCCGAGCGGCGGCAAAGAATGGTTCTCCATACGCACGAGCGGCGGATGATTGAGCACCGTGGTCGGGATTTCCGGCGGACGCAGCTGGGGCAGCGGATCGATGTCGAAGTTCACCGGCAAGTACATCTCGCGGTCGGTGCCCTTGACGTTCGTCGTCAGGAACTTGGTCTGAAAGTTCACCAGCATCTGGTCCGTGTCGATGCGGCCGGCGGCGACGTCCAGACTATGGAGATCGGCCATGTCCCCGTTACTGTCGACGTAGCCCGACTCCCAGATGTTCTTCCCATCCGGATCGACGACGGCGACGTTCACCCAAAGCTGCGGTTGAGCACCAAGCGAGCCCGACGGCAGATTGTGCCCGGTGTTGATGTTCTTGATCTTGTAAGAGAACGCCAGATCCGCGCCGACCCTCGGAGTCCCCTCGATATAGGGACCGTCGACCTTGCTGCTGTTCTCCATCACTTGGCGCCGGAGCTTGTCACGGTCGTCGAGCTTCTTCAGATTCTCGTCGATGATCTCTCTGGCATCTTCGCGATCGCTCTGATCGGCCCAACGCTTTGGAAATTTGACATTGATCTTTCCAGCCGCAACCTTGTCTTCGAACTTGGGACTACCCCATCCGGCGCGCCAATCGAACTGCAACCAGTCCTCGATGCTCGTCGCTTGAGCCTTCGTGTTGTGCGGGAAGATGCCAGGATGCGCGATGGAATAACCGGGACCGACAAATCGGTGGTTCGCGTGCTTCCGCCCGGGATTGATCTCCTTGCTGCCGACGATTGCCGAGGGCGCTGTGGTATAGCCCGCAGGCTGCCCAGGAGACTTGCCCATGTGGCAGTCCTGACAGGTAACGCCAGCCTTGCGTGCGGGGCTATCGCGATATTGATCCCAAACGATTTCCAACTTGATGCCGAGGTTGACCGCGACCTGGTGGCAACTGACGCAGAACTCCGACTTCGTGATCTGATCGTTGGTGATCATGCCCTTGTGAATGTCGTTGCCGCGCCCGTCCGCTCCCGTTTTGACCGAGTACGTTTCCTTGTTGGCAAGGACGTTCTTGATGACACTCTTTTCGCCGCTGCCGTACACGGGCTCGTAGATTTTTCCCGGCTCGACACGGCGCTCGCCGTTGACCTTGCCGTACTGTTCCTTGACCCGGTGGCATGTGATGCACGTAATGCCCTCGCGCGAGATCTGACTGCGCGCCCAAAGTGGTGCTTCGCGCGCCTCGCCGAGCTGCGTGCCGACCTGTTGATGGCATCGCACGCAAAATGTGCCGACCGTTCCTTGAGTGAGTGATTGGAACTTCTGCTCGAACTTGTGGAACATCGGCGAGATGGACGCATAGGCATGCTGGGAGGACGACCACTCCTCATAAATTTGTTTATGGCATCCACCGCACTGTGCAGCAGTGGGATATAGAGACTCGTCCTTCGCGAGCCCGCTGTGAGCATCGGCCTTGGATCTTACGATCTCGATGTTCTTGGCGTTCGCAGGGTCGCTTTCTCCGGGGCCCCCGCCAGCCTTTCCTGATTTTTTCTGAGATTTGGCCTTTTGAGTTTGCTCAACGCCCTCAGGCCCCGCAATTGCGTTTTGCCGAGAGAACATTACACAGGCCATCATCGCGCCCACGCATGCGCAGGCGAGCAGTGAAACACGCGAAACTTGAACCATAACCCCCAGTCCAACCTGCCCCATACTCATCGAGGCAGAACTCAGAATTGCATGATCGCGCGAAATGCCGTCCGATTTATGCGATCCCCCGTCGGATATAGATCAATACGGAAAACGGGCGACGATATGGCCGAATTTAATTGCGCGCGAAATTCAATATAGTTAATTCAAAATCGTCGAAACGACATTTATTTCACTCGACGTGAATATATAAGGAATTATGCTCCCAAAAATAATTACGGTCAAAGCACCCAAGCGCATGAATTACCAGACCTTTTCATAACATCCTGTTATTGCTCTGATGAGCAGAGCAAGCAAGGACGGCCAGCACAGCACCTAGTGCATAATTTGAGTTTATTCGGCGAAATAATTCGGCTTCAATCCATGTTTCATTTTATTCGAGCGTCGCGGGGTCATTGTCTAACCATAATAGGCCGATAGCCCAGTTGCGAATTCCGAATTTTCAAAACAGCCAGAATTCAGGATAGGTGATGGCAAGTAGCCATAAAATTACGATCGATGGAAAAAGCTTCGAGGCACGACCAGGCGAGTTGCTGCTCGACGCGGCTCTGAATAACGGCGTCGACCTGCCCTACGATTGCCGCTCCGGACACTGCGGCACATGCTGCGTTCGATTGGTTTCGGGCGACGTGGTGGGAGGCGAAGGCTCCGAGCCCGGCATCGTGCACGCGTGCCAATGCCGGATCGCCAGCAACGCGGTTCTGGAGAGTAACCGGCGGACGAATATCCGTGCCGTCGAAGGCGTGTTGAGTTCGTTGCGCACCCTGTCGTCCGAGGTGATCGAGGTCGGCATCAGGACGGATCAGGCGTTACCCCACCATGCTGGTCAATATGCGCAGGTGTGTTTCAAGGGCTATCCGCGCCGTCCCTACAGCATCACCCATCCGCTGCGTGGCGATCCGGACAGCAGCTCCATCTGGTTTCATGTCCGGCGCATGAAGGACGGTCGTGTCAGTTCATCGCTCGGCAAGCGCATCAAGCCGGGCCACCGGGTGACTTTGACTGGACCCTACGGCTCGGCACATTTGCGGCCCAATCTGGAAGGCCGCCTCATTCTCGTCGCCACCAATACTGGCTTCGCGCCGATTTGGTCCATCGCCGTCGCCGCTTTGCGAGAGTGGCCGGAGCGAAGGATGATGGTCATTGCTGGTGGCCGCACCGTCGAGTCTTTATATATGGGCCAAGCGCTCGTGAAACTCGCACGTTTCCCCAATGTCCTTGTCGTGCCTGTCTGCAGTACGCCCGAAGCGCTGCCCAACGCCATCATGCCCGGCCGGCCGACCGACTATCTGCCGCGCCTGTTGCCGACCGATGTTCTCTACGCCTGCGGCGCGCCGGGGATGGTCGAGTCCGTCAAATCTATCGCCGCGCATGTCGGTGCGACCTGCCATGCAGATCCTTTTCTGCCGAACCCCGATGGCGCGAGCGAGGGCAACCTTCTCACCCGGGCGATGAAGAAGCTTGCTCAGCCCCTTGGTCGCCCAATGCGCAAACCCGAATTCGATCGCACCCGCGACCTCGCGATCACATTCGATACGAGCGCATAGAGCGCGGTGAAGCAAGGTTCAAACACGTTGTGGTTTTGGCTCGTTTGAGTTTCAGGTCCTCGAATTTCGGCACACGGCGCCTCTCTCGCCTCGCCTGCTTTCTCTCCGGCTCGCTGATCATGTGTTTTGTCGCGTGCGGCGCCGCCGTATCCGATTCCGCCCTGATCGTCGGGCCGAACGCTTGCGCCGAATGTCACAAGCAGGAGACCGAAGCCTGGAAGACGACGCATCATTTCAAAACGTTTCGAGACCTTCCGCGCAGCGAAGAGGCGAAGAAGATCGCAGAGAAAATGGGAATAAGACGCATCAAGTCGGAAAGCTTGTGCGTCAATTGTCATTACACCGTGCAGCAGAAGGACGACAGCAAGGAGCCCGTCGCAGGCATTTCCTGCGAGTCTTGCCACAGTGCCGGCAAAGATTGGATCAAAGTTCACAGCGGCTACAGCGGCAAAACGGCAAAGACAGAAACAAAAGCCGAGGAAGCGGCACGCTGGAAGCTTGCCGATTCCAAAGGGATGATAAGGACTCGCGCGATCTATCAGCTGGCGAAGAACTGCTACGGCTGCCACGTCGTGCCGCAAGAAGAGCTCGTGAACAAAGGCGGCCATCTTGCCGGCAGCGCCTTCGATCTGGTGTCCTGGTCACAGGGTGAGGTGCGCCACAATACTTGGTATTCCAAAGGCAAGGAGAATGCCGTCGCGAACACGACGCGCAGACGAATGCTCTATCTCGTCGGCCTCGGCGTCGAACTCGAGACATCGTTGCGCGCCGTCGCGAAGGCGACGGTGAGAAAGCCCTACGCGTTCTTCATGGCGCAGCGTGTTGATCGGGTACGAAAGCAACTTGCCGCTGCGGCCAAAGCCGCGCCGAACGTGCCGGAAATAGCCAAGTTGGTCGAATATGCACATTCGGCATCGCTGAAGCTCAACAATGAGCGCCAGCTGACGGCCGCTGCCGACGGCGTTTCCAAACTGCTCACTGGGCTGACCGACAAATACGACGGCAGCACGATGGCAGGGCTCGATGCCCTTATTCCTGGACCGGAAAAGTACGTGGGGCACATAAGGCAACCGAGTGCAATCAACTGATTTCGGCGCGATGTCGACAGCAGCAGTCTGACACGCACGATGGGGGAACGACGATGAATGGTTTTGGCGGGCCGCCGTGAAATTGGTGGCGCGGCGCACGGCAAACGGATCGATCAGAGCACACGCTCTAGGATCAATGGGTGGGGCCGGCGGCCAGATAATCACTGCGATACTGATCGCAGCGATCTCCGGCGGCCTGTTCTGGCTCGTCGAAATTTACACCAATGGACTTCGCGACCCACGCTATCTCGACGGCTGGCTGCTGGCTGGTGGAATGGCCCTGCAGCTGATTTTTCACATCGCAACGAAAACGGGCCAGCTATCGCCAAAGAACATGATGCGCTGGCGGACGGTTCATATTTTCGTCGGCTATCTGCTGGTCGCTGCTTTCCTTTCGCATTCGAATTTCTCTCTTCCACACTCGGCTTTCGGATCTGCGTTGTGGGCCGGCTTCGTGCTCGTAACTCTGAGTGGCTTGTTCGGCACTTACCTCGCTTGGTCGCTTAAAGCCAAGGGCCGGATCGACGAACGCGTTGGCTATGATCGCATTCCCCTTCGCGTCGCTGAACTCGCGCAAGATGTCAAAGCCGTCGTTGCGATGCCCGATCCGTCGGCCGACGCGATCGCCTTGCCCGCGGCGCCTTACGACGCTTGGATCATCGATCTCTACACCAACCACCTGCGCGACTTTTTCGAGGGTCCGCGCAATTTCTCATCCCATCTGGTCGCTTCGCAACGCCCGCTCAAACGGCTGATCGACGAGATCAACCACCTCTCATCCTATGTTGACGCCAAGGGCCAGGAAAAGCTTTCCAGAATTTGGAACCTCGTAGCTGAAAAGGATCGGCTCGATTTTGCGCGCGTCCATTTCGGGCTCACCAGAGCTTGGCTCCTTGTACATGTGCCCGTCACCTACGGGCTTCTCGTGCTCTCGGTTCTGCACGTCCTCGTCGTCTACTCCTACGCGTCTGGAACTATGTGATGTGGCGTTTCTCCTGGCCGCAAGAGAGCAAAAATCCGAAACCTCCAAGTTTTCGGCGCGACCGTCTCGCGCTACTCGTGGCGCTCATCACGGCCGCCTGCACCTTCGCCGCGTTCTTTCTCTCGAACGGCACGCATTTCTTCATGCCTGGGCCGCTGACGAGCGCGCATGCTTCGATTGAAAATTGCTCCTCGTGTCATGGCAAAAGCAGCGACCGCAAGTTGAGTTGGATTCACGAACTTGTCGCCGGCGACCCGATTGCAGATAGCAAGGCCTGCATGACCTGCCACAAGATGCCGGCAACGGCCTTCTTTCCGCACGACGCTTCGCCCGATGTCCTGATAGCGAGCACCAAACGGCTGACCAAAGCTGCGGCGACAACACCCGAGCCCCTATCCGCTCGCGCCCAAAACGCCGCCTTCCCGGCCCGCGATGTCGTCTCGCGCGGCCTGGCTTGCGCGACCTGCCACCAAGAGCATCAAGGCACAAATTTCAATCTGGGCAAGATCTCCAACGAGCAGTGCCGCTCTTGCCATGTCGTGAAGTTCGCGAGTTTCGACGGCAATCACCCGCAATTCGAGAACTATCCGTCCGATCGCCGCACGCGGATCATCTACGATCATGCCAGCCATTTCGAGAAGCACTTTCCCGAAGTCGCGAAGAAGGATGCGGCAAAGCGCATACCCGCGACCTGCTCAACCTGTCACGACAGCCAACAGGACAGGCGGATCATGAGCGTTGCGCCATTCGATAAGACCTGCAGCGGCTGCCATCTCGATCAGATCACCGGAAAAGAGCGAGCGACGGGCCCGAAAGGCATCGCGTTCCTCGCGCTCCCTGGCCTCGATCTGCAAACCCTGAAAAAGCGAAACGCTGCAATCGGCGAATGGCCGGACGCGTCTGAAGCCGAACTGACGCCATTCATGAAGGTGATGATCAGCCGGAACGAGAAAGGCCGCGCTCTTATCAAGGCCGTTGATAGATTGAACCTCCAGGATCTGACCAACGCAACCGACGACCAGATCACGGCGGTGAAAGATCTGATCTGGGAAATCAAGCGCCTGCTTTATGCGCTTATCTCCGGAAAAGCTTCGGACGTCCTCGGCGACCTCAACATCGGCAGCGGCGGAAAGCTGAGTGCATCACTCGTTGCCGATCTGACCGCGAGTATACCCCGCGATGTCGTCGTCGGCGCCCAGCAGCAGTGGCTTCCCAATCTCGCGAGCGAAATCACCGGTGGACCGGCCACCGCCAATCCGCAACCGATCGCGAATGATCACGAACAACGCAATTCCAGCACAACGGCCACGGAAGAGTCGCCTGCATCGGACCCGCCTCAGCCAGCCGCCGAAACCGGCGGGAAAGAGGATACGAGTGAAAAGGAAGAGGAGAGTAAAAAAGCTAGCGCTACGAAATACGATCCGCCAGCATGCCTCATGCGCGTCTTTGGCCAGTGCCTCATGTCCGCAGGACAGGAGAAGAAGGCCGAAGATGCAGATCCTGCCAAGTCAAATGAAAGCAAGGACGGGCGGCGCTCCGCCGGTGACCTGCCTGAACCGATGAGAGCCGGGTTGCGGGACGCTGGCCCAGCGGGAAATTCGCAAGTCGCCGGCGACAAGGCGGCGAACCAATCCGATGATCTCCTCCGCCCCACGGAGGAAGAGCTTCGCGAGATGAAATCTCGCAGCAAGGACGGCACGAGAGCGTCCCAGCCTCGCGAAGGTTCATCGCCACCGGACAATGCCTCGGTGCCTCAGACCAAGACCGAGCCTGTAACCAGCCTCGAAAGCAACATCGATCCGGAAAGCTGGGCTGAATACGGCGGCTGGTATCGTCAGGATTATGCGATCTTCTACCGTCCGGCAGGCCACAAGGACAAATTCATCTACTCATGGCTCTCTCTGACCGGACCAGAGGCGCCGAGAGGTGACCGGAGCCCCGCAGCTGCCGTCTTCGATTTTCTGACGAGCAAGGACGCACAGGGATCATGTGCGAAATGCCACAGCGTCGACGACATTCAAGGCAAAGGACGGGTCGTAAATTTCTCCCCGCCGTCAGCCGAAACGAAACTCGGACGCTTCACGACTTTCATCCATCAGCCGCATCTTGGTGTCGTGCAAAATCGCGGCTGCCTAACCTGCCATAGCCTCGAAAAGAACCGTCCCTATTTAAAGAGCTACGAGCAGGGCAACCCGCATGACTTCACCTCCAATTTCGGAGCGGTGAGCAAGGATCTTTGCCAAACCTGCCACGCAACCAACAAGGTGCGCCAAGACTGCCTCACGTGTCACAAGTATCATGTGAATGGCGTGATCACGCCAATCATGAATACGAAGATCCCTATGCAGTAGAAACATACGCCGCGGCTCTTCATGTTTTGACGCGGACGATCGTTACGCTCGCGCCTCATTTTGCGTCCCATTCTTCTGCAAAAAATTCGATCGCGAGGATGGGATATGAAACAGCTTTATCTGATGGTCGCCACGGGAACAGCCGCCACTCTGTTGGCAACGGCGCTTTTTCTCTTGCGTGTTAAATTGCATGGCAATCGGCCTGCACTGGTCCTTGTCAGAAGATGGGTCACGTCAAGCTTCCATACGTCAGGTCTCGTATTGGTCCCGCTCGCTATGATCGCCATCTCTTGTTTTGCAGGCGTCGTTCAAAGCGAATGGAATTCTTCGACCGGCAGATCAACGTTCGCTGACGATCCGGCATCCACCCAGATTCCGGCATCCGACTCCGATGATGGCGCGGATCCGCAGGCGATTCAGGCACTACGCACGTACGCAGACTCGATCGATGCCAAACGAGGATCAACGGCCACGCAATCGTCGGCCCCGAATTCGGTCGAGCTGCCCGACGTCGAAACAATGATCATGAAGCTCGTAACGAAGCTCGAAAAAGATCCGAACGACGTGAATGGTTGGAAAATGCTCGGGTGGTCGTACCTCAACACCGATCGGCCAGACGATGCGATTAAAGCCTACGAAACCGCCCTGAAGCTTGATCCCGGCAACGAGGACATCAAGAAGGCCCTCGAGCAAGCAAAGTTAGCGCAGATCGCGGCCATCAACCCGTCATCCGATTCCACATCGCAACCTGCCGCGGAGGGTTTGTCCGTGGCTCAGCGTAACGACATGATCCACGGCATGGTCGACAACCTCGCGGCCAGGCTCGAACAATCTCCGAACGACGAGAATGGCTGGCTGCGGCTGATGAGTTCGCGGATGACGCTTGGCGAGAAGGATGCTGCGAAAACCGCGCTGACGAAAGCGCGCGCAGCCTTCGCAAACGACGCCGATGCAACGGCCCGCTTGAACGCTGCCGCGCGCGAACTCGGCATCGAAAGCGATTAATGAGTTGACCACATTTCCTATTTGATCGCGTCTCACACTAGGTGGCCGACAACCTAATGTAAAAACCGCCTCGCGCCGAAGCGCGTGAGGACATTGTGCGTGATTTGCGCGGCCGCGTCGCTCAGCCGCGATGTTCGCAACTCCGGCGCATTGAAGTCGTCCAGCCCCCAACACCACTGAATGCTCCCCGTCGCGAAAACCTGCCCTCCTGACGGCGTGGCGTAGGTCGCCATGTTTGCAACCACACTTCGATTGGGATCATAAAGGTTTTGAGCCGGAGAGGTCGCCAACACCACAAGGCCCTCCGGCGCACGATCCGTCACACCGTCAACCTCATAGCCGAGCAGCCCGCGGAGTTCGGAACCCTCGCCGAGACCGGTATTTTCAAACGCCCAATGATCGGGATTTGACACAACGATATTGCCGTCGACCGGGTCCATTAAATACGAGATCCCGATAAGCGTATCCTCGGGCCGGGAAACAGGCGCGTCGCGCCAGTTGATTGTCGCCAAATGGTCGTTGGAATGATCGCCATCGATGAGAACCGGATCCGACGCAGCAGCACTTTCCTTGTAGATTGCCAGAAACCGGCATGGACGGCCCTTTCGATCCTTCTCTTGCCGCACCTGCCAATAGACGGCGTTGGCGCCCGAGAAAAACAAGCTTGTGCCGTTGGCCAGAGCCTTCTCGATATTGCCCCGGCTTTCCCAAGACCAATACTCGTCATGCGCGCCCGCAATGAAAACCCGCCGCCTTGAAACAACGTCCGGCGAATTGTGACTATCGACGTTCGTTATATAGGTGACGTAGTAGCCTTCTCGCTCCAGCCAGCGAACGGTGTTGTAATCCCACCCGGCGCTCGAAATCGGATAACCCTCGCGCACCGGCTGCACGTTCGACAGGAACTCGCCCGCACCCATGCCCACCGCAGCAGCGGCGGGATTGTTGCTCGCAACATACGGTCTGTTGAACGACACGATGACGGCGGGCTGACCGTATGTCGAACCCCACGGCAAAGTATCGCCACTGCCCCACGCATAGGCCGACTTGCCACCCCAAAAATTGTAGACTTGGTACGTGTTGACGGGAAGCTGATAGACGATATCGGCCTTATCGGTGTCTTTCCTCACGACAAAAATTATATACGATTGGCTACGGCCTACGCTTTCTTCCAATTTGGCGAGATAGACGCCCGAACGCCAACGCGATCTGACGGTCAATTTGAACGGCTCCTGCCAATCGCAATCGACCAAGCCCGTCTCGGGATCAGGTTCCGGGATTGTCTGACGAACGCCCTGTGCGGAAACAGGACCAAACACGCGCCGTGCGCCCCGGCCGCCATACCAGCCCATGCGAAAAATTTCAATGGAGTACGACGGTGCCGCTGTATTCACGTAGAACTCGATCGTCTCGCCAGCAGCTACGCTGCATGCCGATGCATATCCTTCGATCTCACGCTGCAGAGCGGGTCTCGTCAGCTTCCAACGTTTCGTGCCGCGGCGAAGGTTTTCAAACAAAATCGGATTGAACTTTCCGGAGAGAACGAGCCGGACTCGCGCAAGCAGGCGACGCAAGGGTGCGGGAAAATGAGCAGCCATCGGACAATAGCCTTCATTCAAAAGGATATATTCAAGAAAGGTATTTCGGAGAAAGTATGGAATAATCGTCAGCGTAAAAACAAATAGGGTTTCACATTATTCTCGATCAAGAGCGCAGAGCATCGAATCCCACGGCCGGCGCACAATTATCGACAGAAATCGGCCGCGGCTCCGTTACCCGTTTCCGCCGCTATGCGTCTTTGTTCGCTTTCCCCAAAAGCGCGAGCGTCTTTCTGTCGGGTCCATTGCAGAACGTGTAAAGCGCACGCGCGTAGATGCTCTCGTGGCCCGTAACCGATGCGAAGAGCGTCATCGACGAATGGAATTTCAGATTATCGGGCGTGCCCAGAATATCGATCAGAGACTTGTCCCTATGATCGAGCATCAGCGCGGTCACTTGCGCGAGACGGGGACCGAGCACCGGATGACTCACGAACGCCCGTGCTTCCTCATAGCTTCCAATACCGAATTTTTCCGACATCGCGCTCGAACCGAGACCGCGGAACTGGGGAAAAATGAACCACATCCAATGCGATCGCTTCTTGCCCGCTGTGAGCTCAGCAACGACGCGTGTGAAAACGTCCGCCTGCGCATTGACGAACCGTTCGAGGTCGAAAGGATCTGCACCTTCTTGCATGAATGTCCCTTTGTGAACACCGCCGATCAAGCCCGGCCCGGCACCCCTTCATAGCCCCCGCGACTCCGATGTTATTTGATCAATCCAGGAAACTGCAACTTTTCCACTATACAGACGATCAGTGGAGAGCTTCATGCGCCCCGCTCGGCCAGAACGGGATTGCACGCGCCGGAAATCGTGTGACGGCATCGCAGGCGCCAGCCACCAAAACGGCTATTCCGCGGCCTAATTCTTCTTGCCCCGCACTTTATCGACATTCATTCTATGAACCGTCTCGTACGGCTCGAAGTACGTGACCGAACCGCGTGCCAGCGGTTCGCCAAGAAAATCCCGAAGAGGAAGACCGGCCAAGCGCTCGTCAGTCGCAGAAGCGAGCAGACCTTCGACATAAACGCGCGTCGCATCGATCAAACCGGAATCGTAGCCTGCGTTCGCGATGCGCTCCGGCGCACCATGGTTCGGTAGAATGCGCGAAAATTCCCAAGTCGCGACCTCGTCGAGCCCCGCAAGATGTTCTTGAAGCCGCTCCGGCTCATCGACATAGGTAACGGTATCTTCGAGCGTGTCCCCCGCGAGCAACGTGCCGTCTGACGGCAGATACAGGGCAACACCGTCGCGGCTGTGGATGTCGAGTGGCCGCAACGCGATTCCGACATTCCCGCAGCTCAACTCCAAGCCACTCGAGAATGTCGTTGTCGGCAGAACGAGCGGTGAGATCCCGGGCAGCCCGTCGAGCGTGCCGGCCTCGATCGCTACCCTCTTCTGCGCGAGCAACCGCGCGGTCTCTTCGCAAGCAATGATCTCGCAGTCATCGAACACAGCGTTTCCTGCTACGTGATCCAAGTGCCAATGACTGAGCACCACGCGAAAATCGCGAACGCCCCGCGCCTCGAGCGTCCGTCTGATCATCCGCGCATGGGCGAGAGACAGGTGGGTGTCGTAAACAACCGCCGACGCCCCATCGACAACCGCATAGCTGCAGATACCGAGCGCATAACCCCCGTCATCGAGCCAGTTGGGCTCGGAGGAATGATAACGCGTGCCCGGCACCCGGCCGTCGTAAAATCCGAGGAGATTGGGTCCAAGCTGAAGCAGCCTCATCGTCGATGTTTCGACCGGCATCAGACCATCCGCTCTACGCAATGCCCATGACTTGCGCTTCAGCGTTCCCCCACCGGAAACGCAACGCCAAGTGGCAACAATCGAATAGAATTGCAGTACATCAGGCAATGCCAATCGCAACGGCTCGCACCTGACAAGCCCTATTCCGGCGACTTTGCGTTTATTGGTCGCAAATTGAGAATGGCGAGGAAATCCGGGCCGCCACATATCTCCCGCGCACTCGAAGGACGTGCACGCGTTTCCCGGCCATGCTAACACTCCCAGTGCGGCGCGAGTTCTTTTTCAACCCATGAGAAGTCCGAACGTCCCGTCGAAACCAGGAGGGGTGGTTATGCCGAACTTTGGAATTCCTCGCCGGGCCGCGGCAGATTTCAGGAGCGAGTCTGCCACCGTAAACTGGAGGCGCGGCCTGTTTCGGATATGGATCCTCATTTCCGCAGGCTGGATCATGGGATGGACAATCTATCTCATACTCGAAGGCGTTCAGGGCAGCCTGAGCACAAGGGGCGATTTCATCGAAGTTCCGATACTGCTCTTCGCTCCGCCGATTGCGCTCTGGCTGTTCGGCCTCGCCGCTGCGTGGGCGATTCGCGGGTTCGAAATCGACCGATAGAAGCGGCCGCCGCCTCCCTCACGTCGCGTCGGATTGCGCGCGCGTAGTATCTGCCGAACCTTTCGTCTTCCAGAACCGGTGCGCACGCGCTTCCTCGTTGTCGGATTTCGTCAGCGTCAAATGGTCAGCGAGCGCACGCGGGTCCTTGAAAACGTCTTCCCAGGTCAAATCGGCGGCCTTGAGCATTTCCGAAGCCTTGAGCGCGGCCGATGCCCGCTCCCCTTCATTGGGCGACCCGAGCATTCCGCAAAGCTTGATGAAGCGGGCAAGATCGAGCGTGACTGGGCGCCGTTCAGCCGGACCATCGGATTGACTGCGACGACGCCACTTGGCCATGAAACCCTCTGGAAACCCCTGCTGCGCTTGCAGCAACCGCAGAGGGCAACCGCAAACGCCGGACTAAGCCCTTTTGTACCCCGCGTTTCGGCTGCTTGATAGTCATCCCCGCGAAGAAACGGTCGTGAACCCAGACAAGCCGATAAGTCGTTGGCCTGGTTTGATTATTTCTAAGAAATTGGAGCGGGTGATGGGAATCGAACCCACGTATTCAGCTTGGAAGGCTGCTGCTCTACCATTGAGCTACACCCGCGATCGAGCCATGGGCCCGGAAAGAAACGGGTTTCTGCCATAGCCCCGCAGAACATGCAAACGGTCAAAACTGCACAAATGCGATAGGGCCCCGGTTATCCCGCTCGAGTTCCACGTCGAAGGTGATACAGCCATCCAACCGCATGTTTCCCAGTGTTGTTAGGGCAGGCTTAGAGGGCGTCGCTTGCCGCGGCCGAAGGGGATCTCCCGGATGACGCCAAGCTCCCGGCAAGCGCATCTTTCAGGGCCTCGTGCGCTCCGAGCCACAATCGGCAGGACTTCGCTGCCCATTTTCCGGGCAACTCGAACGCGTGTTGATTGTGTCGCGATCGGTATGCGAAATAGCGAAAAAAATTGCCGCGAAACGCAGCATATTTTTGGGGGGAACAACGCATGACAGCAGCCAACCCAGCGGACGAGTCTGCTCCAGGTTTGCTCGATCGAGAACGTATTGTCGCGAAATCGGGCTTTAATCGCTGGCTCGTCCCGCCAGCGGCCCTCGCCATCCATCTCTGCATCGGCATGGCCTACGGCTTCTCGGTCTTTTGGAAACCGCTGCAGGGCGCGCTGATCGGAGCCGACGGCAAATCTCTGCCGGAATGCTCCGCCGGTGCGGTGACCTTTAGCGAGAAAGCGGCAGGCACGCTCAAAGCCCTGACCGCTACGGACTGCAATTGGAGCCAGTTCGATCTCGGCTGGATGTTCACATTCTTTTTCGTTCTGCTCGGCGTCTCCGCCGCGATCTGGGGCGGCTGGCTAGAACGGGCCGGTCCGCGCAAAGCCGGCGTCGTCGCGGCAATCTGCTGGTGCGGCGGCCTAGTGATTTCCGCACTCGGCGTCCACCAGCATCAGCTTTGGATCATGTGGCTCGGCGCCGGCGTCATCGGCGGCGTCGGTCTCGGACTCGGATACATTTCGCCGGTATCGACGCTGATCAAGTGGTTCCCCGACCGTCGCGGCATGGCGACCGGCATGGCCATCATGGGTTTCGGCGGCGGCGCCATGATCGGCTCGCCGCTCGCCACACTTCTCATGAGTCACTTCAAGACCGAAAGCGACCCCGGCGTCTGGCAGACGTTCCTCGTCATGGCGGCGATCTACGCTGTATTCATGCTCATCGGCGCGTTCGCCTATCGCTTGCCGCCGTCCGGCTGGAAGCCCGAGGGCTGGACACCGCCGGCGACAACGAACGCCATGATCACGTCCAACCAGATACATCTCGACAACGCACACAAGACGCCGCAGTTCTGGCTGTTGTGGCTGGTGCTCTGCCTCAACGTCTCGGCCGGTATCGGCATCATCGGAGCCGCATCGCCAATGTTGCAGGAGACGTTCGGCGGCGCCTTGATCGGTCATCCCGAGCTTGCATTTGCCGATGTCAAGAAGGACGCCGCCCTCGCAGCGCAAGCCGCAGGCGTCGCCGCCGGGTTCGTCGGCCTCATCTCGCTCTTCAACATCTTCGGGCGAATTGCGTGGGCCTCGTCCTCGGACGCACTGGGCCGCAAGCTGACCTACTTCATCTTCTTCGTGCTCGGAGCAGCGCTTTACGCGCTCGCAACGCAGGCCGCAGAATGGAAATCGCTGGCGCTATTCGTCGGCTGCTTCTGCATCATCGCATCGATGTACGGCGGCGGCTTTGCGACGATACCCGCCTATCTCGCTGACATGTTCGGCACGCAGTTCGTCGGCGCCATCCATGGCCGGCTCCTCACGGCGTGGTCGACAGCCGGCATCGTCGGTCCGGTGATCGTGAACTATCTGCACGATACCCGGCAGGCGGAGGGCATTCCCGCCGATCAGATCTACGGACCTATCTTCTACGTCCTCGCAGCGCTTCTCGTCGTCGGGTTCCTCGCCAATTTGCTGGTCCGTCCCGTCAACCCGAAATGGAACATGTCGGAGGCCGACATCGCCGAAGAACGCGCCAAGCTGCATGAGAAGTCTTCGAAGGGAATGACCGGCTCGTTCGGCATCGGCAAAGGCGGCATCGATGCGAAAGCCCTGCCCTTCTGGCTTCTCGTTCTGATTCCGCTCGGCTGGGGAGTCTGGACCACGGTCCAGAAAGCCGCCGCACTATTTTGATGGAAGCTTCGTCAGCGCGTGCGGTCTGCTCATCAGAGACAGGTCGCACGCGCCGATCGCGATGGACCGAAGAGCCGCGACCGGAGAGCACGAAGAGCAGCGCCCCGGCCGCAACTCTCCGCCGCCAAAATTTTTAATGCGTCCAGTTCGTCGTCCGGCCGTAACGGAAATTGTCGGCGTAGGACTTGCGGATCGGCTTACGCGGCTTCGGCTCGGTCAGCGTGTAGGCGAGCCCAGCGCGCGTCGCGTAGGCGACGGCCTCTTCCTTGGTATCGAACTCGAGCCGCACCTGCGATTGCATATCGCGTGAGCTCGTCCATCCCATCAGCGGATCGATGTCACGCGCGGACTGAGGTCCGAACTCCAACACCCACTCCTTGGTGCGCGCTTCGCCTGACTGCATGGCGGTTTTGGCGGGCTTGAAGATCCGGGCCGTCATGTTAGCTCCGCTTAGACATTGAGATCGACAAAATCGTCGGCACGATCATCTAGCATTTACCAACCCCCATTTCGACGTCAATTTCACCGCAGCCCGCCTAATCGATGCCGCTGCCCCGGAATTCCCTTGTCAGCAAAATCTGCGCCGTCTCGTCGCCGTTTGCGGCCCCGGGCCGATGAGCCTTACGAAATTAGCGCGACTTTTAGATACGGCCTTAAGACTGCGGGCGCGCACTGCAGCCTATACTGACTACCGGACGGGGAAACACTTGGCGACCATCGAAACCAAGGAGGAGCCCATATTATGAAATACGTAATCGCCTCGGCACTCGCCGCACTCACACTTTCCGCAGCCGCGACTCTTGCAGTCGCCGAAGATCAGACGCCCCCAGCCCGACACACCTTTGGCGACGAGGGCAAACTTCCACCGACAGGCGCCACTTCAAATCGTGTTCCCGAAATGGGAGCGGGAACAGGCCAGAGTACCGGCGCTGAAGGGACGGAAGGAAGGCACAGAATGGGTGACGAGGGCAAACTGCCTGCGACGAACTCGATGAGCAAGAAGGTGCCGGAAATGACACCCCCGAACACGGAGAACCCCGGGAAGTAAGACATTCCGGATCCCGTTCGCGACAGATGACGGACGCAGTCGGCGTTCCCACTCATAGCGGTTCGCCGGTTGCGAATTATGAGGTCTCAATCCTTTGCAGAATTCCGGAGACGCTTCATGACAGTCAGACCAATCCTAGAAACGCATTCCCCATCGGCAGATCCGAGTTGGTGGGGAGCCATGCTTCTCGGCGCCGTTTTCATCATCGCCGGCCTCATTGTCCTCGGTGATGTCGTCGCCGCGACGGTGATCAGCGCCATTCTTATCGGCATCGTACTCCTCGTCGCCGGTGCGTCGGAGGTATTCCAATCCTTCTCCGCCCCGCATTGGCGCGGCTTCCTGCTCAGGCTCCTCATCGGACTTTTGTATGCCGTCGGCGGATTGATGCTCGTAACCAATCCTGCCGGCGCCTCCATCGCCCTCACCCTGGTATTCGCGCTGGCGCTCATCGCGTCCGGCGCTGTGCGCATCGTTCAGGCGGTGGAATACTGGCAATGGTTCGGCTGGCTGCTGCTGGCTTCAGGCATCGTCGGCATCCTGGCCGGCCTCGTCATTTTGTCGAAATGGCCCGTCAGCGGCTTGTGGGTTCTCGGTCTCGTGGTCGGCATTGACCTGCTGCTTCACGGCTTCTGGTGGATCACGCTCGGCGCCGGCTTGCGGCGCGATAACACCGCGATCGCCGCCTGACGTTTGCGGCGGAGACCTGTGTCGACAGAGAAACGGAAAGGCGCGCCGGTCAGAGGCACTGGCGGCCTTTAGAGGGCTTAGCATCCAGGACGAAAACCCTGGCCCCCCAGCTACATCGAAAAACTTGGTCGAGGCGACATGATTCAAACCGCTCCGGGTTTGCGCGAGGCTGTGCCTGGAGCAACCGGGCAACTCGTTCGGCGTGATGACGGCATCGAGCTGACCTGCGAGCACCATTGTGTGGAGATCGTCAAACTGGTCCCGCGGAAGGTTGCAGCTCACCGTCCACAGCGTTTTCCCGCCAGTGCATATCCGTGGAATTCGTCAATCGCATTTCTCGATGTTCGCCGCGCGCAACTCCGCTTCCCAATTCGCCACGCTCGCGCTGCTTTCCGCGAATGCTCGAAAGCCAACGCCCACATCGAGGTATGAAGAAGCGCAAATCGTTACGGACGATACGGAACCACGGATTTCCCATAATTCGGTCCGTACTGCTGCTTGAGCGCAGGCACGTTGACGATGCCGAGCTTGGGATCCGGAGACGTCGCGTCGAGCGGCGGGATGTTCGGGAGCGGAGCGACCTTCTCGACCTTCTGCTTCAATTGCGTGTTGAGGCAGTCATAGGCCCTGGCACTCCCGATCTCGACCTCGACGCAGCTCTCGTGCCCCGGGACGTCACCACCGTGTTTTTTCCCTTGGGCACCGGACGCGGTCTCTTCGGCAGCCGCAGTCCCCACCGCGGCAAACAAGGCGAGAAGTGCAGTAATTCGCATCATACCCTCTCATTGACGGAACTCGGACATCACACCGTGGCGTTAGCGTGGCTAACCACGCGGCTTGAGCGACAGCTTTAGATGGACCGGCTGCAGCATGTCGGCCGGCGGTGCAGCGGTCGCGACGCGCAGGAGCAAAGACTTGAGGTCCGGATCGATGGTCTCCGATATCGAACCAAAGTAAACACGCTCCACGCGGCCGTCTCGCGCGATCCACACGCGCACGGCCACCTGCAGTAGTTGCTTGTCACCGTCGTTTCGAACTTCGTCGAGCGCCGCTTGAAGCCTGCGTGCCAGGGGATCATCCGACCTAAGCAGCGTCTCCGCCTTGCCGCGCAGATCTCCCGCAAACTCAATCCACGCCTTCGGAACACCTGCAGACGGCCGGAAGGAGCTCTGCTGCTGCGCCTGTCCGTTGGACGCGAGCGCAAGTGCCGCTCCCGTCGACACGAACACAGTCATGAGACGTCGCAGAGCCGGATTGCTCCGGCCTGCGATCTTCGCCAAAAGGCGACCAGACCCCTTCACTGCACCACCCTGGTGTTCAATGCTTCGCTGAGGCAATGTCTTCGGATGCGGGACCGACCCCGTCTTTGGCTGTGGGCTCTACAGCCGTCGGCAGCGCAGTCCGCAGCCACGCGATCAGTTGGTTCACCAGCGCGTCCCAGATCTCCATCTGAGCCCGGAGATACTGAGCGCTCACACCGCCGGCGATCCCAACATCCATGCTGAGGACGAGAAACTCCTGATCGGGAGTAGCCTGGTCGAGAAACAGACGTCCGAAGCGCCTGCTCCTGTTCCAATCGTTGAGCAGCTTCTCGGGGAAAACGCCCCGCACCGCAAAGAGAGCCACGAACGTCATATCGAGGTGCCGCTCTTCGGAACCCGGCAACCGATTGCCGAGACGGACATCGAACGGCAGGCCGCCAGTCGCAGAGCGGAGCACGGCAATACCATCCCCGGTCAGCACCTCGACCCTGTAGCCGGCCGCTTGGAGCGTTTCTTTGACGTCATCCGAGGCAACGCCAAGAAGCAGACTGCCGCTATTGTCCCTCCCCCTCGTTACATCGTTGGCGGCGACGAGACTCTGCCCCGGCACCCCAGCCGCATCGATTTCAGAAGCCATATCTGACATGGTTATCTCCGGTGGATGGTTCTTGAGGAGGACGGGCTTACTGCTTCGCTCGCCGGTCGAGCACACTGGTCAGAGCGAGCTCGTTGATGGTCGGCGGGCTCTGCTCGAGGAGCTTGGTCAAGTACGCGCGACGTGTGGCTTCGGCGCGCTGCGCACGCAGACGCTGGCTGAGTGCGTCCTTGACCTCCGCGAGTGTACGAGTACCCGCCTCCTTGGTGTCGAGAAGCTTCACGATATGCCACCCGCCATCCGACTTGATCGGCGCACTGACAGCTCCCTTCGTGAGGGCCAAAACCTGCGCACGGATGTCGGGCTTCATCTGAGTTTCGGCCAACCAACCAATCTCGCCGCCGCGGGCAGCGCTAGCGGGCTCGTCAGAAGAAGCCTTGGCGATCTCAGCGAAGTTCGCGTCAGGAGCCATCAGCTTAGCCTGGACATCTGTGAGCTTTTTGCTTGCATTGTCCTGAGCCGCCTTGTCGGCGTTCTCGGCACGAGCGATGAAGATCTGCGCAACGTTGAACGTACGCGGCACTGCCAGCGCCGCCTTGTTGGCCTCGTAGGCTTGTGAGAGTTCGGCTTCGCTCGGGAATTCGGCAGGCACCGTCGCGATCGACTGGAGGTAGGACTCCACGACCGCATTGTCACGGGCCAGCTTCAGCTGGGTCGCGACCTGAGGCTGCTCATCCCACCTCTTGGCCATCGCCTCCTTCAACACGAGCTGATTGGCCAACATAACGCGAAGCGTCTGGCTGAAAAGAGCGGGATCACTTGCCAAGGCCTCCTGCTCGTTGGCCGACAAAGTCGATACGAAGGCGCGGATCTCGCCCCGCGTGAGTTCCTTGTCACCCGCACGGGCAACGACATCTGCGCCCGGCGCACGCGCTGGAGCGGCCGCACCCGGTGCAGCAGCAGCCGGTGCGCGCGCCGGAGCGGCAGCCGGTGCCGGGCTCGCGGCCGGAGCCTGCGGCTGTTTTGCTGCCGGCGCAACCTGCACCTGAGCGATGGCAACGGTCGAAGCCGAAACCAGGAGCACGGCCAGCGTCGCGCGCAAGGTGTGCCTTGCACCTGCGGCCGAGGCGAAATGGATTGTGGTCATTGCGGTCATCGTAAGTGTCTCCAATCTAGGTTTCTATCGTTTGGCCTTCGCGCGCTCGACGGGGATCGTCTCAACCTGGACGCGCTCTGAATAATCTTCCAACAGGCTTTGCACTTGCGTGCGCCGGATGCCGGTCAGTGGCTCTCGAGTAAGGAGAGCATCACCCAGCGTCACGCTATCGTAGTGAGCGAGCAGCTCCCGTCCGACCCGCGCGAGCTTCTGGTTCTTGCCCGTGCAAGCGGTGAGGCCAGTCTTGGTGGAGTTGAGCTCCGCCTCGAACTGGGCGCGCTCGGCATCCTTGGTGCGCGCCACAGTCGCCGCCTCGGTGTAGGCTTCCTTCCACTTCTCGAGCGTCTGATTGCGCTCTTCGAGCCGTTCGTTGAATTGCGTCACCGCCTCGCGATAGTCCTTCTTGACTTGGCGAACCTCGGCCTTGGTGGCGTCAAGCTGCCCCTTGAGCGCAGTATTGTCGTGCTCAACTTTAGCGACCTTGGATTGCAGCGCATTGCGCTGATCCTCGAGAGCACGGGTTTGCGTCGTCGCATTGCGCAGTGCCTCGCGCAGACGATCGGTTTCTGACTCCGCCTGAGCTGCAGCCCCGGTTGCTGTGGCTGCAGAAGCAGCCAGCAAGGTGAGTATGGCAACGAGTTTGCGCATGATCAGAACTTTGCGTTGAGGTCGACTTGAAGGGCGTCGACGGCGTAGGGCACACCAGAAATCGAGTTGGCGCTCATCCACTTCGCAGTCGTCCACACATTCTTGGAGATCGCGAAATTGCCGCCAAGGAAGTAGCCTTGCAGGTTGGTGCCGCCGAGACCAAAGTCGCTGTCCGCGAAGGCATCCATCACGGCATCGGATTCGAGATAGCGATAGCCGATGTGCGTATTCCAATCGCCGAACGTCTCGAGGTTCTTGTGACCGACGGTGACCTGCGCTATCCAACCGAGATTGCCGCCATCGAACGGACCCGGGTTTCCGTCAACGTTCGGACCTCTGTTGTTGACACTAGTTCTCGCAACCTGGGCGCGATCAAAGGCGGTGTTCCATACAAACTCGCCGTCGACCACGACGTGGACCGGATGGAAATTACCGAAGTCGGCGCGCCCCGACAGGACTAACGGACGAAACTCACTCGCGAGGCCGTAGTACTGCGGGTTCGGCGCTATCGACACTGCCGGATCCTTCACGATGTCGCGCAGATACGTGTACGTGTTGCCCTTCTGGGCAAACGACGGACGCAGATGGTCCGTATCGCAAGCGGTCCAGCCTTTGTAGAGGGAGCACGGACTCGACAGCTTGCCCTGAACGCCCGAGAAGTCGTAGATGGCGGCGCCCATGGTCAACGCCATGGTGGGCGACGCTTGCCAGTTCATGCCTAGCTGGCCACCAAAAAGATACTTGTCCGCGCTCTTGAACTTGTCCGCCTCATTGGTCGCAAAGTCGAGATTGGTGTTGAAGATCGGAAAAGCGCCGCCAGCGGCGAATACCGTGAACCCGGGCCGAATGTTGCTTTTGGTCTGGAACGCAGCGCCATCGAAACCGACATCGTTGTCCCAGACGAGATCCGTAGGTTTCCAGAACGGATTGTCAAAGCGTCCGCCGGAAAGTGCAACGTCCGTCTTAATGCCGTAGCGATCGAACGGGGTCCCCGCCGTGTTGAAATCATAGGTCAGGTAGGCACGGTCGAGCCAGAACTGGTATTTTGAGAAGTTGCCGCCCGATCCGCCAAGCGTCTGATTGGTGGAGACTGGCGAGGCGCTCGATCCCGTCGCTAGACGCAGCCCAGCCGTGAAGCCCTCTGAGAGGTCTGCCTCCATCCCGAGGCGCGCGCGCAGACGATAGAGCTCGCGATTCGCGTTGCCGTTGACGATCGGGCCGAACTCAGTTGACGGTCCGTTTACGTCGAAGGGCGCCCCCGTGTTGATGGCATTGAAGTCCTGCAATACCCTTGAGTTGTACTCGCCGCCAGGATAGAACTGGCCCTCGCCACGGCCGCGCAAATCGCCATGGAAACGGATGCGCGAAGCCCACTCCGGATAGGTTCCGGGCGAAGCCCATCCCTCTTCCTTAGCCTGCGACATGACCTCCTTGCGGATGTCCTCGCGCAGCTGCCGCTTGACCACCTCCGGTACATAGCTGACGCGCCGGCTGCCTGGCGGCGAAGCCGCAGATGCGGCAGCCGTTGCCGCCTTGGCGGCGGCGTCGGCTTTCGTCGTCGCATCCTGAACAGCATTGCGCGTCACAAACGCCTCGTCGTCGACCTGCGAAGTGACCTTGTCCGCCTGCTCCTGGGTGATGACGCCCTGCTCGAGCAGAAGGTTGACGAGGTTGGCCGTGGCGCTCGGCGACACAGGCTTCTTATCCGAAACGGTAGGCTTCTCTTCTTTGGACTTCTTCTCTTTCGACTGCTGCCCTTCCGCTTGCCGCGCGTCCCCCGGCTGCGCCTCGACCCCTTGCGCGAAGGCTGGACCTTGCGCGATCGACAAGGCAACCACAGATGCAGACAGCGTAAACCAACGGCGCACGCCGGCTTCATTCACACTCGACATAGTCCTAGATCCCCCACTTCTAAACGTGATCCCCTGTCCGCATTTCGCGGAATTGTCCGTAGTCATGTCCGGCGTGCCGTGATGCGTGCGACCATCGGCATCGGCATATCCGCCGGCGGCGGCTGGCGCAGGGTGATCCCTGCGAGAACCTCACCACTGATGGCCGCATCTACCTGCGGATCGCCGGTCGAATTGATGAGTTGCACCCGGCTGACGTGGCCTGTCTGATCCGCCCATAGCCGGACCTGCACCTGCATCACGATGTTGCGCGTCTTAGGATTGGCGCGAAGGGCGCCCTCGATCTGCTGCTGGACCATCGACGCGTACCAACCCCATCGACTGCCGCCGCCGCCTCCGCCACCAAAGCCGCTCTGTCCCTTCCGTGCGGCCAGATTGAACTGGTCACCGGGACCATCGGCTGCTTGGTCGAGTCCAAGCGGACCGGTCGGCGGCACGTCCGACGCCTCTTCGGGCGGCGCTTCCTTCGGCTCCTCGACCTCCTTCTCGGCCTGAACCTCTGGCTCCTTGATCGTCGGCTGCTCGATCATTTTCTGCTCGGGCTCCGGCGGTGGCTGGACCTCCGGTGGAGGCGGCGGTGGCGGAGGCGGCGGCACGATGTTGACGATCGTGAGCTCCTGCACGGGGCGCGGAGGCGGCGCGCCGTCTCCGGAAACGAACAGGGCAGCAATGCCTCCAATGAGCCCGACGGCAACAAGGCCCGCAGCGAGCGGCACTCTGTAGCGACGAACGAACGATTCCTCGTCGCCCCGCGCGGCGACCTTCCCCTGGTCGTCAAGGAGGCGGCTCATGACGTGGCCCCTCCGACCTGAAACCGGCCGCGCGTCAGCAGCAGATACTGAGAAATGAACCCTCGCGCCTCGGTGACGTCCGCTGTCTCAAGCGTAATACGTGTCGTGAAGGCGTCCCCCAGCACAACACGATACGGCAGGGGCTCCTGCCCAATCTCCATGTAAGCCGTGCTGTCTATCAGTAGACGTTGGTTGTCTCCTCGCGCGAGCGTGAGCAGCACCGGGTCATCGACATCGGCGACGCCAGCCTCGGCGGCGTCACCGAGTTCGCGTGCGAGCTTGAGCAGGACCCCGCGGCCGTTCAACGGAAACGGCACCACCGTCGCCAGCTGCGGAACGCTGACAGAGCGCTGAGAGGCATCTCGCGACGCTATCCGATCGACCGTGCTCAATGCCGCGCCAGCAAGCCAGGCACGGCAGCGCGCCAACAGACCAACGCTCCCGTCAGCGGGCGCCGAGTACGCACAAGCGCCATCGTATTTGGACTGCCCCTTGCGCATCATTTCACCAGTGGCTTGGTCGCAAGGCCAACCTGCGTGATGCTGAGCCTGCCTAAGAGATCGAGGACATCCATCACGTTCTGGTACTGGGTCTGCGAATCTCCTCGAAGCACCACGGGGAACTCAGGCGTCAACGCCTTCATCTGGACCAGCCGTTGCTCGAGTTCAGGCAACGTCACCGGAATGGTGTCGAGAAAGATCTTGCCATCGTTCGATACCGTGATCGCCTTCGTCGTCTGCTGTGCAAGGCTGGGCGCAGCCGAGGCCTTCGGCAGATTGACCTTCATGCCCTGGACGGTTGCCGTGGTCATGACGATGAAGATGATCAACAGCACATAGGCCAGATCGAGCATCGGCGTGACGTTGATGTCGTCGTACGGCTTGCTGTCCGATTGGATCTGCATCGGCCCTACTCCGCTGCGATACGATGTTGAAGCGGATCGGGGCGGTCACGACTGAAGGTCTCGGCCATCTTCGTCGTGAATTCCTCGACGAACACCTGCATCTCGGTCGTACGATCGCGAATGCCAAGCGTCAGGTAGTTGTAGGCAAACAGTGCGGGAATCGCGACCGCAAGACCGGCCACCGTCGCCATCAATGCGCCGGCGACACCCGGTGCGATCGCATTGATATTCACGTCACCGGACATGGCGATGGCCGCGAACGTGATCATGACGCCAATGACGGTGCCGAGCAGACCAAGGAACGGACCGCCCGAGATCGAAATGGTGAGGATCACCATCATGCGGTTGAGCATCTGGATCTCGCGAACGAGACCAGCCTCAAGCGCGGCGCGAATGGAGGCAATCGCTTCGGCATTGAGAACCGGGATACGGCCGAGTTGCGTCACGCTAGAGCGCTTGCGAAGCTCCTGGGCGCCGATCCGATACAGGCGCAGCATCGAGGCATCGCGCCGAATGCGCCGCTCGGCCTTATCCCCGGAAGCACCGCCATCTGCGAGAAGAGCCGTGAGGTCGCTATCGAGCGACCGGAAGCGCGGCAGGAACTCGGCGTTCGCTCTGCGCTGGCGGCCGATATAGCCATTCTTCTCGACCATGACCATCCAACTGGCAACCGCCATGACCAGCAGAATGCCGATCACTACCCAACCGTCGACGGTGACCGCGCGAATGAGGACACCGAAATAGCCAGACAGCCAGCTTGCGGTTTCTTCATCTGGGCTGAACGCGATGAGCTTCGTCGGGTCCGTGCCCTGGCTGACAGCCAGCGCCTTGATGAAGCCCGCAGGGCGCGCCGCCTTGATCACCATGAGTTCGTCGATATCGCCGGCAAACCCGGGCATGGCAGCCGCGGTTGTCGCGACGGGCGCGGCAGGAGCCGGCAGCGGTGTCGCCTGCACACCAGGATCCTGAACGGCTCCTGCGCTCGGATTACCCGCAGCTGCGTCAGTGTCGTTGGTCGGGACAGCCGCTTGGCCCTCGCTTGCCGGAGCAGCGGCGACGGGCGCCGGAACAGCCGGCGCGGCGTGCACGACGGCTGTGTCGCCTCCGAGCAACGCGGCAGCTTTGAGCGCCGGCATTGTTCCCGAAATCGATGCATACGCGTTGCCGTCAAGGTAAAGCGTGAAAAGGCCCGGCGTCGCAACCACAGCCAGGTGATGCCACCCTCCGGGAGCCACCGGTGCACCGGCGCTGCTACGCTGCACGGCACCACTGACGGAAACCTCGACGAACGGTATGCCGTCGTCCATGCCGATGACGAGACCGTTGCTGCCTTCGCGCCGGCTATAGATGACGGCGTTGCGCTGCAGGTTTGCGGGCTTGATCCATGCAGTCCAAGTCAGCGCACCGTCCTGAGCTATCTCCAGCGACGGCGACGCCGGGATCGTCACGGACGTGACGCCGTCGAGACGCAGACCACTGCCTATCAACGAGCCTTCCGCAGGCTGACCAGCCCCTTGTGCGTTGTTTGCCCATACCGAAGAATCTTGCGCCGGCGTGCCGCGCTCCGCGAAGTGATAGACGAGCGCGGTCTCTGAATTGTAGGTCGCCTTCGGATCGCTGGCAGAGGTTGCCTTCTGGTTGCCGTAGTAGAGCCAGATATCGGCCTTGGACCCGGCCTGCAGAGCCGGCATGCTGACCCAGACCAAAGCTTCGCCGAGAAGCGAGTCATATTTTTCGATATGATATTTAAGCGGCGTCTTGTCGTCCCCGCTGACGAAGCGAAGATCGCTGCCATCCTGTTTGGCTTGCGCAAAACGGAAGTTGCCGACGTGGAGGCGCACAAGGACAGGCACCGCGCCGATAGAATCGGTGATCCCGGCACCTGTTGGACTGGTGTCGAGCATGATCTTCTTGCGAAGCGACCACTCCTCGTTCCACCATGCCTGCGCCGAGGTCGGCGCCAAGACCCCAGCGAACAGCATCGCTAGGCATGCCCATAGTGTGCTTGCTGCCAAGCGATTTGATCTCGGATTCAACGCGCGCTTAGAACTCATACTCTCGAAATCCATGTGATCTTCCCCTCTGGGCATCAGAAACTGCCCGATGCGCTGAACAGCACGCGTGGCTCGGTGGCGATCGTCTCGCCTTCATCGATCATCGGCACGGCATAGGTGATGCTGCCTTCGAAATTCTCGAGCAGCTTGAATCGTGTCCCAACCCCGTAGCTCCAAAGCGTGAAGCTCGACGACTGATCAGCAAGCGGCTCGTGGATCATCACGGTGCCCGCATCGACGAAGCCGAACAGGCGCCAATCGCGCATCAGGTTTGCCAACTTGTTGCCGGCATCGTCGGTCGCGTTCTCGCCATGCAGAGCCTTCTGCAGCCACTGTCCGATTTCGGGCGTACGCACCTCGATCGTTCCGTTCACGCCGGTATCGCCGATCGCTTCCGATTCCAGATAGCCGCGCACCGTATCCGCGCCGCCGATGCTCATCTGCTCGCTCGACACCAGCGGACCATCGGCGATCTGCGCCTGAACCTTGCCAAACAACTCGAAGCCTTCCGGCAGTTGGTGCGTGTGCTGCAGGTCGCCATTGAAATGGAAGAAATTGCTGTCGGCGAAAGCGCGCTTCGTCCAGAACTCGTCGAAGCCACTGCCGGGACCGCGCAAATTGAAGGTTGCGCCGATGTTGCCTTGCGTAACGCTATTCTCGCGCTGCAAGGTCGCGCTATAACTGACGACGCCAGGGTAATAGGTGATGGGCGACGAAAAGCTGTCCTTGCCCAGCGCTACGATCTGTCCAAAATGCTTGTAGTCGATGCCAAACGAAAGGCTGTGGTAGAAGTCGTCTTTGTTCGGCAGCGTCAGAATTGCGCGCGCACCCAGCACTTGACCGGGGCCGATGACATTCATTCCCCCGACGGTCGCAAGGTCGCTTTTTGAATCCAAGCCGTAAACCAGCACACTCGTCCAATCCGTAACGCGAGCGAGGTAGGATCCCGACACCACTTCGGCGTCGTTGGTGCGCTCGGGCGCGACCTGATAGGACAAACTGAACGAGTGGCCGCGCTGCCAGAGATTGTCGTACTTGATGTTGGTATTGACCCGCAGCGCCGTCGTATTCGGCGACTGGCGGTTGTTCACCTCGACGCTGGCATGCAGCGGGAGCTTGTCCTCGACATTGAGATCGACATCGATGGTGCCCGGCGTTATCCCCGCCCGCAACGCTGGCGTCACGCGCCGATCCGGCCATTGGTTGAGCGCAACGAGATCTTGGGTGACGGTATTGAAGTTCGGCAACGTCCCTTCCTTGAGGGACGGTGCTTTCTCCTTGATGCGCTCGAGATCGTGGTAGCGCGAGTTTTTCACGCGCACGTTGCCAATGCGGCCCTCAGTGACAGCGAGGACTACCGTTCCGCTTTCAACGTTCTGAGCCGGTACCGACACACTGACGGTCTGATAGCCCTTGTCGTGATATGCCTTTTCGAGCGCGGCCCGCGCCTTGTCGACATCATCCGCAGTGCGGTTAGGCCCTAGAAACGGATAGACTGCCTCCTCGACATTCTCCTGGGGAAGCTCGATCGCTCCGTCGACGCGGAACTCATCAATAAAGAACGGCGGCTGCGAAGCAGCACCTTCCTGCGGCGGCGCAGCTTCGCTTTTCGCCGTCGCTCCGGCATCGACGCCCCCCGCGTTCTCCTTTGACGTATCAGCCTGCGCAACTCGGCGGACATTCGTTGCCCAACCTTCCTCAGCCGCAGCAGCATCGATCCTGCCGCCCACGGCCAGCACGGCAACAGCGACAATCGCCGCACCATGAGACGACCGCCGCACGTTATCCGACTTCAATCTCACCACGCTCCCCATTCCCCCTCGAACGCGGAGAGGCACCAGCTGTTCGCAATCTGGTGCTCCTCTTCTTCTTCTGAGACGTCAGCGCATGAGCCGATGCGAATCCTGGCGCGCAACTTTCTCGAGACGCCCGCGCGACATGTGGTAAATCGGCAATAAAAAATGGGCCGGCTCTCGCCGGCCCAAGTCAGGGGACGATCCGATTTTTTTTAGAGGCCCCTCCTAGAAACGGGAATTCAGTCCGAACCGCAGCAGCGTCACGTCATGGCCGACATCCACCTTTGGCAGCTGGGCGCCCTTTCCATCTGCGCCGAGCTCATAGGAGGTCTCGCCGAGGTCACCATAGAGACCTTCCGCCCTGAACGACCAGCGCTCAGAGATCGCTTGCTCGAAGCCACCGCCAACAACCCAACCCGCATTGATCTTGGTTTCAGACGCATCGTAGGCCGAACGCGTTTTGCAGAGGCCGGAGGGCGCGGCCGACGGGCAATGCTCGCCTTGTTCCACGCGAGCCCACAGCAGCCCGGCCGTGATGTAGGGCATGAACCGTCCGGCCGCGAGGCCGACACGCGCACGGACCGTGCCCAACGCATCTATCTCACCGGAAGAGGCAAGGAAGTTCGCATCGTCGTGGACGACAGTGTTCAGCTTGCCGAACGATGCATCGGTTTCGATTCCGATCACAATTCCAGTGGTTCCCGGAAGCTGACGCTGATATCCGACCTGAGCGCCAAAAATGCCGCCATTCAGATCCTGGTCCCGAGCCTCACCATTGGCAGCGTCGAGCGAATTCGTCGCGTAGCCACCATGCACGCCTCCGTAGAAGCCCGTCCAGTTGAATGGCCGCACAAGATCTCCGTCGCCAGCCCACGCAGGCATCGACGACAGTAGTGAAACAGCAAAAACCAACCCCCGGCACCGCATAATGTCGCTCCCAAATCTCACCCCCGAGCCACGCTTTGCCCGGACGAGCAAATCCGCGTCTCTGTCTAGGAGACGTCCAAGCCCTTCGGGTTGCGAATCCCGCCGACTTCTTTTTGTCAGGAGGTGTCCGCACGCAGCGGACTTTCGGGGACTCTCAGATCAACTGAGAACTGTCACGCCCGCAGGCAGTGCGGTGACCTTAGCGCCGAACAGCTGTTCGACCTGGGCGATGAAGCCCCCGAGCTGGTCACGTCTAAACGTGCCATTGACGACACGCTTGCCGAGCACGGCGTTCGCTACGACGATACGCCCAGGACGATAGCGATTGACCTCGTCAACCACCTCGGCGAGCGGCCTGTTCCTGAACACCAGCATCCCCGTACGCCACGACGTGGTCTCTTCCGCGTCGACGCTTATCACCGGATTGAAAACCGATGACGTGTAGGAAATTTGCTGACCGGCGTTGAGCACCGCGACGTGGTCTCTCTGCCGGACCTCGACGTCTCCGCTAAGGCAGGTAACGGAGACGAGCCCGTCTATGCAGCGGGCATTGAAGCTGGCGGACGCGGCAGTTATTTCCCCATCTGCAGCAATGACGATGAGCTGACCGGCGCTTACCGAGTTTGCGGTAATTGCGGCCTCACCCGCAATCAACTCGAGCCGAGGCCGCTCGGCCATCGAACGCACGGCAAGGCTGGTCAACGTGCTGAGTTCGACGGAAATGTCAGGGCTAAGGTCTATATGCTGTTGCTCGCCCTTCGCAGTCCGGTAGTCGGCTCTAAGCTCGCTCAAAGACGGCCACAGATCGAGCGGTGGCCTCACGACCACATAGGCAGCCGATGCGGCCAAGGCGGTGAGGCCTCCACCGACGAACGCACGTCGCCCCAGAACAGGGGCAAGACGTGCGCCGCGCACAGGCTGTTCCTTCGCCAAGGCGCTGGCGGCAGTTCCGAAATCCTTCCACAGCTTCGCCGCGCGCCGGAACGCAGCCTCATGGGCTGGGCTTTGCGCGCGCCATCGCTTGAGGTCCGCGGCATCGCCGGCGGTAGCTTCGCCCGACCTCAAGCGCACCACCCACGCGATGGCTTCGCGCGTCAATGGATCCAGGTCGGGACGTTGGTCAACAGCTTCGGTCACGGCTCCATAAGCCCTCTTCGCCGCGCATATATTGCACAGCCATTGCCAGGCACCGACGGCATACTTCACCTAGTAGACGATTCGGAACCCTCAGGTTCGAATCCGGACCCGAGCTTTTCCTCGAGCCGGCGGGTGCCATACTCCAAGGCGCGTTGGATCTCGAAATCCACGGTTCGTACACTGACACAATGTTCCTTGGCAATCTCGCGACGAGGAATTTCATCCAGCAATGCGGCTTTGAAAATAGCACGGCGCCGCTCGGGCAGCTCGGTAAGGATTTGCTCAAGAAGCCGCAGCTCGGAACGGGCTTCGGCGGTGCGTGCCGGATCGGGCGCATCGTCGGCCACATCGAGCAGCGCGTCGACTTCGTCGACCGTCAACTTGCGCGCCTCGGCGCGACGACGGTCCGCAGCAATATTGAGAGCGATCCTGAAAAGATAGTCTTGCGGACTGCGAATAGGCCCCAGATCGTGCCCCTTGGCCAGCCGCAGGTAAGTATCCTGCAATGCCTCATTGGCACTCTCGGTAGACCCCAAACGGCGCGCGAGCCGCTGGCTCAACGACGTATAGTTTGTAACGAGAAGATCCCGCAGCGCTGCTCGTTCAGCGTCCGACACGTGACTATCGCCCCCCGACGCACAACCATTCGAGGAATGGTGCGACTTCCAGCCTGGGCTCCTAGCGGCCCCACACAACAAAAATGTGACACCCCATCGACCCGCTGCTGATTTCCGGAAAATATCATGGAGCGCCACAACAAGGGCAGCTCGCCGTTGCGCGATTGCAACCCCGCCTCGAGCTTAGGGCAACACGAACGCGACCGGAAGCCGTACACTGAGTTGATCGGGAAGGTCGCTCGGAATGACCGGCAGCGGCTCGGCCCGGCGCACCGTTGCTATGGCTTCGCGATCGAGAATGCTCTGTCCTGAGGTCGATTGGACCCACGCATCCACGATGGTGCCGTCACGACGCAGCTGGAAGACAACCTGCACCGTTCCCTCCACACCGCGGGCACGGGCATTGTCCGGATAGCGCTGATAGCGGGCGATGTGCCGCTGCAGGGCTTGTTGGAACTTGACCGCGCGCTCTCGTGCGCCCCTCCGGGCCGCTGCAGCATCGGTTAGCACCGCCGGCGCGGGCGGCGAACTGCGCACGGTTGTCGCCTCGAAGACGTCCGTGTCGCTCTCCGTCTGTTGGGCATCCTTTGTGGTTTCGTCCGGCGGCCGGTTTGAGATGCTCATGTGCGCCGATTGGTCTGGCTCGTCGGCAGCCAACGGATAGGGGGTTGGCTCAGTCGCCGGCATCAACCGGACATGGATCGTGGATGCGCCCGCGTCAGCCGCCGAATTCGGGGCCGGAACTTGATGGTGCAGCCAGTATACGCCGCCCGCCAACAGGATAACCGCAAGCGCCGAGACGAATAGTATGCGCACGACCTCGCTCGACGCACCGAGTGGCGCCTGTCGATTGAGATTATTTTCAGAGTCCTCAGCCATGGGCCTGCAGATTCCGCTGCGCCTTGTTTCCGCGCGCCGTCCTACAACGATCGGACTACAATGACGACTCGTACCGGCTGCGGCGCGTTGGCGGGCGGCGTGCGACGCAGAACCATCCCTTGCAGAACATCGGCGATGCGAGCGTCCCGTTCGCCGTCACCCGTCGATTGAGCGAGCGCGGCTTTGCGCACCGTGCGGGATGGATCGACCCACAGCCGAACGTCGGCTCGATAGTTTCCAGACCGCGTGCGTGTGTTCTTCCGCAACGCGGCCTCGATATCGAGTTGCACGCTTTCGCTGAACTCGCGCATCGCCTGCGCGCTTGGCCGTGCGCCCTCGCCGCTAACACGCATGGTATCTAGCTGCAGGTCCGCTCCATCCAGTGGATCAGCAGGCGGAAGATGGTCATCGGAGGGAAGGGACAGGGTTATCGCATTGCTGCGGTTGTAGTGCACAGCAAGATCACTGCGGGCAAGAAGCGTTCGCAAAGCGATCTGGGGCGTGAACATCCCCTCGACGGGGGCGGATACCAGCCCTACTGCTATTTCGCTCTCGTACAGGACCTCGACGCCACTCGCCTGACTATAGGCCTGCAAGGCGGCTGCCAGCGGCTGGCTCGGAATTCGAAACATCACGGCGCCAGGCCCTGGATCGGCGTCGCCTTCGTGCGTCGCCGCTTGCTTGGCGGCAACGGTGATGAGCACCATCAGCAGCAACGCAAGCCTCAGCCACCGCAAGTGCCATGGTGCCCACGCGTGGCGCGAAAAAATGGAGAAACTGCAATTCGACTGTGATGCGGACATGGACGCATTTTCGGGCTGGCGAGACGCGGAATGCTGGCTGCAACAATGCTGTTGCAGGAAGCCGCTCAAGCAGCACTGATAGACGCGTCGAATATAACAGCATCATGTCATTTGGCAGCTACGGCGCGTCGCAAGACGGATCGACGAGATCGCGCCGATCCGACCCCTTAACCGCGAGCGCCCGCGGCAACAAACACGCCGGTCGTAGCATCGTCAACGACGGCAAGGGTGGTGCCGTCCCGCCGTCGTCCTGCTCTCACCGCACTACCCGCGGACATCCACCGATGCTGAACTCCAACCATCGATACCGGCCCGGCCGGCGCTTCTACTGTACGCTGAGCTTACCGCGCTCGGCTTCCGTCAACTGCTTTTTCTGCGAGTCGGAAAGCTCGCCGACCCCGATGACCTGAAGACGGCTCTTCGGATCGTAGCTTCCCTGCTTCTGGCCCTGCGTCCGGCGCTTGCGCTCAGCCTCCTCGTCGGCACCATCATTGCCACCGCCGAAGCCGATGACCTCGACGATGATCACCGACGGTTGCTCCGAAGCTCCGGACTGTGCCGGGTTGGCCGCGGACTGGGCCGCCGCCCCCGACGCATTCGAGGCTTCCGTCAGGCCGCCGATGTTCGGTGCCTGGATCTGCGGCACACCGGTGGTGTTGCCTTGTGCGGAGATGTTCGCCGCGTTGACGACGTGCAGCGCCGCGATGTTGACGTTGAGACCGCTGACCCCCGCTTCGCCGATGTCGATCGTGCCGAGCGGCGCGATCAGATCGACGTTGCCGCTCGAAGCACCTGGCACGGCGCTGCGCGCCGCAATGCCGGCACCCGAAGACGGCGCCTGCGGCGACAGCGTGACATTGCCGTAGTTGTCAGTCACACGCTTCGGCGGCGTATACACGATCGTCGTCTTGGAGCCGCGGCCGGCGTTGATGTCGCCCTCCGCAGACCAGGCGAGGATATCGCCGCCCGACGTCGTCATGATGCGCGACAAGCCAAGCAGGACCGAGCCCTTCGAGTACATCTGAATGTTGCCAGAGCCCTGCGTGATCACACCTGCGCTCGCTGGGGGCACCTGGCCTTCGACGCCGACGACGATCTGACCACCGGGGGCCAGCATCTGGATGTCGCCACCGAAGTTGGTGCGGACACCCGAGCCGCCGAACATGGTGATATCGCCAGTGCGCACGATGAGCTTGCCGTCCGCATCCTTGTCCGGGAACAGCGCCGCGATGACGTTGCGGCCGCGCAGGTAGGAGCCATAACGCGAGCTCTCAGGGTTGTTGTACTCGCGCCCGCCTTCGCGCAATTCCGCGAAGTACACCGTCCGCAGGAAGATGTTCTTCTGTTCCGGAGCAAGAGCATCGAAGTACGCACGGCGCTCTTCAACACTACCGGCCTCGAAGCCGTAACGTTCCTTCAGCCATGCCGCGAGCTCTTTCTCGTAGGTCTTGGCCACCTTCCCCGGCTGATCGGCCAGCGGCGTGCCCGTCACGGCGAGGTTCGCCGGATCGAGATAGAGCGACGCCAGCTTCGCATAGTCCGGTCCATTCGCGCCGACGCCGGCCTGCATGAAGATGCTCGCACCAGGACGATTATCGCCAGGGACGACCGCGCCGATCGACGTGAGCGAACCCTTGTCGGCCTGATAGATGTTGCGGCCCGCCAACACATCCAGCGTGCCGGGGCCCGCCACCTGGAAATTAGCATAGATGACGTCGCGGCCGGCCGACAGCAGCGAGACATCGTCGGCGTTGTCATGAATGGAGAAGCCGCCAGCATTGACGATATCGCGGCCCGCCTGCATCCATACCGGCTTCGCCGTGTAGTAGCGCGTCGGCGCCGTCAAGAACGCGGGTATCAACTGCCCCGTCGTCACGCCGATGATATCGCCTTTGACCGCATAAAAACGTAGCGGATCGTGGTCATTTCCACGCTGGCTACCGATTACGCCCTCATCGGCCCATTTGTAAAAAAGGTCTTCACCTTCATTCCTCCAGCCCGCATAGAAAAAGGGCTTTTGCGGACTGGTCATATCGGCCGGATTAGCTCCGCTCGGATGAAAACCGGTACCATCGCCATAGATCGATTGACCGGCAAGGAATTCGACCTGCACCGTCTTGCCCGGGACCAGATAGCTGTCGCGTTTGTTTTCAAGGCCTCCACCATCGATATAGATGCTTCCCGACGCCGCCACAACGCGCATCCGGGCCGGAAGCTTGGCGTTAGCACCCTGATCGTTCGAGAAGGCATTCCCCGTCGCGGTCCTGCGCGCCAGCGGCGTCAGATTGCCACCCGCGGAGAACAGGTCGAGCGCGGTTGCGTCCGTCCAGAGCGGGAAGGCGCTATAGCCGCCGCCCGCATAGTCCACACCATCCTTTGTGTACGGCGTGGTCATGACCTGTGATCCCAGCCCGGCATCGATCACGCCGCCGAGCACAAGGTCGCCGCGCGCGGCAAAGCGGGTGGCTGCATCGCCCAGTATCAGCACCATGCCGCCGTTCGCCACGCCTTTGTTGGCGGCGAAAGCATCCGGCGCACGCGGGTCCGAGGCGTTGGCCGCGCCGTAAGTGAGGTCGATACGTCCCACAGACCCCGCGCGGACATCCACCGCGCCGCGTAGATTAATGAGAGCACCGTTGAGATCGTTCTGAAGGCCGGAAGGGCTGCTCGCATTCTCCCTTGGATGCAGAGGGTTGATCGCCCCGCCCACATCGACGGAGATGTCGCCGCCGCCGGTCCGCACGACGCTGCCATCGGCCAGCACGCGACCGGTCGAGCCGACCGCGATCGTCAATCCCTGGCTGCTTTGGAACGTGGCCTCCCCGCGGCTCGACTGAACGCCGGCATTGCCGCCGGCGCGCACCGCTACATTGCCGCCGCCGAGGGCGCCGAAGCCCGAGAAGGCCGGCATTTGTGGTATGAAGTCATAGGTCGTAATGTTGTAGGGCGAGGCATAGGTGCCGAAGTTGATCCACCACGCCGTCTTCTGTCCGCCCTCCTCGCCGCCCTGGCGCCATAGCCAGTTGCCGACCAGATTACTGAGGTTAGGGGCTGGGTTGTATCCATAGAGGCTGGTGCCGTTCTGGATGGCGCCCGCCATGTTGCCCTGAGCGGCGACGAGAAGATTACCGCCGTGCTCGGGATACCAGGCTTGATAGTTGTCGCCCGTAACCAGCGCTTCATAGTCAGACGAATAGCTACCGAAGTACGGACCAAGTACCGGACTGACGCCCGACCAGTCCAGATCCGGGTCCCATTGTCCGCGCGGTAGATTGTACGGGTTGCGGCCGTCCTCATCGAGGATCGGAGCGGACTGCGTGCCGGCCGTGTAGATGCCGTATAGCGAAGTCTGGTTGTAATCTCCGCCAGCAAGAAGGCTGAGATCGCCGGTGCCGGTGCGAATCACGCTCGTGATCATCGGCGTCCGATAAACGCCAAATGTGATATCGGGCATGTAGTGCCGATCCGACAATGTCATGTTACCGCGACCGCTGAGATCGGACTTGGTACGGAGCATGCGGTTGTCGGCGGCGGCGAGATCGCCTCCGGCGACCAGGCCGATGTCCCAGGACAGCGAGCCCGGCGCCAGCATCGGTGCAACGACGTAGCTCTTGCCCTGCTTGCCATCGGGGCCGGTCGGTCGCAGATCGACCTCGGATCCCGACGCAAACAGGAGACTGCTGTTCGACGGAATAAAGGAACCTGCCTTTAGCGTCAGATCGGTGCTGAGATAAAGGGTGAAAGCTGCGAAGACGTTCAGCGGAGTGCCCGCCGGCACAGTCATCGCCTGCACGCTGAACGCCTCCCCGAGCGACGACGGAAGCAGGCTGCCGGCGGCTAGGCGCGTACCGGAGGGCAGTGCTGTGGCACCGCTCAAGATCGTTCCGGCAGCAATGACGGTACCATCTGGCAAAGTGACAGCACCGCGCAACACAGTGCCTGCAGGCAGCGTGAAACCGGACGATGCCGTCACCTCCATCGGCAGGACAGTGCCTGTCCGCACGGTCGTCGCGCGAATGGGAATGTCATAGTTGAGGCTAGTCTGCCCCCGGAGAGGGATGCTCGTGGTAGCACCGCTCGCGTTCCCCTTCAGTGTAACTGCAGTCGGCAGAACGGTGGGTGATGCATAATCATCTACGCCGCTCTTCAGGACCCAGCCGTTGCCGTCCGGTGAGTCTACGGGCCTGAAGCCGTCATTGATGCTGCCGTAGATATTGAGATCGCTGCCACTGCGAATGACGAGCGAGCCCGGCTCGCCGGAACCATAAATGCCGGTCCGTGCGAAATTCGGGTTGATGCTGTCATAGCGGTAGTCCGACAGATCGAGATCGCCGCCGATCGTCAGGTCGCGGTCGGCTGTATCTCCGGCGATCTCGACGCCGGGCCGTAGATGGAACGCGTCCTGATAGCTGCTCAATCCGGACAGGCGCGTTCTCAGCGCGGCGTTGCCCAACGCCGCCGTGATGAAACTCTCGCTGTCGCCATGGATGCCGTTGAGATAGTCCTGCGTGACAACCTGGCTATAGCGACCGTTGACATCCTCTTCGGAGGCCGGCGGCGCGTCGGTATAGCGGCGGAAACCGTTGACCACGATGCTCTTGGCGCCACGGATGGTAAGCGGACCTGCAGCGTCGATGGCGACATCGTTCGCGCCGTCGCCCGAACCATCCGCACCGCCGCGCCGCGAGGCGTTGAGCGTGAGCGTGCCGCGCGCGATGCTGTCGGCGGAACGTAGATCGATCGTTGCACCGGAGTTCAGCGCGATCGTGCCCTGACGACTGGTCAGCTCCACGGTCGCGCGGTTCGGCGCGTCGATGGCCTTGCCGTCGCTGTCGACGCGCAGCACCGTGCCATGAGTATCGAGCACGGCGGACGAACCAAGCGTCAGGCCATCGCGCGCCGCGAGACGAATGGCGCCGACCCGCTCGCCGCTGGCGTCGATACGGCCCGTCACCGTCAGGCTTCCGCCATCAATCGACAAATTGATGGTGTTGGCCTTCAGCTCATCGCCGACGACGAGGTCGCCTTGCTTGATCTGGAACGAACGCTCGCCGAAGATGCCGCCCTCGCCGAGACGCTGATTGAGACCCGTGAATCCGGCGATCGTCTGGCCCCTCACCTCCACGCGGCCCGTGAGATAGTCGAGATACACGCCGGATCCGGCGTCGTAGCGGCCACTGGCGGTACCGCGAATGGTGCCGGCCAAGTCCACGTGACCCGAATTGGCGCCCAGCGCGACGACGGTGAGCTTGCCCGCCTGGTTGTTCTTCGCCGACAGATCGATCACCGATCCGGCCGATTGGGTGATGTTGCCACGCTCGCTCTCGATCGAGACATCTCCGCCCCAGCTGTACTGAGTTGCATCAAACATCTTGATCGTGCGTCCGGACATATCGATGCGCGCGTCATCAGTCAGCGTGATATCGCCGGCGGCGGACAGGCCGAGCTTTCCGCTCGGCAAGACCACGGCGCTCGCGAGATTGATGGTTTCGCCCTTGAGATTGAGCGTCGCGCCCAACGCATCGCTATTCGATTTCGCGAGGTCGGCACCCTGCGGCGCGGATATGTTGAGAGTGCCGCCGGCGGTGATAGAAGTCACCGACCCAGCTCCGCCCGTCAGTAGCGGTGTCACCAGATTGAGAGTGCCCCCAGTGTAGCTATAGCCCTTGCCCGCCGCGTAGGCACCCTGCGCCTCATAGACCGACAGCGTGCCCTTGGCATTACCGCCGATCCGCTTCGATGCATTGAGGTTGACCGTGCCGAACCCGAGGACCAACCGGTCGAGCGTGACCTGGTTGTCGGCGCGCACGCGGTCGGCATAACCAAGCTCGATTGAATCGGCGACGAGATTGAGCGTTCCGTGACCCGTTCCCGCACCACCTGGAATGACGGCCGCGGGCGGCACGCTTCCTTTGAACGGCTGCCCGTTGCCGAGTTCATATGAACCGACACTGACGCCCGTCCAGACCAGGTTGCCTGTGGTCAGCGTCGCTACGTCGCCAGCGTTTCCATAGCCGTAAATCGCGGGCGTGCTGAGCACCAATTGCTTCAAGCTCGACTGCCCGGTCGCCGGATCGATGGTGCTGAGATTGACGCTGCCGATGAAATTGACGGAGTCGCGCGCGGTAAGAACCAGGCTTTCAAGCTTGGGGATACCCGAACCGCTGTTGCCGGCAAGGAGGCGCTCCAGGATGTCCTGGTTGAACGACAATCCCGGCATCAGAACGTTGCGGCTGACCGCATCCTCCAGCGAGGCTTCGGTGCCGATATTGACGGTCGACACGGCAAGCACGAGATTCTTGGTGCCATAGCGGACGGTGTCGCCGATGCTGATCGCCTGTTGCGAAGAAAATGCGATGGTGCCTTCCGAATAGAGTCCGGTCTCGCCGCTACAAACGGAAACCGAGCACGCTCCGATCCTGACATTGCCGCCACCCAGCGGGACCTGGATGTCGCTCCGTGGCGGAAGGAATTCGAGCCATCCGTTCGACACCGAAACCATGCTCACCGCGCCGGGATCGAACAGGTATCCCGCCGATGAATCAAAAGGCGCCGCGCCCTTTCCAAGAGTATTGATCGAGGCGCCGGCTTCAATCACGACCTCCTGCTGGAGATAACCCGAGACGAGCATCACGTCGGCGGCGGATAGCACCGCGCCGCTGCGCACGACCAACTCACCGCCGCGAGATTCGACAGAGACGATCGGGCCCGGATACATGCCGCGACCGGAATCGCTGTTTTTTTGAAAAAGGGAACCGCCGATCACGAGACGGGACGCCCCGATGCCGTTCAGTTCATCCGCGGCGATCGAAATGTAACCCGCCCGATGCACGGCGCCCGGCGCCATGATCTCGATCTTGGCGCCATCTTGCAGACCGCGCACGGAAACTTGACCGGAGAAACCGCCCTTGGCGCCCGCTTGCAACGCCTTGCCGTCGAAACGCAACGCGCTGTCCGGATTGGTGTCGTCCAAATTGAAGACGAAGCTGAGATTTCCTGCGTCCGCCGCTGTCCGCGGCCGCGCCCAACCGAGCTCCTGCGCCCGCGCGATGCCGAATGCAGCATAGCTGGTTTCATTGTAATTCGAATGCGTGCGCACCACTGTGCCCGGTGTCAAAATGAGGTTCGTCGGCACGTCGGCGCGAATGTTCGCATTCGCCACCCCCATGTGCCCGGTGGCGAAATAGGATCCGTTGCCAATCGCCGCCACGTTCGGAATCAACGATGTGTTGCTGCTCCCGACTTCGACGCGGAAAGCTCCCGGCAACAAGGCGTATGTGGAAGGCATCAGCGTATAGGTGCCGGCGGCGAGTCCTGGCACGCCCGCAGGGATGGTGATCTGCTGACCGATCGCAGGGTTTGCGGCGTCCGCCGCTACCGGCGCGTAGCCGCCCTTGAAGTTCGGGACGATGGCATAGACCTTGTTGCCGGATGCGCTGAAGCCGAAGCCGGGATTGGCATCGACCAGCGCATGATGCAGCACGTCGATCGAGCCGCCGCGGCCACTGACAAAGCCTGCGCCTAGAATGTCGCCGCCACCCGAAAGGTCGAGCACGGCGCCGTCTTCGACGGCGATCTTCGCACCGCCGACACTGATGCCGTTGGTCGCGCGCGATTGGATATTATCGGTGACCAGACCGGTGAAGGTCACCTCCCGTCCGTTGTATTTGTAGGTGAGCCCGTCGACCGTGCCGCCATACGGCATGAGCAGCCCGGCCATCGATACCGACGTGATGCTGCCCGGCAGGAGCGTCGTCGTATTCCCGGTCCGCCCGATCTCGATCGCACCGCCGGGGGCGCGAACGACGCCGCCCTGGTTGATGGTCGGTGCATCGAGGTAGAGTTTACCGAACACGGAGAAGGGCGTATCGGGCGTGGCGCCCGCAGCCTTCTTCACGGTCAAAACATTGCCGGCCGTAATCTGCGCCGTCGCCTCGGTTCCCGGATAGATCTGTCCCGCCGTGATGGTCAGATTGCTCGGCGCGGCGAAATCCGTGGTGATGGCGCCCGTCTGACCCAGCGTGGCATTTTTGAGGAAGCGCAGGTCGCCGCGGCTCGACAAATCGATGGTCGCAAAGCCGCGGCGATCGACGACGAGCGGGGCGCCGCTGGCTTGCGCGATCGTGGCGCGCGCCCCGAATCCGACTTCATCGCGGACGTCGATCATGTCCGCGGTCACGGACAAGTATGCGTCGTCGCTCTGTTGCGATCTGCCGTTCGACACCACAGTGACGGTCGGCATGATGTAACCGTCGCGCGCAGCCGCAGTCGTTCCCGCAAGACGCAGATAGGGCGCGGCAAGATCAACCTGCGCGTTAGCCGCGGCATTGTCTGAAAGGCCGAACGCGCTGGCGTAGAGCCGCAGGCTTTGCCCCATCTGCAGCGACGTGTTGCCATCGAAGCTCAGAAGACCGTTGACGAGGACAGACAGGTTGTCGAACCCGCCTGCCGCGATCTTGTCGACGCCGAGCCGGGCCGAGCCGTAGGTCAGCGCGGGATCGGCTTGGCCGGGTTGAAGTGTTGCCGGCAGACCGCCTGCCCCTTGCGTCTGCGCAAAAATGATCTCGCGGGGCTTGCGGATTTGATCGCCGACACCCTCTGACAGAAGATAGTTCGGCGTTTCGAGCGCAAGCGCAAGCGTTCCGCCGGCGGCGCCTTCCCCGCCCGCATTCGCGCGCAGGGTTCCGTCGAGATAGAGCCCGTTGTTGGATTTGATGATAATGCTGCCGCCGTTGCTGGCAACCGTCAACGGCGTGCTGGACGGCGGCAGCCCGGCAGTCGGCATATCCAAAACCGCGCTCGTTCCGGAGGCATCGAGAACCGCGCCCGAACGGATCACGACGAAGGCATCCGTGGCGACGGCCTTCCCGCTTTCCTCCCAATCGAGCCCACCGCCGATGCTGATGGTGCCGCCGTTCGCGACGGTTCCATAGGTCCGGCCACGATGATCGACCGCTGTCGCAGCCCGCGCAGCCGTATCGAGTACCGCATGATCACCGATCCAGATCGAGCGAGCGTTCGGCGTGGCGTCGCCGATCTCCGGGAAGACGGAAGCGATATCGATTTCGATCGAGCCAGCCCAGGCATTGAGCCTGCCGTCGACCGTAATCTGGCTTTTGCCCGCGCCAAGGATCTTGATCGACTGTCCCGGATCGACCGAGATAACCGATCCGGTGCCGATGGTGAGCGGCCCGCCCTCCCTGTTACGATCGGATTTCAGTGTCAGACTTGCACCGCTGCGCTGGATAAGAGCGCGGTCGACGTGATTTTCGAGATAGAGCGGCGGCGTCCAGAGATCCAGCGCGGACGCAGGGTCTGCACCTGTTGCAACATCGTAGCTTGCCGCCGTGAGGCGATAGACCGGCATCGTGACGTCGACCCGCGCGCCAGGCGCAACGACGAGCCCCTGATGGCCATTGATCTGATAGTCGGAGAAGCCGCTGCGGAACAGCGACGTTGCAAGCTTCAGCTGGCCCGGCGCTGCGGCGTCTGCCGCGTCGCCGATGACGATGGTCGGGCCAGATTCGATGACGAGCTTACCCCCGCCCTTGACGCCATAGGCCTTGATGTCGCCGTCGAGCACCAGAGTGCCGTCAATTCCGCTCGCGCTTCCGCTGGCGACGTTGTCCGCGATGAGCGTGACGTTGCCGCCTTTGCCGCCCGCGGATTTTCCGCTCTGTAGGATGCCGCCGCCGGAGGAGACATCAATCAAGCTCCCTTCGGCGATCATTACGTCATGGGTGAATTCGACGCGCGCATCGCCGCCATCGACGAAGGCAGTCTTGTTGAGATCGCCAGGTGAGCGCTCCGCATTGACCCACAGTCCACGCAGATCGAGCGCGGCGTCGGCATGCAGCGCGAAGCCGGTGTGCGCGCCGCCCGTCAGCACCTGTTGCTGGCCACCCGGCAGAGTAAAGACGTTCGTCGCACTTACGCTTCCGCTTCGTGCGGTGACGTTGGCGCGGATATCGATGGTGGGCGCAATGAGGTCGAGGCTGCCGCCATCTGCAAGCGTGAGGTCGCTGTCGATCGATATCGTGCCACGGGTAGCGAGGTCGAGGCCGCCGAGACCTTGTTCGTTGAGATGGCCAGCATCGAGCCACACCGTGTTTGCCGCGCGCTCTAGCGAATCCCCCGATCCCATCCCCGCCGTGATGCCTGCCACGTCACCGATCAGCACGTCCGTATCGTAGGCGTTGCTCCGCCCGACCGCTCCGTACTGCCCGATCGCGAGCGTGCCGGCTTTGGCGACCTGGTTCTGCCCGAGTTTGTAGCCGTCGGTGGCGCCGGCGGGGCGCGCGTTGAGCTGACGGCTGCCCTGCACGACGTCGGCGAGGATCTTGCCCTCGAACACCGCCGTCGGCGTCGACAGGATCAGCTGGCCGGCATCGCGGCCGACGGTGTAGCCGTCCTCCCACCGCGTCGAGACGCGCCCCTTGCCGAACGGGTTGCTCCAGACCTGCGTCACCCCCCAGCGGTCGCTCGACCGCACGAAGCCTTCGCCCACCCCGTAGAACGTCATGTCGCCACGGGCGGTGTTGACGTTGTAGAGCCGGCCGTCCTTGCCGAGGAAGTTCGTCGTCTGGATGGTGCCGCCCGCGTAGGCGAGCGAGCCGCCGGAGATGTCGAAGATCGACCCCGCCTGCGCGACCACCTCCGGCGCCGACAAGGTGATGGTGCCGCCGACCGCAGCCCACTCGCCGATCGTGTGCTTGGTGTTGGCGAGATAGCCGCCGACCTCCAAGAGGCCGCCCGGCGTGTAGTAACGGTCGCTGTCGTAGCCGCCGGTGCCGGCCGGCACGTAGATCAGATCACGCAGGTCGACCCAGACGTCGGCGTTCTTCAGGTAGTTCTGGTCGCGGTTCTGCGGACTGTCGCGCAGCTCGTTGCCCTGGATGTTGATCTTGAGGTTGTTGGCGCTCATCGCCAGCTGCACGTCGCGCACGCCGGAGACGTCGATCACCGCGCCGTCTGCCGTGAACACGCGCCGGCCCGCCGACACCGCCACCTGACCGCCCTGCGCCAGCGTGATCGAGCCATCGGCGCCGCCCGCAAACACCACGTCGCCGCCGGTCACGATCTCGATCCGCGACTGGTCGAGGCGATCGGCCAGCGTCGACAGGTTGTTGAACGCACCCGTCGCGCTCCGTTGTCCATTGGCCGCGGCCGAGGCCTTGATCAGCGCATCGCGCTGGCTGTCGAGCGCCGTCGCCGTGCTGTCGAGCTCGGGCAGGATGGCGGTGAGGCTGCCGGCGCCGAGCGTGATGCTGCCGGCCGTGTCGGTGACCGAGTTCAGCAGATGGATCGTGCCGCGCGTATTGACCGACGTCGTCGACAGCAGCACCCCGTCCTGCAGGATCGTGCGGCCCGCCAGCGTGATGTCGCCCTGCTGCGCGAAGATCAGACCCGTGTTCCGGACCGCCGCCAGCGCATCCCGGACAACCGGCGAGATCTCGTTGCCCTGCGTCGTCGAGGCCTGGTTGGTGTCCGTACCGTAGCCGCGCCGCAGGATGAAGTCGTTACCGGCCGCCAGCTGCGTCTGCCCCAGCGGCGTCGCGATCGTGCCGGCGTTGGAGACCTCCCGGCCCATCAAGAGCACGAAGCCGCCGCCCGCCGTCACCGAGGTTGGCGCGTTGGTGGAGATTACCGCCCCCGCCTCGACCTTCACCAAACCGCCGGCATCGGTGAAGCTCGGCGTCCAGTTGGTGCCGCTGCCCGTCGAATAGATGCCGCTGTTGAGGAATTGTTCGTTGGAGATCTTCGCAGTCGACGCGATAAGCGCGCCGACGTTCACCTGCGCCGTGCCGCCGAAGATGATGCCGTTCTGGTTGATCACATAGACCGACCCGTCGGCCTTGATGTTGCCGAGGATCTGGCTCGGACGCCCGTCGGTGCCGAGCACGCGGTTCAACGCCACCCAGTTGGAATTTCCCTTCTGGTCGAACGTCAGGTCTGTCTTGCCGCCGACGTTGAACGTGTCCCAGGTGAGGATGGCCTTCTGCTGCGTCTGCTCGATGCCGACCTTGGTGCGGTCGCCGTCGGTCGACTGCCCCGGCAGGTTGGCGCCCTGCCACAGGTTGGTGTTGATGGCCCCGTTCGGCCCGACGACACCTGTGCCGATCTGCAGGCCGCCGGCGCCGAGGCCGTTCGGCACCAGGTTGGGCATGGCATTGAGCCGCATCCGCGCCGCGTCGCGCGCCGCCTGTTGCGTCGCCTGCATCGCCTGGATCGCCAGCGTCGCGCGCTTCAGCGAGTTCTGAGCCGCCCGCGCCGCCCGCGCCGCCTCCTGCGACCCCGACTGCGCCGCCGCTATCGCTGCCGCCGACGGCGTCGGTGTCTGCGACGCCAGCGGATTGGCG